>Ga0256833_1001745_pt1 | contig 15626 bp, 15 predicted proteins | sample 356284metaG_FD_190535 | JGI IMG/M metagenome (GOLD analysis project Ga0256833, IMG submission 190535) | Hydrothermal vent microbial communities from Mid Atlantic Ridge, Atlantic Ocean - 356-284 | ecosystem: Environmental > Aquatic > Marine > Hydrothermal vents | place: Atlantic Ocean: Mid...
AACTGCGACGACCGTGCGTGTACCAGTCTTTTATGGACATGCCGAAGCAGTAAATATCGAGACAGAAGAAAAAATCTCCGTGCAAAAGGCCCGCGAACTCTTAGCAGCCTTTCCAGGAGTAATAGTAATCGATAAACCGGAAGAGAAGAGATACCCCCTCCAGATCGAAATTGCGGGCAAAGACGAAGTTTTTGTAGGACGAATTCGAGAAGATGAATCTATCCCCAATGGTCTCAATCTTTGGATAGTAGCAGATAATCTCCGTAAAGGAGCAGCTACCAACGCCGTTCAAATTGCCGAAATTTTAGCAGAAAAATTTCTCTAATCTTTCATGCTCCTTGAGCTTCGCCTTAAAGACTTTGTCCTCATCGATGAAGCCCGGCTGCTTTTGGAGCCGGGTTTTATCGTTTTTACCGGTGAAACAGGGGCCGGAAAAACTCTTCTTGTCAAAGGGCTCCACCTACTTTTTGGGGCTCGCGGGGGCCCGGCTTTGATAAGACCTGGTGCCAAAGAAGCAGTTCTTGAGGCCGTTTTTACCACAACGCCCCAAATCTCCCAAAAACTAGAAGAAGCAGGTATCTCAAGCGGAGAGGAAATTTACATCAGGCGTCTTATAGGCAAGGAACGTTCTCGTGCTTATGTAAATGATTCTTCAGTAACTCTTGGGTTTCTTTCCTTTCTGGGTCGAGAGCTTCTCACCATCGCAAGCCAGCATGATTATCAATCTTTAAGCCGGCCTGAAGAACGCCTTGAGATGTTAGATGGTTACGGAGGACTTTCTGAACTAAAAAGACGTTACCAAGAACTTTACAAAAATTATCGTGAACTAGAAAGCCAATACCAAAAATTGCAAAAAAAGCTCCAAGAACTCCTCAAAGAAGAAGATTTTTTGCGTTTTCAAATCGCTGAAATAGAAGAAGTTTCCCCTCAACTAGGAGAGGATATAGAAGTTGAGCGAAGACTTTACGAGCTCAAGAACCTTACCCGTTTGGAAGAAGAACTCCAAAATTCCCTAAGAGAATGGGAAAGAGGACTCTCAGCCTGGGCCAACGCCCGCAAAGCCCTTGAAAGAGCTTCTTCTCTTTCAAAAAGTCTTGAAACTTTAACCTCTCGGGCTGAGACCATCTTCCTGGAAGCAGAAGATTTGCTTTTCGAACTTCAAGAGTTTGCCAAAAATCTTTCTCCCGAGGAAGGAGAGCTTGAAAGACTTGAAGAACGTTTTTACCAGCTGCGTCGTCTGAAAAGAAAATATGGCCCCACCCTGGAGGACGTTTTAGCCCATTTGGAAAAGGCGAAAAGGGAACTTGAAACCTTTTCCTCTGGAGAAGAACGGCTCCTACAGCTTGAAAAAGAACTTGCAGAGAAAAGAAAAGAATTGGAATCTTTAGCCTCTAGCCTCAGAGAGAGGCGTCTTCAAGTAGCCCAAAAATTGGTCCGTGAAATACGCCAATACCTTGAAGAACTTGCTCTTTCTGGAACACGTTTTGAAATCCTTTTGGAAAGAGGTGAACTTACGTGGCAAGGTACCGAACGTGCGGAATTTTTGGTAGCTACTCACCCCAAAGCCCCTTTGCGCCCCCTCATTCAGATAGCTTCTGGGGGAGAGTTATCTCGCATCTTTTTGGCCCTTAAGACCATTACCGCCCGAGATACCGAAAGTCAGCTCCTGGTCTTTGATGAAGTAGATGTGGGAGTGGGAGGAGAAATCGCTAGCCGCATAGGAAAGCTTCTCAAACAACTAGCTCGGAAACACCAAGTCATCTGTATTACGCATCAGGCTCAAATAGCCGCTCTCGCAGACCAACACTTTTTAGTCACTAAAAGCCTTTCTGAAGAAGGAGCAATCTCTTCCATCCGCAGATTGGAATTCGGAGAACGGGTAGAAGAAATTGCCAGGATGCTTGGTGGACAAGAGGCTAAAGATCTAGCCCGGAGGTTGTTAGCCTCATGAAACGCAGGGCTTTGCTTCTTTTCTCTGAAGGACTTGATAGCATTTTAGCTGGAAAACTTCTCAAATCCCAAGGAATTGAGGTCATCGCTCTCCGATTTATCACGCCTTTTTTTGGCTGGAAATGGAAAGGACGCGAAGACGAATTTGATACTTACGTACGAAAAGAATTCGGTTTCGAAGCAGGAATCGTAGAAGATATAACTCCGGTCTATCTCAAAATGCTTGCAGCCCCTGCCCATGGCTACGGGAGCCAATTTAATCCTTGTATCGATTGTAAAATTCTTATGTTAAGGCTTGCTAAAAAAAAGCTTGAGGAAACAGGAGCCAGCTTTTTGGCTACCGGAGAAGTCGTTGGTCAGCGTCCGATGAGCCAACTTCGTAACACCTTGCGCCATATCGAAAAAGAGGCCGGGGTAAAAGATATTTTGTTAAGACCTTTGTCCGCCCTAAAACTCCCGGAAACCACCCCTGAACGCGAAGGTTTGGTAAAACGTGAAAGATTGCTTGCCATTTCTGGACGGGGTCGTAAAAGACAACTGGCTCTTGCAAAAGACTTTGGACTCCGAAATATTCCTTCTCCAGCAGGAGGTTGTCTCCTAACAGATCCGGCTTTAGCTCCCCGTTTTAGACGCTATTTTGAAATTAAAGAAGGAAAAGTTTGTAGCCAGGAAGCGGAAATTCTTACCTTTGGAAGGCATTTTGAACTTTCTCATGGTAGTTGGTTAGTATTGGGAAGGACAGAAGAAGAAAATAAGCGTCTGCAGAAACTCTCCGCTGGAAAAATTATTTTGAAATTATCTGGCATTCCTGGTCCGTTAGGACTTTTTCTATTAAAAAAGAGTGAAACCGATTTGCTAGAAGCGGCAAGACTTCTTAAAAAATATGCCCCCAAAGCACGCCACCTCGAAAAGGTAAAGGTTTTATTTTTAAGGGCAGATAAAATCGTCCAAAGCATAGAGGTATAAACGGTGGAAAAAAGGAGAAAAAACAGATGAACAAAAAAGAAAGCAAAGATTTTATCCTCAAGGCCTTTTACTTCCGCCATGCCTGCAAAGAATTTGATCCGCAAAAGAAAATCCCTGAAGATGATTTCCGGTTTATTTTGGAAACAGCGCGGCTTTCTCCGAGTTCATTTGGCTTCGAACCTTGGTATTTTCTCGTTGTTCAAGATCAAACCCTGCGAGAAAAACTTCTCCCCTACGCTTGGGGAGGAAAACGGCAGATTCCCACCTGTAGTCATCTCCTTTTATGTCTAGCTCGTAAAAGTTATTTCATGCGGTGGGACAGCGACTATATCACCTATATGATGCGAGAGATTCAAAAACTTCCGCCGGATATTCAAGAGCTTAAAAGAGAACGTTATCGACAGTTCCAAGAAGAAGACTTTAAACTCCTTGAAAACGAACGTGCTATGTTTGACTGGGCCTGCAAACAGACCTATATCGCTATGGCTAACATGATGACCGTTGCCGCCATGATTGGCATTGATTCCTGCCCCATTGAAGGCTTCCATCGCGAGAAAACCGAAGAAGTTCTTTCTAGAGAATTCGGGGTAGATACTGAAAAATTCGGGCTTGCATATATGCTCTGTTTTGGCTACCGCCTTAAAGAACCACGTGAAAAAACACGTCAACCCCTTGAAAAAATCGTCAAGTTTCTATAGGAGGTTTTTTTGCCTTACAAACTTTCAAAACTTGCTGAGCTTGTAGGAGGAGAAATCCTCGGGAAAGATCTTGTTGTAGAGGGCCTTAACGCCTTGGAACTGGCCTCGGAAAAGGAGCTCTCTTTTGTGGAATCAGGGCGTTTTTTGGAAGCAGCTTTAGCTTCCAAAGCCCAAGCCCTTATTGCCCCTCCTCATCTCGCCCAAAAACTTTCTGGGAAAAACCTTCTTCTAGTAACCCAGGTCCGAGCAGCAGTAGCCAAGATCGCTTGGCTTTTTTACGAATCTCCCCGCCACCCACGGGGAATAAGCCCTCTTTCCTTTGTGGCAGAAAATGCTGAAATACATCCCGAAGCAAGCATTTATCCCTTTGTTTATGTGGGTGAGCGGGCCAAAATTTTGGCAGGGGCCGTTCTCTATCCCGGGGTGTATGTTGGACCTGAAGCAGAAATCGGAGAAGGCTCTGTTATTTATCCCAACGCCGTAATTTATCCCAAGACCAAAATTGCCTCTGAGGTGATAATACATGCTGGAGCAGTAGTGGGGGCCGATGGTTTCGGATACGCACAAGAAGGTGAAAGACATCTCAAAATCCCTCATTTTGGACGGGTAGAAGTAGAAAAAGAAGTAGAAATTGGTGCTAATACCACCATTGATCGTGCCACATTTGGCACTACTTTCATAGGTCCTGGAACCAAACTCGATAATCTGATCCAAGTGGCCCATAATGTTCGTCTGGGTAAATCCTGTGTTCTTGCAGCTCAGGTAGGAATTACCGGAAGCGTAGAAATTGAAGACTTTGTAATGATTGGAGGACAAGCAGGGATCAATAAACCCGTAAGAAGGGGGGCTATGGTAGCAGCCAAGGCCGGAGTGGCCCGAGAAGTTCCAGCGGGTCAGGCGGTAGCAGGGGCTCCGGCCATGGAGATTCAGAAATGGCGTCGATGTGTAGCAGCTTATGAAAGGCTTCCGGAGCTAATAAAAGAATTACGGGATCTCCGCGCCAAAGTCGCAGCCCTTGAGGAGGCATTGAATGGACGAGAAAAGGACGCTGAATCATAAAGAAATTCTTGCTTTTTTGCCCCATCGTTATCCTTTTTTGTTTATAGACCGGGTAATAGAATTTTCTCCTGATCCGCCTATGATTGAGGCCATCAAGTGCTTTACCATTAACGAGGCCTTTTTCCAGGGCCATTTTCCCGAAGAACCTGTTGTCCCGGGGGTAATCCTCTTAGAGGCTCTGGCACAACTAGGGATCATCTTTTTCAAAAAATTACATCCCGAATACCACGAACACCTTTTTTTCTTGGCCGGAATTGATAAAGCCCGTTTTAGACGGCCGGTATTTCCGGGAGAAATAGCGCACCTTAGGCTTGAGGGTTACAAATTTCGCCGCCAAATCATACAGACCAAAGGGTGGGTTTCAGTGGAAGGGGAAAAGGCAGCAGAAGCGGAGATCATCGCTGCCATCAGGTAAAAAATGGCTTACATTCACCCTACGGCCCAGGTTGCCTCTGGAGCAGAGCTTGCGGAAGATACAATTATCGGACCTTATTGTGTCATCGGTCCAGAGGTCAGAATCGGTCCGGGTACCATTGTTTATCCCCACAGTGTCATAGAAGGTCGCACCGTAATTGGAGCTCGCAACAAAATTGGCCCTTTCGCCTCTCTCGGCGGCTCTCCTCAACATTTAGCTTATAAAGATGAACCAACTTCCCTAATTATAGGAGACGAAAACATCCTGCGCGAATATGTCTCTGTGCACCGTGGCACCATCCTCGACCAGGGTAAAACCCAAATCGGAAACCGCTGTTATCTTATGGCTTATACCCACGTGGGGCATGATTGTGTGTTAGAAGATGAGGTAATTCTTACCAATGCCACACAACTTGGCGGACACGTACGAATAGGCTTCGGAGCCGTTTTAGGAGGTGGCTCCTTTGTACACCAATTTTGCCGAATAGGAGAACTCGCTTTCGTGAGTGGAATGACAGGGGTAGACAAAGATGTCCCTCCCTTCCTTAAAGTTTTTGGAGCTCCGGCCAGAATCACCGGGCTCAATCTAGTGGGACTCCGCAGAAGAAAGGTTCCTTCCCAAGAAATAAGGACCCTTTCTCACGCTTTGAAAATTTACCTCCACCAAGGCACCATAAAAGAAATTACCCGTGAACTTCAAAAAAAATTCGGAAATTCGCCCCTTGTTTCTAAATTTATTCATTTTCTGGAAACCCCTTCTCAGCGAGGCTTTGTTCGGAGAGAAAAAAAAGACCAGGCCGCTTAACCTCTCAAAAGCCTTTTTTGTCGACATTACTCTTATAAGGATCCGTTCCCGTTTTTCGTTCCCAAAAATAGGTATGGATCCTACGATATCTGATATTTAATACCTCCGGTAATAACTTTACAAAAGGAAGATAAGAGATGGGCTTTTCTTTTCACTTTGAGAAGATTATTTAGAAGGCATGGTAGGATTGATTGCAGGCGGAGGGAACTATCCTTTTCTTTTTGCCCAAGCTGTAAAGGCTAAAAAACTGCCTTTAGTAATCTTTGCCATTAAAGGTGAAGTGCGTCCCGATCTTCGCCCCCTGGCAGACCGATATTATGAAATTCCGATAGCTCGTTTCGGGAAACTTTTGAAACTACTCAAAAAAGAAGGGGTTAAAGAGATTGCCTTTGCAGGCCATATTCACAAAAGTAAAGCCTTGCGTTTTGCTCGCCCAGATTTAAAAACACTCCTTCTCTGGCAAAAGCTTCGCACCAGAAATGACGATGAAATTTTGAGAGCCGTGGCTCAGGAAATCGAAAAATCCGGAACCAAAGTAATCTCTCCTACCAAATATCTCCCCCATCTCCTTACCCCGGCAGGGATACTTACCTCTCAAAAACCTACTTCCTCCCAGTGGGAAGATATCATCTATGGTTTTAGCGTGGCCAAGGCCTTAGGAGAATTGGATATCGGGCAATGTGTAGTTGTAAAAGAGAGGATGGTAGTAGCAGTAGAAGCTCTGGAAGGCACCGATGCTACTATCGAAAGGGCGGGGAAACTTACTCCAAATGCGGTAGTGATAAAAGTTTTTAAGCCCCATCAAGATCCTCGTTTTGATCTTCCCTCCGCTGGCCTTCAAACCATTATCACCATGAAAAAGGCAGGAGCCAGAGTGCTAGCTTTAGAAGCAGGACGCTCCCTTTTTTTTGAAAGGGAAAAAGCTTTGTCTTTGGCAGAAGAGGCCGGTATAGTGGTGGTAGGAGTGCCTTATGGATAAAGTGCGCGTAGCTGTAATCGGAGTAGGACATTTAGGACGTTTCCATGCGGAAAAATTCGCCCAAATCCCTCAAGTAGAACTAGTAGGAGTAGTAGACATCATAAAAGAAAGGGCTGATGAAATTGCTAAACGCTACCATACACGCCCTTTTTATGATTTTCGCAAGGTCTTGCCTTTAGTAGATGCTGTTTCAATAGTAGTACCTACGATACATCACTTTGAAGTTACTAAGGCCGCCCTTCTGGCAGGTTGTCATGTTTTTGTAGAAAAACCCTTGGCCAGCACCCCCAAAGAGGCCCGCACTTTAGTAAAACTTGCAGAAAAACTAGGTCTTATCCTCCAAGTAGGTCATATTGAACGTTTTAACCCTGCGATTAAAAAGCTTCTTTCCGAGGTCCAAAAACCCATTTTTATTGAAGCCCAAAGGGTTTCACGTTTTTCCTCCCGCTGTTTAGATGTCGATGTTATCCTAGATCTTATGATTCACGATTTAGACCTTGTTTTGGCCATTACTGACAGCTCTTTGCAAGAACTACAAGCTGCCGGGGCTCCAGTAATAACAGATAAAATAGACCTTGCCAGTGTAAGTTTGCGTTTCAAAAATGGCATTGTGGCCAATCTCACTGCTAGTCGCATTGCTTTAAAACCTGCCCGCAGTTTTAGAGTCTATCAACCTGGGGCTTATTTGGCTGCTGACACCTTAGAAGGCACCTTTGTAAAGGTAGAACTTGAAAATGGCCGTTTTGCCGAGGGTAGACCGCCCCTTCCCCAGAAATTCCCTGGCGCTGACCCTTTACGGGAAGAACTTGAAATCTTTATCGAAGTGGTAAAAGGAAGAGAAAAGCCCCCAGTAAGCGGTGAAGATGGCTTTGAAGCTTTGGAGCTTGCTTTTCGTATCAAAAAAGAAATCGAACGTCAGAAGGATCTTTTTTTAGCGAGAGAAGGGTCTTGTCTGCCAGATCTGAGACGTCATTGCGTATCCTCCTCGTAGCAGGTGAGGCCTCGGGTGACCTCCATGGGGCCTTATTCCTACGCGCCTTAAGGGAACTTGTCCCTGGAATTTATGCTCAAGGTATTGGAGGGACTAAACTGCGAGCAGCAGGGCTTGAATGCCTTTTCCCCGCGGAATCATTAAGCATCATGGGTCTGCCTACTATCAAAGATTTACACGCCGTCTTTACCGCCTTCAGCAAACTTCTTAAGATCATGAAAAATTCTCCTCCTGATCTTTTGGTCCTCATAGATTTTCCAGAATTTAATCTTTGGCTGGCCCGTTTTGCCAAACGTTATCAGATACCGGTTTTTTATTATATAAGCCCTCAAGTATGGGCTTGGCGGAAGAGGCGAGCCAAAACCATCAAAAAAGTCGTTGACACTCTGGCCGTAATTTTACCCTTCGAAGTAGAATTTTTCTCCCACTATGGAATTAAGGCCCATTTCGTAGGCCATCCCCTCCTTGACGTGGTAAAACCAGCCCTTTCTCGCCAAACTTTTTGCGAATTGGCAGGCCTTGACCCTACACGCCCTCTTGTGGGGTTTTTCCCGGGGAGCAGACCTCGGGAGATCACAACCCTCCTCCCCCTTTTTGAGGAGACCTGGAAGCTCCTGAAACGCTCCCACCCCGCGATTCAAGGGGTCTTTGTACAAGCAGAAACTCTCGAAAACCTTCCTTTAAAGGCTCGGGCAAAAGTCGTGAAAGGTTACCAATATGAAGTGATGGCCCAGTCTGAAGCAGTATTAGTAGCCTCTGGAACAGTTACTTTGGAAGCAGCTATTGTGGGAACCCCTATGGTGGTGACCTATAAAATGGGAGGCTTCAGTTTTTGGCTGGCCAAAAAACTCGTAAAGGTTCCTTATGTAAGCCTGGTAAATCTTGTTGCTAACCAAGCCCTTGTACCAGAATTGCTTCAGAAGGAAGCTACAGCCGAAAATCTTGCCTTTCATTTGAGACGCTATTTGGATGACCCCGCCTATGCCAACCGTGTGCGCGAAGGATTGGCTAAAGTCAAAAAGAGACTTGGGCCCCCAGGGGCAGCCTGGCGAGCTGCTGAATTGGCAACCAAGTATCTCAAAAGAAAAAGACGGGCTATTGCTATTACTTAAGAACCAAGATCTCTACTTCTTTGGGTTTGCGCAACACATTAATAGTAACATCGGTTTCATGATTTATGATATCAAGGTCTATTGAGAGACCATTTACCTCAAGATTACGAAGTTGAACCTTTCTTAAAAAGCGGGGCAAAGTAGGCCTACAAAAACAGAGACCTTTACCCGTAAACTTAAGCCCCAAACAAGCTGCAAGAATCAGAAAGACAGCCCCGGCTGCCCAAGCCTGAGGATTACAGGCCACGGGGTAAGGTGTGGGGCCTTGGTCTGGGCGTCTGCTAAAGCCGCAGAAAAGCTCTGGCATCCGATGGTAAGGAAAATAGATACTTGCCTCGCAAAGAGATCTTACCAGACGGTTCAGAAAGAATTTGAAATTATAAAGGGAAAGACCCCAGGCAATAAGGGCGTTATCATGAGGCCAAACCGAACCGTTGTGATAAGAGACGGGATTATAAAGTACCTCTCGTGAGGAAAGGGTCCTGATACCCCATCCGGAGAAACAGTCCGTGGCAAAAAGGCCCTGGGCAACCAAGATGGCTTGCTGTTCATCTGCAATTTCACAAAAAAGGGCATGTCCGGCATTTGAGGTGCGCACCCGGCAAGGACGTTTCTCTCCGTCCAAAGCCAAGACAAAAGTTTTTAGTTCTTCATCCCAAAAAAATCTTTGGAATTTTTCTTTGAGTGTAACTGCTTTGCCTAAAAGCTCTTCAGAAAGGGCCTTTTTACCTAAGGCGTGAGCCATTACCGCTGTTTTAAGATAAGCTTGATACGCATAGGCTTGAACTTCTACCAAAGCAATGGGATGTTTGGCCATAGAGCCATCAGCGTGAAAAACACTGTCGTGAGAATCTTTCCAGCCCTTATTGACCAAACCTTCTTCTGAAGCTTGATATTCTAAAAAGCCATCGCCATCGAGATCCCCATATTCTTCCATCCAGCCAAGGGCTGCCTCTAGATGAGGCCACAGGTCTCTTATAAATTCTAGATCGTGGGTACGTTCAAAATAGGCCCCTGCCAAAATAAGAAAAAGAGGCGTAGCATCAATAGTGCCATAATATTTTGCAAAAGGTATTTCTCCTGTAGCAGCCATCTCTCCAAAACGCATTTCATGAAGGATCTTTCCAGGTTCTGCATCTCGGGAAGGGTCTTTTTCTGTAGCCTGGGTTGCCGCCAAGAATCGTAAAACCCCACGAGCAATCTCAGGGTTAATCCACAAACATTCGAGGGCAGCAATTATTCCGTCTCGCCCAAAAGGGGTATTGAACCAAGGGATGCCAGCATAAGGATAAAGCCCGTAAGGGGTATGGGTGAGCATCATAAAGATGTCACTTTCAGAACGTTTAAGCCAAGCATTAAAATGCTCCTGAGGAGTATTCACCTGACAACTAACCCGGCGCAAGTCTTTGAGTTCTTTCCTAGTGGAAAGATAGGCTTTAGTGAAGGGAATAAAACGTTCCTCTTCATCTAAAAGGCATACAATCACCAAAAAGAGATTGGTTTTTTCTTTGGGATGAAGATCCAGATAAAAAAGGGCTTCTTGTTCATTTAAAGAAACAGGAGGGGGGTCAAAAAGAAGTTTTGTTTTGCGGAGTTTTCCATCGAGGCCGAGATATTTGTAAATTACCTGGTTTTCTTTGACTTCTGGCGTATAAAAACGACCACGTCTTTTACGTTTTATTCCCCGAACTTCAAAAATATCTACAAAATCCGCCCCAAAATGAAACGTGAGGGGGAGATGGATGCGGCAAGGGGAAAAATTCTCTGCCCTCACCGCTTCGTAGCATATTCCTCGATAAAGGAACTTCTGCCGTAAGATATGAACACTTCCACGGGGAAGAAATTCTTCCCCTTCCAGCATAATATCGGGGTTGGTAAGGTCACTTGCCACCATGAGATTGTCTCTGGTAGCCGAAGAATTAAGAAGGAAAGGTCGAACGTGACAAAACCGAAGTTCTAATTTAGATAAATAGCGGGTCCCCCAATGGAAAAGCCCTTGTTCACCAAGGCCTTCCTGGCGAATATCCCCATAAGGATCAAAAAGGGCAAAGGTATCATCATGTTTTAAAATAAGGGCTTCTTTGGAAAGCCCCGGTGAGGTGGCCAGGATATAAAATTTCTGAGGCTTTATCTCAACTACACATTCTTTCATGCTACTTTGAGAAGCGGCTCGTAAGGAGCTAGGACGTGTTCGTAAACTTTTAGATAATTACGAGCCATTACCTCGGAAGTAAAACGGCGTTCGAAGGCCTTCCGGCAAAGGATTCTTTTGATATTAGCTACCTTTTCCACTGCAGCTACCGCCTCTTCTATGCTCTCCACAATAAAACCCGAAATACCTTCTTCTATCACCTCTGGCACCGAACCACAACGCCAAGCAATTATCGGAGTACCACAGGCCATGGCCTCAATCATCACCAGACCAAAGGGCTCAGGCCAATCAATAGGAAAAAGGAGGGCATAAGCCTTACCCAAAAATTCATTTTTTTCTCTGTCATTTATTTCTCCAATAAATTCTACCCACGGACTTTTAAGAAGAGGCTTGATCACCGTTTCAAAATATTCCCAATCTGCCTTATCTACTTTGGCAGCTATAAGAAGTTTCATCCCTGCCCTTTCGGCAATCTTAATAGCTCGGTCTGGACGTTTCTCAGGTGAAATACGCCCTAGAAAGGCAAGATAATCTCCGGGTTTGGCATAGAAATGATAAAGATCTTTAGGAAGCCCATGATAGACGGTTCCTACCCAGTTTACAAAAGGAAGGGGCGCCCTTTGAGCATTGGAAATAGAAACTACCGGCATCTCTTTAAATTCTTCATAAAGAGGCTTGAATTCCGGTAAATCAAGCCGTCCATGAAGAGTGGTTACATGGGAGATTTTAAGACGTCGCATGAGAGGAAAGTGAATGTAGTCAATATGAAAATGGATAATATCAAAATCTCGTCTTCTTTTTATAACCTGCTCGAGCATATAAATATGAGAGGCCAGCGGGTCTTTTGCTCCTCCAAGGCGTAAGGCCTCCTTACAACAGGGAACCAATTTAGCCGAAGTATTCGAGTCTCCAGAAGCAAAAAGGGTAACATCGTGTCCCATTTTTACCAATTCTTCTGTCAAATAATGAACTACCCGCTCCGTCCCTCCGTAAAGCTTGGGCGGCACGCTCTCGTAAAGAGGAGCCACTTGGGCAATCCTCATCTCTCCCCCCTTATAAAGGATTTAAAACTGTTGAAATTAATAAGGATTCAAAGTAAATTGGGGCTGGTTTCCGAAGAAAAAATAATCTTTTCAAATTCAAAGACAAGGTTTCAGAAATCAACGCTTTAGCTTCTGAAAGGAGTCTTTATCTTCGTCAACATGCTCACCAGCCGGTAGCTTGGCTCCCTTTTGGAAGGGAGGCCTTTAATAAAGCCCGAAGGGAAGATAAACCCCTTTTTATTTCCATTGGATATTCAGCCTGCCACTGGTGTCATGTAATGGCCCGAGAATCTTTCCAGGATGAAGAAATAGCTTCCTTACTCAACGAACATTTCGTCCCGGTAAAAGTGGACCGCGAAGAATACCCCCAGGTAGACGCTATATATCTTTTGGTCTGTGAAATTTTACGGGGCCAGGCCGGATGGCCCCTCACGGTGATTGCTCTGCCTGAGGGCTGGCCTTTCTTTGTGGCCACTTATCTTCCTAAAGAAGGAAAGGGCTTTCATCTAGGTCTTAAAGAACTTTTGCTCGCGGTCCAAAAAAATTGGCTTTTGGAACGCCAAAAAATCCAGGCCACAGCAGAAGAAATAAGAAAGACCCTTCAACAAATTCGTTTTTTAAACCCCGCTCCTTTAGATCAAAAATTTCTCCTTGAAAAGGCCTTTGAGGAGCTTAAAGGCCGGTTTGACAGGCAATATGGAGGCTTTGGAAAAGGACCAAAATTCCCTCTTCCGTTAAGCCTTCTTTTCCTCCTGCGATACGGAAAGAAGTTTCAAAAACCTTACGCCTTGGAAATAGTAGGAGAAACCCTTCTTAAGATGCGTTATGCCAGTCTTTTTGACCAAGTAGGCTTTGGATTTCATCGTTACACCATCGATCGTGCCTGGAAAGTTCCCCATTTTGAGAAAATGCTTTATGACCAAGGCTTACTTCTTTATCTTTACGCCGAAGGTGCAGAAACCTTAAAAGAGCCTCTCTTTTGTCAAGTAGCCGAAGAAATTGTCATCTATCTTAATGAGCATCTTTTTGATCCGGAGGAGAAACTTTTTTACACGGCTGAAAGTGCTGAAAGTGAAGGTCAAGAAGGCCTTTTCTACACTTGGAGACTCAAAGAATTAATCCAAATCCTTCATCCGACCGAATTCGAGATTTTAAAAAAATATTTCTACTTGCGCGAAGAAGGAAATTATCTAGAAGAAGGGACAGGAAGGCCCTCCGGGCGAAACATTTTGTATCCACTCCGTCGTTGGGATCCAGAAGACAAAGAACTTGTTAAAATCTTACAAAAACTAAAAACCGTTAGAGAGAAGCGCCCCAAACCAACCAGAGATGAAAAAATTCTCACTGATTGGAACGCCATTGTTATTGCAGGCCTAGCTCAGGCGGGAAGAGCACTTGGTAAAGAAGAATTTGTAGAAAGAGCTGTTTGTGTCTTTAATTCTCTCTGGAAAAAGGCTTTTTCTTCTGGAAGATTACTTCATCTTCCGGGAGAAAAAAATTCCCCCGCATTCCTTGAGGATTATGTCTTTTTAGCTTGGGCAAGCCTTGAATTATTCGAAGCTACCTCAAATCTTTCTTATCTTTCAAAATTTAAAATTCTTCATGAACAAATTGAAGAACTTTTTAAAGATCCTTCGGGCCTTTATCAACAAATAGGTAAAGATCAAGGACCTTTTCTAATTCCGTATTTTCCGGTCTTCGAAAGCGTTTTACCTTCAGGAAATGGTCTTTTGGCATACCTTTTAGGACGCCTCAACCAGAAAGAGGCTGCCGAAAAAATAATCTTTGCGATGGGTGGACACCTTAAAGAAAATCCGGTGGCTTTTTCAAGCTTTCTTTTGGCTCTCCTTTCTTGAGTTTTTAAGCCTTGGTAGCCACGATGGTGGTCTTGTCCACACCTGTGTTTCCGGTTTGGGGATCAAAGGCGTAAACAATAAACTCGTAATCTCCTGGTAAGGAAATAGAAATACTGGTTTCAAAACAATTTCTTTGCCCACAAAAGCTTAGAGGAATTATCTCTTGCAGTTCACCATTTTTTTTAAGATAAGCCCCCACTTCATAAGCCTCAGGTGGCCAGAAAGTTTTCATATCCACCGGGCAACCGCAGAGTTACACTGGCTGCAAGGCGAATTTTAGTAGGCACACTTATAAAACTATGAGCGGTGGGCTCGGTGACACGTACAACCAAGCCTGGAAAATCTATAACAATCCCGTCACCTTCAATATGTTTTCCGGGAACCACCCAAGTAGTGACCGAAGCCCGCGCCATGGCCTGAGGTTGGCCGTAAGGGGCATAAACAAAGATTTCTATGAGACGTGGTTCTTCTAAATCGAGCTTTGCCACAAAACAAGCGGTATTTTCGTCGGCAAGGCGTTGCCCACGTACCCAAGGAGTAGCCATAATGCGTTTCGTATCTCCAGTGGAACCCCGGATTAGCCCTTGGTCCAAAATAGCCCCGCTCAACGCATCCTTCACTACCACCAAAGCTCCTCCCATGGAGGTGCCTATAAACTTGGCATCTTCAGCTTTGGCTCGGATAACAATCCTGGTCTCCATAGTCTCTCCCTCCTAAAATTAAACATTTGTTGGACGAAAAAGAGAAAAACTTTATTCCTAAACTCTTCACCGTAGATTTTAGCAAATCTGGAAAAAACTATCAGAAAATTTTTGCAAATTACCTAAATCAGTTTGTAAGTAAAGCTGCAAGGGATCCGGAATGGAAAACAGGAACGGCCCTCAAGGAAAAGACGTTTGGCAAAAGTCTCTAAGATGCTTTTGCCCAACTCGCCTATCGCCACCAAAGGTTGCACAACTCGTAAAACTCATCTCTCTATAAGCACGATCTAAAATACCAACGAACCTTGCCTCCGCTTATGATAACTGTTTTTATCTGGGGTAAAACATCAAATACATAGATGCATATTTCTTGGATAAATGGCAAAAAAGGGTCCTAAATTATTAGTACTAGGAGGCATCAAAAGTGGAAAAAGTCGTTTGGCTTTAAGGCTTGCCGAAAAATTTCCTCCTCCACGATTATTTATAGCTACAGCAGAAGCGTTTGATAAAGAAATGGCTGCCAAAATTAGAGCCCACCAAAAAGAACGGGGCCAAAACTGGCTTACAATAGAAGCCCCTGTCGATTTACCCCTAACTCTAAAAAATCTGCAGGGAAACGTATGTCTGATCGATTGTCTAACCGTATGGTTGGGAAATCTTTGGTATTACAGAAAAAATCTCAATTTTTACATTGAAAATTTCTTGGAGGTCTTTAAAAAGTTAGAAATTCCTGTAGTGGTTGTTTCCAATGAAATTGGCCTGGGACCCCTTCCAGGAGAAAAAGAAAGTCGAAAATTTGCAGAAAAACTGGGGCTTCTGAACCAAAAAGTGGCGTTTCTCTGTGATGAAATATATCTCGTAATGGCTGGTTATCCGTTAAAGTTAAAGTAATTATTCTTC
>Ga0256833_1001746_pt1 | contig 15624 bp, 8 predicted proteins | sample 356284metaG_FD_190535 | JGI IMG/M metagenome (GOLD analysis project Ga0256833, IMG submission 190535) | Hydrothermal vent microbial communities from Mid Atlantic Ridge, Atlantic Ocean - 356-284 | ecosystem: Environmental > Aquatic > Marine > Hydrothermal vents | place: Atlantic Ocean: Mid...
GCTGACTTGGGGCGGCCCGGCGTCAGCAGGACATCATTTTTGGCCCCAAGTAAATTGCAAGGTTCTGACAAAAAATCTGTCAGAACCTTGCAATTCACGGATTGTCAGAATGCCAGAAAATGCTGTGTATTCAATCTGTTGTGAATACTTCACATGCGACTTGGCAGGGGTGAAGGAGGGGCGCGCAAGGGTTTTTTTCAAGACCCCTGGCGTCAGGCCTGCTCGAAGCCGCGCTTGAGCTCCAGATCGGTGATCTGGCGGTCATAGACGGACTGCTCCCAGCGGGCGGCGTGCAGATAGTGCTCGATGACCTTGCTGCCGAAGGCGGCGCGCAACATGGTGGAGCCATCGAGGGCATCGATGGCGTCGCGCAGGGTGCGCGGAATGTCCTGCAGCTGGTCATCGGCATAGGCATCGCCGGTGAAGGGCTCGGGCAGCTCCATCTTCCTTTCGATGCCGTCGATGCCGGCGGCGATCTGGGCGGCAAAGGCCAGATAGGGGTTCAGATCGGCGCCGCCAATGCGGTTCTCGATGCGGATGGCCCTGGAGTTTTCGCCCACCAGGCGCAGACCGGCGGTGCGGTTGTCGATGCTCCAGCAGATGCGGGTGGGGGCGAAGGTGGACGCCTGGAAGCGCTTGTAGGAATTGATCTGGGGCGCAAGGAACAAGGTCAGCTCGCGCGCATGGGCCAAAAGGCCGGCCACGTAATGGCGCATCAGTTCGCTCATGCCGTGGGGGCCATCGGGATCGAAGAACAGGTTGCGCCGCCGCTCGCGATCCCACAGGGACTGGTGCACATGGCAGGACGAGCCGGCCAGGTCATAGTTCCATTTGGCCATGAAGGTGACCGACTGGCCGGCCTTCCAGGCGATTTCCTTGATGGCGTTCTTCATGATGACGTGGCGGTCGGCCATGACCAGGGCGGGGGCATAGCGCACGTTGACCTCCTCCTGCCCCGGCCCCCATTCGCCCTTGGAGTTTTCCACCGGAATGCCGGCCCTGTGCAGATTGTTGCGGATGGCGCGCAGGACCTTCTCCTCCTTGGTGGTCTGCAGGATGTGATAATCCTCGATGTAATAGCCGCTGGTCCTGAGATTGCGGTAGCCCTTGGCGTGGGCCTTCTTCAGGCTGTCCTCGAAGAGATAGAACTCCAGCTCCGAGGCCATCATGGCGGAAAAGCCCATGTCCGCCAGGCGGGCGAGCTGGGCTTTCAGCATGGCGCGGGGGGAATGGGCAACCGGCTCATGGGTGTGTTCGTCGAGCACGTCGCACATGACCATGGCGGTGCCCTTCAGCCAGGGCACGCGGCGCAAGGTGGCCAGATCGGGCTTGAGGGCGAAATCGCCATATCCGGCGCTCCAGTTGGCGGCGTCATAGCCCGGCACCGGCTCCATCTCCATGTCCGCGGCGAGCAGGTAATTGCACGCATGGGTGCCCTCTTCGGCGGTGTCGAGAAAGAACTCGGCGCGGAAGCGCTTGCCGATGAGGCGGCCCTGCATGTCGGCCATGCAGACCAGCACCGTGTCGATCTTGCCCTGTTTCACCAGCTTTTTCAGCTTCTCCAGGCTCAGCATGCCGCTCATGATCCCGTTTCCCTTCCGAGGTGAATGTCCGGGCCGCCCCGGCATGCGTGCGCCGGGGCGGCGGTCTTGTGCATTGATGGCGCAAAAGCCCTAGTAGCGGTAGGGCGGGCCGGCCTTGCGCATCACATCGTTGTATTCACGGATGATCTTGACCACCTTGGCGCGGCGCGGCGATGTCTTGGCCACGTCGTCCCAGAACTTCTGGGCGGCGTCCTCCACCGTCTTCCATTCCTCCGAGGGGATGGTGGTCAGCTCCAGCTTGCCGCCGGTGACGCGGTAATGGGCCTCACCCCACCAGTACCAGTAGAGGCGGTGATAATGGGAGCTGTCCATGCAGACATTGAACAGGGTCTTGAGATGCTCCGGCAGCTCCTTCCAGCGTTCGGAATTGGCGAAGTAGGAGCCGATCCAGGCGCCGGAAATGTTGTTGGTGAGGTAATACTTGGTCACGTCCGCCCAGCCGACGGTGTAATCCTCGGTGATGCCGGACCAGGTGATGCCGTCCAGCTCGCCGGTCTGCAGGGCCACCTCCACGTCTTCCCACGGCAGGGTGACGGGCACGACGCCGAACTGCTTGAGGAACTTGCCGGCGGTGGGGAAGGTGAAGATGCGCAGGCCCTTGAGATCCTTCAGGGAGCGGATGGGCTTCTTGGTGGCGAAGTTGCACGGGTCCCACGCGCCCGCGCCCAGCCAGGTCACGCCTTCCACCTCGCCATAGGCCTCCTCCCAGATCTTGCGCAGGCCGTATTGCTCGAACAGGGTCGGCACATCGAGCGAATAGCGCAAGGCGAGCGGGAAATAGCCGCCGAAGATGGAAACATCCACCGGGGCGTTGATGGAATCGTCATCGGACTGCACCGCGTCGATGGTGCCGCGCTGCATGGCGCGGAACAGCTCGTTGGTGGGCACCAGCTGGTCGGAGGTATAAAGCTCGATGACCATTTCGCCATTGGCGATCTTGTTGAACTTGTCGATGGACGGCTTGATGACGTTCTCCGCCAGGGCCGGGCCGGCATAGGTCTGCAAGCGCCACTTGATGGGCCGTCCGGCGGCATGCACGGCCGGGGCGGCAAGAGCGCCGGTGCCGGCGGCGGCGGCGGCAAGGCCTGTCTTTTTCAGGAACTCGCGCCGGGCGGTGTCGAGTTTGCGTGTCATGTCTTTTCTCCCTTTCTCGTTGATGATGTCTTTTCTTGCTCCCCCGTCTTGGCGCGGAGGTTTTTCGCTCTGGCGGGCCGGTGGTTTCCGGCCTCATCTTGCATGTTCATCTTGCATAGTAGAGCCTTGGCAGCCACAGGGCTATGTCCGGATAGAGGATCACCAGCGCCAGCCCCAGGATCATGATGGCCACGAAGGGGATGATGGAGCGGTAGATGTCATGCAGGGTGATCTCCGGCGGGGCCATGGCGCGCATCAGGAACAGGTTGTAGCCGAAAGGCGGCGTCATGTAGGCGATCTGGCAGGTGATCGTATAGAGCACGCCATACCAGACCAGATCGAAGCCCAGATGGCGCACCAGGGGCACATAGAGAGGCGCGACGATGATCAGCATGGCGGTGTCATCGAGGAACATGCCCATGATGATGTAGCTCAGCTGCATCATGATGAGGATTTCCCACCTGCCCAGACCGAGGCTCTGGGTGAAGAAGGATTCGATGGATTTCACCGCCCCCAGTCCGTCGAAGACCGCGCCGAAGGCCAGGGCGGCGAGGATGATCCACATGAACATGGCGGTGATGGCCAGGGTCTTTTTCATCACCGCGTGCATGACCTTGCCATTGAGGCGGCCCTTGACGGCCGCGGCGATCATGGAGGCCACCGCGCCCACGGCGGAGCTTTCCACCAGCGAGGTCACACCCATGAGGAACAGGCCGGTCATGGAAAAGAAGATGAACAGCGGCAAGAGCCCGGCGCGCAGCAGCTTGATCTTTTCCGCCAAAGGCATGTCGCGTTCTTCCCTGGGCAGGGCCGGGCCCAGGCTGGGGTTCTTCCAGCAGCGGATGGCGATGTAGATGATGAACAGGGCGGCCATCATCAGGCCGGGGAAGACGCCGGCCAGCCACAGCTTGCCCACCGGCACGCGGGCGATCATGCCATAGAGCACCAGCACCACCGAGGGCGGAACCAGAATGCCCAGGGAGCTGCCGGCCTGGATGACACCGGTGATCATGACCTTGTCATAGCCGCGCCGGAGCATCTCCGGCAGGGCGATGGTGGCGCCGATGGCCATGCCGGCCACGGAGAGGCCGTTCATGGCCGAAATGGCGACCATCAGGCCGATGGTGCCTATGGCCAGGCCGCCGCGCACCGGGCCGGACCAGACATGGAACATGCGGTAGAGATCGTCGGCGATCTTCGATTCGGAGAGCATGTAGCCCATGAAGATGAACATCGGCAGGGTGAGCAGCGGATACCATTTCATCAGCTTCATGGCGGCGGAGAAGCCAAGCTCGGCGCCGCCATTGCCCCACAGGAACAAGGAGGCGGTCACGGCCACGAAGCCGATGGCGGCAAAGACCCTCTGGCCGGTGAGCAGAAGGCCCATCATGCCCAGGAACATGGTCAGGGCGATCATCTCATAGCTCATGTCAGGTCCTCCGCTTCATAATCGTCGCCAAGCTGCTCGCCGCGGGCGCGGGCGACATCCTTGAAGAAGACGGCGAAGGCCTGAAGGATCATGAGCACGATGCCGATGATCATGATGATCTTGATGGGGGCCATGTAGGGGGCCCAGGAGGAATAGCTGCGCTCGGAATACTTCAGCGCATAGGCGGTGCTGGAGACCGCCCCGTAAAGGAGGGCGAAAAGATAGGCGATGAGAAAGAAATCGGTGACCGAATCCACCCTGGCGCGGGTTGTCTCGCTCCAGCGCGAATAGAGCAGATCCATGCGCACGTGGGCCTTCAGCTGCATGGAATATCCGCCGGCCAGCATGTAATAGGCGACCATGACGAACTGGGCCATTTCCAGCGTCCACAGGGAGGGGATGTGCAGCTGCTTGGAAACGGATGACCAGAACAGGATGCCCAGCATGACGAAAATCAGATACATGCTGAACCTGCCGACGATGCGGTTGATTGCATCGACATATTTGACATAGGCTCTTATGGCCCTTGGCATATCGTCCCTCCCTGGTTCCTTTCAGCCTGTTTCCGGCGTTGTTTCCTGCACACTTTTTTGCACCGATCGGTGCAGGATATCCGCCCAGTGTGACAGGTTTGTTTCGGAGCGCAGCAGATCGTTGCGTATCTCGATCATGGCGTGCCGCAGGCCGCGCCCGGCTCCATGGCGGCGCAAGGTGTGGGTCACGCCATCGGAGGCGGCGTAAGGTTCGTTGATGCGGCAGATGATGCCCTCATGGGCGGCGATCTGTTGCGCCAGGCGCCGGGCAAAGGGGTTTTCGCCATCGAAAATGATCCCGGCATGCAGATCGCGCCTTGGGCCGGAGCGCATGCGGGGCGTGAAGCTGTGAATGGTGATCAGGGCGGTGCCGGGGCCGCGGCGGCCGAGAATCTCGTCCAGGGCGGCGTGAAACGGCTCGTAGAGGCCCTCGCGGCGCTGGCGGCGGCAGGTGGCATCGAGACGTTCATTGCCGGTGACGATGCGCCCATCGGCGCGGGCGGGAATGCAGTCCGGCGCATCGGGAGCGCGGTTGCAGTCATAGAGCAGGCGCGAATAGCCGGCCAGAACGGCCGGGGCGTCCAGTTTCGCGCTCAATTTCTCCGTCAGGGCGGCAGCGCCAATGTCCCAGGCGATGTGATCGGCGAGATCGGCGGGATCAAGGCCAAGGCCGCGCAGGGATGGGGGAACGAGATTGCTGGCATGCTCGCAGGCGAGCACAAAGGGCCCCTCCCCGGACGGATTCAGAATCCGCACGGGATCGGGGAACAGCGTATCTGCCGGAGCATGTTGCGCGACCTGCTCCGTCTTGCCTCCCTGGACCCGGTTCATGGCGTTCCTCCCCTTTGCGAAAAGGGGTTGTTCTGATCATTGACCCGATGCTTGCAAATGGCCGGGGCAGTGTCAAACCCCTACGGAACGGCATGAGACGAAAGTCTCAATTTCAGGGCATCAACAGGGCGCGCGGGTGGCTTCGGCGAGCTCGTCGAACAGGGATACGGCCAGGGTCAGACGGGGCAGGTCGAACTCGCCGATTGCTCCCATGCCCTCCAGGGTTTTCAGGGTGCGCGCCAGCTGTCCTGCATGGGCCTTTTTCCACGCTTCCAGCCCGGACTGTCCCGGGCCGAGGCGGGCCATGCCGGAGGCCAGCTGGCGGTGAGCTGCCGAGAGGCGCTCCATGAGGCGGTCCTTGGCCATGCGCTCGTAATGGGAGGAGACGCGCAGCCGGCGCGCCGCCATCATCACCGGGGAGATGCGCAGAACCTGTCCGGACAGGAAATAGATGCGCGCGGCATCCTCCAGATCCGCCCCGGTCTGGCGGGCGATGGCGATCATGTCCAGGCCACGCAGCAGATAGGGCAGCCGGGCCAGATGGCGGGCCAGGGCTTCCGGCGCGCCTTGCGCGGCCAGCTGCTCGCGGCGCAGCCGCAGGCGCTTGCGCACATGGGGCGTGACCACATCGCGCAACCGGGCCTGCAATGCGTGCAGGGCCTCGGCATAGCGGCGCGCCTTGGCGGCCAGATCCTCCATGGCCGGATCGTTGCGCAAAAACCAGATGGTGGCGGCGCGCTGCACGCGCTGCTTGAGCAGATAGAAGGACAACTGGTTTCTTGCATCCACGCGGCCATCCAGGCGGTCCAGGGAGGCGCTCAGCCGCGGCATGCCGAAGGCCTCCGAGGCGAGGGTGAAGGCGGCGGCGATTTCGGCCACGCCGCGGCCGGTTTCCTCCATCATGCGGGTGACGAAGGCGGGGCCGCCGAAATTGATCATGGCGTTGCCCAGCCGGTTGGCGATGATTTCGCGGCGCAGGCGGTGGCCATCGATAAAGGGGGCGAATTCCTTGCGCATGAGCGGCGGGAAATAATTCATCAGCAGGTCATGATAAAAGTCCTCATCCACCGCGCCCGAATCCAGCAGATCGTCGAACAAAACGATCTTGGCATAGGACATGAGCACCGCCAGCTCCGGGCGGGTCAGGGGGTGGTTCCTGGCGCTGCGCGCCTTGAGGTCCGAATCGGAGGGCAGATCCTCCAGGGCGCGATCGAGAACGCCGCGCGATTCCAGGGCGCGCATGAGGCGGATCATGTCGCCGGTCTCGGCGCTAGCGCGCGCCTCGGCCAGGGACAGGCACAGGGTTTGCAGGTAGTTGTTGCGCAACACCAGGGCGGCCACGTCCCCTTCCATGGCGTGCAGGCTTTCATCGCGCTGCCGGCGGGTCAGCACCCCGGCCTTTTGCGCCGCTCCCAGGGCGATCTTCATGTTCACCTCCATGTCGGAGGTGTTCACCCCGGCGGAATTGTCGATGGCGTCGGTGTTGATGCGCCCGCCGTTGAGGGCATATTCGATGCGCGCCTTCTGGGTCAGGCCCAGGTTGGCTCCCTCGCCGACGACCTTGACGCGCAGTTGCGGCGCGGTGATGCGCACCGCGTCGTTGGCGGTATCGCCCACGTCCTGATCCCGCTCGGAGGTGGCGCGCACATAGGTGCCTATGCCGCCCAGCCACAAAAGCCCGGCCCGGCAGCGCAAGATGGCGCGGATGAGCTCGTTGGGGGCAAGGCTTGCCTCCTCGACATCGAGAAGCTGGCGCATCTCGCCGCTCAGGGAGATGGACTTGGCGCGGCGCGAGAAGACGCCGCCGCCCTTGGAAATCTTCTTGCGGTTGTAATCCTGCCAGCTGGAGCCTGGCAGATTGAACAGCCTTTTGCGCTCCCTGTAGGCCTCGGCGGGGTCGGGATCGGGGTCGATGAAGATGTCGCGATGATCGAAGGCGGCCACCAGCTTGAGCCTTTTCGACAGCAGCATGCCGTTGCCGAAGACATCGCCGGACATGTCGCCCACGCCGATGACGGTGACCGGCTCCTTCTGTATGTCCACGCCCATTTCGCGGAAATGGCGCTTGACCGCCTCCCAGGCGCCGCGCGCGGTGATGCCCATCTTCTTGTGGTCGTAACCGGCCGAGCCGCCGGAGGCGAAGGCGTCATCGAGCCAGAAGCCATGCTGGCGGGCGATCTCGTTGGCCATGTCGGAGAAGGCCGCGGTGCCCTTGTCGGCGGCGACCACCAGATAGGGATCGCCGCCATCGAGGCGCACCACGCGGGCAGGGGGGACGATGGCGTCGGCCTCGATGTTGTCGGTGATGTCCAGCAAGGTGGAGATGAAGCGCCTGTAGGCGCGTTTTCCGGCCTGCAGGAAGGCCTCGCGGCCGCCTTGCGCGGGCGGCTTGCGGAGGATGAAGCCGCCCTTTGCGCCCACCGGCACGATGACCGCGTTCTTGACGTTCTGGGCCTTGACCAGCCCGAGGATTTCGGTGCGGAAATCCTGCGGGCGGTCCGACCAGCGGATGCCGCCGCGGGCGATGGGCCCGCCGCGCAGGTGCACGCCCTCGACGTCCGGGGCATGGACGAAGATTTCCATCCATGGCCGGGGGCGGGGCAGAACATCCACCTCGCCGCTGGCGATCTTGAAGGCCAGGGGGGCAGGCGCGCCTTCCGGCATGCGGCCTTGCCAAAAGTTGGTGCGGCGCATGGCCATGAGGGCTTCCAGATACATGCGGATGATGCGGTCCTCGTCCAGCGACTGCACCTGGCCCAGGGCCCCGATGATCCTGCCGCGCATGGCCGTGGCCTTCTTGCGGCGCGCGGCGGCTCCGGAGCGGCCGGGGCCAAAGAGGGTCTCGAATATCTCCACCATTTGGCGCGCCAGATCCGGATGGCGGCCCAGGGTGGCGGCCACATAGGGCAGCGAATAGGGCATGGCTCCCTGGTGCAGCCAGCGGGCGATGGCGCGCAGGACGCAGACCTCGCGCCAGTCCAGGCCGCTCTTGATGATCAGGGCATTGAAGGCATCGTCATCGGCATGGCCGTTCCACACCGCCAGGAAGCCCTCCTGCAGCTTCGGCCCCAGCTGCTCCAGGTCCAGGGTCCTGCCGCTTTCGGCCCTGAGCACCATCTCGTGGATGAAGATTTCGCGCGCCTCGTCGTGCGCGCCGCGGCACAGGGTGAAGGTGCGCTCCTCGATGGCCGACAGCCCGGCATGGGCGAGAATGGGCACGCGCACCGACAGCGGCACCGGATCGTCAAAGTGAAAGAGCTTCAGGCGCAGCACATCGCCGGCATCGGCGGGGGTGCGGAAAAACACCGCCGCCACGCCGTTGCCCTCCTCCAGGCTCTCGACGATCTCCAGATCGTCGAGGGCGGCGGCGGGCGGATAGGCCTCCTTGTAGGCCTGCGAGAAGGCGCCGCGATAAAGCGATGCAATGCGCGCTGCCCTTTGCCCGCCCATCGTATCGCGCACCTGCTCGATCATGCGATCCTCCCAGGAGCGCACCGCCTCGCTCACCCTGGCCTCGATGGCGGCGGCGTCGAGATCCGCGGGCAAGCGGTTGCCATTGAGCAGCTCGAGGCGGAAATGCACCCTGACCAGAACGCCGGGGGCGAAGCTGGTGTCGAAATTGACCACTTTCGCGCCCAGGGCGGTTTCCAGAATATCGCTGACGGTGCGGCGGATGCGGGTGTTGAAGCGGTCGCGGGGGATGAAGGCAAAGGCGGAGACGAAGCGCGCCGCGCAGCCGCGCCAGATGAAGATACGCGGGCGCGGGCGCTCCTCCAGCCGCAGGATGCCCATGGCGACATCCAGCAGGGTTTCGACATCGAGCTCGAAGAGTTCATCACGCGGGAAGGTTTCCAGGATGTTGAGCAGCGCCTTGCCCATGTGGTTGGCCGGATCGAGCCCGGAGCGGCGCAGGGCGCGGGCGATCTTGCGGCGCACCAGCGGGATGTCGCGCGCCGCGCGCACATAGGCGGAGGAAGCGAACAGGCCCAGAAGGTGCGTCTCGCCGGCAATCCGGCCCTTGTCATCGAAGCGGCGGATGATGATCAGATCCATGGGCACGCGCCGGTGCACCTGCGAGATGCGCGCCGACTTGGTGATCAGCACCGGCATTTCGCCGCCGCCGGGCAGGCAGGTGATGGTTTCACCGGCGGCATCATCCCCCTTTTCCTTGCGCAGGATGCCGAAGCCGCCATCGAGCGGCCTGCGGCCGCCGGGGGCCTTGCCGTCAAGGGCATATTCGCGCAGGCCGAGGAAGACGAAGTTGCCATCGTCCAGCCATTGCAGGAAGGCGAGGATCTCGGTCAGCTCATCCACCGGCAGCGGCGGCGGCATGGTCTGGTAGCGGTCAATGATGGCCTGGAGGCGCTCGCGCATGGGCTGCCAGTCGAGCACGGCGGCGCGCACCTGCTCGTGGATGCAACGGATGCCATGCTCCAGCTGCTCGCGGCGCTGCGCATCGAGCCTTTCGGTATGCAGGTGGATGAGGCTCTCCTGGCGGATGTCGTCGCGCTCGCTGGCGCGCCGCTCGATGGCCAGCAGGTTGCCTTGCGCATCGCGGCGCACGGCGAGCACCGGATGCAGAAGCAGGCGGATTTCCAGCCCCTGGGCGGCCAGAAAGCCGAGCAGCGAATCCACCAGGAAGGGCATGTTGTCGTTGAGCGACTGGGTGACGGTGATGCCGCTCAAGGCCTTCGAGCCATTTTGCGGGCTGGTGATGCGGATGCTGGCGCGCCCCGGCGTGCGGCGGCGGATGAACTCATGGGCATCGCGGGCGAGCCATTCCAGATCGTCGAGGCTCAGCGCGGCCAGGTCATCGGGCTGGGCATTGGCGAAAAGCGCGCTGGCGAGATTGAGCAGGGTCTGCTCCGCCCCGGCCTTCTTCAGGCGCCTGAGAAGGGAGTCCAGGCGCGAATGCATCCTTGATCTGGGCATGGCGGCAACGTCCGGTGATGTGAGGGGAGGATATGTGCGATCGGGTCACGCATGAACGCCTGATCCTTCAAGGGCGCGCGAGCGGCGCGCCGGTTGGCAGGGGAACCATGACACAAAATGCCGCATCCGGCCAGACACAAAAAAGGCTCCGCTGAACACGGAGCCTTGATGAAAAGGTCTTAATGGTGGAGCCAGGCGGAATCGAACCGCCGACCTCTTGAATGCCATTCAAGCGCTCTCCCAACTGAGCTATGGCCCCATCCAATATGTGTCCGGCGCGCCGGGCCACCGCCCCGCTTGCCGTCCGGGCCTTTAGATAGGGCCAAAGCGCGCCGATGGCAAGAGGGGAAAAACCAAAAAAGACGAAAAACCCTGGCCGTGGGCAGGCCGGCTGCGCTCAGGCGGCCCACAGGCGCCTGACGGGGGCCAGCAGATTGCGCAGATCCTGCAAGATTCCCAAGGTGGCGGGCACCAGCAGCAGCACCAGCACCGTGGCCCCGGCCAGGCCGAAGACGATGGTGATGGCCATGGGCAGGAGGAACTGTGCCTGGAGGGATTTTTCGAACATCAAGGGGGTCAGCCCGCCGATGGTGGTCAGGGAGGTCAGGAGCACGGCGCGCAGCCGGTCGCAGGATGCGCCTATGGCGGCGCTGCGCATGTCCTCGCCGCTTTCCTCGCGCTCGGTGACGCGCGCCACCAGGATGATGGAATCGTTGACCAGGATGCCCGACAGCCCGAGCAGGCCGATCATGCTCAAGATGGTGAGCGAAAAGCCCATGACCCAATGGCCCAGGATGGCCCCGATGGCTCCGAAGGGAATGATGAGCATGACCACGAGAGGCCTGGCGTAGCTGCCGAAGACCCAGGCCAGAATGATGTAGATGAGCGCCAGGGCCACCAGTGCGCCGGTCTTCAGATCGTCCAGGGACTTGCGCTGCTCCTCGGCGCCGCCGGCCATCTTGCCGGTTATGCCATATTTGCTGAATATGGCGTCCAAACCGGCGCCGGCGAGGGCCTTTTGCACCTCGGTGATGGAGGTGGTCTCGTTGTCGATATCGGCGGTGACGCTCATCGCCGCCTTGCCGTCACGGCGGTAGATGACGGAAAATCCGGGTCTTTCGGGCAGATCGGCGATATCCGCCAGGGGCAGCCAGACGCCGGTGGCGGAGCGCACGTAAATGTTGCGCAAGGCGGCCATGCCGGACACGTCCCCGGCGCGGCGCACCCGCACGGAGACCTCCTCCAGATCGCGGGCGAACTTGCGCGCCACCACGCCGCGCAGGGCGGCGCGCACCTGGGCGGTCACGGTGGCGGCATCGAAGCCCAGGGCCTTGCCGCGCGGGGTGATGCTGATGCGCACATCGCGCTTGCCATAGGGCAGATCGTCGGTGATGCCGGAGACGCCGGGAATGCGCGCCAGCAGGGCGGAAACCTCTCCGGCGGCCTTCTTGAGCACATAAGGATCTTCACCCTTCAGCTCGATTTCCAGATCGCTGGGCGCGGAGGCCATGTGGCGGCGGCCAAAGGAGATGCGCTCTATGCCGGGGATTTGCGGCATGGCCTTGCGCCAGGCGCGCAGGATGGCGCTGGTGCGCGTCTTGCGCTGCTCGGAGCTGGTCAGCTGCACATTGAGCTGGGCCAGGTGATCGCCGGTGGAATAGCCCATCTTGCCCACAGTGGCGAAAGTGACGACGACGAATTTCTCGCCTTTTTCCCGCTCCACCTTGCGCAGGGCCTGCTCGACGCGCGCCACCGCCTTGAGGGTCTCGCGTTCCGGCGTGCCCGCCGCCATGACGATGTTGGCGCTCATGTGCTCGGCCTCCGGCGAGGGGAAGAAATTGAAGCGGATGCGCCCGCTCATGGGCAGGGCCACCGCCAGGGCCAGGGCGGCGATCATGATGGCCCAGGTGACATAGCGCCAATCATAGGCAAAGGTGGCGATGGGCCGGAATATCCGCTGCCGGAAGGTGGCGAAGGCGGCATCGAACCACAGCCGGAAGCGCCCCGGCGGGCGGGCATGGCGCAGGGCGTGGCGCAGATGGGCGGGCAGCACAAGGAAGCATTCGGCCAGGGATGCCAGGAGCACCGATATGACCACCAGCGGCAGGGCGATGATGATGGACCCCACCCTGCCGCCGAAGAAAAACAGCGGCAGGAAGGCGGCGATGGTGGTCATGGTGGCGGCCGAGACCGGCGCCAGCATGCGCAAGGCCCCCTGGGTGGCGGCCCTGTCCGGCGGATAGCCATGGGCGCGCAAGGTGGCGGTGTGTTCGCCGACGACAATGGCGTCATCGACGATGATGCCGAGGGTGAGAATGAGGGCAAAGAGCGAGACCATGTTGATGCTCTGTCCCGACAGCCACATGATGGCCATGGCGGTCATCATGGAGACGGGAATGCCCGCCGCCACCCAGAAGGCAATGCGGCCATTGAGGAAGATGAAGAGGATGACCAGGACCACCGCCAGCCCCTGCAGGCCATTGTTGATGAGCAGCTGGATGCGGCCCTTCAGGTAATTGGCGCGCACATCGAAGGGGGTGATTTGCAGATCATCGGGCAAGGTGGGGCGGATGCGGGCGATGTAATCGTTGAAGATGGCCGCCGTCTTGAGGGTATCGGCGGCCGGAGTGCGCCAGATGTCGAGGCGGATGGCCGCCCTGCCCCGGGCATAACCACGCTCCTGATCGGGATCGAAACCTTCGGTGATGCGGGCGGCATTGGCAAGACGCACCTGCTCGCCACCGGGCGCGGCGCGGATGACGATGCGTCCGATGTCGCGGGGCGAACGCTCGCGGCCTGCGCCATGAACGCTCTTGTCGAGGATGCCGGTGAGCGTTCCGGCCGGCGTGTCGCGGGTTTCGGCCTTGACGCGCTGGGCGATGCGGGCCACGTCCATGTCGAGGCGGCGCAATTCGCTTTCGGGGATGGCGATGGCGATTTCCTCGCTGCGCGCCCCGCTCATGGTGACGCGCTCCAGACCGGCATCGAGCAGGCCGTCGCGGATGGTGCGGGCATAGGATTTGAGCACCCTTTCGGGAAAGGGGCCGCTGACCAGAAGGCGGGCGACCATCTCGTAGCGGGTGACCTGGCGGATCACCGGCGCATCGGCATCCTGGGGCAAGGTGGTGACGCCGTTGACGGCCTTTTCCACGTCCGACAAGGCCCTGGTCATGTCCGTGCCGTCCTTGAAGCGCAGGGAGATATAGGCATAGCCCTCGCGGGCGATGCCGAAGAATCCCTGAGTTTCATCCAGGCCGTCGATGAGCCGCAAGGCCGGCTCCAGATTGCGGATCACCGTCTTTTCCATGTCCGCCGGGGTGGCCCCGGCCCAGGTGACCTTCACCGAGATGCGCGGGATGTCCACGGTGGGGAAAAACTGCGTGTTGAGCCGGTTCAGTCCCAGATATCCGGCGATCAGCATGACGATCATCAGCAGATTGGCGGCGGTGCGGTGGGTGGCGAAAAAATGCACCAGCGCGCCGAAGGGCGAGAGGCTCTTTTCGTCCGCCGGTTTCATTGGCCCATGACCTTCGCCTTGCGGCCATCGCGCGGCCCGGCCATGCGGTTGACGATGACCTTTTGCGCCTCCTTCAGGCCACTGACCACGGCCTTGCCACCGGCATAACCGCGCAAGGTCACTTCACGGCTGGCGATGCGCCCATCCTTGAGCACATAGACGCGCGCGCCATCATAGACGGCCGCCTCGGGGAGCAAAGCAACATCCTTGAGCAGGGGGCCATCCATGGCGGCGGCAACGAAGGTGCCCGGCGGCAGCCAGCTTGCGCTGGCGGCGTCATCGAGGGCGGCAAAGATGTTCACCGCCCCCTGCCCGGCGGCGATCTGCGGCGCGATGCGCACGACATGGGCCGCAAGGCGGATGTCTCCATCACTGGTGCGCCAGGTGATACGCAGCTTGCGGCCGATGAGAGCCTCTCCGGCGGCCTTCAGGGCGCCATATTGACGCTCCGAGAGAGCCAGGCGCACCTGCGGCGGCTGCTTCGGGATCAGGGTAATCAGCTTGTCGGCTGGCGAGACCTGCTGGCCGGTCACGGCGGCGGCCTGGGCGATGACGCCATCGAAGGGGGCGCGCAAGGTGGTGTCGGCGAGATTGCGCCGGGCGCGGCGCAAGGCCCATTGCAGGCGCGTGACCGTGGCCTGCTGCTGGGCAAGGCGGGCGCGCGTGGCCTCCACATTGGCCTTGCGCTGGGCCAGGGCGAGGCGTCTTTGCGCGGCGCTCAGGCGGATCTTGTCCAGGGCGGCATCGGAGACCGCGCCGGTCTTGCGCAGCCTTTGCGTGCGGGACAATTCGCGCAAGGCCAGATCGAGCTGGCCCCTGGCATTCTTCACCGCGATGATTTCCAGATCGAGGCGCGCCCTGGTCTCGCGGCTGGCCGCCTGGGCCGATTTCAGCGCCGCTTCGGCCTCCTCGACGGCGGCGCGCAAGGGCAGATCGTCGAGACGCACCAGCATCTGTCCCTGCTTGACCGCCACGCCCTCGCGCAAGTCCGGCATGGTCGCGGCTATGCGCCCGGAGACCGGCATTCTCAGGATCGTCTGGTGCAGGGCTATCGCGCGGCCATAGAGCCGCCAGCGCGGATGGGCGCTGGTCAGATGCACCGGCTGGATGCGCACCGGCTCGATGGCCTCGCTGGCCGCATGGGGCCTGGGCCTGACGGCGGAGGCCATCATCATGCGCCAGCCCGCAAAGGCGGCGGCCAGGATCAGGGCCACCACGAAAAGGCGCAACAGCCGCCCCGCCCATGAGCGGCGCGGCGCGGGCGCACCCATGGCGGCCTGCACATCCTTGTTGTCCGGCATCTTGTTCATGGAGCGCACTTTATCGCCAAACCGGTTACGGCCAAATGAAAAAGGCGTAAATTTTTCCGCCATTCGCCGTTTGGCCGCACAGGGCGGGCATCTTAATCAACTGTCGCAAAGACCATCCTTGCCCCTGCCAATCACCCGCAGTGTCCCATGAGCTGGGTGATTGGCAGGAGGCGAGGATGGACGCGCAAGTGTTTTTGGACACTTCCCCGGCGCAAAGGGGCGGGTCTTTTTCATCGTTGCGGCAAAAGTCCGGCGATGGCGGCGCGCAGTTCATCGAGGCCGGTGGCCTTGCGCGCCGATGTCAGGTGGATTTCCGGATGGGCGGCGGGGCGGC
>Ga0256833_1001747_pt1 | contig 15622 bp, 13 predicted proteins | sample 356284metaG_FD_190535 | JGI IMG/M metagenome (GOLD analysis project Ga0256833, IMG submission 190535) | Hydrothermal vent microbial communities from Mid Atlantic Ridge, Atlantic Ocean - 356-284 | ecosystem: Environmental > Aquatic > Marine > Hydrothermal vents | place: Atlantic Ocean: Mid...
CTCCACATCGCGCATGCGGGCATCTACGCCCTTGGAGCGTATCTTGCTCTCATTGCATATAAGATTTATCCCAACATATACTTTGCCTTTCTGTTTGCCATGGTGGGCGCATCCCTTGCCGGTTACATCGTTCAGAGGTATCTTTACTGGCCACTCCTTGATAAGCCCCGTATCGTGCCCCTAATTGCCTCCATAGGCCTTTTTCTTGCCCTCGAAGAGCTCTACAGACTGATCTGGGGTCCCTATGTAATACCCTTTCCCCGGGTCTTCCACTGGAAGACCTTTTCTGTAGGCCACATAAGGTTTCCCGGGGCAGACCTGTTTGTTTTTGGTGTTTCCCTCCTTTTCCTTTTCCTGCTTTACTGGCTTGTCAATAAAACGAGGATAGGTCTTGCCATGAGGGCTGTGGCTGACGATAAGGAAGTTGCCGAAGCATCCGGGATTAATTCAAAAATGACGATAGCCCTGTCCTTCGTCATAGGCTCCGCTCTCGCTGGTGCCGCTGGTTTGATGGTGGGCGTCTATTACAACTCTATTTATCCTACCATGGGTGATGTGCCCGCTTACAAAAGTCTTGCTGTAATAGTCGTTGGTGGTATGGGTAGTATTGAAGGAACCGTGCTTGCAGGCTTTGGCCTTGGTCTTCTTGAGGCTCTACTCTTAGGTTATCTCCCCTTCGCCTTCCCTCGGGACGCCCTCGCATTTATCGCCATGATCGCTTTCCTGCTCATTAAACCGGAAGGGATCTTCGGGAAATGAACTATTATCTCACCATCATCATTTACATGGGCATAAACTCCATCCTTGCCCTGAGTCTGAACATCATCGTGGGTTATGCGGGTCAGATTTCCCTCGGTCACGCAGCCTTTTATGGAATAGGGGCCTACACTTCCGCACTGATAGCCACAAAACTGGGCGTGTCATTCTGGGTCGCGATGCCACTGGCTATCTTGGTAACTGCCCTTGTTGGCGCCATTCTCGGTCTCCCTTCATTGAGGGTGAGCGAGGACTTCCTTGCCATCACCACCATCGGAATAAATTTCGTCGTTCAGGCAGTGTTCAAGTACATAAAATTTTTCGGTGGTGCTCTCGGAATAAGCGGAATTCCCTATCCAGGGATCGGGAAAAGACCCCTAAGCCTCCTTGAGTTTGCCCTCATGACACTTATTTTTACGGTTATCTCTGCCCTTATCTCATTCAGAATAGGAAACTCCTGGATTGGACTTGGACTCAAGGCGGTGAGGGAGGATGAGCTTGCCGCCTCTTCAAGTGGTGTAAATGTTTACAAATTCAAAGTTCTCGCATTTGTCCTCGGGTCCGCCCTTGCCGGACTCGCCGGAAGTTTGTATGCCCACTTCATGATGTTTATAACCGCCGATGACTTCGGCTTTCCTCTCTCCATTACCATTCTTTCCATGGTTGTAATAGGTGGTATCGGTACTGTCAGAGGTGCATTTCTCGGTGCGATTATCCTCACTATTCTGCCTGAAGTTTTCAGGCCCCTTGCAGACTACAGGATGCTAATCTACGCGATTCTCCTGATTTTGTTTATGAGGTTCCTGCCTGAAGGTCTGGTTGGAGATGGAAGTATGATCTGGAAAAAGTTGAGAGGTGAGGCGTGATACTGGAGGTAAGAAATGTAAAAAAGAGGTTTGGCGGTATTGAAGCACTGAAAGGGGTATCTCTCAGCCTGAGGAATGGCGAGGTCCTGGGTCTTATAGGTCCCAACGGAGCCGGTAAAACCACCCTTTTCAACTGTATTGCAGGCGTCTATCATCCAGACGATGGAGAGATCATTTTTAAGGGAAGGAGGATTGACAGACTGCCTCCCAATCGGATTGCCGCCCTGGGTATTGCAAGAACCTTTCAGATCGTAAAACCATTTAAAAATTTGAGCGTGCTTGAGAATGTGATGGTGGCCCTGGGATTGAAAAAATATCAGGGGTATAAACACCTTTTCAGGAAACCTTCATCGGGAGATTACGAAAGAGCTTTGAGTGTTCTGAAAACTGTGGGGCTTGAAAACAAGAGTGATGAGATTTCAGAAAACTTAAGTCTTGGTGAACTCAGAAGGCTTGAGGTCGCAAGGGCACTTGCCCTTGAACCTGAGATAATTTTGCTGGATGAGCCCTACGCGGGGTTGAGGAGAAACGAGGAGAACAGGATTTCTGACATGATCCAGGATCTTAAAAAGAGAGGGCTTTCTCTCATCATCGTTGAGCACCGGGTGAGGCTGCTCATGCAGCTGGTTGAAAGAGTCGTGGTCCTTGACATGGGAGAGGTCATTGCCGAGGGTACGCCGGGGGAGGTAAAGAAGGACCCCCGCGTTATAAAAGCCTATCTCGGGGAGGAAGAAGTTGCTTGAAATCAAAGGTCTTAATGTCTATTACGACAGACTCCATGTTTTAAAGGACATCGGATTTGAGGTGAAAAAGGGGGAAATTTTTGCTATTATTGGAGCCAATGGGGCGGGAAAAACGACACTTCTGAGGTCCATAATGGGGCTTAAAGACATTAAGAGTGGAAGGATCTTGTTCAATGGTGAGGATATAACCCACCTGAAGGCGCATAAGAGGGCTGAAAAGGGAATATCACTCTCCTTTGAAGGAGGCAGGATACTGAGAACCCTGACCGTTGAGGAAAACCTCAGACTCGGGGCATATCTCGTGGACAGGAGGATGTTTGAAGAAAGGATAAAATTTGTCTTTCAGCTGTTCCCCCGTCTTGAAGAGAGGAAAAACCAGGTAGCAGGAAGTCTTTCCGGAGGAGAGAGGCAGATGCTCTCGATTTCAAGAGCCCTGATGAGCAACCCCGGGCTTTTGATGCTCGATGAACCCAGTTTTGGACTCGCTCCCAAAATCGTCATTGAAATTTTTGAAGTTCTTGAGAAGCTGAATCGTGAAACGGGCCTTACACTGCTACTTGTGGAGCAGAATGTGAGACAGGCGTTAAAGATTGCCCACAGGGCACTTGTTATTGAGGCAGGTTATGAGATAACGAGGGGGACACCTGAAGAGATACTCGGAAAAAAGGATGTAATGGAAGCATATCTTGGCTGACCCATGGATAACGGAGGGGGAAAAGTGTAATTTAATATTCCCATGAACGAGTTTCTGCTTGACAGGATCAGGACGGTCCCGGAAAAGCCTGGAGTTTACATTTTCAAGGATGCCCGGGGAAATGTACTTTATGTCGGAAAGGCGAAGAACCTGAAGAACAGGTTGAGAAGCTACCTTCAGCCACAGGAGAATCCAAGGCTACGGGTGATGGTGTCCAAGATCCGTGATCTTCAGCTTATTTTAACGGGTTCAGAGTCAGAAGCCCTCCTGCTCGAGGCAAACTTAATAAAACAGTTTAAGCCCTATTACAACATCAGGTTGAAAGACGATAAAAAGTATCCTTACCTGAAGATTACTATCAAGGACTACTATCCGGGAATATTTGCGACGCGTGACCTCAGCGATAAGGATTCCATTTACTTTGGCCCCTACACATCAGCGAGGGCATTGAGAAAGACCATTCGCATGGTCAGAAACCTTTTCCCTGTGAGAACATGCACATACAACTTGAAGCCGGGAAAGAGGTTTCCTGCCTGTATAGATTATCACATAGGTAAGTGTGTGGGACCCTGTGTGGCAGATGTACCAAGGGAAGAGTACATGAGACTCGTTAACGGTATTATAGAGCTTCTCTCTGGAAGAACGACGAAGGTTGAGAAGATCCTGGAGGAGGAGATGAAGAGAGCTGCGGAAGCCCTTGAGTTTGAACGCGCCGCAAAGATCAGGGATAACCTGCTCGCCCTCAGGGAACTACTTTCCCCCCAGAGTGTCATTACGCCCAACGGAAAGGACCTTGAAGTCTGGGGATACGCCCTATCCCGAAATTTCGGAGTTTTCGTGGTTTTTAATGTCAAAACCGGTAAACTCGTTTACAAGGAGACCTTTTTTGTTGACACGGAGCCCGGTATCGGAGAGATTGAGACATTCGAAAAATTTCTATGGCAGTATTATTCATCCGCAACTCTCTGGACAGATTTGATAGTCTTGCCGGAACTCCCTCCGAGTGTTGACCACCTCAGGTCCTATCTTGAAAAGAAGACCGAGAGGAAGATAAGGATCAGGAAACCGGTGGCAGACGAGAACTCCCTCGTAAAACTTGCCATGGAGAATGCCAGTAAGGAACTTGAGATCGAGATTACAAGGTTGAAAATCGACGATGCGGCAGTCCATCCGGCACTTTTTGAGCTAAAAGACATCATGGGTCTTGAAAAGATACCAGAAAGAATAGAGGCAGTGGACATATCACACACATTTGGGAGCAATCCCGTCGGAAGCGTCGTGGTGTTTGAAAGAGGCTACCCCAGGAAGTCCGAGTACAGGAAGTACAGGATAAAAACCGTTCAGGGTATAGATGACTTCAGCATGATACATGAGGTGGTAAAGAGGAGATTGAGGAGACTGATAAAGGAGGGGAAAAGGTTGCCGGACATATTCGTGATCGACGGTGGGGTAGGTCAGCTGAATCAGGCTGTAAAGGCGGCCGAGGATCTGGGTGTAAAAGAAGTTTATTTTCTTGCGATAGCAAAGAGATTTGACGAGCTCCATACACCGGATGGGAAGGTATTGATGTTGCCCAGGAGGTCGGAAGCTTTGAAGTTGATCCAGAGGTTAAGGAACGAGGCCCACAGGTTTGCCGTTTCCTTCCACAGGGATTTAAGGACAAAGGAAGGGTTTGTGTCTTTCCTTGACACCATTCCAGACATAGGAGAGAAGAGGAAAAGGGCGTTGATTGCATACTTTGGCAGTCTTTCGAGACTCATGTCCGCCTCTATGGAGGAGATTCAGAGGGTTGAGGGGATAGGACCGAAACTTGCGAAAAAAATTTACTACCACCTCCACGGAGAATAACCCCCTTGAGGGTGTTTGAATAATACCCCTTTTGCCAGAGGGGGCTTTAAAAATCCCTTTTTCAAATGGGAACTTTAGAACCCCAGATCTCCCTTCGCAAGAGGAAAGACAAAAGGGGATTAATACCGCTAAAAATACAATCCCCCTGTTTCCCCCTTCACCAAGGGGGATTTTGGAAGACGACAAATTTCCCTTATCCAAGGAGGATTTTACGAGACAAACATCCCCCTTCTTTAGAAGGGGGATGTTTACCTCTTAAAAAACCACCTTTAGATGGGAAATAAGTTTATGGAGAAAAATATTTTTCGAACACCCTATACCCCCCCTTGACTCACACACCTTGTTATTGTATAATTATGCAACTAAAATGAAAAAATATAAGACACGCAAACCTCATAAGATTCCGGTTGCCTCTCCGGAGCGTGAGTTTAGATCCCTTTACAGAAGATCTTTTTGATCCCGGGGTGACGATCAGTTACCCGGGAGGAGTGATTGAAATCATGGATAGGTATATTTTTACAAATTTTTCCGGAACGGAGGAAGTCAAATGGTAAAGGCTGGAGTGGTGGGTGCATCTGGATTCACCGGTTACGAACTTTTAAGACTCCTCAGTGGGCATTACTCTGTTGAAATAGCCTTTGCCACTTCGGACGAGTATCAGGGGAAGCCTGTGGGCTCGGTGTTCCCCTCCCTGAGCCACATAGAGTTAAACTTCGTGTCTCACAGCCGTGCTCTTGAGTTTACTGATGTTGATGTGGTTTTCACTGCCCTTCCACACGGTAAATCTGCACAGTATGTGGAAAAGTTCCTGAAATCCGGAATCCGCGTCATCGACCTTGCAGGCGATTCACGCTTCCGTAGCCCCGAAACCTTCAAAAGGTGGTATGGTATAGACCATCCAGCGCCATTCTATCTTCATCAGGTGGTTTACGGCATCCCGGAAATTTTTAATAAGGAGGTCAAAAGGGCACACATCGTGGCAAATCCCGGATGCTATCCCACCAGCGTGATAATTCCACTTTATCCCATCAGGAATTTCATTGGCCCTGATGTGGTGGTTGACTCCAAGTCCGGCGTTTCTGGAGCCGGGAAAACCTGCTCCGATAAGACGCATTTCGTGACTGTGAACGAGAACTTTTTCGAGTATTCTGTTGGCAGGTCCCACAGGCACATCGGTGAAATGGAGGAGTACCTCGGAAAAGAAGTAATTTTTTCAGCAGGTCTCCTCCCCGCGACACGGGGCATTCTATCCACGATTTATGTCAGAAAAGGAGGCTCCGTAAATTTATACGAAAAAATCCTCGAATTTTATGATGGCGCACCGTTTGTGAAGGTTTTTAAAGAAACAACAGTTTCTCTGAAGGCTGCCCTGTATTCAAACAACATACTGATCTCTGTCTTCGAGGATAAAAACAGGGCGGTCATCGTATCTGTAATAGATAATCTCATAAAAGGAGCGGCTGGACAGGCCGTACAAAACATGAACCTGATGTTTGGTATAGACGAGGCAAAAGGCCTACCCACTGGAGGTATTGAGATATGAAAATTTTGATAAAAGTGTCAGGAAAAATGACGAAAAAGGTGAACTTCCTCCCCATAGCGGAGGAGGCCGGAGAGTTGAAAGAAAGGGGGCACCAGGTCGTGATCGTCCACGGAGGAGGCAACGAGATAACAGAGATGCTCGATAAGCTGGGTGTTCAAACGAAGTTTGTGAACGGTCTCAGGGTGACGACAAAGGAGGTGTTAAATGTCGTTGAAATGGTTCTCTGCGGCACGGTCAACAAGAGACTCGTCAGCACCATGCAGGAGGCAGGTGTACCATCAATAGGTATTTCGGGCAAGGACGGTAATTTTATTGAAGCAGAGATGCACGACCCGGAACTGGGCTATGTCGGAAGGATAAAAAGGGTTAATACCGCCATAGTGGAAAACATCCTTAACGCCGGGTATGTTCCCGTTATAGCCCCTGTGGGTTCAGACAGATACGGGAATACACTCAACATAAATGCCGACACCGTGGCGTCCCATGTAGCTGGGGCCCTCGGTGTGGAACATCTATTTCTGATAACGGATGTCCCCGGAATTATCGACGGATCCGGAAATATCATTGACACCATCACTCTCGATGAGATAGACGAGCTGCAGTCAGCAGATTTTATCAAAGGTGGAATGATACCCAAGCTCCAGGCGGCCCGCAATTCCCTGATGATGGGTACAGAGTTTGTCCACATAATCAACTGGACCGGTAAGGGATCCATTAAGGGTCAGATAATGGACATGGCAAGGGGAACCACTTTAAGGAGGAGTTACTCATGGGTGATGTAGTTCTTGCTTACTCTGGAGGTCTTGATACATCCACGGCGATAAAGTGGATTGAGGAAAAGTACGGTCTCGGAGTAATTGCTGTAACCATAGATGTTGGGCAGGGAGAGGATCTCGAGAAGATCAAAGATAAGGCAATAAAGATTGGCGCTAAAAAGGTGTATGTTTTTGACAAAAAAGAGGAGTTTGTCAATGAATTTGTGATTCCTGCGCTGAGGGCGAACGCACTTTACGAGGGTGTCTATCCCCTGATAAGCTCACTTTCCAGACCCCTGATTGCCAGGACTATCGTTGAAGTGGCGAGAAAAGAGGGAGCCGTGGCCGTTGCACACGGATGCACGGGAAAGGGTAACGATCAGGTAAGGTTTGATGTGTCATTTAACATTCTTGCCCCGGATTTGAAGGTTATCGCCCCCATCAGGGAGTGGGGCTTTTCGAGGGACGAGCTGATAGATTATGCAAAGAAGAAAGGAGTGCCTGTGCCTGTTACGAAAAAGAGTCCTTACTCCATAGATTTCAATGTCTGGGGCAGATCTATTGAGGCAGGTGTTCTTGAAGATCCCTATGTGGAACCCCCTGAGGATGCCTTTGTTATGACCGTGTCTCCTGAAAAGGCGCCGGATAAGCCCACTTATGTGGAGGTTGATTTTGAAAAGGGGATTCCCGTGGCTGTTGATGGCAAGAAGATGTCTCCCCTGGAGGTTATTCAGCTTTTGAACCGGATCGGTGGAGAGAACGGTTTTGGTAGGATAGACCACATTGAGAGCAGGCTTGTGGGGATAAAGTCAAGGGAGGTCTATGAGGCACCGGGCGCTCTCAGTTTAATAGAGGCCCACAGGGCACTCGAGTATCTCACACTGCCGAAAGAGCTGATTTTTATAAAGCAAAACCTGTCCAATTATTATGCGAGACTCGTTTACTTTGGTCAGTGGTTTTCTCCCATGAGGGAGGCGATTGATGCCTTTATGGAAAAAACTCAGGAGCATGTGACGGGAACCGTAAGACTCAAGTATTACAGGGGGAGTATGAAAGTAGTGGGTAGGAAGTCACCTGAATCCTTGTACAGGGAGGAGCTTGCAACATACAGCGAGGGTGATAAGTTTGATCACAGGGCATCAGAGGGGTTTATAAAGATTTACGGACTTGACCTGGTGCTTTACGAGAATTAGCACTGCCTCCTTCAGGTGGTGAGGGGCGCCGCGAAGCGGCGCCCCTCACCATCACATATGCCCCACAAACATAAAATATACCCAATTTTTAAAAAGAGTCCCTCCTGAAGTTCACATACGATTTTCCTGTCAGAATCCCGGGTCTTTCTCTTTAAAAATTCTGAAAAGTAATTTTTGATTTTGTATCACGAAAAAACATATCAACTGTCTGTGTTCAAGCCTAATCCAGATATTGGTTAACTGTGAAATTTTACAGAGAAACCGTGTCTTTTTCTGATGGAATGAATGGAAAGAATTGTGCGGGAAATACAATTTTGATTGAATTTTCAGCGATTTTGTGGTATAATCTAAATCTCGTTATGCAGATTTCCCGGATTTTTCTCCATAATTTCAGAAACTATGAGCGGTGTACTTTTGAGTTTGAGTCCGGTATCAATGTTATAGTTGGGCCCAACGGGATTGGTAAAACCAATCTGCTTGAGGGAATTGCGTACCTTTCCATGGCCAGATCCTTCCGGGGGGTGAAGGATTCCGAACTCGTGAGATGGGGACAGAGAGGATTTGATTTAAAGGGAGTTGTGGAGAGTTCTTTTACGAATCATCTTCTTGAAGTGCACTACCATGACGGCAGGAAAAACTTTCTTATCGATGGCAAGAAGGTTGATACATTTGGCGATATTTTTAAGTTTTTTGTAGCCCTTGTGGTAACGGCAAGGGATCAGGGGATCGTTGATGGTCCGCCGGAAGAGAGGAGGAGGAATCTGGATTATTTCGGAAGTTATTATGATCCCGCCTATTACCAGCTTCTTATGGATTACAGAAAGGCGTTAAAGGAGAAGAACGCACTCCTGAAAAAAAATCCCCCTATAGAGCATGTGATACCGTGGAATTTGAAACTCCTTGAGATTGGTGAGGAGATCGTGTCCGCAAGGGAAAGGTTACTCAGGATGATAGAAAATATACTGAATCTGAAGATCAGGGACCTCGGACTTGAAGGCACGGTGGAGTTCATCTATGAGCCCTCAATCGAGGGGCTTAAAAACTACACAAAGGATCTGTATGAAGAGGAGAGGAGGGTGGGGCATTCCCTTTCTGGCCCCCACAGGGACAGGATCACCCTGAGCTACATGGGGTACCCCGTGAATGTGTCGGCGTCGGAGGGGCAAAAGAGGCTGATTCTTCTGGGATTGATCCTTACGGAGAGGGAGATTCTGGGTGACAGGATGGGTGAGGTGCCGGTCCTGATTCTTGACGAACCCATGAGTGTTCTCGGTGAAGATAAGATTTCCATGGTAATTTCCAGTTTAAATGGTCAGGTATTTATCTCCTCCGTCAGGCACATACCGGGATTCAGGGCGATTGAGCCGGGATTGGTGAGGCAGGGAATTTATGGAAAGAATTGACAGGACTCTTGAGGCCGTTTTGAAGAAAATCGGCCTCTGGAAGAAGTACGAAGGGCAGGTGTTTGTTCAGAAATTCAATGAGGAATATCCGAAGAAGTTCAATTACAATATAGAGGCAACCGATTTTAAGAAGGGTATTCTTGTAGTCGGTGTTAAACATCCAGCCTTAATGAGTAACCTGTTGATGATGAAGCCTGCTATTTTAAAGGAACTCAGGGAGAAATTTGGTGTGGATGTGAGGGACATAAAATTTAGGAGGATGAAGAGTAGAGATGAGTGAGAAATACACTGCTTCTGACATAAAGGTGTTGAAGGGTCTTGAGGGCGTGAGAAGGCGCCCTGCCATGTACATTGGTGATATAGGTAAAAGGGGATTGCACCACCTCGTTTTTGAAATTGTTGACAACGCCATTGATGAAGCCCTTGCAGGTTACTGTAAAAACATTTTTGTTACCATAAACGACGATGGAAGTGTGAGTGTTGAGGACGATGGAAGAGGGATCCCCGTGGATATCCATCCGGAGCTTGGAATTCCGGCTGTTGAGGTGGTTTTCACGCAGCTGCATGCCGGTGGTAAATTTGACTCCAAGGTGTATCAAATATCCGGTGGTCTCCACGGAGTGGGAGCCTCGGTCGTAAATGCACTATCAGAGTGGCTTGTAGTTGAGATTAGGCGCGATGGAAAAGTCTATAGACTCAGATTTAAAAAGGGGGAAAAGGTTGGAGAAATGGAGGTGGAGGATACAGAGGAAGAAAGGACGGGGACAAAGGTCACATTCAAGCCAGATCCTGATGTATTCAAGGTCACGCGGTTTGAGTTTGAAATCCTGAGAGACAGGCTCAGGGAACTTGCGTTTCTCATCCCGGGCGTAAGGATCGTAGTTGAGGACAGGAGAAGCAACAGGCGTGAAGAGTTTCACTACGAGGGTGGATTAAAGGAGTTTGTACGGTATCTGGATGAGGCGAGGGAGCCCATTCACGATCCCTTCTATATGAAGGCAGCCAAAAATGGGACCGAGATAGAGATTGCCCTCGAATACAATACGGGATTTGTAGAGACTATTTTGAGCTTTGCAAACACAATTAATACCCACGAGGGCGGGACCCATTTGACGGGATTTAAGTCTGCTCTGACAAAGGCCCTCAACGATTATGGAAAGAGGACCGGACTGTTGAAAAAGTATAGTCTTGGAGGAGACGATGTAAGGGAGGGATTAACCGCAGTAATACATGTGAAACTCAAAGATCCCCAGTTTGAGGGTCAGACGAAGACGAAGCTTGGCAACGGTTATGTCGAGGGACTCGTGAGGAGTCTCTTTTACGAAAGGTTTATGAGGTTTCTCGAGGAGAACCCTCGAGTTGCCCAGAAGATCATAGAGAAGGCCACCCTTGCAGCCAAGTCCCGTGAGGCAGCAAGAAAGGCAAGAGAGCTTACGAGAAGGAAGAGTTTTCTTGAATCAGATTCTCTTCCTGGTAAGCTTGCAGACTGTTCGTCAAGGGACCCATCAGTGTCGGAACTTTTCATCGTTGAAGGTGAATCCGCCGGTGGATCAGCCAAACAGGGCAGGAATCGGGAATTTCAGGCTATCCTGCCACTGAAGGGGAAGATCCTGAATGTTGAAAAGGCCCGACTTGATAAGGCCCTATCAAACGAGGAGATAAAAACCATCATTTCTGCCATTGGATCAGGTCTGAAGGAAGAGTGTGACCCCGCAAAGGCAAGATACCATAAGATTATCATTATGACAGACGCAGATGTTGACGGCTCTCACATCAGGACTCTCCTTCTGACTTTCTTTTACAGGCTCATGAAACCTCTTATCGATGCTGGATTCATTTACATTGCACAGCCACCACTGTACAGGGTCCAGAAAGGTAAAAAGGTCTGGTACCTGCACTCCGACGAAGAGCTCGAAGAACTCCTTGAAGAGTTAGGAGAAGAAAAGGTCACCATACAGAGATATAAGGGCCTCGGTGAGATGAACCCGGAGCAGCTGTGGGAGACCACCATGGATCCTGAAAGGAGGGTCCTAAAACGAGTTACTCTCGAAGATGCTGCCGAAGCAGATAAACTCTTCTCCATCCTTATGGGAGACAAAGTAGAACCAAGAAGAAGATTCATTCAGGAGAACGCAAAGAAGGTGGTCAACCTGGATGTCTGAACTCCTGATTTTCAATATTGGTGAACTTGTAACTGCGGAGGGTGGTAGTGCCCTTCCACCTTCCCGTGTAAGGCTGAAAGTCTTTAAAGACGCCGGTATTTTTATTAAGAACGGTAGAATCTCTGACATTGGACCTTCCGGTGATCTTATAAAAAAGTACGGAAGCAGCTTTTCCATTGATGTGGATGGCATGGTCGTGGTTCCTGGATTTGTGGACCCCCATACACACCTTATTTACGCAGGATGCAGACATGACGAGTTCCTCAGGAAACTACATGGTGAGAGTTATGTCGAAATTCTTAAAGAGGGTGGAGGAATAAACAGTACCGTGATGGCAACGAGGGAAGCTGAAGAAGAGGCTCTCGTGGAACTTGCAAAGTACAGGGCAGACCTGATGCTTGCAGGTGGAACGACGACCGTTGAGATAAAGTCCGGTTATGGTCTTGACTACCAGAACGAGAAAAAGATTTTAGAAGTGGCAAACAGGTTGAAAGATGAGGTTCCTCAGGACATTGTGGTAACATTCCTCGGGGCCCACACGATACCTGTGGAGTTCAGAGACAGAAGAGAAGAATACTTGGAGCTCATTGTCAGCAGGATGCTTCCTGATTTTCGTCACCTTGCGGAGTTTACGGATATATTCGTTGAAGATGGAGCCTTTTCGCCTGACGAGGCAAGAGTCATTCTTAAAAAGGCGAAAGATCTTGGCTATGGCATAAAGGTCCACGCAGATCAGTTGAACGATCTTGGCGGTGGAGGTCTTGCAGCGGACTTTGGAGCTGTATCGGCAGAACATCTTGATTATGTGAGTTCAGAAAGCCTCAAAAAGATGAGTCAAAATGGCACTGTGGGAGTGTTGCTACCCACATCGACTTTCTTTATGAGGGGAAAGAGGCGTCCACCTGTAGAGCTATTCAGGCGTTACGATGTACCAATGGCACTTGCAACAGATCACAATCCGGGAACATCACCATATTATTCCATGCATAGTGCCATGGTTTTCGGGGTCCTGTACTTTGGCATGACTCCAGAAGAGGCATTTCTGGCCGCCACGCTCAACGCCGCTGCAAGTATCAACAGAGGAAATTTACTTGGTACGGTTGAGGTCGGTAAACAGGCTGATTTGCTCGTCCTCAACACACATTCCTGGGTTCACCTGTTTTACGAGCCCGACAGGAATCCTGTAGAGGTTGTCATCAAAAGGGGTAGGATTGTTTATGAAAAAGGTCATCACTCTTAGAATTTTTTCTTTTTTCATCCTTGTCCTGAGTGCCTGTACCTACTCTTTCTCCGGGTACTTCCCGTCACATCTGAAGAAAGTTTCCGTCCATGTCTTCCAGAACAAAACCATGATGTACGGCCTTGAGGGAACGGTAACGGAGTATTTTATTGAAAAAATCAGAGAGGATGGAAGGTTCAGGATCGTTCCGGATAACCAGGCAGGTATGATAATATCGGGCAGTGTGGTTGGATATAAAAAAATACCCTTTCGTTACGACGAAGGTGGAAATATTCAGGCTTACAACATTGAACTGAAGCTTGAGCTTGAGTTTTTTGACAGAATCAACGATAAGCCTTTTTTATCCAGGGCTACCTATACAGGTAACGGTACATTTGAAGTTGCCACAGAGTCCGAGGAGGAGGGAATTAAAAGGGCAGTTGAAGATATTTACTCAACGGTAATTCACAGATTATTTCAGGTGGCCTTTTGATGAAGCGGATTTTTCTCGAAGTGGAGAAGATGATCCCTGGAGGGGATGCAATTTCCTACTACGATGGGAAGGCAGTATTCGTGGAGGGAGGTGTACCGGGAGACAGGGTAGAAGTTGAGATAGTAAAAGAGAAAAAGGACTACCTTGTTGGAAGAATCAGGAGGTTACTGGAACCTTCAGAAGCGAGAACAGAGGCTCTGTGCCCGTACTTTCCCGAATGTGGGGGCTGTCAATGGCAGATGGTAGATTATTCATGGCAGCTTAAATTCAAAAGAGACATAATCCTTGACGCCTTCAGAAGAGTCGGAAAGATGGAGCAGGTACCCATAGGTGAAGTAGTGGGGATGGATTATCCATGGCATTTCAGGAATAAGGCTCAGTATCCACTGAAGCGCACGAAGAACAGAGTTTTGATCGGATACTACAGGGAGGGAACCCATCACATCGTTGATATAGACTCCTGCCCTGTACAGCTGAAACAGTTTGACCCTGTACTGAAAGGAGCAAAGGAAATTTTAAAAAGGGAACCCTTAACCATATACAATGAACTGAAGCACTACGGTAAGCTAAGGCACTTCGTATTGAGAGGTTCGGAGAATACAGGGGAGACACTGATCGTTCTGGTTGTTAAAGAAACTGCAATTGTAAAGACTTTTGCAGAGAAACTTCAGGCACTCGATCCTGAGAGGATTATCGGTGTCGTTGAAAATATAAATCCGAAGAGAACAAATGTCATATACGGTCCAAGGACGAGGAAGGTGCTCGGAAGGCCGTATTACATGGAGAAGGTACTTGGAAAGTCCTTCAGAGTTTCCGCCCTCTCGTTTTTCCAGGTCAATGTGAAACAGGTGACAAAACTCCTCGAATTTATGAGGTCAATCCTGGGAGATTGGTACAATCTTGTAATAGATGCCTATGCAGGAGTTGGCCTGTTTGCCCTCAATGTCGCAGACAGGGCCAGAGTGGTTATCGGAATAGAGGAGAGCACCTCCTCTGTGAAAGATGCTCATGAAAACATAGGCATAAACAACCAGTTCAATGTGGAGTACTACGAGGGAAAGGTGGAGAACATTCTTCCCACCATGGGAAGTCCCGATCTTCTGTTGCTTGATCCACCCAGAAAGGGGCTGGAGAAAGAGGTTATTGACTTCATCATCGACAGAAAACCCCGGGAGATAGTCTATGTCTCCTGCAATCCCGTTACACTTGCAAGGGATTTGAAGATTCTTGTTGAAAATTACGATATTGAGCTGGTGCAGCCCTACGATTTCTTCCCCCATACCCACCATGTGGAAAGCCTTGTTTTCTTGAAACTCAGGTCATGAATCCTGACCGAGAGGGAGTTTTTCGGCACTTGGCAATTGAAAAGAAACCAAATATAATAAAGTGTTTATATTTCCACGAAGGAGGATGTCATGGATATATTTCAGAAGTGCGCAAACTTTGTCGAAGCTGACAGGGTAAAAGAAGAAGGGCTTTATCCATATTTCAGGCCAATAGCTTCAGCTGAGGATACTGAGGTAATTATTGAGGGTAAAAGGGTTTTGATGTTTGGCTCCAACAATTACCTCGGTCTCACGGTTCACCCAAAAGTGAAAGAGGCTGCTAAAAAAGCCATTGAGAAATATGGAACAGGTACCTGTGGATCAAGGTTTCTCAATGGTACACTGGAGATCCATCTGGAGCTTGAGAGAAAACTTGCTGATTTTATGAAAAAAGAGAGGGCACTCGTTTTCTCGACAGGATACCAGACAAACCTCGGTACCATCTCTGCCCTTGCAGGAAAAGATGATGTTGTTATTACCGATAAGTGGGATCATGCGAGTATCATCGATGGCACGAGGCTTTCCCTGGGAGAGATCCGGAGATTCAAGCACAACGATATGGCAGATCTTGAGAGGGTGCTCAGATCCATCCCGGATAATAAGGGGAAACTTATAGTGGTAG
>Ga0256833_1001748_pt1 | contig 15620 bp, 15 predicted proteins | sample 356284metaG_FD_190535 | JGI IMG/M metagenome (GOLD analysis project Ga0256833, IMG submission 190535) | Hydrothermal vent microbial communities from Mid Atlantic Ridge, Atlantic Ocean - 356-284 | ecosystem: Environmental > Aquatic > Marine > Hydrothermal vents | place: Atlantic Ocean: Mid...
TTTATGACTGATATTGCAAAACGGGCTGATATTATTATTGGGGTGCGTTCAGCTTATGAAAAAACAGGGGTTTACGTGAACGCCATGCGACGACTTCACCTTTCGCAACCGTTGGTGGAGAGTGATTTACCCGATGATTGGGAGGTACTTAAATCTTTGACCAATAAGCTAGGAGGAGAGTTTAAACACGAAAGCTCTAAAGAAGTGTGGGACGAAGTGACCAAAGTTGCCCCTAAACGTTTTTCAGGAGCGCAATATTATCGTTTGGCACGACACCGAAAACGTGGGGTACAGTGGCCAGTATTTTTAGAAGATACACCTATTTTACATATTTTAGACTTTAGAACAGAAGATGGTTTAGGCGAATATGTTTACAAACAGTATGAGCCTAGAGGAATGGTGCAGGAGATTTTAGACAAAGAATTCTACACCCAAGGACTCGATGGTTTCTACTTAACCACAGGGCGTACTTTGGCTCATTATAATAACTCAGCCCAAACAAGACGCACCGAAAAATTGTTAAAAAAACACGCTGAAGATACGCTTTTTGCCTCGCTTGAAGATGAGGGTAAGTTTGGTGATAAGGTCATTTTAAAAACAGAATATGGGCAGACCAGTGAACTTAGTGTACGCTACACCGACAAAGTAAAACCCAAAACACTCTTTAGTACTTTTCATCACGCCGATTCCAAAATCAATAATATCTTTGGCGATGAAGCTGATGAGTTAATCTTAACGGCACGGTTTAAGTCTTTACGTGTGACGGTTGTTCCTGTTTAACTGGAAGTTAAATAAATAATGACTTAATTTTAAGGCATCGTTCTTATGTTTATAAATTATTTTGTTAAACTAAAGAGATGAAGCCCTATAAAATTAAAAATATTGCTGGATATTTAGCAGATACTTTTCTTGCTAACCCTTTAACCCCAATAGTTGCGTTTGCCATAATTTTATTGGGTTATCTCTCTTTGGAGATGATGCCAAGAGAAGAGGATCCCCAAATTCAAGTGAGTGGTGGTTCTATTGTGGTGGGCATACCAGGGGCAACGCCTAAAGAGATTGAAAATGTCATTATTAAACCTCTTGAGCGTCGTATTCGTGAGATTAAAGGGGTTGAATATATCTATGGTACAGCAAAGAACAATGTTGGGGTGATTAATGTCCAGTATTATATAGGGCAAGATAGAGAGGCTTCTAATCTGAAACTCTATGACAAAGTGATGCAACATATGGATAAACTTCCAAAAGGGACAATGCCTCCTTTGGTAAAGCCTTTTGACATTGATATTGACATTCCCATTGTTACCATAGCTTTTTATAAAAACTCAAACAACCGATTGGATAATGTTAAACTCTACAAAACCATTCGTGAAATTCAACAAGAGATTAATGCCTTAGATAATGTTTCTAAAACCGTGCTAACAGGGGTCAAAAAACCACAGTTTAATGTTTTTATAGACTTACAAAAACTCTCAGCTTATCACATCTCATTAGGCGAAGTTGCTAAAGCCATTCGTTCTATCTCTACCAATGCTCCTGAAATTGATACCACTTCTTCAACAGGAAAGCTTACGGTATTTGGTATTAAGAATGCCATTGAAGATATTGATGATTTAAAAAATCTTATTGTCGCACAATATATGGGTGCCCCTATTTATCTTAAAAGTTTGGCTTCAATCAAGTACAGCTATGATGTGCAAAATTTTCAATCGGTACTATTTAGCTATCAAAAAGAAGATAGCAATAAGTTGGAATTTGTTGATGCAGGAGAGCAGATTACCCTAAGTGTCTCAAAACTTAAAGGCAGTAATGCAGTTAGTATCGCAAAGCAAACCATAGCAGAAGTGGAAAAAAATGCAGAAAAACTTAAAGCACAAGGGGTGGGATATATTGTCACTCGAAACTATGGTAATCGTGCGAATGAAGCTGTTAATGAATTGGTGCATCATTTGGTGATTACCATTTTGATTATTGCGATGATTTTAATTCCCTTTTTAGGGTGGAGAGAGTCTTTGGTTGTGACCATTGCTGTTCCTATGATTTTGGCATTAACTTTGTTTGTTGCTTATATGACCGACCAGACCATTAACCGTATTACGCTTTTTGCTTTTTTACTCTCCTTGGGCTTGATTGTTGATGATGCGATTATTGTCATTGAAAATATTCATCGGCGTATGCATTTACCTGAATCTAAAGGTCTCTCTTTTGCAAAAATTATTGTCCAAGCGACTGATGAGATAGGACCTTCTACCAACATCGCAACCATTGCAATTATGCTGACAATGATTCCCATGGCATTTGTTGGGGGAATGATGGGGCAATTTATGCGACCCATTCCTCTTAATGTTCCTGTGGCTTTGGCAGTCTCTTTGTTTGTGGCTTATGTCTTTGCCCCATATTTGGCAAAAAAAATTCTTAAATTTGAAGAGCGTGGCTAATGGAAAATATAGTTTATAAGATAATCTCTTCGCAAAGAAACAGATGGATTGTGGCACTCATTGTTCTTTTTTCTATGCTCGGGGCTATTTTGATGCTTCCTAGTAAAATGGTAAAAGCAAAAATGCTTCCTGCTAAATCGGAAAATACCTTTACTATTTATGTCGATACGGCTACCAATGCCTCCATACAAGAGACAAAACGTGTGACGCGTTGTGTGGTAAACTACTTAAAAAAGGAAAAAGAAGTTTTAAATATGAACATCAATCTAGCACAAGGTGCACCTCTTGATTATGCTGGATTGGTGAAAGGTTCAGCCTTTAAAAATGGTAAAAATCAAGCAGAGATTGTGGTGAACCTAAGTGATAAAAATGAGCGTGAAGAACCCTCCTATATGATGGTGCATCGTATTCGTCCAGAGCTTCATGCTTTATGTGGGACAATTATGCCTCATACCTCTATTCGTTTCATTGAGATGCCTTCAGGTCCACCCACTTTAGCAAGCATTGTCATCGAACTTTTTGGCAAGGACAATCGACTTCTACGTCACACCATTGAGCGTGTTTCTACGGTACTCTCTCAAACAGAAGGCTTGGTTGATGTGGATATTATGCAAGATGATTTTTACACGAAATATAATTTGATTCCAGATAAAGAGAAGATTATTCGTTCAGGTCTAAGTGTGGATCAAGTTAATCAGATTACCTATTTGGCATTTAAAGGGAGTGCTGTTGCTGTTAAAAATACGCATAATCAGCAAGACCAAATTCCTGTTTTCTTACGATTAGACAAAGAGAGTCGTACGCTTGAAGCAAATTCTAAAAGCTCTTTACATGCAAAACTCTCCTCACTTCGATTGGTCAATCGTCAAGGTATGATGATACCTCTTTCTGAACTTATTAGCATAGAGGGCATACGTTCAAGTCCTACTATTTTTAGAAAAAATCTTAAAAATTATGTGGCAGTCACGGCTGAATGTGACCTAGTGAGTCAAGTTTACCCTCTGCTTGATGCACGAGAGAAAATTTTAAAATCCTTAAGTGATGAGTTCAACATTACCAAAGTAGAGGGCTTAAGTACCTATATGTTTGACTTAAATTTAGTGAGTAAAACAAGTGGGGAACGTATGCTTTTAAGATGGGACGGAGAGATGAAAGTCTCTTTAGATACCTTTAGAGATTTGGGCTTGGCTTTTATTTCGGCACTGGTGTTGATGTTTTTGCTAATTGTTGTTTACTATAAATCCTTTGCGTTGAGTGCAATTGTGTTACTCTCTTCTTTTCTTTCGATTGTTGGGGTTATTGTTGGGCATTGGATTACCGATAAATTGCAGTTGGCTCTTTTAGATACGCACTTCTTTTTAACAGCTACCTCTCTCATTGGGTTCATCTCACTCATGGGGATTTCGGCACGAAGTTCACTGTTATTGATTGACTTTTCTCGCACACTAATCGCTAATGGAATGGAGCAAAAACGTGCCATTTCCCTTGCCACAGCTACCCGAGCAAAACCAATTATGCTTACAGCTGTTGCCATTGTTTTAGGCTCTTTGCTTCTCGCCACAGACCCAATATTTGGAGGACTTGGCGTAGCACTCATCTTTGGAAGCATCGCTTCAACATTGGTTTCACTTTTTTTTATTCCTGTCTTATTGAGTAATATTAAGGCACTGAAACCTTAACATACATTCCTGGGAAAATCTCTTTACCTTGTTTGTCAAAGCTAATGCGAATGGTAAAAGTGTGGGTAACAGGATTGGCTGAGGGGACAATGGCTTTAATCTTACCCTTGGCTCTAAATCTCCTAGAGGGAATGTCTATGCTGACAACTTGGTCTTTTTCTATTTTTCTTAGGTCATTTTCGGATACTTGGGCTTCTATCTCTAAATGGTCTAAATCGACCAGTAAAAAGGCTAACATTCCAGGCACAATCAAATCACCTACTCGGATTTGTTTTTTGACAATAATTCCTGAATTGGGGGCTTTAATGGCTAGATAGTTCATTCTACTTGCCATCTCTTTAATTTTTTCATTGGCATTTTTCACCATGCTTCTTGTGGCAGTTAATCCTGCTTGTACATTTTGAGAGATAGACTCTAACTCTTTCCAATCTTCTCCATTCTTTAGTCCTCTTTTTTTTAAGGATTTTTGTTGATGACGAATCGTTTCAAGCCTTGTTCGGTACATCTCTACCATAAGTTCAGCCTGTTCAAGTGCCATATCTGCTTGGTTTCGCATAATGTCAAACTCTGCTGAATCCATTGTAAAAATAACATCTTCACGTTTAACGCTGTCTCCGATGTTAAAGTTAATCTCTTTGACATAGCCCATGTAACGTGCCCCTATCATTTTTTGGTTATCTGAGACGACTGTTCCTGAGAGTTGAAGTTGTTCAGCCACAGAAAAAGTGACTAAAAAGCTAAGAAAAAGTATTGCTTTTTTCAATGAAAATCCTTTAAGCGTGTGATTATCTAGTATAACCTAACTCTATTTATAAACAAATAAAGTAACACAAAGAGTTTTTTAGCTAAAATTCGCCAAATTATAGACTCTTCTCATGGAGAGCTAACTCAAATGCACCCACAAAGGAACATAAAACATGGCACATCACAAGTCAACGATTAAAAGAATTAGACAAACTGCAACAAGAACAGAGAGAAACAGATACTACAGAACAAGATATAAAAACATTGTTAAAGCAGTAACAACAGCAGTAGAAGCTAACGATAAAACAGCGGCACAAGAAGCCTTTAAAGTAGCGAACAAACAAATCCATAAAATGGTAAGCAAAGGGTTTATTAAAAAATCTACTGCGGCTAGAAAAGTAAGCAGACTTAACATTATGGTAAACAAAATCGCTGCATAGTTAGCAACCTCTTCTTTTGGTACTCTTCCGAGTACCAAACAAACTTTTATACTAAAATCCACTACTAGGTTCTCCTATGTTTAAAGAAAAACTCCAACCATTTATTGACCGTTATAATGAAATTAACACACTGCTCTCTTCCCCTGATATTGCTTCAGATATTAAAAAAATGACAGATTTAGGACGAGAACAAGCAAAACTTGGGAAATTGGTTGAAAAAGCAAATACCTACATAGAAACAGCTGATGCCATAGAAGAGAATAAAGAACTTTTAGGTGATGCTGAACTTGGCGATTTAGCCAAAGAAGAGTTGGCTGAATTAGAGCCTCTTTTACCTCAACTTGAAGATGAGATTAAAGTATTGATGATTCCAAGTGACCCTAATGATGATAAAAACATTATCTTAGAACTTCGTGCAGGAGCAGGTGGCGATGAAGCTGCGTTGTTTGTGGCAGATGTCTTTAAGATGTATTTGCGTCATGCAGAGCTTGTGGGTTGGAAAGTAGAGATTATCTCCTCTTCAGATGGAACAGCTGGTGGCTATAAAGAGATGATTGCACAAGTGAATGGTGAGGGAGTTTACTCTCAACTTAAATTTGAAGCAGGTATTCACCGAGTTCAACGTGTACCAGACACTGAAACTCAAGGACGTGTACACACTTCAGCCATTACGGTGGCTGTTATTCCAGAAGTAGATGATGTGGAAGTTGATTTAAAACCCAATGACATTAAAATGGATGTTTATCGTTCAAGTGGTTGTGGAGGGCAATCGGTTAATACCACCGATTCAGCTGTACGTTTAACCCACGTTCCCACAGGGATTGTAGCAGCCATTCAAGATGAGAAGTCACAGCACAAAAACCGTGACAAAGCGATGAAAGTACTTAAAGCCAGAGTCTATGAGTATGAGTTACAAAAACAGTTAGATGTAACTTCTAGCCAAAGAAAACTACAAGTTGGAACAGGGTCACGTTCTGAAAAGATTAGAACTTATAATTATCCTCAAAACCGTTTAACTGACCACCGAATTGACTTAACGCTCTATTCACTAGACAGAATCATGAACGATGGAAACTTAAAATTGGTACTTGACCCACTCAATACTCACGCACAAGCAGAAGCCATTCAAGAAGCAGGTTTATAAGTTTTTATTGATGAGCGATGCTATCTGTTGAGGTAGCTCGTTGATTGGATAGGCATGTGCCTCAATAAACCAAGCCGAATAAGCCACTGAAAAAATCAAAAAGATAAGCGAATGAAGCATCGGTACACGCTTTTGTATGAGGGTAATTATAAGAGAATAAATGGCATAAATAAGCGTTGATATAATAAAAAGTATCATGCCCATAGTCTCTTCGCTTGAACTTGCATCCTCTAAAAAGTACTTAATGTTGTCAAGATATATTTGATGAGAAGCTACAATAAAAAGAAATAGTGACAGCACAATGGTCGTAATAAAAGCTCTTGATTTCAAAAAGAAGTTTAAGAGATTCATTAAAAAAAGAAATAGGGTAAAGACTGAAAAACTGTAAATAAACAGATGCGTGTAGAGTGTTGAGAGTTTTACCTCTTTAGAATGCTCAATCAAGAAAGTGTAAATAGTACTAAACTGCCAATTAAAAGCAACAATAAAAATTGTTGCTAAAAAAAGAGCAGGTAAAGATTGTTTAATTATTTTGAAATTCATATTATTCTTTGTTTTAAATTACTATTGAATTATGCAGTAGATACTATAAAAATAAGATTTATTTTGATTATTTTTTAAAAAATAGTATCATTTTGCATTATTTTATTCATAAACAAAGAATTTTTAATATAAATATTTAAGCTCTTAAAAAGTTTGGATTTGCAATTACCTCAAAGGTAAGATTGGTCTCTCTTTCTTGCAGTGCATTTTGAATGGTCTCTTTAATCTGCTCAACGCGTGACATAGATGACTCTGAACGGTCAATAATAAACATATGCTGACTCATATTTTCACCAACAAGTTTGGCTGTGTCTAAAATATGTTCCATCTGTTCTTCAGAATCTTCTGAAATTCCTTCGGAGATAAAGCACATATTTGTTCCACTAAGAGACTCTTTTATATCTGCTGAGAATGCAAGGTTATTTTGTATATTCATACTTTTTATAACCATCGCTTCATCGGCATTATAATAACCTCTTTTAATATTATTTATACGTTTGTAGTCATTAGAGATATAAGTAACATCGTTACCCATCTCAGCTAAAGCTTTTCCACTCAGTAAGTGATTGTAGTCTATTCCCATAACTGTAATCTTCATGGTGTAATCCTTTCGTTTAATTTAATTGTCTTACAGGAGTTAGTTTATATAAATTAATTTAAATATAAGCTTATTAATTAGATATTTTAATTAATAATTTTTTAAGAAAATAATGTGTGTTCTCTCTTAAATACCATAAAATAAGGATTTTAAATAAAAAAATAAAAAAAGTTTAATTTCTTAAAATAGCACCATAAAAATATTTAAAAATACTTTATATTAAAAAATATTTTTAAGTAAAAATATTATATAATAAAAAACAACATAAAGAGAGAAGATGCAAGATGAAACTTAGCTTCATAATATATATATTTATACTATCTTCATTGGCATTAATTTGCATTAGTGTTGAACAGAATGCCTCTATTCTTTATGCAGAGCATCTTCAAAAAATAGAGATGCAAAAAGCATTACTTGTTTCAGCCAAGAGCTATAAAAAAACAAGAAAAGAGTATGTCCCTTTGCGTACGGTACGTTTAGCAGAGCAAGCACTCCAAGAACTTTTATCTCAATCACCGATTGAGTTTAAAGTTAATAGTAGTGATTTGTTAGAAAATTTACAACTGCCTAAGATTGTAAAGATTTTAAACCATCTTAGTGAAGAGGCAGTTTTAAGTATATCAGCCTATACCGATGCGACAGGTTCAATGCGAGAGAATTTATTGTTGTCTCAACAAAGAGCAGATAGTGTAAAAAAGTATTTTGAAAATAAAATAAATCTTCCTTTGGTTGTTGCAATTGGATATGGAGAAGCGTTCTCCTCTAAAAAAAGATTAATAAAAATTGATTTAAAAAGGATTAAATAGTGTTAAATATAATGATTCAGATAAGTATATATATTGTGTTAGCAATACTCTTGGGTTCTCTCTTTGGGTGGCTTATAAGTAATAGTATTTTTAAAAAAAGAGAGCAAGCACTCAAACGAAAATATGAAAAAGAGATAGATGCTTTTGTGATGGAACGGGTTGAGGTGACAGAAAAATATAGAGATTTGTTAAAAAAGACTTCGTTATAGTATTTTATACAACTTTAATTGTTCTCTCTTCTAAAAAATTTGCTACTATGTGCTTATTGGAAGAGGAGTAATAAACTATGAGCGACTGGCTAAAAAAATTAATAGAAAAAATCAAAAATTCTGAACTCTATAAAAAAATAGAGAAAAAACTAAAAGAATCAGCTCCTGCTACACAAAATATTCCTACTAAACAAAAAGTACTCATGGGTATATCGCTAGTACTGATGTTAGACATTAGTATGTTTATGATGCGTTCTTTATCTAACATGAACAAAGAAGAGACAGAACTTCAAAAAATTTCAAAAAATTTAGAAGAGGTAAAATATTTTGATGCTAATAAATCTGCTTTGGGAGATTTATTAGGGGCTGATAAGGTTTATTTTATTGTTGATGAAGCTTTAAATGTTGATGTTATTTTTCAAGAGGAAAATTTGAGTAAAGAGATTAAAAATTTACCCATTTATTCGATTACCCGAAGCATTGAAAAAGAGTTGATAAAGGCAAATATTAACTATCAATGGTTAAAAAAAGAGAGCAATGTTCCTGACTTTATTATTTTAAGTTTTATAAGTGAACATGCCTTGGATTTACTCTTTATTGGACTTATTTTGTTTATGCTTAAAAGCTCTGGCATGATGATGCTTGGAGGAGGTGACAAATTTAAAGTCTATAAACCCAAAGAGATAAAAGGCTCAATGGACGAGATTATTGGCTATGATGACATTAAAGAAGAGATTCACCACTTGGTCGATATGCTTAAAAACATTGCCTTGTATTCCAAATATGGCATTGAAGATATTTTTAACATTATGTTTTCAGGAGAGCAAGGAACAGGTAAGACCACAATGGCTGTGCAGATTGCCAAGAAACTAGAAGTGCCTATTTTGGTGACAACAGGAAATATTGAGACTGGTTTTGTTGGGGGTGGGGCGAATGTGATTAAAAAAATTTACGCCAAAGCCAATGAAGTAGCAAGTGAAAACAAATATCGAACTTGTATTGTTTTCATTGATGAAGCACAATCATTGCTTATGAAGCGTGGGCAGTCACGTGACAAATGGGCAGATGATACGCCCAATGAACTACTCACCCATTTAGAAGGGGTTAAGACCATTAATGATGTTCGTATCATTACCATTGTAGCCTCTAACTTTGATGAATCAAATATGCAACTTGATGAAGCGATGGCGGCACGATTTAAAAAGAAAATTCACTTTAGATTACCCAATGAAGAGGAGCGTGAAGCTTTACTTGAACACTTTTTAAAACCTGTGGAACACAAAGATGAAAACATAGATTTAAGTAAACTCTCTAAAGCCTTTTCACAAACAAGCCCACGAACTTTGCAGACCATAGTTCAAGAGGCTTCATTACTTGCCATTGTCAATCAAGAGCAGGTTAATCAAGAGCATCTTATGAAAGCATTTGAAGTGGTGATGATTGGTCAATCAAACCGTAAGACCACCAAAGGCAAAGAGAGAGAACGGCACATTATCTCTATTCATGAGATAGGGCATTTCTTGACCAATTTCAAGCAGACTCTTAAAGAGAATGACAATGATATGCTCAAAACGCAAGAGCAGATGAAGGTGATTAAAATCTCTTCTGAAAATATCTCACGTGTGAATGCTTTGGGTTATGTGTTAAGTGAGTCTGATGATATGCTACTTCATAGCATTACAGAACTTGAAAAAGAAGTTCGCATACTCTATGGAGGAGTTGCTGCTGAAGAGTTGGTGTTTGGAAAGCAAAACATTACCACAGGTTCAGCCAATGACATTGAGAAGATTACGCATATTTTAAATCATCTTTTCATTGAAACTTCGGCGTATTCTACTTCTAAGTTAAAACTAGATGGCATTGACTTACTTCAAAAAGAGGCTTATAAGAAGATGGAGCTTAAAGCTTCTGAATTATATGCCCAAACCTTGGAAATACTCTCTAAGGATAAAGCACTAATTGAACATTTGGCAAATATTTTAATTGAGCGTTGGGTACTCTCTAAAGAAGAGATATTTGAAGAGATTAAAAAGTATGAGCTGAACCAATAAGGGTTCAGCTCTTTTAATTTTTATAATTGAGTATCTGTTTAACCGTATCGACAGAACAGAAAAATAGGGCTTCAAAAAGTGGGTTTAGTTGAACCTGCTTGTTCTCATCTGTCTCAAAGGCTTTAAAGTCAAATCCCTCTCCGTCATCTCTTAAGCTTGGACGTACTGAAAAAGTAATGGGTTCAAGGGTACGTATGAGATTTAAAATTTTTTTATATTTTTTTTCCTCTTCTAAGGGTAAAAAACTCTCCTCTTTTGCTCGGCTTATGCGTCTCTCTTTTATGAGTTCTACTTTATCTTTAAAAATAGTTTTTCCCCAACGTATGTCTCCTAAATCAAACAGAAAATCTTGGTGTCTTGAAGTTAAGGGGTGAGGGCTACTCTCTCTTAGTGCTTCAATGAGTTGAAGAAAAAAGTTTATGCCTCCATAATTGTTGGCGGCTGTCATTAAAATAGTATGAAAATGAAGTTTTTGAGTATCTGTTAGATTATTAAAATCGCACATTGATTTCCTTTTTGATTGTTATAATCTAATTATACACTATTAATATTTTCTTCTTCCTCCATTCTTTTCTTGTTTTTTAATAAAAGTAGTGATACAATAAAAAATAACTATTAATGTTTTAAATTATTTAAAATTATTTAAAATTTCAAAGGAACAATAGATGAATTATCAAGGAAATATCGATGCATATTATTCGTATGCTAATGAAAATAGAAAAACAAAAGGGATTTTTAAAAAGAACATACTCACGTGGTTGTTACTTTTACTCTTTATTGGCTTTTTAATTTGGGCTTATTTTAAGATAGTTAATAAAGGACTACTTGGAACAGAGATGTCTAATATTACTCAATTAGAACCTACTAAGTCTGAATCGACAGAAAGAATAAAATCTGTGATGAAAGAGCGTAGCACAAAGATTAAGGAAGAAGCACCCCATAGTGAAAAACCTAGTATTGACACACCTAATATGAAAATACCTAGTAGCCTAAAAGTCAATGCTCAAAAACTTCCTGTTCAAAAGCCAACTAACGAAGTGCTAAGCCAACCTAGCCGTGAACTCTCCAAGAAAGCTAATGCTGTATTAGCGACTACTCCTAGTTTAGTGCTAAATGCTTTACCTTTAAAAGAAGCCAATAGTTCTACTGCTAAAGTGATAGTAACTACGCAGAATTTAAAACCATTAGAGCAAAATAGTACTTTAAGTAAGATTGTAAGAACAGACAATAATAGTACATTAAGCCATACTATAACAGCAGAAAAAACAGTAGAAAACAATAAAACAAAAACAGTAAAAAATGAACCTGTTAAACCTACTGTACCTGTGATACTCTATCACCTCTATGTTGTTCAAAAGGGTGAAACACTATATGATATTGCAAAAAAACAGTTTAACGATGCTAGTATGTATAAAGAGATCATTAAAGCAAATCCAGATTATGAAAATCCAAATGCGATTAAAGCAGGTGATGAGATTCTTTTACCAATTGTTGATGAGTCAAAAAGTTATGCTCAAATTTTACATTTTAAATAAAAAGTGTTGTTTTTTTTCATATTTTATATTTTCAGTCAAAATATAGCTTACTTTCAATCTAGTAAGTTATAATGGAGGCAGATGAAAGATGAGTGTGGAAATATATTTCTTCTCTATTTGGATTCAACTCTCTTTAATTTAGTTAAAGAAGTTATATATTTACAAAAGGTAATACAATGGCAGAATTAGTGAACGGAACTGTTAAATGGTTTAACGATGAAAAAGGTTATGGATTTATTGAGCAAGCAAGTGGAGGAGCTGACGTGTTTGTACATTTCAGACAAGTAAACAACCCAAGTGGTGGTAGAGTAACTCTAGCTGATGGTCAAGCGGTAACTTTTGAAGTTGGTGAAGGTCAAAAAGGTCCTCAAGCTGAAAACGTAACAGCAGTATAATTTTTTACTGCTTCGTAAAGGTAGTTTTTCTACCTTTACACTTCTCTCTTTAACTCTCTTAGTACAATTCAATCTATAAAACTCAATTTAATTAAAATAAACATACAACTCTATAACCTACTTTTAGCTATAATCTTATCAAAAAAATAAGAATATTTAATGCAACGATTTGAAGCGTATTTAAAAGTAAACTTACCAAAAGTAGAAACTTTTCATCCACATTATAATGATGCCTTGTCTGCCATGCTTTTAGCTGGGGGAAAACGTTTCCGTCCAATGCTATTGCTTAGTGTTGTAGAAGCCTATGAGCCTTTACTTTTTGAAGGGGCGTTAGCACCTGCTTTGGCATTGGAGTTTCTACATACCTATTCGCTTATTCATGATGATTTACCTGCTATGGATAATGCCCCTTTACGTCGTGGATTTGAAACGCTACATGTCACTTATGATGATGTAACTGCCATTTTAAGTGGTGATGCACTTAATACTGAAGCGTTTTATCATCTCTCTAAAGCTCCTCTTAGAGATGATATTAAAGTAAAATTAATAGAACTTCTTGCACGTGATGGGGGAACTTATGGCATGGTTTTAGGACAATCTATTGATTTACATTTTGAAAATATCCCTTTAAGCTTAGAACAGATAAAGATTTTACATATTAATAAAACAGCGAAGCTTATTGCTACTTCATTGCTGATGGGTGCTGTGATTGTAGGGCTTGAAAAATCAAAACAAGAGGCTCTTTATGCTTTTGGTATTGACCTTGGTTTACTTTTTCAAATTCAAGATGATATTATAGATGAAACGCAAAGTGAAGAAGAAGCTGGAAAAACCACAGGAAATGATGGTGATAAAAACTCATTTATTAATTTGATTGGTTTGGAACAAACTGTACAAGAGGCTGAGAAATTGGCAGAACATTTAGCAGAAGAGTTTTCTCAGTTTGATAAAACTTTACAAAATGCTTTAAGCGATGTTATGAACAAGTATCTATATCGCCATAGGTAAGTTTTTGTTCGATAAAATCAAACCTATAAAATTAGTAGGTTTTATTTTATCGAACAGTGATAGATTGAAATTTCAAGGAATAAACATGAAGATGACAGAACAGAACAAAATGCGTAAAAAAATGGCGAATACCATTCGTTTTTTAGCAGCAGATATGGTGCAAAAAGCAAACTCTGGACACCCAGGTGCCCCTATGGGCTTGGCAGATATTGCCGTGGTATTGAGTGAACACTTAAGACATAATCCTAAAAATGCTAAATGGTTAAACCGTGACCGTTTGGTTTTCTCTGGTGGGCATGGTTCTTCTTTAATCTATTCTCTTTTACATCTTTGGGGTTACGATGTAAGCTTAGATGATTTAAAAGCATTTAGACAACTCGATTCAAAAACACCTGGTCACCCAGAATTTGGACATACTGATGGCGTAGAGATAACAACAGGTCCTTTGGGACAAGGGGTTGCCAATGCTGTTGGTTTTGCTATGGCTGCAAAATATACAGGGCATCAAGTAAACTCTGAAACATGTGAACTCATTGACCATAAGGTCTATTGTCTTTGTGGTGATGGTGACTTACAAGAGGGAATTTCGTATGAAGCATGTTCTTTAGCTGGACACAATAAGCTTGACAATTTAGTGCTTATTTATGATTCAAATTGTATTACCATTGAGGGTGACACAAGCATTGCATGGAGTGAAGATGTTGCAGGACGTTTTACAGCACAAGGGTGGGATGTAAAAAAGATTAATGGTCACTGTTATGATGAGATTGATGAAGTTTTAAGTGAAGTAAAAAGTGCTACAAAGCCTACTATTATTATTGCTAATACCATCATTGGTAGGGGTGCGATGGAATTAGAGGGAACTCACCATACCCACGGTGCACCTCTTGGAGAAAAAATTATTGCTGAATCTAAAGCAAAAGAGGGATTCCCTCCTGAAGATTTCCATATTCCAGAAGATGTATTAGTGCGTTTTAGATCGGCGATTGAAGTGGGAGAGATGTATGAAAAACAGTGGATTCAACTACATAAACAAGCACCACTTATTGAGCAAAATGAAGCGATGGATAGACTACTCAATCCAGACTTTTCAGCCATTGAATTTCCTGATTTTTCAGAGACAAGTGAGATGGCAACCCGTGATTCTAATGGACAGATTTTAAATGCCATTGCCAAAGCCATTCCTTCTTTTGTAGGTGGTTCAGCAGACTTAGCTCCTTCAAACAAAACAGAACTTAAAGAGATGGGTGACTTTCCAAAAGGTAGAAACATGCATTTTGGAATTCGTGAGCATTCTATGGCAGCGATTACCAATGCTATGGCACTTTATGGAACGGTCATTCCTTTTAATGCTACCTTTTTTGTCTTCTCTGATTATTTAAAACCATCAGCAAGAATTGCAGCACTTACAAGTATTCAAAACTTTTTTGTTTGGACACACGATAGCATTGGGGTAGGAGAAGATGGACCAACCCATGAGCCAATTGAACATTTAAGTCAGTTTAGAGCTTTACCAAACTTTTACGTTTGGCGACCTGCTGATGCCTCTGAAAATGTGGAAGCTTGGAAAACAGCATTAAGCATGAACGCACCACATGGTTTTGTTCTTTCGCGTCAAAAACTTAAAACGCTTAAACCTGAAAAGGCTTTTGGTGATGTCTCTCGTGGGGCGTATTTGGTTAAAGAACGACAAGGAGCAGGTGTTACGCTTATGGCATCTGGTTCAGAGTTGATGCTTTGTCTTAATGCTGCGTGTGAATTAGAAAAAGAGGGCATTAAAGCCAATGTTGTCTCTGTTCCTTGTTTGGACTTGTTTAATGAACAAGATAGCGAATATAAATCAAAAGTGATTAAAAGTAATACCAAAGTATTGGCAGTAGAAGCAGGTACGGCAACAGAATATTATCGTTATGCTGATGATGTACTTGGTATGGAGAGCTTTGGGGCTTCAGCTCCTGCTAATTTACTTTTTGAAAAATTTGGATTTACAATAGAAAATATTGTTAAAAAAGCAACGGAATTGGTATAAA
>Ga0256833_1001750_pt1 | contig 15607 bp, 17 predicted proteins | sample 356284metaG_FD_190535 | JGI IMG/M metagenome (GOLD analysis project Ga0256833, IMG submission 190535) | Hydrothermal vent microbial communities from Mid Atlantic Ridge, Atlantic Ocean - 356-284 | ecosystem: Environmental > Aquatic > Marine > Hydrothermal vents | place: Atlantic Ocean: Mid...
ACAACAACACCTCCAGGGCAAATTCATGGGGGGGTGCATGCAGATGTTGTAGAATGCCGTCGAGGATCTCACCCCACCCCCACCGCCTGCGGCGGTTTCCCCCTCCCCTCCCTTTTGTAAGGGAGGGGAGGGGGCGGGCGGAGGCTCGCCTGAAGCGTTAGCGGAGGGCAAGCCTCCGCCCGGGGGAGGGGAGAGATCAAGCCTCGGAATGCCCTTTCTACAACATTTGAGTGCTCCCATTCATGGTTTCAGGGCTTCATGCGTCGGGGAAAAGTGGTAGAAAAGTGGTAGTATTGTACCCGAAGGGAGGGCATATCGTGGGAAGCAAACCCGACTTTACCGCCAAAATTCGCCGCTGGGTTGGGGAAACCGCCTACCGTCGCGGCGAGGTTTATGTGCGCGAGGGACGAGTGCGCCATCCGCGCCGGCAGGGGCAGGTGCTTGAGGCCCTGTGTCAGGGGCAGGCTGTTTTGCCCTATCAGGTGTGGGTGCGTCTCGGAGAAGACGACAGCATCGTGCATGCCCGCTGCACTTGCCCGGCGGGTAGTGCAGGGCGCTGCAAGCACGTCGCGGCAGTTTTGCTTTTGTGGCACACACATCCCGAGAAATTTGCCCCAGCCCCGCCGCTGGCCGCCACGCTCGCCCGCTGGAAAAAAGAAGACCTCATTCGTCTCATCTTGCGCATGGTATCTCGCTATCCCGATCTGGCGCTGTGGGTCATGTACGACGACAAAGAGGGCCCACCGCCCTCAGGGTAACTGCGACAACCTCAAAGCGCCCCTCGAAAAAGCCCTCTGGGCCGCGTGGTATAATCCTCCCCATGAAAGCCTTCCATTGGTCTGTGGCCGCCCTGTTGGGGACGGCTTTTCTTTTCCTTGCTGCGTTGTTCGCTCACCCAACGCCCGTACACGCCGCGCCTCCCACCCCCACACCAGGGCCTTCCCCCGCGTCCACCGCCTTGCCCAAAGCCCCGGTGTTGTGCCCTCCGGGCGTTTACCCGGCCAACTACGCTGTCGATTGCGAGCCCTGGGGCCCCTCGGCCTATCTCAGCCGTATGGCCGCGCTGGGTTACACCTACCCTCCCCAACCCCTGCCCGCACATCCTCTCCCGCCTTCATGGGATAGCCTACCCGGCCAGTGGCATTACGCCCAGGTGCTGCGCGACGGCGGTCGGACGCTCTACCCCAGCCTGAAAGATGCCGCGGCTGGCACGCGAGGGCGTCAGCTTCCCCCCGGCTTCGTATATGTCTCCTACACGCAGGCAGCCTACTACCACGGCAAGCTGTTCTACCTTGTCGACGAAAAAGGCTGGTGGATGCGCAAGAACGACCTGTGGGCTGTGGCGCCTTCCAGATTTCGCGGGGTGCTTTTGGAAAGCACGCCCTCTCACCCTTTCGGCTGGGTGTTGCAACCCCTCAAAACCAAGCGCACCCCCGGCTACACCCACAAAGATTACACCCACCACCGGCTCAACCGCTACGACATCGTGCAGGTATACGACACCCACGAAGCCAATGGCATGAAATGGTACATGGTTGCCCCCGACGAGTGGCTGCCGCAGCGGCTGGTGGCGTTGGTCTTTCCCCGGCAAAGACCGCCAGAAGGGGTAAGCGGTGAGCGCTGGATTGAGGTCAACCTGTTCGAGCAAACGCTGGCAGCCTACGAGCATGGCCGAATGGTATTTGCGACGTTAGTATCGACTGGCCGTCCACCGTTTTGGACCAAGCCCGGCGTGTTCCACATTTACAAGAAACTCACAAGCACCCGAATGCGGGGAGCTTTCGCGGCTGACCGTTCCGATTATTACCAGCTGGACGACGTGCCGTGGACGATGTATTACGACGAAAGCCGCGCCCTTCATGGCGCTTACTGGCACGACTACTTTGGCTATCGGACTTCCCACGGTTGTGTCAACCTGACGATCGCCGACGCGCACTGGCTATACGAATGGGCGCATGTTGGCGACACGGTGTACGTCTGGGATCCTTCCGGCAAAACGCCCCTGGAAGGCGGCGGGGGTGGGCCGTAGCCTCAGCGCTTGCGCCGATTGCCGGTAAACGTGCGCCGATGTAGAGGGGAAAAACCATATTGCGCCAGCGCGGCACGGTGTTGCGCCGTGCCATAGCCTTTATGCCGCGCAAAGCCATATTGAGGATAACGCCTCTCCAGGCGTTCCATCCAGGCATCGCGATGGGTTTTAGCCAGCACCGACGCTGCCGCAATGCTCAACACCTGCTGATCGCCTTTCACCACCCCCACCTGAGGCAACGCGCACGTCGGCAAGCGCAAATAATCGAGCAGCAGGAAATCAGGCGCGGGGCATAGCCACGCCAACGCCCGTTGCACAGCCACATAAAGCGCTGGCAAGATTCCCCAGGCATCAATCTCTGCCGGCGAGGCATAACCCACAGCCCAGGCCAACGCGGTTTCCTGCACCTTCCGGGCCCAGAATGCCCGCTGGGCAGGGGTCATCATCTTGGAATCAAACACGCCCGCGAGCGCATCGGGTTCCAGCGAGGGGGGCAAAACCACCGCCGCAGCCGCGACCGGCCCCGCCAAAGCGCCCCGCCCCGCCTCGTCAATGCCCGCCACATAACGATAACCGCTTTCCCACAACGCCTTTTCCAGGCGCACATCAGGCTTCGGGCGCGTCATACCGTCCCCTCAATGCCCGCCAACGGATGGTCAACAAGTCAATAGCCATGCCCAGCGAGTCGTGCACCAATCGCACCCGGCTATCGGGGTCGAAGCGCCAGGTAATGGGCACCTCTACAATGCGATAGCCGCGCCGCCGGGCAACAAAAAGGATTTCCACGTCAAAAGACATACCCTCCAGCGTTTGACGGCGGAAAAGGTCTTCGGCCACCTCCCCACGGAAACACTTGAAGCCGCATTGGGTATCGCGAAAGCCTGGCAACGCCAGCGCCTGTACCATGAGGTTAAAAGCCCGCCCCACAATATGCCGGTAAGCAGGCTCACCCACCCGCCGGGAATCCGGCAACTCGCGCGAAGCGATGGCGACGTCGAAGTCGGTCAATTGGGGCGGCAGAAAGCGGGGCAATTCTTCGATGGGCATCGACAAATCTGCATCGGCCAAAAAGCGGTAAACGCCGCGGGCTTCCAACATGCCGCGGCGCACAGCCAACCCTTTGCCGCGGCGCGTTTCGTGGAAAACACGCACCACGTCGGGGTAGGCTTCCTGAAACCGGCGTGCCAGGGCAAGAGTGTCGTCAGTCGAGCCGTTTTCCACCACGACGACTTCAGCGCGGTAGGGCTGGTGCGCAAGAAAACCCAGCACCTGCTGCAAGGTGCCGGGAAGGCGACGGGCTTCGTTGTGCGCCGGAATAACGATAGAGAGAAAAGGGGGCATCATTTCGTGAGCGGAGCACAACCGCTATCAGGTGGCGGTGGCGAGAATGTAAAAGATGGCGCACATGAACGTCAAAAGCACAAGCGCCGCCAGCACGCCTAAAACAGCCCACTGGCGCGGGGTGAAGTTGAAATAACGCTCAGCCTTTCGTACCGCTTTAGGGGGGGCAGCAGCCTTACGACGGCGCTTCGCCTTGGGGCGCGTGGCAGCCAGGGGTTTGAGGCGAAAAGCGTCGGTCAGGTTCAGCAAGTCTGTGGGGGTGAGCACGGTGTCGGCCTTGGTCAGTTTGAGAGCATGACGCTTCAAGCCATCCAGCAACAAAGGGGTGACATCCGGACGCACGGCATCCACATCGGCTCCGGTGTTCGCGAACACCATCAACGGCGTGACTTTGACGGGCTGGCCCGTTTTCTTCTGCAAAAAAGACGCCACGCCACTGCTCAGATCTTTGATCACCTGCACCATGTTGGGCTTGCCGGGACGGTAACGGCGGCTGTTGCCCTGCATGACTTCCCACTGGCCTTCCCGGATGCGGAAAAAGCCCGCCTTAGGCCACACATACAGCAAAAACACCCCCGGCGGGCCCAGCACCACCGGCGGCAGCGGCTCTTCCTGGCCGGGCAGGCGAAAGCCCCGTACGACCGTAAACCGATTGTCCAACACGCCGGCCAGCACCTGCAAGACGGTATCTTCAGCCTGATGGCGCTGATACCACTTCCAACCGTGCTGCAAAATCGCCTGCAAACGGGTCGCCCAGTCCGCCTTTTGCTGCCCCCGTTTGGGCTTGAGCGGTGAAAGGTCGATAAGTTTCATGGCTTCTCCTCGCGAGAAAAGGCCTCGGTGTGTTGTTGGTATTATAGCAGAAGAAGCCCCGCCGCCCTACTTTTGGGTACAATACAGAAGTCCGGGCACGGCAAGCCCGTGCTTTTCTCTCATTCCATCCCAGGAGGCCAAGATGCGCGTCTTGCTGCAACGTGCCAGGTGGGGACGCGTGCTCGTTGGAGGGCACCCCATCGCCGAAATCGGGCCTGGCGTCGTGCTGCTGGTTGGCATTACCCACACCGACACCGAAGAAGAAGCCCGCTACCTGGCGCACAAAATTGCCCACTTGCGCATTTTCGAAGACGAAGCGGGCAAACTCAACCGCTCGTTGCTGGATGTGCAAGGCGAAGCCCTGGTGGTTTCTCAATTTACCCTTTACGCCGACACCCGCAAAGGCCGCCGTCCGGCCTTCGTTGCTGCTGCACGCCCAGAACACGCCCGCCCGCTGGTCGAGCGTTTCGCCGCACTTTTGCAGGCCGAAGGCGTGCCAGTGCAAACCGGCGAATTCGGCGCACACATGCATGTGGAACTCTGCAACCACGGCCCGGTGACCATCTGGCTGGAACGGGAACACCCCCAGCCCTGATTGACAGGACTTACCCTGTTTGGAGAACATCCATGCAGGTTGTGCGCTCACCTCGGCAGTCAAGGCCTGTCTCCCCCTCTCCCTCCGGAAGAGAGGCAGGGGTGAGGGCAAAAAACAGAGCAAACCATCCCTTCCGCCCTCACCTCCCCCATCCCATATGCGTCAAGTTAAACGCTGAAGTTTAGCCTTTTGGGAATTGGCATAGCATTTATGACGAAATATCGCTTTTGGGTGGGGGAGGGCAATGCCCTCCCCCACCCGGCGAAGCGTAGCGCGGACTTCAAGTCCGTGCTACAACTGCGTCTTCGAGGTAATCGGGTCTCCATCGAAACCAAGGGACGAACGCTGCTGTCCCCTGTTCCGCCCGCCTTATCTTGACGCATATGCCTCCCCCACCCCCTTCCTCTCCCTTTGGGAGAGGAAGGAAGCCTGAGCATCTGGGAAACCGTGCTCGTGGTGCAACTGCGTAAGTCCTGTCAATGAGATTTATCAGTCAACGAAGTTGGCCATTATCGAAAAGCCCTGCGGAACCCTGCTCCTCTCTTTCCAATTCCCGCGGCGTGTGGTACAACAACACCGCAGGCAAACTTGCCGGGAGGCAACCATGAAACTGGTGACAGTGGAAGAAATGCGCGCCATCGAGCAACAAGCCAACGCCCACGGCTGGACCTACGCGCAAATGATGGAAGCCGCCGGGGTCGGTTTAGCGCGCGTGGTGGCCGAAGGCTACGCGCAACTGGCCGAGCACACCGTGTTGGGGCTGGTCGGCGGGGGCAACAACGGCGGCGACACCCTGGTCGCTCTGGCCGAATTGCAACGCCAGGGATGGCAGGTGACCGCTTACCTCGCCCGCCCGCGCCCCGACGACCCTCTCGTGGCGCGCGTCGCCCACGGCGGCGGCTGGATTCTGGAAGCCGCCGACGACCCGCACCAGGACACCCTCCGCCGCGCGATTGCCGACCACGCCGTGCTGCTCGACGGCCTGCTGGGCACTGGTGCGCGCCCACCCCTGCGCGCCGACATCGCCAGCATTTTGACTGCGGCTAAAGAAGCCGCCACGGCTCACGGCGTCATCGTGGTGGCCGTCGACGTCCCCTCGGGCATCGACAGTAACACCGGCGAGGCCGCCGAGGCTACCCTACCCGCTGACCTGACCGTCACCATGGCCGCCGCCAAGGTTGGCATGGCGCAGATGCCAGCGTTGGGGCTGGTGGGCAACGTCATCGCCGTAGACATTGGCCTGCCCGAAGGGCTGCCCGCCTGGGAAGCCGTGCACCGCTACTGGGTCGAGACCGAGATGGTGCGCGACATCCTTCCCCCGCGCCCTGCCGAAGCCCACAAAGGCCTCTTCGGCCACGCGCTCATTGCAGCCGGCTCGGTCAACTTTGCGGGTGCGCCGCTGCTGGCCGGGGAAGCCGCCTATCGCGCCGGCGCGGGGCGGGTCACTTTAGCCGTCCCCACACCGCTTCACCACGCGCTGGCCGGGGCCTTGCCAGAAGCCGCCTGGCTGCTGCTGCCCCACGAAATGGGCGTGCTGGCCGAAGACGCAGCCGACGTGCTGCAAGACGCCCTACCGCGCGCCACCGCGCTGCTGCTCGGCCCCGGGCTGGGACAAGAGCAAACCACCGCCGACTTTCTGGCGCACCTCTTGGGCACCAAACGGCAGGGACGGGGGACCTTGGGCTTCGTACCTTCCGAAAACAGCCAAAAAGCCACCGAGCGTCGCCTGCCCCCCCTGGTAATAGAAGCCGACGCCCTGAAGTTGCTGGCGCGCCTGCCCGCCTGGCCGCAACGCCTGCCCGCCCCGGCAATTTTGCTGCCTCACCCCGGCGAAATGGCCGCCCTCACCGGCAGCACCGCCGAGGCCATCCAGGCCAACCGCCTGGCCGCGGCTGAAAAATACGCGCAGGCATGGGGGCACATCGTGGTGCTGAAAGGTGCGGGCACCGTCGTCGCCGGCCCCGACGGCCACACAGCCGTCATCCCGGTAGCGACGCCGGCCCTGGCGCGCGCCGGCAGCGGCGACGTGCTCGCGGGCATCGTGGTGGGCCTACTGGCGCAAGGGCTGCCGCCGTGGGAAGCCGCCGTGGCCGGAGCCTGGCTGCACGCCCAGGCGGGGCTATTCGCGTGGGAAAGCACAGGCACTACGGCAAGCGTGCTGGCGCGGGAACTCGCCCGCGCCCTGCCCCGCGTGTTCAATGCCATCGGGTACGGCTAACCCCCGCTCCCTGTTTCATGCCGAGAAAGCAGCGAGGCGCCCCCTCTTTCTCTGAGGCGCCTCGCTGTATTTTCGCACATAAGATGCTGCCGGTCTATTCCCACTGCACCGTCACACCCAGCAAGCCGGGGCCAAAATGCACGGCCAGCGCAGGGCCAAAATCGACCACCAGCGGCTCATCCTCGAACCCCAGGGCTGCGGCGGCTTCCGGCGCCCAGGCACGCGCCTTGGCCTCGATGCCGCCATGCACTACAGCCATCCGCTTGACGGGGCTTTCCCCTTTGGCCGCTTGCAGCAACGCCAGAACCCGCTTCAACGCGCCGCGATAGGTACGCTCGGTGGCCACCGCCTTGGGCACGCCGTCCAGCAAGCCAACGATGGGCTTGACCTGCACAGCGGCCTGAGCAGCGGCCTCAGCGCCCTGCGTGCGCCCCGAAGCCGTGAGGTGTTCTACCTCGGTTACCGTAAAGAACAGGCGAGAATGCGCTTTTACCGATTCGATGGCAGCCAGGGCTTCCGACACGCCGCCGCCCGCGCGCACGGCTTCCACGGCCTCGATGAGCATGAAGCCCATCTGCATGGAAGTGGTTTCGCTATCCACGACGTGCACCCGCAGGCGGTCAGCCACCATTTGCGCCGCCAGTTCTGCCGACTGGCAAGTGCCCGAAGCCTTGGCCGTGACATGGATAGAGATGGCGTCGGTGTAGCCTTCCTCAGCCAGGCGCGCGTACACCCGCCGGAAGTCTTCTGGTGAGGGTTGCGAGGTCGTCGGCATGTTGCCGGTTTCCTGCTTGAAGCGCTGCAACCGGCGGTAAAACTCGGCCGGCGCGATCTCTTCGTAATCTTTCAGGGCTGTTTCCCCAAACATCACATACACGGGAATGACCTCAATGCCATAAGCGGCGGCCATTTCAGGCGGCATGTTGACGGTGCTGTCGGTCACAAAAGCAACGCTCATTTCACGCTCCTTCCACAGGGTCTGAAAACGAAAACACCGCATCCCGTCAAGAGATGCGGTGTTGGCGACGCGCCGCGGGTGCTTTTACGCTCTCGCCGGTTTGGTCGCCACAATGTCGGCCATGCCGCCAGTGGTCACGATTTCTACCCTGGCTTCCGGGGGCAAAAACGCCGCGATCTGCTGCGGCAGCAAGAAGTGCGAGCGCATCAAAAGCACTTTCTCGCCCAGGGCCAGGGCTTTGACCATGGGCAGGTTGAAATCAGGCTCTTCGATGACCAAACGCCCCCCTGGCGCCAGCACGCGCCACAGTTCCCGCACGCTGGCTTCCTGTTCGAAAACGTGGTGCAGGGCATCGACCATCACAATGCGGTCAAATGTATCGTTGGGGAAAGGCAATCGCTCGGTAAGGGCAGCCACAGCCTGCAGGGCATCTTTTTCAAGGGCATAGCGTAACATCCCCTCGGAGAGGTCGGCCACGACCACCTGCCGCGCGGGCCTCAAGAACTGCGCCACCCGCCCCGTGCCGCCACCGGCATCCAGCACACGGTGTTCAGGCGCCAGTTGCAGCACTTCCAGCAGATGGTGCGGGTCTTGGGGGTGAATCAGGCGTTCATACCAGGGGGCGATGAGGTCAAAGTGGAAATCCGCGCCATAGTGCGAAGCCCGCCAGCGCCAGAGCAGCGCTCCCCCCAGAGCGGCTGCAAAGTCAACCAACAAAAAACCCCACCACAGGCCCGTCTTGCCCAACCATACCGCCCGCAACCCCAGTTGACCACCGCCCAACACCGCCGTCGCCAGCAAAGCCGTGCCATATCCCAGGCGAGCGCTGCCCAGATAGCCCACGCCGAAATAGAGCACGGCCTGAAGCAGGAAAGCCAGGCCTACGGCCCGCGGGGCAGCCTGCCCCCACCAGGCGGGCAGCGGCAACAAGGCCAGCAGCAGCCAGAATGCGGTCAACCACCATGATGGTTTCCGCATGGCTACCCCCACGGAAGGGCTTGCGCGGCAATCTTACGATGGACCTCGCGCGCCAGCAAGGTGTCATCAAGGGCACGGTGGCTGTTGGGAATAGGAATACGCAATTCCCGCCCCACCTGCTCCAACCGCCAGCGCCGCAGGCTGCCATCGGGCGCGCGCTGGCCCTTGAATTCCGAATAGAGCATCAGCAAATCGCCAAACTCAGCCCCCGGCACTTCAAAGGCCATGCCATAAAGGGCAGCCGTTTGCCGCATCAGGCGTACGTCGTAATCGGCGTTGTAAATCAACACCAAACGGCCAGCCATTGCTGCCTGAATTTGCGGCCAGGCTTCCGGCCAGGTGGGTGCGCCCTGCAACATGGCCGTGGTCAGACCGTGCACTCGCGAAGCATCGGACGGCACCTCGCCCTGCGGGCGGATCAAGGTATTGACCAGGGGGCGGCCTTCGGCATCGACAATGGCAATCTCAATCACTTCGGCATCTTCGCCCAGGCCGGTGGTTTCAGTATCCAGATAAACCGGTTGCCGTTTCAGCCACGCTTTGGCCTGCCGAATGGCATCCCAGCGGCTCATGCATCTTCCTCCGGTGCGTTTTGCAAAATGGCCTCGATGCGCTCCAACGCCTCCTCGCCGAGCTTATCCAACGCCTCGGCAGCGCCCAGGTTTTCTTCCAGTTGCTCCATGCGGGTCGCACCGGTAATCACGCTGGAAACCTCTTTGCGGCGCAGCAGCCAGGCAATCGCCATCTGGGCTGTCGTCATGCCCAATTCGGCTGCCAGGGCGGAAAGTTGCCGCACCTTCGCAATGACCTCGGGCGTAATGCGGTCGCGAATCCAGCCCATGTTTTCCAGAGAAGCCCGGCTGCCCTCGGGAATGCCATCGTTGTACTTGCCCGTCAGGATGCCCGAGTAGAGTGGGCTCCACGTGGTCAGGCCGATGCCAAAGCGGCGGGCCACCGGTGCGAGTTCCATTTCCACGCGGCGGCGATGCAGCATGTTGTATTGCGGCTGCTCCACCACCGGCGGGATGAGGTGATGCTGCCGCGCCAGCCCCACGGCTTCCACAATTTGCGCCGCGGTCCATTCCGAGGTGCCCCAGTAGAGAATCTTCCCCTGCTGGATGAAGATGTTCATCGTGTAAACCACCTCTTCCACCGGCGTATCGGGATCGAAACGGTGGCAATAGTAAATATCCAGATAGTCGGTTTGCAAACGCCGCAGCGAGGCATGAAGCGATTCGGTCATGTGCTTGCGCGACAGGCCCCGTCCGTTCGGCCCCGGCATGGTCGGCCAAAACACCTTGCTGGAAAGCACCAGGCCCTCTCGCGGCAAGCCCTGAATGGCTTTGCCCATGATAATCTCGGCCTGACCGCGGGCATACACATCGGCATTATCGAAGAAATTGATGCCGCGGTCATAGGCTGCGTGCACCAGGTCGGTGGCTTCCTGCTGGGAAAGTTGATTGCCAAAAGTCACCCACGCCCCATAAGAAATTTCACTCACCTTGATCCCCGACTGACCTAAACGTCGGTAATGCATTTTGACCTCCTGACTCACAAAGCATTGGGATGCCCAAATTATACCAGCCCTGCCGGGTTCTCCGCCCCCGGGACAGGCCCAAGGAAACACGTCCGCAGCCTGCGCGCCCCCCTGCCACCAATCTTGCTTTTCCCTCACAAATCACCGCGCGCCCCAAATGGGCTGGCCCTCTGAGGGAGCAAAGCCTTCCCATCTCGCGCGTTTTTAGCCTTGCATTCCAGGGTATCTTATGCTAAAGTGTAAGCGAAAGACCCCAAATGCAGGAGGCAGCGATGAACAGCGAATGGGAACAAATGGCGGAAGACATCCGCCGCTCGCTGGAAGCCGTGCACCGCGCCCATACCCGTGCGACGGCGCTTCAGCAAGATCCCGGGCACCACACCCTGCAAGCCTATCGCGAAGAACTCCAGGCATTGGTCAACGAGCTCAAAACACTGGATTACCTGATCCACCACGAAATCGACGTCGCCATGGAAGACATTGGCGAGATTCTCAATCACGCGTTAGGAGGGCACAGGGCACCTCACCACAACCGCCCTGAAATCCACAACGCCGAGGATAAATGACCACCGATGAGCAACACCTCCCTGGAGATTTTCATCGTCGAAGACGACAACGACACCGCCGATATGCTGGCCGAAATGGTGCGCCTGAGCGGCTATCGTGTGCGCCTCTACCACGGGGCGCACACCGTGCTGGCTGCTTTGCGCCAAAATCGCCCGGCTGCCATGATTTTAGATATCATGATGCCCGACATCTCCGGGCTGGACGTCTTGCGGGAAATCCGTAGCGACGCTCGCTTGCAGTCGCTGCCCGTCATCTTGCTTTCCGCGAAAAGCACCCCGCTGGAAATCGAAGAAGGCATGCAAGCCGGCGCCAACCTCTACCTCACCAAGCCCGTGAGGTTCGACGAACTCCAGCGCGCCATTGAAGAAGTGCTGGCCGTCAATACGACATAACCTTTGCGAGGTCGCCTGATGAGTGTCATTCGCGCTTTCATTGCTATCGACTTGCCCGAAGAAATCCGCCAGCACCTTGCGCGCGTTTCACACAAACTTCAGCAACAGCTCCAGCCCTACCCCATCCGGTGGGTGCCGCCCAAAAACATCCATCTAACACTGAAGTTTCTGGGTGATGTCTCAGAGCACAATCTGCGCATGCTCACCCACCTGCTGGCCGGGGAAGTCGAAAGCCATCGCCCCTTCGAATTTGGCGTAGGGACGCTGGGCGCTTTTCCCGACATCCGGCGGCCGCGGGTGATTTGGGTTGGCATCGAAGCCCCTGACGAACTGGTCGCCCTCCAGCGCGGCATCGACCACGCGATGGCCAAACTGGGCTACACCACCGAACGGCGCCCCTTCCAGCCCCACCTCACCCTCGCGCGGGTCTCACGCAACGCCACCGGTGCAGAGGTGCGCGACATCAGCCACGTGCTTCAGAAAACCACGGTAGGTTTCCTGGGCAGCACCCGCGTCACCGAAGTGCACCTTTACCGGAGCGATTTACAGCCCCACGGGGCAGTGTACACCCGCCTGTTCACCACCTCGCTCAACGCCGAAACACCCCCTGCGGTGGTTTAACTCCTCCGCCGTGGCAAGCAGTTGTCGCCGGCTGCTTAATGGCTATACGACACCCATCCATCAAGGAGGTCGCTTGGACGCTTTGACTTTTGCTCATCACCTCGTGGACGCCCTCGAAGAACACAAGGGCGAAGACATCGTACTGCTGGACATTCACAACCTGGCCCCTTTCGCCGACTACTTCGTCATCTGCTCAGGCAGCAACGACCGCCTGCTCGACGCACTCGCCCGCGCCGCCCTCGACGCCGGCCGGAGCGTCAAAATTCACGGCCGCGTCGAAGGCACCGCTCGCTCAGGCTGGATTTTGGTCGATTTCGGCGAAGTCGTCGTTCACCTTTTCGCCCCCGACCTGCGCGCCTACTACCGTCTGGAAGACCTTTGGGCGGAAGGCAAAACCTTGCTGCACGTGCAATAAAGCCGCGATTTTTCCGCGGGGCTTTTCAATAATGGCCAATTTACCGTATTTTGCCGCCCCGAGGTCGATCTCACCCATCCCCCAGCCGCCTTTCGACTTCAGCGCCTTGCGGCGCTTCCGCTCAGGAGCGGCTTTCCCCCTTCCCGCTCTTACTAAGAGAGAGAAGGGGGTGCCCGAAAAGCGCAAAATGCGCTTTTCGGGCGGGGGTTAGGAGAGATCTTCGCCTCTGGAGCAAGCAAGTGCAAGACTTTTGAAAAGCCTCAATTTTTCCGCCAAAAAACTGGACGCTTCCCCCCGGCTGTGGTAGAATGACGCCCGCCGTTGGGGGCTCGTCTAATCGGCAGGACAGCGGACTCTGGATCCGTATGTGGAGGTTCGAGTCCTCCGCCCCCAGCCAAACACCCGGCCACATTGGTCGGGTGTTTTTCGTTTCAGGGGGCGGGATCAGCCAGTTCTGGCGGCAACGGTAAACCGCGGCGGCGGTAAAACGCCCGCTCTAAGGCCGCGTGCCGCTCCACAATTCGCCGATACCAGCGCAACGTCAATTCCTCTCGCTCAGCCTCGCTCAACGGCCAGGGCACTTCCGCGCGATGCAACGCAGCCCGCACGTGCGAAAGCGTGATCGCCACACTCACCGAAATGTTGAAACTCTCAACAAAGCCATACATGGGCAGGCGCAACGAAGCATCAGCGTGTTCCAAAGCATAGGGGCTCAGCCCTTCCCGCTCGTTGCCGAAAAGGAAAGCCAGCGGGCGGTCCAGCGGCACATCTTCGAGGCCCCAGGCATCCCCATGGGGCGAGGTTGCCACGATGAGGTAACCGCGCGCCCGCAAAGCCTCCAGCGCGGCTGCCGTAGCCGGGAATTCCGCTGGCATCTCGTGCTGGCGTTCCAGCGCGTCGGGGTCGGCCTCCCCCCACGGGCTGCGGAAGCGGTGCAAATCGATCCATTTGTGCGCTCCAAGGGCGACATCGGGGTTGACCTTGTAGGCATTCCAATTCTCGGCAATATAAACATCTTGAATGCCCAACGCGTCGGCTGTGCGCAAGGTGGCGCTGGCGTTCTGGGGCTGGTAAATGTCTTCCAGCAAGAAAGTGATATAGCGTGTTCGCCAGCGCAGCACCTCGGCGATCTTGCGGCGCTTGTTCTCGGTGACAAACTGCCCCAAAAAGGCAATCAACTCACGGCGCAAAGCAGCGTCCATGCCTCCTCCTCAGAAACTCAGCGTCCTCAGCGTCCATAGAGCACACTGATGTGATCGCGATACAGCACCTGCCAGCCGCGGGAAAGCAGCAACCGGCCCAACGGCGTATCGGGCGGCATCAGCACCAGGCGCACATCCCAGTAATCCAGCACCGCCTCCCAACCAGGCTTGACCTCTGCAACCCGCAACCACTGGCCGATGATCTCATCGCCATACAAATCAGCGCGGCCATCGATAAACACAGGGTAATCGGGCGCCGCCCAGAGCAAATAAGCCCCCCAGCCGTAATCGTCGAACAGCCGCCCCTCGGGGCGCTCGGCTTCCAAAAATTTCGCCGCCCCCACGGGAAAATTCTTCGCGGTGGCGCTGGCATTGACCTGGGGCAGCGCCATCACACCCACCTTACCGAAAGCCACCAGTGCCGCAAGACCTACCAGAGCCAGGTTGAGGCGCGGGTGAACGGGAGCAGGCGGGCGCTCTTCCCGTGCAGGCAGCCAGGCCGCCACCTCCCGCCGCAGGAATTCGGCATGGCGGGCCAGCACGGGCACGGCCACCACCGCAAACAAAGCCACATTACGCACCGCCGTAAGCGCCATGAACAACATACCGCCAACCAGCATAGCATGTTCCAGCGTCATCCGGCGGGCCGAAGCGCCCAGGGCCCACAGCAACGCCACCAACAACAGCAACATGGGCAGCAACGAAGTTTTGTGGAAATCGGGCGCCTGCCACTCGGAAATCTTACGCAAGGCGTGAATGCCCAAAGTCTTGAAAGGGTAGCCGTACATTTCCAGGCCATAAGGATTGAGCAACACCGCCACCACGAGGGCTGCCCCCACCGCGGTAAGGGCCAGCAGCCAGCGCCAGGCGGCAACCGCTGCCTGCGGGCCTTCCCGCCACCGCTGCAACGCCCAGCGCACCAACGCCGCCGCCCAATAGACGCCCCACCAGACCAGCCCCATGATAAACGCGCCATGTCCATTAGCCCACAACACCATCAAAGGGGGAAGCCAAACCAAAAGGCGCGCTCCTCGGCGCTTCGCGCGCGCCAGCAGCCAGAGGAACCACGCCGAAAGCAAAAAGGAAAGCAAATGCGGGCGGGCGCTCCAATAGATCGCCGACGTCGCCGCTCCCAACGCCACTGCCGCGGCCTTGATGAGCGGATGCACCGCGACGTCCAGTTCCCGCAAAGTGAGCCACACCAGCCCCCACGCCAGCACCACCGTGAGCGCCACGGCCACATTCAGCGCCCCTGCCCCGCCCACACGATAGAGGCCATACATCAGCACCTCCACCGGCCAACCAGGGTAATGCCACGCCTCGCCCAGGCGCGTGTACGAAAAATGATCCACATTGGGCAAGGCATGGTGCTGCCAGATCCACTGCCCCGCCCGCAAATGCCACCACGTATCGGGCGAAACGGTATAACGCCCGGCCATTGCCAACACCAGCAACAGGGTCAACACAGCCAACAAACGTTCCAGCGTATGGCGTTGTTCATCCTTCATGGCGCACTCCTCACTAACGCTCGCAGGCGCTCAGCGCCGCGCCCGGTAAAAAAGCACTGAGATGATAAAACACCCGCTGGTCGCCCACCACAGCCTCTTGCCAGGTCAACCCGCGGCGGCGAAGCAACGCGCGCAAACAGGCTTCCAACCGGCGGTGTCGGGGGGCCACCAACGCCACCCGCTGCGCCTGCGCCAGCCGCGCGTCATAGGGCGGGTAACGGTCGTCGCGCCGCGTGTAGAGCAAATCCTCATGATAAGGCAGCCGCGGCACGAAAATCAGGCGCTCAGCGCTCAAAAACGCCAACGGATAAGCCACCCAGTAAGTCGTGTAACCGCGCGCCTCGCCGTGAGCTTCCAAAAACGCCGCCAAACGAGGCACAGCGTCGGGGGCAATGCGTGCATCGGGCGCGAACTGAGTGGTCAGCCGGTAAGG
>Ga0256833_1001751_pt1 | contig 15606 bp, 17 predicted proteins | sample 356284metaG_FD_190535 | JGI IMG/M metagenome (GOLD analysis project Ga0256833, IMG submission 190535) | Hydrothermal vent microbial communities from Mid Atlantic Ridge, Atlantic Ocean - 356-284 | ecosystem: Environmental > Aquatic > Marine > Hydrothermal vents | place: Atlantic Ocean: Mid...
AGACTATATATACTCCCACAGTAGAGAAATAAAATAGATAAAAAAGACCTATATGTATGATTTTGCCGTATGGTATATTGGCGTATGAAGTTTTCATTTGGAGTGTTTGCTTGCTTTTGTTGACTCCTGAGGCAACCTTATAAGTGCCGTTGAAGAGAGTATATCGTGAAGCGTGCGATGTGATTTGAGAAAAAACATACTCATCCATCCAAATGTAATCAGACTAAATATACTCAAAAGCTGCCTCAAAACTATGACTGCAAAAGAGGGCTTTTTTTGGGTTTTTATGCTAATTAGTGCCAGATCATACGCCTTCATCCCCGGAGTTTGTCCCAATTTGCTACGACTCAAAAATATAATCTGAACTACCACAAGCGGTATCAATATATATATCCATCCTAGCATTTTGTGCTCAGCAAAACCCTCTCTGCCGCTAAACACGGCATAAAAAACAATATACATTATAGGCATAGTGAGCAAAAAGCTATCTGTGATAAAGGCTTTGATTCTCTCCGTTGCCGAGGCATTAAATATGGTTTTGGCTTTTTTGTTTTGCTCTTTTTTGATCCTGCCTCGTTTGATATCTCTAAATCTCTGTTTTGCCATAGCCTTATATACCCGCACTCATAGTAAATATCGGTAGCATCATAGCCACAACAATTGTGCCGACAATCACTCCTATCAAAAGCATCATAACTGGCTCCATCATTTTAAGCAACACCGACATTTTATCTGAGTTTTCCTCTTCATAATATTTGGATAGGTTCATAAGTATATGCGATACCTGACTAGACTCCTCTCCTAGAGCCAAAGATTGCAAAAAGCCCCTATTTGGCTTGGGTCCTCTCAATGCGTGCAGAGCATTGGATAGCTTATTACCCTCTATGACCTTTTTGGATGCTTGCTCAAAAGTTCTCTTGAGTGCCTCATTTCCAAATGTAGTGCTTGACATTTGCACAGCTTGAGCATAAGATACCCCGCTATCAAGCATAAGTGATAGGATATAGCTAAATCTCCCCAATTCGTGGTTGTGAATGATAGATCCAACAAGAGGCATTTTGAGCAAAAATGCATCTATGGCATATCTGAATGCACCTACTTTTTTGTATAGAAAAGTTAACAATAATAGCACGACAATAAAGCCTATCAATAGTCCAAAGTAGTGATTTTTTAGATAGTCGCTTGCTGCGATTACAAATTTTGTGATACTAGGTAGCTCTTTGTGGGTATCCTCAAATACCTCTATGATTTTTGGGACAACAAACTCTAGCAGACCCGCAGTCATTAACATTGCAAAAACAAATATAAATACTGGATATATCAAGGCACTTTTTGCCTCTTTTCTAATTTTGGATTGTGCAGAGAAGAAATTGCTCATACTCCCTAGCACTTCAGACATTTTGCCACTTTGACCTGCTACATTGATACTTTGTAGAAAAAAGTCCGGTAATGCATATACCTTTTGAGATGATAATGCTACATAGAGTGATTTACCCTCATCCACCATTGTTCTGACTGAGCTGAGAAATGTAGTATATTTTTTCTCATTATCGTGCTGTTTTTCCATCAGCTTCAAAGCCATTTGTATGGTCATTCCGGAGTTGAGGTAGCTAGTTAGCTCTTTTGGCATACTTGAAAGCAGTGTATCGGGCATTGGCTTTTTGGAGACGGAACCAAATGAGAATTGCGAAGTCTCTTTAATGGATTTATAAAATATACCCATTGCCTTGAGTTTGTGCTTTGCCTCTTCTATATTACTTGCGTTTATAGTGCCTTTGGTGCTTTTGCCACTCTTGTCAAGACCTTTGTATTTGAACAGCATATATTTGCGTTCCTTAAATATAATTTTTTAGTATTATATCTATTTTTTGTTAGATTAATATGCTACTATATCTTTATGAAAAATTTTACTATTAGATATTTGACATTGATGCCGCTGTTTTTTGGTCTGTTTTTTTGGACTGTATCGCCTGTGGCAAGATTTATAAATCACTATCAAACCAAGCTAGCATTGTGGTTTTTGGGCACCACTATAGATGGCAATAGGGTAGATGGTGCCGATATTTGGATCAATCCGCACTATAAACTATATATTACAAATGCTTGCAACGGTATGATACCCATATTGGTGCTTGCCTCGGCGATAGTTGCATACTCTACAAAATGGAGTATCAAGATTGTGTGGCTTGTTATAGGGTATGTGGTATTTACTTTGGTCAATTTTTTTCGATTATATAGTGTATCGATGCTTGTCAAAAATCAAAAAGATTTTCACTTTTATCACGATATACTAGGTAATGCGTTGCTGATAGTCGTAGGTTTGATTCTATTTTGGTTGTTTTTGAGTAGTGCAAATGCTCAGCGAGTCACGCGATAATATCTAGCGGCATATTCGCTCTTGAGCATCACGGCTCTTATGCTTACGGGCAATGGGACTTTGCCTATATCTAGCGGCTCAGAGACAAATATTTTTCTTTTGATATGTTTTAAAATCTCTTTTGTTTTATCGTTTCTGATACCTAGATTGTGCACCATTGTGTAGGCATCTTTTTCACTTTTGTCATATTTGAGAGCCTCTTTGTTTAGAAATAGCGTATTGCTCATCTCATCTTGCACTCTGCTAGCTATATATTTTGCCTTGAATCTATTGTTTTTTTGCATCTGTATGACTGCCGTGACGACTAGCATTATCAATGCCACCGAAACAAGTATCTCCATCAGAGTAAAAGCTTTTCTCATCTGTAGTAGTCTCCTTGATCAGTAAGCACCTTAGAGCCCTTTGTCCACTCTTGTGCAGCCTCCTCTAGTGTATCAAACTTTTTTACCTCTCCAAAATAGGTCGGAAAATAGTAAAAGCTTCCTTTTGATTCTATTATCATTTGAGTGCTACTGCCATTTGGATAATGGATAAATCTCAGACATATTTTGTGATCATTTAGTTTGCCGAAATCTGCTTTTGAAGGGTTGTTGTCTTTGTCGACTATATAGGCTTGCAAAGCAGATATATCGGTTTTGATTTCATTTAGTTTTGCATCGCCTGATACTCTTGTATAGCACTTTGTGCATTTGTCGATACATATGAGCTCTTTGTCATCAGTCGGCGAAAACTGTTTTTTGAGATTTTCTACCGTAAAAGGCTTTTTTTTGATAGCTGAAGTTTTAAGAGAGCTAAATACCAAAAAGCCAACAACAGAGATAATAGCAATTACGATAAGAAGCTCGATAAGGGAAAAAGCCCTTCTCATCTATTTTTGGCACTTGCTATAATAGATATCTGCAGAGTCTCCGTCTCCGCCCTCTTTGCCATCTGCTCCAAGACTTATGATATCAAAAGTATCACCGGAACTGATGTATTGAAAGTCTCTTTTCCAAGCATCTTTTGGAAGTTTGCCTTTTCTGAAGTATGGTCCGCTATAGTTTGGATATTTGGATGGGTCTGGGTTGGTTACCAAAGCTTTAAGCCCCTCATCTGTCGTAGGAATTACTCCATTGTCAAGCTTGAATGTGTCTATGGCATCTGATATTTGTGACATTTGTGTGCAAGTTAGCTTCTTTTTTGCTCCGCTAAATTGTTTCATAAGTGCAGGTCCTACGATACCTACAAGTAGACCCAATATGGCAATCACTATCAATAATTCAATCAAACTGAATGCTTTTCTCATTTTGTATAATCCTTCCGGTTAATAAAATTTATATATAATTATAGCAACTTTATATAAATCGAGTTCTTAAGATATGAATAAAATGAGACCCGCAGTAGCACTTCTTATTACGCTAGCAGTTATTGCTAGCATGTTGGCACTTATGGGTGTGATGTTTGGCTATTTAGGCGAGGCAAAGCACCAGGCAGAGATAAAATCCTCCGTGCTACAAGCAAACCTGCTCAGAGATGACATCGGCACTCTACTGAAGCAAATACTTGGCAAAAAACCATCCAAAAGTAGAATGCAGCTTCTTTATAAAACTCCTCTTGCAGTAAGTGCAAAAAATGGAGAGTTTAGTATGGCGATATCTTGCAAACCTATAGCCAATAGGGTCAATATGCTATGGATAGGTATGGGCAATAAGGCAAAATACCAAAAAAAGGCTGCTTTGGCACAAAATCTATTTGAGATGTTGACAGGTAGTGTCAACTTGAGAGATCCAGAGCTCTTGAAAGATAAAATTATAGCCGCTATTAGGCACAAAAACAGCACAAAATTTGGGCAGCCAAGGAGATTAAACGAAAAAAAAGGTATAATTACTTTCGAAAGATTTAAACAGATATTGGATGATTATCGCTTTGAGGTGGATGATCCAAATGTATACAAGATAACTTGGGATAGATACTTTACATTTGGTATTCCCGATGGGGGGCTTGACGGTGATTTTGTCACCCCTGAGCTCTTGGCATTTTTGTATGATGTAGATATAAATGTGGTCAAAGAGAACCTCAAAGAGGGCGATCTTGATGGGTCGCTTGAAGAGATGGGAGGCTTCTCCAAGGCGAGATACAAATGGCTTTTTGCCAAAAATGTAGTAGCCAAGGCAGAGTGTAGCGTCACATACTCATTCAAAAGCGGTGGTTATAACTTTAAGTTTGATTATTTAGATGGAAGGACGGGCAATTTTGAGTTTTCTGACAAGTAATGCAGAGCTTTTGTTGGTATCTAGAGATATGCCATATGTATCTGAGCCCAAAAATTATGATCTGCTATTGACGCCGCAATTTTATATCTACAAAAAAGAGTCCCTGCCTATCAAATACTCTTTTCAGGCTACCAAATTGGCACCGTCAATCTTGGAAGATTTGACGGGCAACGGCAACTATAGGTATGCTGCGATCAAGGATGGAGACGATTGGGCATTTTATGCGTATGATATGGCAGAGATAGAGTCATTTCTCAAGAGCAAACGATTGGATAGCCAATATATCAACAAAATATATTTTGCACAGCAGATTGCCGAGTATCTAAACAATCCAATCAAGCTAGATGAAAAAAATGCCCTCACTTCTATCGATGGCACGGCAGTTGTGCTACCGCAAACTCTACTAGAGTCAAAAACTTTTCAAACATTGGATGAGAGTTTTAGACCTGAAAAATCAATCACCCCACCACAAAGCAGAAACAGTGCGATACCTCTTAAGCAGACAATTATTTTGTCATCTTTGATGGCTATTCTTGGTATCGGGTATTTGATCGAGGGTGTAGGATATAAAAAATCATCACAAAAAATTATTGCCCAAATCGAAGAGACAAAGAGCAAATACCCATCTCTTCGCAATAGACCGAGTATGATCATTAACAACATCTACAACGGTGCACATAAAGTAGATATCAAAGAGAGAGCAATCAGAGAAAAGCTCAAAGATATCAGTCATCTGCTTGGCAAAGGATCAAAGATAGATACGCTAAGGATTGGCAAAGATGGATATGATGGAGTGATATCGGTAGATAACAACAAAATAAAAGATATCGAAAGAGTCGCCAAAAAAGATAGAATTAATGCCAAGCTAAATGGCTCCACCTTTGTCTTGAAGGGGTCTATATAGTATGATTAGAAAATATCAAAATGAGCTGATACTTTTGGCAGCACTGCTATTTTTGGTAGGTAGCTTTATATTTGAGCTTACTCAGCAACACAAACTAGATAGTGCACAGAAAACAGCCGCAGTTTCAATATCAAGACTTGAAGATACTGCCATTCTAAAAAAGCTTTGGGTGAACAACAAAACAATAGCCTCAAGGCTACAATCTATCAAAAACTATGTAGGCAGCTCAAAGGTTGAGAAGTTTAAGCTCAATAGAACTCACGCAGATATCGTGCTTACCGGCTTGAGCGGCAGCCAACTCAATGTGGTCGTAGGCAAATATATTGCTAGCACGCCAGTTCAGATAGAGTCTTTACAGATAAAAAGAGATAATGATACTTATGGATTGGAGCTAAAATGCAATTGGTAAATCGAATTATAATATCGCTCATCTTGATACCGCTGCTAATTGTAGTTTTGATGCCAAAAAAAGAGATATACTACTTGATCGAGAAAAAACTTGCTAAACAGCATATCGTGATCTCTTCAGAAGAGCTTGATAGCGGGCTTTTTGGCTTGAATATCAAGCATCCAAAAATATACTATATGGGATCGCAGGTCGCTACAGCAAAAGAGATAAAGATGTGGACGGCATTGGTCTATACGGCCATAGATTCAAAAATGCTCTCTGTTGCACAGGGACTTCCACAGGAGATGATTTTTCAAAATATCAAAGCAAGCTACTCTATCATCAGTCCCAAAAAAATTAAAATCTCAGGAGTTGGAACTATCGGCAACATTAAAGCACAAGTGGATCTAGCTAAGAAAAAAGTGGTCGTAACCGCCGATAAAGCTGGAGTAAATCCAAATATCTCAAGACATATGAAAAAAATAAAGGGAGGATGGAAATATGAATCAAGATTCTAAAAATCAAATCCTCTCAGGTGCAATATTTTTTCTTTCCCTGTTTGTTATCGTCAAATTGGCATGGGTAGGGATAGAGTATTTCTATCTTCCAAAAGAGGGCATAGACAAAAAAGTCTCTTCAGTCAAAAAGACTCTATATTATAGATATGGATTGGCTACGGATGTAGAGATAGTCAAACCAAAAACAAAGACAAAACCGCACAAACAGACATCTACAATGTCGGGAATGAAGTTAGTCGCTATATATAGCGAACCTCTAAGATCGGTTGTAGTGATCAAAAAAGGTAGCAAAAGCCATGTTATAGCCACGGGAGAGAGTATAAATGGTTTTGTTTTGCAAGATACCACTCCGACAGAGGCATACTTCAAAAAATCGGGCAAAGATTATACTTTGAAGCTTTTGAAAGAGAAAAAGAGAATAAGCTCTTCGATGCAAAATCTCGTAAATATATCTACTTCAGAGCCGAAGCAAGATAATGACAACAAAAATGATATCAGCATCAACGGCGATACAAGAGAGATCCCAAAAACTATGATCAAAAAATACACAAGCGATTTTAGATCAATAGTTAGAGATATAGGGCTAAGACCCGTCAATCAAAATGGGCAACTCTCCGGTTATATGGTTAGGTTTATCAGACACGGCAGTCCTATGAGTAAGCTAGGACTAAAAAAAGGTGATATAATCAAATCTATAAACGGTGAGGATATTGTCGATCCATCAACACCTATGTCATTTTTACAAAAGGCGGACAAATTGGAGCACTTAACAATAACAATAAGCAGAGGAAATCAAGAAAAGGATTTGGAATATGAAGTTAAATAAAATAGTATTGATCGCATTATCTGTTGTTGCAATTGCATTTGCAGGAAGTGATGATGCCAAAGTGAGTGCAAACTTTAGGAATCTTGATATAAAAGATTTCATAGAGATGATAAGCAAGATTACCAACAAAAATATCCTAATAGATACTCCGTTGCAGGGCAAAGTGGATTTTATTACGACCAAAAAAATCAGCAAAAAGACCCTAATTCCACTTGCAAACTCTATACTATCAAGCAAAGGATATGCACTCATAGACAAGGGTGATTTTATGCAAGTGGTCAAAGCTTCAGAGGCTGTAGGCAAAGGGCTTGATGTCTCTGATGATATTTCAGGTGATACGCTTAGGACGGTTCTATTTAAGCTCAAAACATCTAACGCTGCAGTAATCAGAGCCAAAATCAGACCGCTTCTTGGTAAATACTCCAAAGCCGTTTCATTTAGAAACAATAATGTTTTGGCAGTGACTGCCTATCCAAGCACACTAAGATCTATCAAAAAGATAATCGATTCGGTCGAGGGAGCTGGATTTAAGGGTTCTACCGTAATCAAATTGAAAAATGCAAATGTCAAATCAGTATATCCAAATATTTTAAAAATGGCAGGAGAGTTGTTTCCTAGAACAATACCTAGCGAAAAAGTCGATGTCCTCAAAGATGAATCTACAAACTCAATTATTTTGATAGGCAAAAAAGATAATGTTGATCGAATGCTTGAGTATGTCAAGCAACTAGATGTTGCAGGTGATGATGTCGAACAAAAAATGTATGTCATCAGACTCAAAAACTCCAATGTGGAGGATATGGAGAAGATACTTAGTAAACTACTATCTCAAATGAATTCAATGTCATCTATAGGCACCAAAAAAGGCGGCAAGCCACCTAAAAAAGCGATGGTAGTGAGCGATGTAGAAAGAAATGCTTTGATAGTATTAGCAACCGGTGATCAAATCAAAAATATAAGAAAAGTCATCAAGACAATAGATGTAGAAAAATCTCAAGTCTATATAGTGGCAAAAATAGTTGAGGTAGATATGGGCAAAGCTCAGCAGATTGGTGTCAAGTATGGATTTGCATTTGGTGGTGTGCTTGGAGGAAAAGGGCTATTTAGCACCTCAGGAACTACTGGTGCCGGAGTTAATCAATTGCCTCAAGGATTTACAAATTTCTTGGACAATAACGGCTCAGGACTTAGGATTATGGGCAACAAACTATTGGCATTGGGAGCTAGAATTGATCTGCTCAAGCAGCACGGTGCTGCACATGTCTTGAGTGAGCCTTCTGTTTTGTGCACCAATAACAAAAAATCAAAGATATATGTCGGACAAGTGAGATCAATATTGACTAGCTCCACTTCGGGCGATAATAAAAATGATGTAGTCAGAAACAACTACTCAAGAGAGGATATAGGTATTACTCTAGAGGTCAAACCAAGAATATCTAGCCAGAATAAAGTAGAGTTGGCAGTCAATGCCAATATAGAGGATGTAGATCAATCAAGCGGCTCAGCAGATAGACCGACTACTACCAAAAGAGAGGTCAATACAAATGCAATCGTAAATAACGGTGAGACTATTATACTAGGCGGTCTGATGAAAACTTCCGGTTATGATAGTGTCCAAAAGGTGCCGATCCTTGGTGATATTCCTATCATAGGCTCACTATTTAGAACTAAGGGTAAGAATGTATCCAATATAAATGTAGTTGTGTATCTGACACCATATATCATCAAAAGAAGCTCTGATTTGGTGAAACTCAAAGAGTTTTTATCTAAACTCAATAGCATTCAGCAACAGTATGATGATTTTATTATGGGCAAAATCAAACAAAAATCATCACAAGAAAACATTGAGCACAATACTCACAGTAGCTTAGCACACGATGCACTAGAGGCTCTTGGCTTCAAAAAAGGGCATAATGATAACGGCATCCAAAGAGGTGCTACAAGATTGCCACAATCAACCAAAACATATGGCGGCAATGAGTATTATCGTGTCAGATACGGCGATACACTATACTCTATTGCCAGAAGGTATGGAGTCGATGTCAATGAGCTCAAAAGTATCAATGGATTAGGCAGAAACCCCGTCATAAAGACTGGTCAAAAGCTATTGATACCGCACTTTTCAAACGATTTGGATCTATAAATGAAAATACCATATTTAGAAAATGTAAACTTAGAGCCCTTTTGGGATGATGCGATTGATCATAGGGTAGCACTAAAAAACTCTTTGCTATTTTCTAAAATCAGAGGTCAAGAGGCTGCGGTTGTCTGCAAAGAGAATTTGACTGATGGACTAAATCACCTCTCCTTTTTGGGTCTAGAGTATCCTATATATATGATAGACAAAGATAGCTTTGATAGACTCAAAAACAAATTTTTGGAGATTCAGACAGATAGTGACTTTGAAAATATGGAGACTCAGACAGATGAGCTGTTTGAGGCTGAGTCCGATCTGCTTGAGTTTATCCAAAATTCACAAGATCTTCTCTCTAGCGAAGAGTCAGCTCCTGTTATTAAACTTGTAAATTCACTCTTTTTCCAAGCTATCAAAAAGGGTGCTAGTGATATACATATCGAATCCAAAGAGAAAAAGGGTGAAGTGAGATTTAGGATTGACGGTGCTCTCAAGAAGCATCTTGATTTGGATAAAAATGTCACCGGCTTGGTTATCAACAGGATCAAAGTCATATCAAATTTGGATATATCAGAAAAGAGAATACCGCAAGATGGTAGGACAAAGGTAGTGATATCTGGGCGTTCTCTCGATATCCGTGTCTCTTTACTTCCTACTTACCACGGCGAAAGAGCCGTTATGCGTATATTGATGCAAAGTGAAAGTATACCTGAGTTGCCGGATCTTGGTTTTGGGCAGGAGCTAACTTCGGCATTTTATAAGCTGCTAAATCACTCTCACGGTATGATATTGGTCACCGGTCCTACCGGATCAGGTAAATCTACTACACTACACGCCTTTATGCAGCATATTGCCTCACCTGATAAAAATATCATCACGGTAGAGGATCCTGTGGAGTATAATGCCAACAATATCAGTCAAATTCAGGTCAATGAAAAGGTGGGTTTGACATTTGCATCGGGTCTTAGATCTATACTTAGACAAGATCCCGATGTTGTGATGGTGGGTGAGATTCGTGATAAGGAGACAGCTGAGATATCCATACAGGCAGCATTGACGGGACACTTGATGCTATCTACGCTACACACCAACGACTCAACCTCATCTATAACAAGATTGATGGATATGGGGGTTGAGGGGTATTTGCTCTCCTCCACACTCATAGGCGTGCTTGCACAAAGGCTAGCTAGAAAACTTTGTCATCACTGCAAAGTTCCTGCGATACTTGATCCAAATGTTCTCAAGGAGTATGGACTCGATGAAGACCGAACCTATTACACCTCCACAGGCTGCAAAGAGTGTGATTTTACCGGTTACAAAGGCAGACAAGCAGTAGGTGAGCTATTTATCATAGATGACAAAGTAAGAGATATGATAGTAAAGGGTGTCAATGACAATGAGATTAGAGACTTTGTAAAATCTCGAGGGATGAAAACTATCTCGGATCAATTGGCAGAAATGATAAAAGAGGGCATAACTAGTTATGAAGAAGCAGTGCGTGTAGGATTGACGGATAGATAAATGAGAGCCGCCTTTACTCTTATTGAGATATTGATATCTTTGGCACTTATGTCTCTTGTGATGTTGGGTTTGTATGGCTCTTTGAAGGCACAAAAAGAGTCAAACAAACATTTGCACAACTATCTTGTAAAAGCACTAAATTCAGATAAAACCATAACAGTTTTGTATCGCGATATATTATATAGCGATGGCAATATTACAATCAAAAACGGCGAGAGAGATATACTGTGTATAAATAGCACGACAAATTCTCTCTATGGCTTGTCTAGAGCCAAGGTTTGTTGGCTGGTTACTAAGGACAAAGATAGACTACTTAGAGTTGAAGGCAATGACTACAATCTACCCTTGAAGTATGAAGATAGAGTAGCGGTGGATACGACAGCAGAAAATGTAGTTTTGTTTGATATCACTAGACGCAAAGGCGATATTCTTGTGGCTATGCAGGAGGCAAACAGAAAGCCGTTTGTCTTTTTGATGCAGGGAATATACCCGCCACCGAAACCTCCAAAGAAAAAGAGTCACAAAAATTCGCACTCACAAAACAGCAATCACACAAATAGACCGCCGCATCATCATGGCAGAAGAGACCACAATCACGATAGGCGACACCACAACAATCCACAAAATCACATAGAGGACGATATACCAACCCCACATTAGGAGCAAAAATGAATACAATATATGAAAAAGCAGGACTTTTTTATCTTGGTAAAGATGTCGATAGAGATAGTTTTGAGCCGACAGATATATTGACGCTACTAAAAAACAAAAACTTTACTACCCATGCTGCTATTATAGGTATGACAGGTAGCGGAAAGACGGGGCTTGGGATCGGCATTATAGAGGAAGCTGCCATTGACAATATCCCCTCAATAGTGATAGATCCAAAGGGGGATATGGGTGATTTGTGTTTGACGGATTCTGAGTTTAGAGCAGAGAGTTTTGAGCCGTGGGTGAGAGATGAGGCACAAGCCAAAGGAGAGGATCCGCTTGAGTATGCAGGCAAGATCGCCAAAATGTGGAAAGAGGGCATTGAGAGTTGGGATCAAGATGCTCAAAGGGTAGCACGATTTCAAAAGGTTCGCAAGAGCATATATACACCCGGAAGCAATGCCGGAATCCAAATCAATTTGGCAAGCACGCTAGCCTTGCCTCAAAAGGAGATTATGGATGATAGCGATGATTTCTCTTCATATCTCAAAAGTGCAGTAAAGGGTCTATTGTCGCTTGTGGGAGTCAATGCCGATCCGTTGGACTCTAAGGAGTATATACTTCTTTCGCAAATACTCTCCAGAGCGTGGCTAGATGGGCAGAGTCTCTCTATAGAGGAGTTGGTAGGACGCATCATCAATCCTCCTTTCAAAAAGATAGGAGTCTTGCCGCTAGAGAGCTTCTATCCAAACGCAGAGAGGTTCAAGTTTGCTACCAAATTTAATGCCCTCATAGCCTCACCCAACTTTGCAAATTGGCTCAGTGGTGAATCGCTAGATATCCAAAAGCTACTTTATGATGAAGATGGCAAAGCCAAGATATCGATATTTTCCATATCTCATCTAAATGATGATGAGAGGATGTTTTTTGTGACGCTTCTTTTGAACAAATATGTAGCTTGGATGAGATTGCAAAGCGGATCCAATCGATTACGCACTTTGCTGTATATGGATGAGATATATGGCTTTTTCCCTCCGGTCAAGAATCCACCCTCAAAAGAGCCTATGATTACACTACTCAAGCAGGCGAGAGCCTATGGTATCGGTGTGGTGCTAAGCACACAAAACCCTATAGATTTGGACTACAAGGGTCTTGCAAATATCGGCACTTGGTGTATAGGCAGACTCCAAACCACTCAAGATATAGATAGAGTCATAGATGGACTTGGCGGCAAGGTGGGTTCATCATATGACAAAAAAGAGATAGCAACACTTCTATCAAACCTCAAAAAGAGAGTATTTTTCCTCAAATCGGCTCATTTGGAGGATATCAGGCTCTTTGGCACAAGATGGGTGATGAGCTACCTCAAAGGACCTCTCAAAAAAGATGAGATATCCCAACTAATGCAAGATCAAAAACACACGCCTGAACCAGAGCCTCAAAGTCCAGCAGATACAAACCAAACCACCCAAGAGTATAAGAGTGTCAACACTATCGATAGCTCCATAGAGCAAAGATACGAGGTCAGTCCAAACGGTAGTAGCAACTATAGACCATATCTAGCTGCCAAGAGTGAAGTGTATTATGAAGATATCAAAAGAGGCATAGAGATCTCAGAGGAGGGCTTTGATTATATAGATTTAGATGGCGTTGATGATGTGGATTGGCAGGAGTCTGAAGTAGATGATCTAGACTTTACTGCTCTGCCGAGCAAGCCGCCTAGAGAGGCAAAATTTGCAGCAGTGCCTGAGTCTGTATCGACAGACAAAGGGCTAAAAAGTGCCGCTTCTAAACTCAAAGATTATCTATATCGAAACTCCAAACTAGAGCTGTATAGATGCAGATCACTAAAGATGGAGTCAAGCCCAGACGACACCCTTGCGGATTTTAAAGCAGCAGTTGAGGGAGAGCTGAGTGATCGCAAAGAGAGTGCGATAGATGACCTCAAAGAGAAGTATGACAAAAAAGAGCAAAGATTGCTAGATCAACTCTCTAGAGCCAAAGAGCGTGTAGAGAAGGAAAAGGGCGATCAGATGAGCTCTATACTCAATGTCGGAGCATCGATACTAGGGGCACTATTTGGCAGAACAAGTGCTAGCAAAATTGGCACCGCCATCAGCAGAGGAAGCCGTGCATACAGAGAACACGGAGATGTAAGCAGAGCCGAGCAAAAGCTTATGGATATCCAAGATAAGCTAGATGATCTATCCGACGAGCTAGAAGAAAAAATCGACGAAATAAACGATATGTATAGTATAGACAATTATCAAATAGAGAGCTTCTACATCAAACCAAAAAAGAGAGACATCGCCATAAAGGATATAGCCCTAGTATGGAGGGTGGCATAGAGTAAGCTGGTGATTGTGTTATGATGTAAGTAAAATATTTTAATTTATAGGAGTTTATAGATGCCCAACATACAGCAACAGCGTGCTAAGCTCCAATTTTATACCACTTCCACCAATGAGGTCAAGATCGATGTCTTTTTGCAGGATGAGACGCTCTGGCTGAGCCAGAAGCAGATGGCGGAGCTTTTTGGAGTCAATGTTCCAGCTATCTCCAAGCATTTGAAGAATATTTATGAAAGTGAAGAGTTGCGACCTGAAGCAACTGTTTCCAAAATGGAAATAGTTCGTCGAGAAGGAAACAGAGATGTAGTTCGTGCAGTGGACTTTTACAACCTCGATGCCATAATCGCCGTGGGCTATCGAGTCAATTCCAAAGAAGCTACGCAGTTTCGTATCTGGGCGACGAAGGTTTTGAAAGAGTTTATCATCAAAGGTTTTGTCCTCGATGACGAACGACTAAAAAATGGGCAGCACTTCGGCAAAGACTACTTCGATGAACTTCTTGAGAAGATCAGGGAGATCCGGGCAAGTGAGCGGAGGTTTTATCAGAAGATTACAGATATTTACAAAGAGTGTAGTGCCGACTATGATCCAAACTCACCTATTACACAAACATTTTTCCAAACAGTTCAAAACAAACTGGAGTTTGCCATTACCGGTATGACTGCACCGGAGATCATCCAGAGCCGAGCGGACAAAGCAAAGCAAAATATGGGGCTGCAAACCTGGAAAAACGCACCCGACGGCAAGATACTCAAAAGCGATGTCACCGTAGCCAAAAACTATCTAACCAAAGATGAGATCGAAGAACTCAACAGGATTGTCGGTATGTATCTTGATTTTGCCGAAAATCAGGCAAAAAGAGGTGTCGTAATGAAGATGGCAGACTATCTATACCCCTCCACAAAGATATGAAGAGGTGATGAGCTTGCTTCAAAACTTGGTTGAGTATATCAATGATGATAGTTTGGAAGATTACGATCATCTTATCAAGATGGCGATCATCCATTTTCAGTTTGAATCGATCCACCCCTTTTATGATGGTAACGGTCGAACGGGAAGGATTATCAATGTTTTGTATCTGGCTTTAAAAGAGTTGCTTGATTTGCCTATTTTGTATCTAAGTCGATATATCATCAAAAATAAAAGTGAGTACTATAGACTTTTGCAAGAAGTAAGAGTTAAAGAGAGTTGGAGTGAGTGGGTAGCGTTTATGCTCGATGCTATTATAGAGACTTCACATGAAAGCACTGTTTTGATAGAAAATATCGAAACACTGATGTTGCAAACTAAAGCTACCTTAAGAGAGAAATTACCAAAAATATATAGTAAAGATTTACTTGAAGTACTCTTTTTGCATCCTTATACCAAAATAGAGTTTTTAGTAGACAGATTAGGACTTCATAGACAAACAGCATCAAAATATCTAAAAGAGATAGAAAAAATTGGCATCTTGCAAGAGGTAAAAATAGGAAGAAATAGATATTTTGTCAATTTGGAACTTTTTGACTTGTTAAAAAAGGCGATGAATGAGTAAAAAAGTTAAAAATTTCGACATATTAATAAAATATGTCGATAAAACTCAAAAATTTCGACATATCAAAAATAAATGGGTAAAAAATGGAGAAATTTCGATATAAGGTAAAAAGTTGAGAATGAAGAGTTTGATTAAAAAAATTAAAATTGT
>Ga0256833_1001752_pt1 | contig 15605 bp, 16 predicted proteins | sample 356284metaG_FD_190535 | JGI IMG/M metagenome (GOLD analysis project Ga0256833, IMG submission 190535) | Hydrothermal vent microbial communities from Mid Atlantic Ridge, Atlantic Ocean - 356-284 | ecosystem: Environmental > Aquatic > Marine > Hydrothermal vents | place: Atlantic Ocean: Mid...
CATGACGTATACCCGCTATTCGCCGATTTCGAGCATCTGCCGGCCAACGCGGGTGTTGAGGGCCTCGTTGAATATATAGCAAAGTATAGACTGTTGCCTAATGATGCCCTGATAGTAGCTACATGTAGAGTCTACGGTATAGGAACCATAGCCACCTTCGACGAAGATTTTAAGCGCGTGCCGTGGCTTAGGACAGTCCCCTAGATTCTATCATAATAATCCTAGACTGGGATTATTCCCCTAGAATTAACTCCTGTGAAGCGATAACTAGCACGGGTTATAAAATAATAATAAAGCTTATGCCTAAGACATTGGGTAGCTGGGTAGTGGGACAACCGGGATTTCGAGCCTGAAACCCCGCGGCTTAGGGCCAGTGCTCGTAGACCATATAAACTGCTGTCCCAGGAGCTGATGATGTTTTGGGCGATTGGGCATAGCCTCCATATCTAGTTAGATGCGGCTAACTCGGATAGCTACAAGCACGTGGCCCAGAGGCTCTGCAGGAGGGGCCGGGGCCTCCAGGGAGCTACGAGCACGCCAGCCTGCTAGCCTTCTACTACAGAAAACCCTCACAGCGGCCGCCGCCGGGAGCCCCCCCGCCCAGCGGGTAGGGCGCCGCCCGGGTGAGGGTGACCCTGACCCACGGCGCTGGCGTCGGGGCCCTGGTGGCGACGCTCGGGGGGCTAGGTGGTTTACTCCCCGGTTTTCATGGTTCGAGGTGGCTCATGCTCGTGTGGTCCGGCTGGCGGCCTTGCGGGTTTCCGGCATTGGTGCAGCTGGCTAGTATTGGTTTGAGGGCTGCTAGTATGATCTCTATTATCTCCTCTGGCGTGTACCTGCTCGTCTCTATTACGAGGTCGAATGGCGTCAGGTCTGTCGTGTCGAAGCCGTAGAGGCTCCTGAACCGGCGCCACTGGCTCCACTCCCTGGCCAGGGACTCCCAGAGGGCGTCCCAGGGGTCTGAGCCCTCGCGGCCAGCCACCCTCTCGGCCCTGACCTGGGGTGGGGCCTTGAGGAATACTGTGAAGTCCGCGACGCCCGCGAGCACCCAGCCGGCCAGGTGGCTGTCGACCACGACTCCCCCGCGGCGGGCCTCCTCCACGGTCATCCTGTCTATCTCGAGGTCTATGCTGGGGTCCTCCTCGGCCCGCCTGCTCAGCTCGACCACTCCCACGCCCAGGCGGCTGGCCAGCTCGCGGAAGAGGCGGCCCGTGTAGAAGTAGCGGAGCCCCAGCCTCTCCGCCAGGGCGCGGGCTATCGTGCTCTTCCCGCTGCCGGGGGGGCCGGAGACCACGATCACCGGGCCCCGGCGGCCCCCCTCACAGCCTGCCTTAGGAGCTCCGCTAGGCATGACGGGCAGAGCACCCCACCGTAGGGCCTCTCGGGCCTCTTAGCGGTCTTAGGCAGAGCCCTCAGCCTGGCCGGCCTGAGGCGGGGCACCCCGTTTAGGGGCCTCCCGCAGCGGGCGCACCTGGCGGGGCCTGGCCTGCGGCGCTCGTAGTGAACCACGCTCCTGCCGCCGGGCGTGCGCCTACTCACCCTCCTGAGGCTCCTGCTCCTAAGGGCGGGCCTCACCACGGCTCCAGGCACCCCTGGGGCGGGGCTGCGGGGTTGGAGGCTATAAGAGCGTGTCGCGGAGCAGGACGAGCGCGTAGACGTAGCCGGCGAAGTGCACTATTATCGCCGGTATGTAGGGCGCCCCCGCCTCGGCTATCGTGACCAGGGGCAGGCTGGCCGGGGCGGGGTAGGCGTACCTCACCACGCTCAGGCTGCTCGCCACGTACACGGCCGTCACGAGGAGCGTCTTGACCAGCATGGCCCTGAGGAGCAGGCCCCGCGCCCTCCTGTACTCCGCCTCCATCGCCCGCAGCCTCTTGAGGGCCCTCTTGGTGCCCCTCGACGCCTGGGCCTCCAGCTCCCTGTAGGCCCTAACCCTCTCGAGCGCCTCCCGCACGGTCTCGAGGGGGTAGAGGCTCCTGTAGGCGAGGGCTGCGAGGGCCAGGAGGGGTACTGGGGCGAGGAAAACCAGTAGGGGGTGCGGGTTCAACCCGGGGCTGCCCCCTAGAGGTTCCTTATGAGCGCTAGCAGCTGCCTGGCCGCCTCCTCGGCCTCGCCCTCCCTGTTCTCGACTATGGCGACCGTGGAGGCGTAGTGCACGGCGCTGGCGAACGCGGCCGCCCTGGCGTACTCCATGAGCCTCGCGGCGCCCTCGGGGCCGCCTATGTCGCTCCTAACCCTCGTCTTGTCCCTGGCCTGCCTCGCGGCAACCTCCTCTGGGCTGGCCTCTATCACCGCTATCATGTCGGGCTTCAGCTCGTCCAGCACGTGCTTGGGGAGCCCGGGCCAGTACCCCGCCACCGTCTTGACGAGGGCGTGCGTGTCAACCACCAGGGCGCCGTCGCCCCCCAGCTCCCCCGCGGCGTCCTCCGCTATCCTCCTGGCCGCGAGCCTCTGCAGCTCCAGCTGCCTCCTCAGGGGGAGCCTCCTCATCTCGTCCCTATGCCTGACCAGCCCCTCCCTCAGGGCGGTCTCGAGCATGTAGGTGCCGAAGTTCACAACCTTAACCCTGAACCCCTCCTCGCCGGCCAGCCTCTCCAGGTGGCCTAGGACCGTGGTCTTGCCGACCCCGGGGACCCCCGTGACCACCACGACCCGGAACGGGTGGCGCATCTCAGCCACGCCGAGCCACCCCCCACAGCCGGGGCCCCCGGGGTATAAGGGGGTGCTGGCGGGCCTGGGCTAGACGCTCTCGCCGAGCAGGCGGCGGAGCAGCGGGTAGGTCTCCAGGGCCCTCTCGTAGCTTATCATCATGTAGTACTGGTTTATTATGCCGACTGCCAGCAGTATACCCGTGCCGGTGCCGTAGGCGCCGAACACGTCCGCCACTATAGTCACGATGGCGACTAGTATGCTGGAGAGCAGCGTTAGGGGGTAGATGTACCTGGCCAGTATCGACTCGAGTATCTTGGGGTTCCTCCTCAGGCCGGGTATCTCGAGGCCGCTGCTGAGCATCCTCTCAGCCTGCTCGGAGGGGTTGAGGCCGGCCAGCTCGACCCACATGTACCCGAAGAGTATGGACATTATCGTCCAGGAGACCGCGAACACCACGGTCTTGACCGGGTCTGCTAGGGCCATCACCAGGCCCCTCGGCGGGGTCACGTAGTAGACGAGGGTGTCGTAGTAGTGTAGGGCCCTGCTCTCCGGGCTTAGGAGGCCCGCGAAGAGGTTCCTGAAGAGCTGGAGGTCGCTGACGAGTATGCCGACGAGGAGTATCGGGATGTTAGTCACGTACATGAACTGGAGGGGGACCTTGGAGCGTATGCCCCTCATCCTCGGGCTCGTCACCGGTATCTCAACCCTCATCGCCTGGAGGTAGATTAGGAGCACGATTATCGCCAGGGTGGCCAGGAGGCCCGTGAGGTCGGGGAAGCCGTTGGGCCTTGTGAGGAGGAGGGGCGACGGGTTCTGGATGAGGGCCGGTATGAACCCGTAGGCCACCGTGCCGGGCACGTAGCCGAGGAGGCCCCACATTACCTGCTGGGCGACGCCGGCTAGGATGAAGAGGCTTATGGCGCTGCCTATGCCCCAGCCCTTCTGGAGCATCTCGTCGAATATTATCACTAGTATGGCGGCGAGGCTGAGCTGGAGTATCACGAGAACCCTGATCCCCCACCCCACGGGGCACCCGGTCAGGGGGCTGGCCCCCGGGGGTAGGGCCCAGTACTTGCAGCCGAGCACGTACATCGTGGCCTCGAATATGGCGAAGAGGACGGCGAGGCCCTTCTGGGCTGCCGTGAAGATCCTCCTATCCTCCGGGTCGCTGAGGTCTATCTCTATGAGCTTGGCGCCAGCCAGCACCTGAAGTATCAGACCAGCGGTCACTATCGGCCCTATGCCCAGCTCCATCAGGGTCCCCTGGCTGCTGGCGAATATGATCTGCTGGAGGCTGACCCTCGTCTGGGCCTGGGTGGGGACCCCGTAGAGGGGTATGTTGGCCATCACCAGGTAGAGCACGAGGATAATGCCGGTCCACGCTAGCCTCCTGTAGAGCGAGGGCTTCTGGGCGGGCTTCGCCACCCCCGGGATCCTATCGGCAAGCCATGCAAGAGCTTCCAGCACACCCATCCAGCTGGCCCCCCGCCAATCGTCGGGACCCGGGGCTGGCGGGCGGGCTATAAGTAGGCACCGCCCCCCGACCCGCGCCGCCGGGGGCTACTCCCCGCCCTCGCCCTGGCCCTCGATTATCCCTATCACCCTCTCGGCGATCTCCAGGAACGCCTTGGCCGCCTTCGAGTCCGGGTACTCGAGGAAGAATATCTTGCCCCTATCATTGGCCTCCCTGATCCTCGGGTCTATAGGTATCTCCCCAAGGAAGGGGATGTTGAACTCCTCCGCTATCTCCCTGGCGGCCCCGCGGCCGAAGATGTAGTGCCTGCTGCCGTCGGGGCACTCGAAGTAGCTCATGTTCTCGACCACCCCTATCACCGGCACGTTGAGCCTCCTCGCGAAGGCGGCGGCCTTCTTCACCACCGCCTTAGACACCTCGGAGGGTATGGTTACGAGCACGAAGCCGGTTAGCTGCGGTATTATCTGGGCTATCGTGAGCTGCTCGTCGCCCGTCCCCGGGGGCAGGTCTATGAGCAGGTAGTCCAGCTCCCCCCAGTCCAGGTAGGCTAGCAGCTCCCTTATAGCGCTCGTCTTCAGGGAGCCCCTCCATATGACGGGGGTCTCGTCGTCGGGGAGCAGCAGCCCTATGCTGGCCACCTTGAGGCCCGGCGGCACCTCTATCGGCACTATGGTGCCGTCCTGCCTCGCGGGTAGCCCGAGGCCCGTGGGGAGGCCGACCATCTTGTGGACGCTGGGCCCGTGTATGTCGGCGTCGAAGACCCCGACCCTCCTACCCTTAACGGCCAGGGCGGCGGCGAGGGAGACGGTCACGAAGGACTTCCCCACCCCGCCCTTGCTGCTGAGTATCGCCACCTTGTACTTGATCTTCCTCATATTGGCGACTACCCTCTTCTGCTGCTCCTGGATTGCCCTCATCCGCTTCGCTATCTCCTTGTACTCGGATGACCTTATCCTCATGGACGAGCCGCTGCTCAACTCTTAGCCCCGGATGGCTACGGGCCCGCGGCTAGAGTTTATACGTGTCGGTCAGACCCTGCAGCGGCCACGGGGCGGGATGAGGTCTTTGCCGAGTGCAGACCGCTGGGATGGCGTTGAAGAGTGGCCTGACCGCCCTACCCGGCGCGGGCCCGGCGGTGAAGAGGGTTTTAAGAGCCGAGTTGGCTCGGGCGGTGAGGACGAACCCACGCCGGGAGCCGGGCCCCTCTGCGCTGAGGATGCCCTCCCATGGCTCCGGGCGGGACTACGGGAGCTCCACGTGCTAGCCTCTAGCCTCGAGTTCAACTACTACACTCTGGAGCTGGAGACTGGTGGGGGCCTTCGTGTGAGGCTGCTGCTCTACGTGGGCCCTGAGTGCATGGAGGTCCGGGGGGTGGCGCTCGAGGCCTGCGGGGGCCCCGTGGCCCGCCTGAGGGGCCTCGCTGAGAGGCCGGAGTTCGTCGTCGTGGACGTGTGGGGCGACTGCGTCTCCCTTAAAGCCCCCGCCGAGCCGGCTTATAGGGTACTACGCGCGCTGGAGCTGGCTGGCGTCGGCGAGGACGCCAGGGTGCTCGGCGTCGAGCCCGTCGAGGAGCTCGTAGAGGTCGAGGAGGAGTGGTTCAGCGTGGGCCGAGGTTCCGGGTGAGGGGGTGGATAGACGAGGGGGAGTTCAGGTCTATCATGGAGTTCGCCCGCTACCTGGGCAGGGACGGCGGCTACGCCGTGTTCGAGGTCGACCCCGACAGGATGAACCGCAACGGGCTCTCGCCCGAGGACGTCCTAGCCAGGGTTTCCTCCCTCGAGGGCGTGCCCCCTGAGGACCTGGAGGCTCTTCGGGGGTGGGCGTCCCCCGCCCCCAGGCTGGTCCGGGTCTACTACGAGCCCGGCGGCTGGGTGGTGCTTGAGCCCGGGAGGGGCGTGTACCTCAAGGACTACCTGGACGGCCTCGACTTCACGCCGTCCTACGATAGGTCGAGGAGGGTGTTCAAGGCGAGGGCGTACCTCTACCCCGAGCTGGTCCGCCACCTCGAGAGGAGGGGCCTGAAGGTCGAGGACGAGATAGGCCTCCTCGGCGAGGGCGCGAGGCTTCCCAGACCCGTCGAGTTCCGCGGGAAGCTGAGGCCCTACCAGGAGGAGGCCCTCCAGGCCTGGCTCTCCAACGGGGGCAGGGGCGTGATAGCCCTCCCCACGGGCGCCGGGAAGACTGTGATAGCCATCGCCGCCGTGGCCAGGGCCGGCGTGTCCACGCTCGTGGTGGTGTACACCAAGGAGCACATAGCCCAGTGGGTGGAGTCCTTCAGGAGGTTCACCGACGCCGGCGCCCTCGTCGGCGTCTACTACAGCGAGGAGAAACGCCTGCGCCCCATAACGGTTACCACCTACCAGACCGCGTTCAGGAGGCTAGACGAGTTCGCCACCAGGTTCGCCATGGTGGTCTTCGACGAGGCCCACCACCTGCCCGCGGAGAAGTTCAGGGTGATAGCCATGGGCATGCCTGCCCCCTTCAGGATGGGCCTCTCAGCCACGGTCGAGAGGGAGGACGGGATGCACGTCGAGATCTTCCCCATCGTGGGCGGAGTAGTCTACCACACGACTCCCGGAGAACTGACCAGGCAGGGCTACCTGGCGCCCTTCCGCATAGTCCGCGTGCCTGTAGAACTGCCCAAGGAGCTCCGCAGGGAGTACCAGAGCCTCCGCCGCAGGTTCCAGGCCCTCGCGCGCGGGAGGAGGTTCGAAGAGCTGCTCGAGGCCATGAAGAGGGGTGACGAGAGCGCCATAGAGGCTCTTAGGGTTCACGCTAGGCTGCGGAGTATAGCGTACGAGAACCCGGCCAAGGTCGACGCTGTCGAGAAGATCGCCAGGGAGGAGCTGTCGAGGGGGTCCAAGATCATAGTCTTCACCCAGTACAAGAGGCAGGCGGAGGAGATAGCCCGGAGGCTGGGGGCGTACCTCATACACGGCGACATGGACGCCTCGAGGAGGAGGGCTAACCTGGATGCCTTCCGCTCCGCGCCCAGCGGCGTGCTGGTGGTCACCACGGTCGGCGACGAGGGCCTCGACATCCCCGACGCTAACGTCGGCATACTCGTCTCGGGCACCGGGTCGAGGCGCCAGTTCCTCCAGAGGCTCGGCCGCCTCCTACGGCCAGCCCCCGGGAAGAGGGCTGTCCTATACGAGATAGTCAGCGCTGGAACCCCAGAGGAGTACCAGTCCCGGAGGCGCCGCGGGCTGGTGGCGTAAGCCAGAAATGTCCCGGGCCCCCAGGCTTGCCGGGCCGGAGAACCGGGGGCAGCCGGGTGGTCTAGCGGCCCAGGATGCGGGGTTTTGGCCCCCGTGACCCGGGTTCGAATCCCGGCCCGGCTACCACCCTAGTCTACTATGACCTCGACGCCCAGCCCCTCGAGGGCCGCCACTATCTCCCTCCTCTCCGCCGACCTGGCCGACTTCCTCCGCACTATCGCCACCCGCGCCGGCTCCGGCCAGGTCCTGGCCACTGCCTGCTCTATGACCTCCCTGGTGATGCCCTGGCGGATGGCGTACCTCGGTATGATGTGGCCCATGCAGTACTCCCCGTCCAGGTGTATCCTAGTGAACCCGGCGGGGTAGTGGGTCTCGCCGAAGCCCGCCGCCGGGGTGCAGGGCTCGATGCCCCCCTCGAGCACCCTGGCTACCGCCGCCGCCATGGCCTGGTGGGCCCTGCGGTCCGCCCAGCGGGTGGGGTCGCTGCCGATCTCGATGAAGACTATGGGCTTCGAGGGCCCCGTGGGCCCGTGGTGGGTCGCCTCCAGCGTGACCTCATACTCCCCCAGCAGCCCGCGGGCGCCGGCCTCATCCCGGTAGGCCCGGAGGAGCGCCCTGGAGAGGGGCGGGGCGCTGACCGCCAGCCTGTAGGGCTCGCCGCCCAGGGTTGTCGAGGTAGGGTTGCCCGTGTGGTGGGTGGTTAGGCTGGGGCGGCCGCTCGATGCGCTGTGCCTCGATAGCACCACCACGGCCTCGGCGCGGGGGTCGGGGGTCTCGTCTAGGAACTCGAACTCCACCGTCTCAGCGTCGAAGCCGCCCAGCATGACCCCCCGGGGTAGCACCCAGCACTCCCTCGCCCCGGGGCACTCTCCCTTCTCTCCCCCCAGGAGCTCCACGAGCTCCCGCGCCGCCCCCGAGCCCGCCGGGTCCCTGACGCTGTAGGCTAGGGCCAGCCTGGGCCTCAGCCTGGCCTGGGCCTCCACCGTGCCGCACCCCCCAGCTGGGCTGGGGGCGGCCGTGCGGATCGGTTTATACCGCCACCCGGCACGCCTAGCTGGCGGTGGTAGCATGGCTAAGCCCAGGCTCTTCGTGACCCGCCAGCTGCCGGGCGACGCGCTCGGGAGGCTGGGGGAGTACTACGATGTGAGCGTGTGGGAGAAGTACCAGGCGCCCCCCTACGAGGTGCTCCTGGAGGAGGCTAGGAGGAGCGACGCCCTCGTAACCCTGCTCACCGATAGGGTGGACTGCAACCTGATAAGCAGCTCGCCCCGGCTCCGGATAGTGGCCCAGTACGCGGTAGGCTACGACAACATAGACCTGGACTGCGCCACCAGGCACGGCGTCTACGTAACCAACACCCCCGGCGTCCTCACCGAGGCCACCGCAGAGCTCACCTGGGCGCTCATACTCGCCGCGGCCAGGAGGATAGTGGAGGCCGACCGCTTCGTCAGGAGCGGCGAGTGGTTCAAGACGGGCACTGGCTGGCACCCCATGATGCTCCTCGGCGTCGAGCTCTACGGTAAGACCCTGGGCATCATAGGGATGGGCAGGATAGGCAGGGCGGTCGCCAGGAGGGCGCAGGGCTTCGGGATGCGCGTGATATACTACGACAAGAAGAGGCTCCCACCCGAGGAGGAGTCGAGGCTGAACGCCACCTACACGCCCCTAGAGAGGCTGCTCGAGGAGGCCGACGTGATAAGCATACACACGCCCCTCACCCCGGAGACGGAGAACCTCATCAACAGGGAGAGGCTGGCCCGCGTCAAGAAGGGCGCGATCCTCGTCAACACGGCCCGGGGTAGGATAGTCGACCTCGACGCCCTCGTCGAGGCCCTCCGAGAGGGCAGGCTCGCGGCCGCCGGGCTCGACGTGTTCCCCCAGGAGCCCCTGCCGCCCGACCACCCCATAACGAAGCTCGACAACGTCGTCCTAGCGCCCCACATAGGCAGCGCCACCTGGGAGACGAGGACACGCATGGCCGACCTGGTGGCGGAGAACCTGATAGCCTTCTACAAGGGCCAGGTGCCGCCGACCCTGGTCAACAGGGATGTGGTTAAGGTCAGGCCTCCGGGCTTCGGCTAGCCGGGGGTGCCCCCGCCGTGGCTGGCGAGGGTGAGGAGAGGGCTAGGGAGTTCGAGGAGAGCATCGAGCGCGCCCGGAGGGTTGTGGTCGAGGACATCGACAAGCTGTGGATAGAGTACGACAAGCACAACGACATACTCTACATCAACTTCGGCCTCCAGGACGCCGACGAGAGCATAATGGTCGACGACGACATAATAGTGAGGCTGAGGGAGGGCAAGCTGGTCGGGATCGTGGTGAGCGAGTTCTCGAAGAAGGCCGGCATAGACGTGTTCTAGCCCCGCCCTCCCGCCCTACTCTACTCTTCGCGGCCCACGCTTTGATAATATAGTTATTATAAGCTCTATAATCAAGTTATAGCGGTGGTGCCGCCCGTGGAGCGCGCCGGGCCGCCGATGAGGGAGCTGCTGGACGCCAGCCCCTGGAGGCGGGGGCACACCATACTCTTCGCCGTCGTGGCGGCCAACTACTTCCTCGACGGGGTCATGTTCTCGGTGGCCCCCCTGCTCCTCTACCTGGTGGCACCCACGGAAGTGGCAGCCGCGATATTCGCCGCTAACCTGCTCGCGGAGGCCGCTGGCGCCGTGCTCCTGGGGCTGCTAGCCGACAGGCTTGGGAGGCGGGTGATGTTCGCGGCGAGCCTGGCGCTTGAGGTGGCGGGACTGCTCGTCGTGGCGGCAGCCTACCGGAGCGCCGCCGCGCTCCTAGTGGGGACCTCGATGATGACATTCGGCATCGGCGGCGAGTTCGGCGCGGCCTACGCGGCGATAGCCGAGCTCTCGCCCGCCAGGCACAGGGGCAAGGCGCTCCTGCTGGCGACGAACTTCTGGAACATAGGCGCAGCGGCGATTGCCAGTCTCACGCTCTACTACGGCAGGCTCGCCTCCAGTGTTGACGCCCAGGTTAGGATGCTCCTCCTCAGCGCCCTGGGAACGGCCGTCGTGGCTGGCCTGGCCAGGTTCCGGGTGCCCGAGTCGCCCAGGTGGCTCGCCTCCCGGGGGAGGCTGGGGGAGGCCGTGGAGTGGGTTAGGAGGCTCACTGGCCACGGGGGCCCCGTGGGGGTCGAGGCTGGCGGCGCTGGGGGCGTGGGGCTGGGGGAGGCGCTCCGCCGCTACAGGTTCCGGCTCGCGGTTCTGGCCGTGGTTACGGTGGCCCAGTACGCCACCTACGATATGGCGGCCTACTACCTCCCCTACGCCCCCGGGTTCGCCTTCGGCGAGGGGGCCGTCGGCTACGTCGTGTTCTACGCCAACCTCGGCGCCTCGCTGGGTGGCCTCCTCCTCGCCCCCCTGATAGACAGGAGCAGGCTCGCCTCCGCCCTGGCGAGCTTCGCCCTCGGCTCGGCCACAGCAGCCGCGCTGGCTGCGGCCCACTACTCGGGCTCGCCCGCCGCGTTCTACGCCGCCCTATTCGCGAACGCCGTGTTCTCCGAGTGGGCCTGGGCGAGCCTGAGCGTGCTCCAGAGCGAGCTCTTCCCGACGGGCGTGAGGGCTAGCGTGGTCGGCCTCCTCACAAGCCTCCAGGGGCTGGTGGGCGCCGCCATAGTCTACGTGAGCCTCCACATGAGCGTGGGGGCTATGCTGGCCTCGATAGTGGCCCTCTGGCTGGCGGGCCTCGCAGCGTCGGCGGCCTGGCGCCTCCGCGGGGTGGAGACCGCTGGCAGGAGCGTGGACGAGCTGGCCTAGGGGGTGACCCGGGGCTTGGCCGGCCCTCGTGGCGGGAAGCCTGTGCCCGTCGCGCTCACGATAGCTGGTAGCGATAGCGGCGGCGGGGCGGGGATAGAGGCTGACCTCAAGGTCTTCGCGGTCCTCGGGGTCCACGGCACCGCCGCCGTGACCAGCGTGACGGCCCAGAACACGCTGGGGGTCACGGGCGTCTACGACCTGCCAGCCGAGGCTGTGGTGAGGCAGATCGAGGCGGTGCACTCTGACCTGGGGGTCGACGCGGCCAAGACGGGGATGCTGAGCAACAGGGAGATAGTAGAGGCCGTCGCGCGCACGGTCGAGCGCCTCGGGTTCCCCCTCGTCGTGGACCCCGTGATGTACGCGAAGAGCGGCGACCCCCTGCTGCGGGGCGACGCCGTCGAGGCCCTGGCGAGGAGGCTCGTGCCCGTGGCCACCGTGGTCACGCCGAACAGGATGGAGGCGGAGAGGCTCTCGGGCATCGAGATCCGCGGCCTCGACGACGCCAGGAGGGCCGCCCGGTTCATAGTCGAGGAGCTCGGGGCTGAGGCTGCCGTGGTGAAGGGCGGCCACCTGGGAGGCGGCGAGAGCGTCGACATCCTCTACTACCGCGGGGAGTACCACACCTTCAGGGCGCCCCGGATAAGCGGCGGCTGCACGCACGGCACTGGCTGCGCCTTCTCGGCCGCCATAGCGGCGGAGCTGGCCAAGGGTAGGAGCGTCCCGGAGGCCGTCGCGACGGCGAAGAGGCTGGTCACGCTGGCGATAGACTACGGGCTCCACCTGGGAGGCGGCCACTGCCCTGTTAACCCGGTCGCCTGGCTCGCCATACCCGCCGAGACCTGGAGGGCCGTGGAGAGCGTGGAGGCCGCCGCCCGCCTCTTCGAGGCCGAGTCCGAGGCGCTCCTACCCTACGCCCCCGAGGTGGGGATAAACATCGTCCAAGCACTCCCGGCGCCCTACGCCCGCGGAGCCAGCGACGTCGTCGGAGTCGAGGGTAGGATAGTCCGCGTTGGGGCGAGGCTGCGGGCCGTTGGCCCCGCCAGGCCCGGGGCGTCGAGCCACATGGCCAGGCTGGTGCTGGGCCTCTCGAGGTTCTACCCGGCCATCCGGGGGGCGGTGAACCTGGCCTACAGGCCAAGCCTGGTCCAGGCGGCGCTCGAGATGGGGCTCAGGGTTGTGAGGGTCGACAGGTCCTCCGAGCCGCCCGAGGTGGCCGGGGCCGAGGGCAGGAGCATGAGCTGGGTAGCCGGGGAGGCGGCCCGCCTATCCGGGGCCGCGCCGCCCGACGTGATCTACGACGAGGGGGCACCCGGGAAGGAGGCCATGGCGAGGATCGTGGCCGGCGACGCCCTGGCGGCGGCGGAGAAGGCGCTAGCGATAGCCAGGAGGGCCCGGAGGCTCGAGGGCGGGGTGTGAGGTCGTGGCGGCGCCTGGAGGCTTAGAGGCGTACACCCGGGAGGCCTCCAGCCACGGCGAGGGCGAGCTCGCCAGGCTCATAGTCGAGGCGGCAGCGGGGAGGCTGGGGGGCGCCCTGGCCCCCGACGTGGTCGTGGCGGGTGCTGGCCCCGCCGGGCTCACCGCGGCGTGGAAGCTGGCCGAGGCGGGCCTTAGGGTGACCGTGTTCGAGAGGGGGCTAGGCGTGGGGGGCGGCCTTAGGGGCGGCTCGAGCCTGCTCCCCGTGGGGCTGGTGGCCGAGGGCGACGGCGCCAGGCTGGCGAGGGAGGCTGGCGTGAGGCTTGAGCCCCTCACGGGCGGGGTCTACGCCGTGGACCCTGTCGAGCTGGCCGTCAGGCTCGCGGCTAGGGCGCTCGAGGCCGGTGCCACCATACTGGTGGGCGCCCACGTGGAGGACCTCATCTACACGCCCCTCCCGGACGGGAGGCCCCGCGTGAGGGGCGTGGCCGTGACCCTGTCGCCAGCCGTCGAGGCGGGCTGGCACGTGGACCCGGTCTACGCCGAGGCCCGGGCTGTTGTCGACGCCACGGGCCACGACGCCAGCCTCCTCCGGGTGGCGGAGAGGCGGTTCCCCGGGCTGCTCCGGGTGAGGGGTATGTCGTCGCTCAACCTGTGGGAGGCCGAGAGGCTCGTCGTCGAGATGACCGGCGAGGTCATCCCCGGCCTCTACGCCGCCGGCATGAGCGTAGCCGAGCTCCACGGGCTACCCAGGATGGGCCCGATGTTCTCCGGCATGCTGGTCTCCGGCGCCCGGGTCGCGAGGCTGGTGGCGGAGGCCATATCAGCCCACCGTTAAAGCCCCCCACCCGCCACAAGGCGCGGCCGGTGGTAGCGTGCCGGGGGTCGGCGGCTTCAAGCGGTGGAAGTGCGTGCTCTGCGGGGAGGACGTCCTGGAGGGGCAGAGGTTCATATACATACCCGGCAGGGGCTACGCCCACATAGAGTGCGTGGCGGGCCTCGCCTCGGAGCGGGGCGCCGTGGACTCCGACGTTGCGGCGCTCCACGCCGCGAGCGAGGTGCTATCATACGCCATAGTCCGCCTGAAGGAGGCTGCCCGCATGGCCTCCAGCGAGGGGGCGCGGGGCAAGATAGACGAGGCCAGGCGCCGGGTGGAGGGGGTGGCGGCGCTGGTGGAGAAGGCGCTCGTCGACCTCCTCGCGGAGAAGGGGGCCCTCGAGGGCTAGCACCTCCTCTGCGAGGCTGGCGTTATGAAGGGGGGCTCCTCGATCTTCGCCTCGGCCTTCCTCCCCCGCGCCTCTATCTCGACGGGCTCCCCGCGGATGGCGTAGCGCACGTCTACGTAGCCCATGCCGACGGCCCGGCGGAGCACCGGGCTGTAGGCGCCGCTGGTGACCCAGCCCACCTGCTGGCCCTCCACCAGTATCGGGTAGCCCTGCCTGGGTATGACCCTCGCGTACTTCTTCTTCATCACCAGCCCCACGCGTATCCATCGAACCCCCTCCCTCCTGCAGGCGTGGAGCGCCTCGTAGCCCTCGTAGCCCTTCTTGCCCCAGTCGATGGCGCCAAGGCCGTAGCGGAGGCTCAGGGCGCAGGGCCACACGGCCGGGTCCTCCCCATACTCGTGGCCGCCCAGCACGAACCCCATCTCGACCCTCAGGGTGTCCCTAGCAGCTATCCCGGCGGGCCTCGCGCCGGCCGAGAGCATCGCCCTAACTATACCCTCCATCTCGCCCGGCCTCGCCCACACCTCGAAGCCGTCCTCCCCGGTCCACCCGCTCCTCGATACCAGGAAGGCCTCCCTGCCCGCGAGGCTCACGCCAAGCCTGAACTCTAGGGGCCTAAGGTCGAGCGCCCAGGACGCCCCGAGCCTCTCCATCACCTCGGCGGCCCTGGGGCCCTGGAGAGCTATCATAGCCAGCTCCCCTGTTAGGTCCTCCACCTCCACGTCGCTCAGGCCGAGCCTTGCGGCGGTGGCCTCGAGGTGGGCCTTCATCTTCTCGGTGTAGGCGGCGTTTGGGACTAGGAGCCACTCGTCGTCGGAGACCCTGTAGGGCATCTCGTCGTCCCTAACCCTCGCCCAGACGTTGAGGGCGAGCGTGGGCCCGCTCATGAAGCCCTCCCTCGTCTTGGACACCCTCTTGGTGAACACGGCCTCCAGCAGGTCGAGGGCGTGGCTGCCCCTCACCCTCAGGCGGCCCATGTGGCTTATGTCGAAGAGCCCCGCGGACTCCCTGACGGCCATGTGCTCCTCCACGACGCTCCCATAGCTCATGGGGACCTCCCAGCCGGCGAACTCCCCCATCTGAGCCCCGAGCTCCTCCACGTGGAGCCTGCGGAGGGGTATGCTCCTCGCCACCAACGGGCACCCAGCCCCGAGGGGCGGCGTGGAGGTTTAACACCCTGAACCCCCAGGGGCCCCGGGAGCCCCCCGTGGCTAGGGCTTGGAGGGTCGCGGCAGCCACCGCCGGGGCGCTGGCTGGGGCGGCGGTGAAGCTGGGCGGGGCGCTGGCCTACGGGTCTAGGAGCCTCCTAGCCGACGCCCTCACCAGCGCTGCGAGCCTGGCCGCCCTGGCGCTTAGCCTGTACTTCTACAGGGAGAGCCTCAGGCCGCCCGACTCCGACCACCCCTACGGCCACGAGCGGCTCGCCATCGCCCCCAGCCTGATCTCGGGCGTGCTCTACTCCGCGGTCGCCGGCTTCATGGCTGGGATCCTAGCCCTGGGGGGCGCCTACAGGGTCGAGGCCGGGGCTCCGGTCGCCGCGGTGGTTGGCGGGGCCCTCTACGCGGTTAGCATAAGGGCCTCGCGGGGGCTGGGCGAGGCCTTCAGGGCGTACGCCACCCTCTCCTCGAGCGAGGTGCTGGAGAGCGCCGTGGTGGCGGTGTCGAGCCTGGCGGGCGCCTCGGTGAGCTACCTGCTCGACGCCGCGGGGGCCCTGGCTATACTGGCATATGTCGCGGTCGAGGTCTCCGACAACCTCAGGCGGGCCCTCCACTTCTACACGGACACCGCGGCGCCGCGCAGCGTCTACGAGGCAGTCGCCAGGGAGCTCGAGAGGGAGGGCCTATCCGCCGCCGCC
>Ga0256833_1001753_pt1 | contig 15597 bp, 17 predicted proteins | sample 356284metaG_FD_190535 | JGI IMG/M metagenome (GOLD analysis project Ga0256833, IMG submission 190535) | Hydrothermal vent microbial communities from Mid Atlantic Ridge, Atlantic Ocean - 356-284 | ecosystem: Environmental > Aquatic > Marine > Hydrothermal vents | place: Atlantic Ocean: Mid...
ATCTCGCGCGAGGAGGGGCTCCGCCTCTACCAAACCCAAGACCTCCCCGCGCTCCTTCGCCTGGCCCACGCGGTCCGGACCCGGAAAACCGGGGACAAGGTCTACTTCGTCCACTCCCTGCGCTTTTCCCAGACCAACATCTGCTACGTCGGCTGCAAGTTCTGCGCCTTTGCCCGGCGCTTCGGCGAGGAAGGCGCCTGGGACTACGAGGTCGAGGAGGCCCTGGACTGGATCGCCGCGCGCTACCAGCCGGGCATGACCGAGCTCCACATCGCCTCCGGGCACCACCCGAAAAGGCCCCTCTCCTACTACGTGGAGCTCCTTTCCGGGATCAAAGCGCGCTTTCCCTCGCTTCAGATCAAGGCCTTCACCGCCGCCGAGATCGCCCACATCGCGAAGGTAGCGAAGACCGACGTCGAAACCGTACTCCGAACCCTCAAAGACGCCGGATTGGTCATGCTCCCCGGGGGCGGAGCCGAGATCTTCGCCGAGCGGGTGCGCAAGATCATCGCCCCCGCCAAGATCAAAGCCGAGGTCTGGCTCGAGGTGCACCGCACCGCCCACCGGCTCGGGATTCCCACCAACGCCACCATGCTCTACGGTCACGTCGAGACCCTCGAGGAGCGACTCGACCATATGGACCGCCTGAGGCGGCTTCAGGACGAGACCGGGGGTTTCATGAGCTTCATCCCCCTCGCCTTCCAGCCCGACGGCAATCCCCTGGCCCGCGAACTAGGGAAGACCGAGCCCCCGGACGCCGTGGATGACCTCAAGAACCTGGCGGTGGCCCGGATCTTCCTCGACAACTTCCCCCACATCAAGGGCTACTGGGCGACGATCACGCCCGAGATCGCCCAGGTCTCGCTGGACTGGGGGGTCTCCGACATCGACGGTACCCTGGTCGAGGAGAAGATCGTCCACATGGCCGGGGCTCGGGCCCCCGAGGGACTCTCCAAGGAAACGCTCGTGGACCTAATCCGTCGCGCCGGCTACCGACCGGTGGAGCGGGACGCCCTCTACCGGGAGCTCCGGGACTACGCCAAAGAGGCGGCATGAGCTACCGGGTGGGCCTGCCCCCTTACGCCAACGTGGCGCCCCTCTCGCGTTTTTTGAAGCCCCGGGGCTTTGCCCTTTTGCACGCGGTTCCCACCGAGCTGAATCGGGCGCTCCTCGCAGGGGAGCTCGAGCTCAGCCTGGTCTCCTCGGTCTTTTACCTCGAGCACAAGGACCGCCTCGCCCTCCTCCCCGACTTCGCCGTGGCCGTGCTGGGCCGGGTCTACTCGGTGAACCTCTTTTCCAAGGTGCCCTTCGAGGAGGTGGAAAAGATCGCCCTCACCACCGAGAGCGCCACCTCGGTCCGGCTTTTAAAGCTCCTCCTTGGCGAGGATCGGGCCTACCGGAGGGAGGAAGGGGGGCTCGAGCTCCTCGCGCACTACGACGGCGTCTTGCTCATCGGCGACCGGGCGATCCGGGCCTATGCCGGCCTGCTCGAGGCCCTCCCCGAGAGCGTCCACGACCTCCCCGAGCGCCCCCAGGGCGTCTACGTCACCGACCTGGCCGAGGCCTGGTATCGGCGCACGCACCTTCCCTTCGTCTTCGCGGTCTGGGCCCACCCCAAGGAAGCCCCGCCACCCCCCGAAGTCCTCGCCGAGCTGCGCCGGGCCCGCCGGGAGGGGCTTTCCCGCCTAGGGGAGGTGGCCCGGGAGGAGGCGGACCGGCTTGGGGTGGCCTGGCCCCTCGTCCTCCACTACCTCTGGAACTTCCGTTATCACTTCGAGGCCCCGGACCGCGAGGGACTTGTTGCTTTCGAACGCGCGATCGGGGGCTAGCGGATCTTCTTCAAGTAGTCCTCGAGACTGGCCCGGGAAAGCTCCCCGAGGTGCCGGGCCACCGCCACCCCCTCGGCGTTAAAAAAGACCGTGGTCGGCAAGGCCACCACCCGAAGCCGCCGGACCAGGCGGTTTTCAGGGTCGAGGATGACGTTCGGGAGACTCAGCCCCTCGCGCTTCAAAAAGGCCCGGACGGTCTCCGCGTTCTCCCCGCTATTCGCAAAGACGAAGACGACATCTCCAAACTTTTTGGTGTACTCGGCGAAAAGCGGCATCTCCCGCCGACAGGGAGGGCACCAACTGGCCCAGACGTTCAGCACCACCGGCCGCCCGGAGAACTCGGCGAGGGAGACCACCGCCCCCTCAGGGGTGGAGAAGGCCCAGCCCGGGAGGCGCTCGCTCTCCCTCGCCTGCTGGGCGAGGAGCAAGAAGAGCACCCCCGCCACCGCCCCGCCTACCAGGACGGGCGGAAACGCCATGGTGATTCGAAGCTTGGCGCGGCGGAAAAAGTAGAGGGTATAGAGGGCGCCGGTCAAAACCCCAGCCAGCGGGGAGAACCCCCCTTGCCAGAAATAGAGTGCGCTCAAGGGATCAGCGGCATAGGCGTCCAGGTGGCCAAGGACATAGCCCACCCGGGCGCCGATGAGCCCCAACAGCACCGCGTTCCACGCCCAGTTCGAGAGCGCCTTCGGCCCCCTTCGCGCGAGCACCTCGGCGGCGAGCACAAAGCCAAAAAGGGCCAGCGCTACGAAGGCACGAACCAGGGGGACAACGAAGGGGCCGAGCTTGATCGCTTCCACGCCCCGAGGCTAGCGGGTGGCGATGAAGGCACCGTGAAGCTACTGCGCAGAGAGCGTGTTGATGATCTGAAAGAGCGGCAGGAACATGCCGGCCACGATCATGCCCACGATCGCGCCCAGGAAGATGATCATGATGGGCTCGATCGCGGCGGTAAGGCTCTCGACGGTCTCGTCCACCTCGCGCTCGTAGAAGTCGGCCACCTTTTGCAGCATCGCGTCGAGGGCGCCGGTCTCCTCGCCGATCGCCACCATCGAGGCCACCATCGGCGGAAAGATCTCCGGGTAGCGAAGCAGCGTGCTATGAAGCGGCTCGCCCACCTGGATGGTGTTCTTGGTCTCCTCCAAGATGTCCTCGACCACCGCGTTCCCAGCGGTGCCCTTGGTGATGTCCACGGCCTCGACGATGTTCACGCCGGAGGAGAGCAAGAGTCCGAGGGTCCGCGAGAAGCGGGCGAGGGCGCTTTTCTTGTTGAGCACCCCGAAGACCGGCATTCGAAGCTTGAGCCGGTCGATGACCCGGCGGCCCCGCTCGGTGCGGTAGACGTAGCGGTAGACGAGGTAGAGCGCCACCAGACCGAGGACCAGGTAGAGCGTGCTCGAGCGCAAAAAGTCCGAGACCGCGATCAAAAACCGGGTCAAAAGGGGAAGCTCCGAGCCGAGGTCCGTCAGAATCTGCGCGAACTGGGGCACGATTCCGGTGAGCAGGAAATAGGTGACCAAAATCGCGAAGACCAGCACGATGACCGGGTAGGTCATCGCCGACTTGATCTTGCCCCGGAGCTCGAGATCCTTTTCCAGGAAGGTGGCGAGCCGGTCGAGGATCGCGTCGAGGGTACCCGAGGCCTCACCCGCCCTCACCAGGTTGACATAAAGCCGGCCAAAGACCGGACGCTTGGCCAGCGCGTCGGAGAGCGACATACCCCCTTCGACGTCGGCGCGAACCTCCTTTAGGATCGCCTTGAACTTCTTGTTCTCCGCTTGTTTTTCCAAAATGGCAAGGGCCTGAACGATGGGAAGGCCTGCCGCCATCATGGTCGCAAGCTGGCGGCTGAAGATGGCAATGTCTTTTAGCCCGGGTCCGCGCTCCAGAAAGGAAAGGCTAACCTCCGCTTGCAACCCCTTCCCGGGCTCCTTGATCTCGGTGATGTAATAGCCCTTCTCCCGGAGCACCCGGGTAGCGGTGCGTAGATCAGCGGCCTCAATGGTCGCCGCGATGCTTCGCCCCTGTCGGTCGCGCGCGCGGTAATGGTAGATCGGCATATTGTCCTATAGTATAGCGCCGGAATGCGACCCGAGCTGGCCGAGGCCGCCCGTGTGCTCGAGGAAGGAGGCCTCGTCGCCTTCCCCACCGACACCGTCTGGGGGGTGCTGGTCCGCCCCGACGCCCCCGACGCCGTCGCCCGGGTCTACCGGATGAAGGGGCGGAACCACAAGAAACCGCTTCAGCTTCTGGTCGCGGAGCTCGAGGTGGCCGAGCGCCTTCTTCCTTCGGGCTATCGCGACCCCCGGTTTTGGGCCCTGGCCGAGCACTACTGGCCCGGCCCCCTCACCCTGGTGGTGCCGGCGGGGAGAGCCTTTCCCGCCATCGGCGCGGAGCAAACCCTAGGCCTTCGCCTCCCCGACCACCCCGAGCTCCGCTCGCTGCTCCGGGCGGTGGGGGGCTTCGTCGCCGCCACCAGCCTGAACAAAAGCGGTGCGCCCCCGGTGCGGAGCGAAGAGGAGGCAAAAAGCTTTTCCGTGGACCTCGTGATCTCGGGACCACCGCCCCCGGGGCGGGCCTCGAGCGTGGTGGACCTGGTCGAGGGGCGGGTGCTTCGCGCGGAGGCGATCGCCGAGGATGCGCTCCGCCGCTTTTTGGAGGCACGTTGAAGCAGGAACTCGCCGCCTTGCTCGCCATCCTCTTCGCCGCCGGACGAGCGGTGACCCTGGATGAGCTTGCCCGTGGGCTCGATAAGGAACCGGGCGAAGTCGAGGATCTCGTCCGTGAGCTACAAGACAAGCTCACGGACGGCGCATACGGCGTTGCGCTCGAGCGCGTCGCCGGCGGGATTCGCCTGGTGGTGCATCCGGACTACGCCGAACTCGTCCGCAAAGCACTTAAGACCCGGCCCCCGCGACTCTCTAAGGCCGCGCTCGAAGTCCTCGCCATCGTTGCCTACCACCAACCGATCACCAAGGCGGCGATCGACGCCGCCCGGGGCCGGGACTCGGGGGCGGTACTGGAAGGTTTGCTCGAGCGCGGCCTGATCGCAGTGGAGGGTAAGCTTCCCCGCCGCTACCGCACCACGACGCGCTTTCTGGAGCTTTTCGGCCTGGAGAGCCTTGACGACCTGCCCCCGCCCCCGGGCGGGGAGCTCCCCGCGATGCGGGACTAAGCCTGGCCCCAGGGCCCCTGGGCCTCGCCCTCCTCAGCGATCGGCCCGAAGGTCGCCTCGTAGCGGCGGATGTTCTCAGCGAGCGATCGCAGCAGGGCCTTGGCATGGCGGGGACTCGTAATCACCCGCGCCACCACGAGCGCCGAGCCCTGGGGCTGCAAAAGGGCAAAATCAATCAGGAACTCGTTTTGAGTGTGGGAGATCACCGCCATATTGGCGTAGCGACCCTTGGCCGTCTCGCGATCAATGTCCAAATTAAGCTCGCTCACGGCAGTTCCTCCAAAAGGGCGGGGAACACCCGCTTGAGGGAGAGACGGACACGCCCGAGGCTCGCCACCTGATCCAAGAGGACCATTAGCACCGGCCCCTTCCCGGTGGGGACCATCAGCACTGGCCCCTCGTCGTACTCGACCATCACTTCCTCGATCGGACCCTTGCCGAGCTCCTCGGCGACCGCCCGCGCGGTGGCGAGCACGCTCGCTCCGAGCCCCCCGAGCAGATCCCCCACCTCAACCTCGGGGTGGCGGTAGGCCTCGAGCACAAACCCGTCCTCCCCCACCAGTGCCCAGGCTAAAACGCCTTGAACCTCCGAGAGCGGTTTCAGCGCTTCCATCGGCTAACCTCCTAGTTCCTCGGCGATCAACACGGCAAGCCGCGAGAGCTCCTGCCCCACCTGCCGGCGCTCGGGCCCCCGCTGGATCACCGCCCCCACGCAGACCTCCCCCTCGCAAACGACGAGTAGCTCCCGCTCGTCGAGGGTAACCACAAAACGCCGCGGCTCCCCTCCGAGCCGCTGGGCAATCCCTTCCATGCGCCGGCGAAGGGCCGCGATCTCGGCGGCTAGGAACTCGGGGTCCGGCCCCCGGTGGCCGGCCGCCTCGATCACCAGCCCATCGGCGGAGGCGACGACCGCCCGCTCGACGATGGGTATCTGCGCCAGGTCAAAAAGCCACAAAGTCCCTCACTCCCCTACAGGTCGCCGATGGCTGAGCGCTCGGGCCAAGGTGACCTCGTCCACGTACTCCAGGCTACCCCCGGCGGGCAGCCCGTAGGCCGGTCGCGTGACCCGAACCCCTTTGTCCTTAAGGAGCTCCCCCAGATAAGCTGCGGTGGCCTCACCCTCCACGGTCATCGAGGTAGCCACGAGCACCTCCTCCACCCCCTCGAGCCGGGCGAGCAGGCCCTCGATGTTAAGCTCATCCGGCCCCACGCCCTCCAACGGGTTCAAGGCTCCACCGAGCACGTGGTAAACCCCCCGGAACTCCCCGCTCTTCTCAATCGCAAAAACGTCGGCCGGGGTCTCGACCACCGCGATGATCGAGCGATCGCGGGTCTCGTCGGCGCAGATCGGGCAGAGCTCCCCCTCCGCCAGGTTGCCACAAACCCGGCAAACCCCGAGCCGCGTCCGGGATTCGGCGAGCGCCTCCTCGAGCTCCTGGGCCAGGCCCTTATCCAGCGCCAGAGTGAGGGCGAGCCGCTGGGCGGTCTTCGGCCCCACTCCAGGGAGCCGGGAAAGCGCCCGGGCCAGGGCGACGAGGGCCGCCGGTTGCTTCAAAAACCGCCTCCTAAAAGCCCCCCGAGCGCGCCCAAGGTGCCCTGCATCTCGCGCTCGGCGAGTTCGCGGGCCTTCTTCTGCGCGTCCTGGATCGCCACCAACACCAGGTCGGCGAGGGCTTCCACGTCCTCGGGGTCTACCGCCTCGGGCCGGATCTCGACCCCGAGGATCTGGCCGTGGCCGTTCGCCACCACCCGCACGAGGCCGCTGCCCGCGCTGCCCACTACCTCGGCTTCGGCGAGCCGCGCCTGGATCTCGGCAGCTTTGGCCTGAGCCTTCTTGGCTTCCTGCATCAGCTTCTTGAGGTTCATCGCGCCTCCGGGCCCCCATTATAGGCAGGGGATAAACTACGTCCCGGTATGGAACGTCCCCGACGCTTGCGCATGACCCCGAAGATCCGTCGGCTGGTACGGGAAGTGGTGCTCGAACCCCGCAACCTGGTCCAGCCCTTCTTCGTCCACCTGGGCAAGGACCCCGAGCCCATCCCCTCGATGCCCGGTCAGTACCGGCATAGCCTCGAAAGCCTCGTGGAAGCTGCTGGCCAGGCCCGGGAAGCCGGTGTGGGCGGGGTGATCCTTTTCGGGGTTCTCCCCCAGGAACAAAAGGACGAGCTCGGGCACGGCGCCTACGACGACGAGGGCGTGGTGCAAAAGGCCCTCCGCCTGCTAAAACGCCATTATCCTGATCTCCTCCTGATCGCCGATACCTGCCTCTGCGAGTACACCGCCCACGGGCACTGCGGGGTCCTGATCGGCGAGGAGGTGGCCAATGACCCTACCCTCGAGCTCCTCGGCCGGACCGCGGTGAGCCAGGCCAAGGCCGGGGCCGACGTGGTCGCCCCGAGCGCGATGATGGACAGCCAGGTGGCGGCGATCCGCCGGGCCCTCGACGAGGCCGGCCTCACCCACATACCGATCCTCTCCTACGCCGTCAAGTTCGCTTCCGCCCTCTACGGCCCCTTCCGCGACGCTGCCGAGAGCGCCCCCGCCTTCGGCGACCGCAAAAGCTACCAGATGGACCCCGCCGCCGGGGTCTGGGACGCCCTCCGGGAAGCCCGCCTCGACGACGCCGAGGGCGCCGACATGCTGATGGTGAAGCCTGCCCTCCCCTATCTCGATCTAGTGCGCTTGCTCAAAGAGCATTTCCAAAAACCCATCGCCGCCTACTTGGTCTCCGGGGAGTACAGCATGATCAAGGCCGCCGCCGAACGGGGCTGGCTGGACGAGCGGCGGGTGGTGCTCGAAATCCTCACTGGAATCCGCCGGGCCGGCGCCCAGTTCATCCTCACCTACCACGCCCTCGAGGCCGCCCGCTGGCTCAACGCGGGGGAAGCGAACTTTCCTTGAGCTTGATCGCGATCAGGTACGCCCCCACCAGCGCCACCCCCATCCCGGCCAGGAAGTAGGTCGGAAGCACCCCGAGCGCATCGGCCACCGCGCCGCCCCCCATCACCCCGAGGAGCACCGCGGTGCCGGTCACCGAGCCCACCGCCCCGAAGACCCGGGTGACCAGATGTTTGGGGGTCTCGACCTGAAGGAGGCTACGCACCGGCACCAGAAAGCCTTGGTTGAACACGCCGCTTAAGAAGTAAGCGACGATCACCCAGATGAGCATGGGCCAAGCGGCGACGGAAGCGATCGCGAGCCCAAAGAGCAAAAAGGAGTAAGCAAAGACCCGCTCCCGATCAACCTGCCGCGTCCAAACCGGCACCCAGATCGCGCCCAACACCGCCCCAAGGGCGAGCGCCATCTCGATGGCCCCGTACCCCCCGGAACCCACATTCAAAACCCCAAGCGCAAGCGCCACCCCGAGCACGTTCTCCACCGAGCCCAAAAGTGCAGCGACGAAGAGCGCGCCTACCACCCGACGTAGTACCGGGTGGGAGAGCAAGAAGGAAAATCCCTCCTTGAGCTGCTCCAGGTAGTCCTTGGACTCGGTCGGCGGAGGCGGGATACGGGGCAACCCGAAGAGCAGGAAAGCGGTAATAAAGAAGCTCGCCGCGTTCAGGTAGAAGGCCGGTACCGGACCGATCGCCGCCACCAAGACGCCGGCAAGCCCCACCACCGCCACCTCGGAAAACCGCCGGGTGAAGGAAACCAGGCCGTTCGCCTCGTCGAGGTGCTCCGCGGGCACGAGCTCCGGGGTAATGGCGGCGATCAGGGGGTACTCGAGCCGCTGGAAGATGTGCACGGCGAAGACGATCGCCCAAAGGGCGAAAAGGCTCTTCGTCCCCACTAGGGGAATCAAGAGCACCAAGAGCCCCTGCACGACCTGGGAGGCGATGAAGAGCCCCCGGCGTTCCCGGCGCTCCGCCCAGGTGGCAAGGAAGGGGCTCAAGAGAACGTTCACCAAGAGCTGGGCCGAGAGCACCGCCGCCACCATCGCGGTACTCCCGGTGAGCTCGTAGACCAAAACATAAAGCGCGATGCGGTGCACCTGATCCCCTGCCTGTGTAATCAGCGAGGCGATGAAAAAGCGTCGAAACGCGGGGATGGCGAGCACCGCACGCATGTCTTGGGAGGTAGTTTAGCAACCCTGTGGACCACTTGTAAGCCATCCCGCACATGTGGGGTTCTCTCCGCCATACCCGGGCCTAGAATGGAATCGGCATGCTGGAAGCGCCCCACTTGCTTGCCTTTTCCCTATACCTGCTGACCCTGCTCCTGCTCCTCAGGCTGGGTCCCGGGGCGCTTCTCGGTTTCGTCCTCTTGCTCTTCCTCGCCGACGCCGGCCTCCTGCTCGGGCTCGGAGGACGGCCCTACGGTTTTATCGGACTCGCCCTTTTGGGGCTTGGCAGCCTGGTCACCCCCCGAGAGCGCTACGTGCCCCGTTTGCCCCGTCGCCGGCGGCGACGCCTTTTGCCGCCCTCAGAGAAAGAGCCCTTGGAAGAGCGCTACCAGATTCTGGGCAAGCTCGGGACCGGGGGGATGGCCACCGTGTACCGGGCGAAGCGGCGGGCCGACGGCCTGGTGGCGGCGCTCAAGATCCCCCAGGAGCGCTACGCCAGCGAACCCCGGTTTCTAAGGCGCCTCCACCGCGAAGCCGAGGTGCTAAAAAAGCTCCGCCATCCCAACATCATCAAGGTCTTCGAGCACGGTAAAGCGGGCACCACCCACTTCATTGCCATGGAGCTTGTGGACGGCCCCAGCCTCGACGAGCTCATCGCGGAGCGACGGCTCAACCCCGAGCTCGCCCGCAAAGTCCTCCTTCCGGTAGCCGAGGCCCTCAAGTACATGCACGACCAAGGCTATCTTCACCGGGACCTCAAACCCGGAAACATCATGATCTACCGCAGCGCTCTAAAAGACGGCGACGTTGACCCCAGCGGAGTCCGGTTAATGGACTTCGGTATCGCCGCCGGCAAGGAGTTCACCCGGCTCACCACCGTCGGGGCCAGGATCGGTACCCCCACCTACATGAGCCCGGAGCAAGCCAAGGGACAGCCCCTCGACGAAAAAAGCGATGTTTACAGCTTGGGGGTGGTGCTCTACGAGGCGCTGGTGGGCGAGCCCCCCTTCCAGGGGGACTTCGAGCAGGTGGCAAGGAAGCAGATCCACGAGCGCCCGGTGCCGCCGATTCAGAAAAACCCCAAGCTTCACCCTTTGCTCAACGACCTGGTGATGCGGATGCTGGAAAAAGACCCAGCCCGGCGGCCGGATCTGGCGGAAGTGATCGCCACCCTGAAACACCTCCCGAAGGCCGAAACCCCTGCGCTTACGCAAGGCTACCTCTTGGCCCTGGCGGTGGAAGCTCCCGGTGGAAACCTCCGTCTGGTGGACCAGAAGGGCCTTCCGGTCCGTGCGTTTGGCCACCAGGTGGTGAGCGACCTGGCGGTGGACCGGGAGGGTTATCTCTGGGCCGCCCACTTCGAGTTCACCGGAAACCGAGGGATGATTCGCCGTTTCTCCCCCGAGGGGGAAGAGGTGCTCGCCACCGGCACCTACGGGCTCAAGCTCGGGGAGTTTTTCAACCCCATCGCCATCGCCTGCGGGAGAAACGACCGCATCTACGTGCTAGACAGCGAGTCCCAGGCGGTCACCCGCCTCACCCTTGAGGGACGGGCCGAGCTTCGCTTCGGGGGCCGCGGACCCGGCCGGGGGAGCTTCCAAAACGCGGTGCAGATCGCGGTGTGGGACGACGTCTACGTCCTCGACCTCGACGGCCGGCAGGTGCAGCGCCTCGACGCCGAGGGCAACTACAAGGACCGGTTCATCCTGGCGGTTTCGGCCCGAAACCCCTCCCCCAGGCGACTTTCTGGGCTCGGCCTCGACGCAAAGGGCAACTTGCTCATCTACGACGCCGACGCTGGCAAAGTCCGGGTTTTGAGCCAATCGGGGAAACTACTCGGGAGCTACCCCCTTCCCCTCGCCCACGACGAAGACGCAGGGGCAATCGTGGACCTCGCCGGCAGCCCGGATGGCGTGATCTACGCGCTCAGGCGTGGAAGCCCACGGATCTACCGTTTGGCAAGCGAGGAGGGCCCTCTCGAGATCGGGGTGCCGGTGCGGGCGATGGCGCTCTGGCTGCCTCAGCGGCCGTAGGGGTCGAAGAGCCGGGCGTACTCGTCAAGGGCAAAGCGGTCGGTCATTCCGGCGATATAGTCGCAGACCGCGCGGTAGAGCCCCTCGAGCTCGGCGGCCTCCTGCACGGTAGGAGGCAGCATCTCGGGCATCTCGACGTAGGCGGAAAAAAGCCGCTTTAGCACGTGGCGCGCCTTGCCCACCTGGCGCAGGATCCGCCAGTGGCGGTAGAGGTTTTGGTAGAGAAAGCGGCGGAGTTCGCCAACCTTCTCCGCCATCTCCCGGGAGTAGGTGGCGAGCGGCGCCGGAAAGCGGCGCACGTCCTCGACGCTTTGGATCCGGTTTCGCTCGAGGTTTTCGTGGGTCGCGAGGATGACGTCGGTGATCATCGCCCCGAGCAGCTCGCGCACCAGCACCCGCCGGGCGAACTCGTCGAGGGCGAAAAGCTCGATCCCCGCCGCGTCCGCCACCTCGACCAGGAGAGGCACCCGGGTTAGATGGGCGGGCGTAAGCAGCCCGCTCCGGAGCCCGTCGTCGAGGTCGTGGGCGTTGTAGGCGATCTCGTCGGCGAGGTTCACGATCTGGGCCTCGAGGGTCGGCCGCCCCTCCCCGAAACCGGCGTCGGGCACGTCGTAGGCGGTCTCGTGCTTGGCGATCCCCTCGCGAACCTCGTAGGTGAGGTTGAGGCCCCGGAAGCCCGGGTAGCGCTTTTCCAGATGGGTGACGATCCTGAGCGACTGGGCGTTGTGGTCGAAACCGCCGTGGTCGGCCATGAGCTCGGCGAGGACCCGCTCGCCCGCGTGGCCGAAGGGGGGGTGGCCGAGGTCGTGGGCCAGGGCCACGGTCTCGGCGAGGTCCTCGTTTAAGCCCAGCGCCCGGGCGAGGCTCCGGGCCACCTGGGCGACCTCGAGGGTGTGGGTGAGGCGGGTGCGGTAGTAGTCGCCCTCGTAGTTGACGAAGACCTGGGTCTTGTACTCGAGCCGGCGGAAGGCGGTGGTGTGGATCACCCGGTCGCGGTCTTTCTGGAAGGGGGTGCGAAAGGCCGACTCCTCCTCGGGGTGTTCCCGCCCCCGGGTCTCGCTCGCCCGCATCGCGTAGGGGGCGAGGGCCTCGTCCTCGAGGGCGAGGAGCCGATCGCGGGTGTAGAGCATAGGTCTAGTTTAGGGGGTAAGGAGTGGAGCGGGTAAACTCGTTTCCGTGAAGAACGCGGAGCTCTTCGAGAAGGCCAAGCGGCTGCTTCCGGGCGGGGTCTCAAGCCCGGTGCGGGCGTTTGGGGCGGTGGGCGGCGTGCCCCGGTTCCTGGTTCGGGGCGAGGGTCCCTATGTCTGGGACGCGGAGGGGATACGCTACGTGGATTACGTCCTCTCCTGGGGGCCGATGATCCTGGGCCACGCCCACCCCGAGGTGGTGGCGGCGGTGAAGGAGGCCGCTGAGAAGGGCCTTTCCTTCGGGGCCCCGCACCCCCTCGAGCTCGCCCTCGCCGAACTCATCCAAAAGGCCTACCCGGTGGCCGAGCGGGTCCGGTTCGTGAACTCGGGCACCGAGGCCACGATGAGCGCGATCCGGCTCGCCCGGGGGTACACGAACCGTCCCTACCTGGTGAAGTTCCGCGGCAACTACCACGGCCACGCCGACGGGCTCCTCGTCGAGGCGGGCTCGGGGGCGCTCACCTTCGGCCACCCCTCCTCCGCCGGCGTGCCCGAGGAGTACGCGAGGCTCACCCTGGTCGCCGAATACAACGACGTCGAGGGGCTACGGGCGCTCTTCGCCGAGCGGGGCGAGGAAATCGCGGCGGTGATCTTCGAGCCCGTAGTAGGCAATAGCGGCGTGATTCCACCGAGCGCGGAGTTTTTAAAAGCCCTCCGCGAGCTCACCCGAAAGGCCGGAGCCCTCCTCATCGTGGACGAGGTGATGACCGGCTTCCGCCTTGCTTTTGGCGGGGCGACCGAGCGCTTTGGCCTCGAGCCCGACCTCGTCACCCTGGGCAAGGTGATGGGCGGGGGGCTTCCCGCCGCCGCCTACGCCGGCCGGGCCGAGATCATGGAAAAGCTCGCCCCTCTGGGCCCGGTCTACCAAGCGGGGACGCTCTCCGGAAACCCGCTCGCGATGGCGGCGGGGAAGAAGACGCTCGAGCTCCTGGCGGAAAACCCCGGGTTCTACGACCGGCTCGAAAGCCTCGGGGCGGCCCTGGAGAAGGAGCTTTCCGAGGCGCTCACCGAGGCCGGCGTCCCCCATACGATCAACCGGGTGGGCTCGATGCTCACCGTCTTCTTCACCGAGGGCCCGGTCCGCTCCTTTGCCGAGGCGGAAAGAAGCGATCCCAAGCTCTTTAACCGCTTCTTCCACGGGCTGCTTTCGGGCGGCGTCTACTGGCCGGCGAGCCGGTTCGAGGCGGCCTTCCTCTCGGTGGCCCATAGCGAGGCGGAGATCGCCTGGACGCGGGAGGCAGTGAAGAAGACCTTCGGCTAGATGCAGGGCCTTTCGGACACGATCGCCGCGGTCGCCACCCCGCCGGGCAAGGGGGCGATCGGGGTGCTCCGGCTTTCCGGCCCGGAAGCGCTCGCGATCGGCGCCCGGGTCTGGGAGGGGAAGGACCCGAGAAAGCTCCCCGGCGGGCGGTTCACCCACGGGCGGCTCAAGGACCCCGAAACCGGGGAAGTGATCGACGAGGGGCTCCTCCTCGTCTTCCGGGCCCCCCGCTCCTATACCGGGGAGGACGCGCTCGAGTTCCAGCTCCACGGCTCGCCGGCGGTGATGCGGCGGGCCCTTGCCGCCCTCCTCAAGGCCGGGGCCCGGCTCGCCGAGCCCGGGGAGTTCACCTTGCGCGCCTACCTGAAGGGAAAGCTCGACCTCGCCCAGGCCGAGAGCGTGCTCGCGCTGGTCGAGGCGGAAAGCGAGACGGCCCGGCGCCAGGCGCTAAGGGGCCTCTCCCGCGAGCTGAGCGAGCGGATCCGGCGGATCGAGGCCCCCCTCCTCGACCTCCTCGCCCACATCCAGGCGACCCTCGACTACCCCGAGGAAGGGATCGAACCCCACCGGGCGGAGGAAGCGATCGCTACCGCCCTGGGGGAGATCGAGGCCCTGCTCCAGACCGCCCAGGCCGGCCGGATTGCCCGCGAGGGGGCCCGGCTCGTCCTCCTCGGGCCGCCGAACGCGGGGAAGTCCTCCCTCCTCAATGCCCTCCTCGGCTACGAGCGGGCGATCGTCGCCCCGGTGCCAGGGACCACCCGGGATTACCTGGAGGCGCCCTTTGAGCTCGAGGGGCTCCCCCTCAAGGCGGTGGATACCGCCGGGGTGCGGGAAACCGACGACCCGATCGAGGCCGCCGGGGTGGCGCGGGCGCTCGCCCTCGCCCGGGAAGCGGACCTCGTGCTTTGGGTAGCGGATCAAAGCGCGGTAAAAGCGCCCCCGCCGCCCGGACTTCCCGGGGACCGAATGCTCCTCGTCGCCAGCAAAGCCGACCTTCCCCCCGCCTGGAAGGACCCTGCCTACCTCCCGGTCTCGGCCCGGACCGGGGCCGGGCTCGACGCGCTCAAAGCCGCGATCAAGGAGCGCCTCCTTTCGGGGGCGAGCGAGGGCGAGGCCTGGCTCACCAGCGAGCGCCAGGCGGAGGTGCTTCGCGAGGCGAAAGCCCGTCTCCAGGCCGCCCGGGGGGCGCCCGACGACCTCCTGGCGATGGAGCTCGAGGCCGCCCTCGAGGCCCTCGCCCGGATCACCGGGACCGAGGTGGTGGAGGAGGCGATCGGGAGGATCTTCAGGAATTTTTGTGTGGGGAAGTAAAAAGCCGGTGGCCCGTGGCATGTAGCTTGCAGTTGGTCCCTCGGCCCACGGGCCACGAGCTACAAGCTTCTTACCTGCCCCCCAGATGCATCTTGATCTGGTGGAGGAGCTCGGCGGGGTTTTGGATCGGGTAGTCGAGGCTCTGGACGATCTCCGTGGCCTCGAGGCCCTCGAGCTTGAGCCCCTCGAAACGCGGCAGGAGATCCTCCGGACGCTCGGCGGGGAAGTCGAAGCCCTTCACCGCCTTCAAGACCAGGTAGGCCCAGGGGATATCGAAGAGCTCGACGAAGCGCTCGAGGAAGTAGCGGAGCACCCGGGGCTCCTCCTCCCCCTGCCGTACCAGCCGGTAGGCGGCCTTGGCGAGACCCCCGGCGAGGTGCACCCGGATGTTCTCCCCCTCCCCGACCTCGGAAAGTTTCTTGAGCGCCGCCTCGGGGTCGGCCCGGAGGATGTTCTGCACGGTGGCCCGAGAGATCCCGAGCTCGGCGGCGATCTCGTCCGCCCCTTTTAGGGCCTCCTCGTGCAGAACGATCGCGTAGGAGGCCGCCATCAACGAGTTCGCCCAGGTCAGGTGGCGGCGTTCGGCGAGCGCCTTGGGCCCCCCGACCAGGTCGATCGTCTTCAGGAAGACCCGGAGTACGGTCGCTTCCAGCTCGGTCTCGGGCTTTCTCGGCATCACCTCGATCACGTCTCCTCACCTCCTCCCACCGGCGGGCCCACCACGAGGAGCCCCTCCGG
>Ga0256833_1001754_pt1 | contig 15591 bp, 13 predicted proteins | sample 356284metaG_FD_190535 | JGI IMG/M metagenome (GOLD analysis project Ga0256833, IMG submission 190535) | Hydrothermal vent microbial communities from Mid Atlantic Ridge, Atlantic Ocean - 356-284 | ecosystem: Environmental > Aquatic > Marine > Hydrothermal vents | place: Atlantic Ocean: Mid...
AGTATACCGTCACGATATACTCCTCCCCGCGGGCCAGCGACCCCCTGGGGAGGCCTACCGTTACAGTGTATGCCACGGGCCCATTGCTCCCCTCCTGGTCTGCCCTAACAGTTACAGGGGCGGAGTACAGGGTGCCCATGCATATTACTGAGGCCTCCCCAGCGTGGGGGCCGGGGAGCACGGTTATTGTGCCGCAGGCTGAGGGGCCCGCGACAATTATCTTTCCCTGTGAGAGGAGCATTGAGAGGTCCGGGCGTAGGCCGTCGCATATGCCTGTGAACCGGATCTCCAGCCTGTCCAGTGTAGCGTTCAGGGTTATACCCTCAAGCCTCACCTTGCAGTCTGGACTGTGCTCTCGGCTTAAGGGTGGGGGGTTCGACTGGGACTCGTATAATTCTACTCTTGCGAGTCGGAGCTGGCCTGCTATTGAGAGGAGTAGGGCGGAGAGTATTATGGTGAGCGTGAGGGCTAGATGAGTATAGTATGTGCGGTTGCTGATAGGCGGTCACCGTGTAGGTATTCTGGCGGGTAAAAGCTTTATTTTGATTGGAGAAATATGCTGTGCGAGCCGAGAGATCAACATTTAACCTCTAGGCCTCGGCCAGGCCTAGGAGGCTGTCCAGCTCCGACTTGAACCTCGCCCACCAGTCTAGCAGCGCCTCGCGGTCGCCAACCCTGGACTCCCAGCCCTTCACTCCTATCTCCGCGGCTATAGTGGCCACTACGTCCATAGTCTTCCGCGACTCCCACGGCACGGGCTCCGCGCCAGCGCGCCTATTGTATACTGCAATGTTCCTGTACGTTTCTAGGCTGTGCCCTGCCAGGTCGACGCTCGCCCCTGCCAGCTCGTTGTATAGGGCTTGGAGGACCTTCTCGCCCCACTTCCTATGGAACCTGCACATGCCCGCGTTGTCCACCTCCAGCTCCGCCATGGCCCTGCGGAGGCTGTTCCGGGCGTACTCCTCGGGCTCCATGTATGTTGGGCTGTAGTTGGTCCAGTACCTTCCTAGAACGTATAGTGGGGCTATCATTCCCGGGCTCCAATAGTAGTTGGGCGTCATGTAGCCCCTCTCGCCGAAGGCCGCGTAGACTAGGAGGTCCCTGAAGGAGACGCCCGCGCTCTCCACGATCCTCTGGTACTGCTCATCCATGATCTGAGCCGCCCTGCGCGCCCCCTCCCGGGCTATCAGGGCGTAGAGGGGAGTCTCCCTAGCTATCAGCCCGTCCATGACCGCCTGGGCCAGTATAGCGTTGTTCCTGCTCGTCTCAGGCGAGACCTGGAGCGGGTCCATCACGGGCCTGCCCGGGAGGCCCGCCTCGTCGGGCGTTAGGAGGCCGCGCGTTATACTGTCGAAGATCCACGCTATGATGTGGCCTGCCTCTATGGCGTCGAGGCCTAGATCGTCGGCCCTCTCGACCAGGCCGGCCGCATCGCTGAGGGTTATGACTCCTATCATGGGGCCGAGCCCGTGGGCCGGCTCGTAGTCCAGCTTCACCCCGCGCCACAGCTTCTTGCACGCCACACTGCACGGCTCCCCGCATGTCCTCCAGGGTTTGGCCTTGGACTCGAACACCTCCTCCTGGAAGGGCCTCCAGAAGTACCTCATTATCTTCTCGTGGAGGCTGAGCCTCACGGGCCGGCTCATATATATAGTGTTGTAGGCTAGGGCGGGCAGGAGCTCCCTGTAGTGGACATAGTTGACCCCGAAGGTTCCCCCCGTCCCCAGCTTGGGATCATACCTGTACTTCGTGGTAGTCCTAGCCACTATCTCGGTATACTTGTCCCCCAACACCTTCTCCACAACCCTGAGCACGCCCGCACCGTCAAGCCTGCCCCTAGCCTTCCTGCTCCCCCCGAGTATTACCGCGGCAACATTGTGGGCCTGCGCGAGTACGCTCCCCCCTCCCCCACGGCTGGCCCCGTCGACGACCTCCCCGGGCTGGAAGCTGCCCGGCGTATTATTCCAGCTTATAATCCCGCCCATCCTCGTCCGCCAGGCGGCTGGCCCGACGGTGAGTATTCTCACTGTGAGGCTCCGCGGGTCCCTCCCGGCGAGTATGCTCTCGCCTATCCAGGCGTGGAGGGCTCGGGTGCCCATGTAACCCTTATAACCGTTGTATACTGTCCAGAGCTTCCCCGCCTCTATAGGGTGTAGTCTAACCTCTGGCTGGCCGCTCCCGTCCCCTAGGACTTCCAGTATGCAGGGCTCCCCGCACCTCCCCTCGACGAGTATAGCGTCTACCCCTGTCCTGGCGGCGGCGTACGCGGCACCGCCCATAGTACTGGCGTGTAGCCCCATGGAGATGGGGCTCCTGAACACGGCCACTATCCTGTGGGAGCCGAAGAGTGGTGTAAGGGTGAACCTACCCCAGCCTAGCAGTACGGGGTTCCCGGGGGTTAGGGGGTCCGCATTGTAGGTTTCCAGTTGGAGGTGGAGCTCTACTCCCGCGTCTATAGGGCCTAGATGGTCGGTCTCAACAATACTGTGCGTGCCCGTGGAGAGGTTGATCCTCAGTATCCTGTAGGGGGCGGTCATCGCCGGTCTACCCTCCATATTGTTAAAATTGTGGGGGTGGATTGACACTTAATACAGTAATCCCGCCAGGACCCGCAAGTTGTTTCTATAAAAACTCTAACACCATAAATAATAGTATGTGGCGGGTGGAAACCCGATGGTGATAGTCGCGGAGATCGCGAGGAAGACGGTAGTGACTGCCGGCCCCAGCGAGACGCTCCGGACAGCAAGCACCAAGATGGCCGAGAACAACGTGGGAAGCCTCATAGTTGTCACCGAGACCGGCAGGCTCGTAGGGATAATAACCGAGAGGGACATAGTTAGGGCCCTCGCAGCGGGAGCAGACCCCGACAAGGCCAGGGTCGAGGAGTATATGACTGTTAACCCGGTAACGGCCCGCAGCGAGGAGAGCCTCGTGAGCGTGGCCCACAAGATGATACACCACGGCATACGCCACCTGCCAGTCATAGACTCGACGGGCAGGCTCATAGGGGTTGTAAGTATTAGGGACGTCCTACGCCATATTGTAGGCGAACACGAGTTCCCATAACCTTGAGGGCATGTCCCAATATAATGCTAAATGCCGGCCTGCTAGTAGGCTGGCGCCTGGATGCATGTTGCCCTGCTATGGGGCGTGTTCCCTAGAAACTTTATTCGCATTATTTCTACTATAATGAAATATAGTATTAATTTAAAATCACAGTTCTAAACCCGGATAATACTATACCACCAACCCGGGCCGAACCTCCGGTTACCAGTACAACCTTCTTAGGATCAGCTTTCATTTCTAGACGTGGGATAGTATTATGGGCGGAGACTATAAGCGTGGGAGTAGCAGCCGCCTTAACAGGGTGTCCGTGCAGAGAGTGCTCCTAATACTAACACTACTAGTGTATCTCGTTATTTTCGTCCCGCAGGCAAGCCTGATACTAGACTATAATGTTGCACGCCAGTACAACGCGACTATCGCTGTCATAAACACGACTCTACCCGTTGGCTCCCGCGGGCTAGCGGTCTCCCCCGAGAACGGTACGGGCATGTATAGGGTGCGCCTCAAGGGCGGGTGTATTGATCTTCCCGCCATTGAGAAGCTGGCCGGGGATGCGGTTAAGGGCTCGAAGACCCTCCAGGAACTGGAGGCTGGAGCGGGACGGCTCACACTCCTACTCGCTGCATCGGTAGTATTGCTTGTCGCGGCGGGCATCATACCCTTGCTAGCGTGGCGGTTCCGGGTGCCCTTCGCGCGTAGAGGGTCGCGCGTCCCCTGGTGGTTTTGGACTGGCGTGCTCGTGTACAGCCTGCTACTTCTTAGTATAGCTTTCTGGACGGGGCTCTTCACGCCGTACTGTGTCCCCCTGAGGGTTAGGCTTCTACTATCGATGCTAAGCCTCTGGGTTGCTGTGGAGGCTGTAGTAGGCGCTCTCCTAGTGTTAGTAAAAGAAGGATAATGGTTAGTGGTCTCCCTCCACAGTATTATTCCCCCTGCACTATATGGTTTATTTGAGGTTCTCGAGGTGCGGCGAGCGTGTCTAGAAACGGTAGGGACTACCATAGGGATCCCGAGGTTGTAAAGCGCATGGCTAGGCTCATGATGCAGGGCGCCGTTATGCTGGCGGAAACATGCCCTATCTGCGGGCTCCCTCTCTTCCGGTTGAGGAATGGCGAGGTGATATGCCCCGTACATGGGCGGGTCCTGATTGTGAGCAGCGACGAGGAGGCCGAGGAGGCCCGTATAGATAGTGTTGTCGGCCGTGTCGAGAGCTACGCTACGAGCAGGGTGGAGGAGCTCCTCGGCAAGGGATCCCCCGGCGAGATACTGGAGTGGCTGAAGGTTGTGGAGGCCGCGGAGAGGATAAGGAAGCTCCGCGGGGAGAGGAGGAGCCTCGAGAGCAGCAAGCCCCAGGCTGGAAGGAGGGGTTCGAGCAGTGGAGGCCGCGGAGAGTAGCAGGGATTACCCTGTAGTGTTCGAGGGCAGGGTCGAGGACCGCATAATACCCAGGTCCGGCTACAGGTGGTATGGTGGGCTCATAACAGCAAGTAATGGTAGCGAGAGGATCATACTCTTCCTAACCGGCACTATAGCCCGCTGGCTAGGCCGGGGGGAACGGGTGAGGGTCGAGGCTAGGAGCGAGCCCAAGCCCCTCCCAGGCTATGGGAGGGCCTTCTTCCCCGGAGACTACCGCCTGTACAGGCTGTGGGGGGAGGACTGGGTCCCAGTATGGCCCGTGTGGGAGAGGGTTTACAGGGTCGAGAAGCCCTACTATAGGGCGGTTATAAGGGCGCGGGAGGCTGTCAGCGAGGAGGACTACGAGGAGATAGCCGGGCTCGAACAGTACCATTACGCCAGCAAGGAGGAGCTCGTGGCAGTATGGAAGTGCCCCAGGTGCGGGTACGTTATGGAGGCCAACACTAGGCCCACCTGCCCCCGCTGCGGTTCCAGGATGACAATACAGGAGATAAGGGGGAGCCTCCCCAGCAGCAGGTTCCTCGTCCTCGAGCTCGTGTCCAGGAGGGAGTACGAGCCCCGCATAGTGGCTTATGTGCGGGTCGACACGCCAATACCGTTAATGCACAGGAGGGTCCCAGACCCTGAGAGCCCGGACGGCTACAGGGTTGAGAGGCTGATAAGGGAGAAGGTGTTCCCCAAGGACTGGTTCCACCCCACATTCTGGCCGTTAACCCCCGCGATGTGGAGGAGGCTCCTCCGCATGTACAGGGACCTAGCCCAGCTCTACGGTAGCAGGAGGCTCGCACGGGCGCTGGTGGCGGAGAGGGTCGCGGAGGAGGCCCTTGCCAGGGCTAATACTGCTGCCGCCCGTATCGCTAGAGTGGTGGTCCACCCGGACTATAGGGGCGGGGGACTAGGGGTTCTCAGCGTTAGGGCCGCCGTAGAGTGGATCAAGGAGAGGAGGATCCCCGAGATGAAACGGGCCAAGCATATTGTTGAGACTATCGCTGCTATGGCCAGGTATAACCCGTTCTTCGAGAGGGCCGGGTTCAAGTACATGTGGGATACTGCCAGTGGTAGGCCAGTGCTAATGTACCCGTTAACGGAGGAGGCTAGGAGGCGCATAGAAGAGTATCTCAGGAACGACCCAGTAGGGAGAATGCACGGGGGAGTACTCTACAGGCCCCGCTACAAGCCCGCAAGCCCCCTCGAGTCGCCGATAATCCTCCGGGAGGTCAGTAAAACGTATAGGAGCGAGCTTGGCCTTGAAGGGTTGAACCCCGAGGTGGCAGAGGTTCTCCGCAGCTTCGGAGTGGAGAGGCGCGTCGTCGAGAGGAGAGTACTTGAGGATGTAAACCTGGAGATCAAACCCGGGAGCATAGTAGTCCTCATGGGGCTGAGCGGCGCCGGTAAGACCACACTCCTAAGACTAGTACTCGGCGCCGCAGGGCTCGGCGGGGACAACCCCAACTACAAGCCCGACACGGGAGAGGTGATCGTGGCTGGAAACGCTAGGGTCGCAGCGCTAATACCCGGCGAGATCGAGCCGGAAATAGGGGGTCGGAGCCTGCTGGAGGAGATAGCCTCTAAGACGGGGGACGTGGTGGAGGCGTTAGAGGTTCTCAGCGCTGCAGGCATAAGCGACGCCGTCCTATACAGGGCCAGGCTTTGGGAGCTGAGCACCGGCCAGAAGGAGAGGGCGAGGCTCGCCGCCCTGCTAGCCGAGAAGCCGAACCTGCTAGTGATAGACGAGTTCACCGCGCATCTCGACCCGTTGACAGCGGTGTGGGTTGCGGGGAGGCTGGCGAAGCTGGCCCGGAAGCACGGTATAACCCTTATACTTGCGACCCATAGGAGGGAGGTTCTGGATGCCCTGAACCCGGACATGGTGCTCATTGTAGGTTATGGGAGGGTGCATGTTCAGGCCGGGACGGCGGGCTGATAGGGTATGGCTTTCTGGGAGCGGTCGGAGGATTGCGCTGAGAGGCTCCTGGACGTTTACGGGAGGGAGAACTATAGTATAAGCGTTGACATCGTGGGCTGGCCTGGCGATGAGTGGGAGGCGGACCGTGTAGACGTTTATGTTAAGAGTATACGCGATGTGAGCCTCGACGAGTACCCCATACTGAGAGGGCTCTTCCACAGCCTGCACAATGCTAGAATAGAGGTTTTCGAGTATGAGAGCATAGACCAGTCCCTACCCCGCCACAGGGTGCTCTCACGCCTCCTAGAGAGGAGCGTGAAGAGGAGGATACCCACAATAGCGATCGTACCCTCAGCAATGCCGGTCTCCCTAGTCGAGAGCCTCAGCCCGGACCTCCTAGGCCTGCTAGACAACTCCCTAGTGGCTAAGATAAGGGTCGGGTTCAGGAACATGCTCTACCTTCCAGCGCCCCCGGCAGACCCTATCACGCTGGTGGCGAAGGCGAACAGTGAGAGCGCCTATGACCGGGTCCAATGGCTCGACAGGAGGGCCGCCAAGCTGGGCTTGAGGGTGGACGGGAGAGTATATCTCCCAGATAACAGGATAATATTCGAGTACGTATTCTCCGGGGAGCCCGACTCGTACAGGAGGAAGGTGCCCGTCAACAAGCTAGCCCTCTACATACGGGTCCTAGCAGATTGCGCGGGCCTCCCCGGAGTGCTACCATTAGAGCGGAGTGAGGAGAGCACACACCTGCTATACGGTATCGGCGTCCCGGACACGCTCCTAGACGGTATACTGGCCGGTATAAGGGCGTCCTCGAGCTCCAGCTACCCGTTAGGCCTGATGCACGAGTCCATGAAGAAAGGGGCCCAGACCGTTTTCATGAGGATCGCCTCGAGACTACAGCTTAAAGGCTAGTCCTCGAGCTCTGGCTCCTCAACTATCTTGCTCCCAGCCACGACCTGGTCTATGCTGTGAATAATGCATCCTAGCTCTTCCAGCTTCTCGCTCACCCTGTCGAAGTCGATATTGTCACCCTCAATGGTCATGCTCAGCGTGACAGTCTCAACATCTATCTCCCTCACGGTAACATTAACCCCCTGCACTCCCGGGAGGCTGGCTATCTCCCGGCTAACCTCGATAATGCTTAGACCCTTAAGGGGTTTGAGAATATCCAGTACAACCCTCCGTAGAGGCGCGCTCATAACACCTATCACCCACCACTACAGCATAGGGCCACCACATACGCCGCGTGCACGCCCAGGCCATTGGCCTATACACACTAGTTTCCGGTAGCAACCCTATGCTGCCATGTAATATAGGATGTAGCATGCAAACGGGAAAAATAAGGGTTTAATCGCGAGGAACCGGCCCCCGGGCGTTGAACGTCTACTGTGTCTTCCCTGCGACCGCACGGTTCCTGAGGTAGACTATTATTATCGCGGCGTACGCTATCAGGGCGAAGCTGAACTCTAACAGCCTGTACAGCATGTAGGGCGTGTACGGCCCGTGGGCTAGGGCGTCGAGGAGCGCTCCCGGCGTCCTCCAGAGGAGGACTACTGGGACGTTGCTGAATATCGCCAGTATACCGATTATTACGAGGGCTATTCTTAGCACGCTACTATCGATCCTACCGCCCAGATAGCCGGCGAACCCTGCGCTGGCAGCCACTATTACTGCGACAACACTGAAGATGCTCCAGAAGAACTGCCACCACGTCATCGTGTGCTCCATTATTGGGAGTATGAGCATTGCAGGGTTCACAGCGAAAACGAAGGGTAGAACGTATTTCGCGAAGCCGAACCTCGTAGCGTTAACCGCGGTCTTCCAGAAGTCTGCCCTAGCAACTGTGGCGCCTGCGAAAGCTGCTAGTGCTACTGGAGGGGTCAGGTCCGCGAGTATACCGTAGTAGAAGACGAACATGTGGGCTCCAAGCATGGCCGTCTTCCTTGCCAGGTGGAGCATCACGACCGCGGCCGTTGTTATTGCCCCGGCGCTTAGCAGGCTCGTGATCACATAGTTCGCTGTTGTTGGGACCCCCATGCCCACTATTATGCTTAGAATGCCTGCTAGGAGGAGCAGCACGTAGATATTGTTGTGCGCGAGGGCTATGAACCTCTCGCCCAGCCTATTGCTCAGCCCTGTAAGCGTTAGGCTGCCCTGCACCACGCCAGCAAGGGTTGCCGCCATGAATACTGGCACGCTGCTCCTCACAGCGCTCTCAACACTGTCGAGCACCATCCAGCCGAGACTCTTGAAGCCCCTCGTGAACACGAGGAAGGCGCTCAGCACTAGGAGGAGTACCCCCACGAAGTATAACGCCGCTATAGCCCTCGGGAAGACCCACAGTGCGATAATAGTCAGTATTATGTAGAGCAGGGTGTAGAGTGTTTTCTGGCCCTTTGTGAACCGTTCCATAGCCCATATTCCAACTACTAGCGCCGTGCCGAGGCTCGCGATAGCGCTGTAGTGGGGTTCAAGCCTCATGACTAGTAGTAGCGTTATTATCACTACGGGGAGGAAGAGGTATATCTTCTTGGCCAGCTCTCTCGCGTCGGGGAGCTGCTCTGGTGGGAGGCCCCTGAGCCCTCTCCTCTTAGCCTCGAGATCGACGAAATAGTATAGGCTGGCGAAGTATATGAACGCTGGGAGGAAGGCGGCTATGACTATCTCACCGTAGGGCCTGCCGAGATACATTGCCATTATGAAGGCGGCCGCGCCCATTACAGGGGGCATTATCTGGCCTCCAGTACTGGCGCTGGCCTCGACGGCGCCTGCAACCTCCGGGGGGAACCCGGACCGCTTCATCATTGGTATCGTGAACGTTCCCGTGGTGAAAACGTTCGCCACGCTGCTACCGCTGAGCATGCCCATGAACCCGCTACTCACTATGGCCACTTTGGCCGGCCCTCCCGGCTTCTTACCGAAGAGGGCGAGCATTAGCCTGGTGATGTAGCCTCCTATGCCTATCTTCTCCAGGAAGGCCCCGAAGAATAGGAATGCGAAGACGTAGGCTGCCATGACCTGGAATGGTATGTTGAACAGGCCGCTTGACCAGTAGAACATGTCCTGTGCCCATTTGACTGTGACCGTGTGCCATGTTATCGGGAATGTTGTCTTCATATAGTAGAAGTAGTATGCTAGGAAGAACGCCACTACCCCGACAAGCCAGGGGCCGACGCTCCTCCTCGTGAGCTCGAACGCCAGAGCGAACCCTATGGCGGCCATAATTATTGGGAGAATGCCAGCGTTAGGGGGGAGGCTCCCCTCATATGCAACGATCTGTGTTTCGAGCCATGCCATGTAGAAGAACACTATCAGGCTTAGAAATGATAGTGCATAGTCGTACCATGGTATTCTCTTGGCATATTTCTCCACGTACTCCTCGACCTCCTCCTTGGAGGCCTGGAGTGCTAACCGTTTAACCGGGAAGAGTATGAAGCCTACTGCTAGCAGGAAGCCCAGGGTTATGCCGTACTGGCTCTTACTGTTTATGAATAAGGCCCTGATCAGGTCTATGCTGAACTTTTTCAGGCCGGGCAGTCCCAGTTTTACTCCTAGGTAGCCTATGAAGTTCGCTAGGGTCGTATAGTATGACATTATGTAGAATATCTCCATGAACGCGAAGAGTAGGGCCAGCGTGAAAACGTACCATTTCGCGAAACCGCTCCTCGCCCGGAGGTTCATTACTTCGAACGGGTTGAGCCCTCCCTCCCTCTTCTCCTCTTCTGTCAAACCTTTTCTCCCCCGTTAAAGTATTTTCTAAATACTTAGTAATATATTTAATATTAGAGATCAAATTCCTTTCAATACTAGTCATATCAGTGGTAATGGATAGACATAACCAAATATATAAACATATGAGTAGATATGGTATGAGTCTCCCCGGGAGGGGAGACGCCTCCTACCTGTAAACACGGAGGCCCCCGACCGTGAAGTTACAGAACAGCGTATACCCGTCCCGGAAACGCACAGTATAATTACCCGCGAACTCCGGGTTGCCTATAACGTAAACGCTTGGCCCTACAGTGTAGTTCGCAGTATAAACTATCCAGCCGTTCTCGAATAGGGTCTCATTCCCACCTATCTCCTTAGCATTATAAGGGTGGCCGGTACCGAAACTCTTCGCCTTAGCCTCGACCAGTACGAGCTCGCCACCCCTTATCTTGTAAACCTCGACTATAGGTGAGTGTTCAACGCTATGGGTCCAGTTGTAGGAGACGGTCTCCACCATTGCCGCGGGTATTTTCACCGACCAGTTATCACAGTAGACCTGGAGCGTCTCGCTCCCAACAGCTATCCTCGGAGCATAGAAGGCAAACTTAGAAGCGAAGAGGAATAGTAGGGCTAGGATTAGGCCCCCCAGGAGTCCCGGGGAGGGCCCTCCAGGATTACCTCTCATAAGGGAAAAACACCTCGCCACACTTATTATATTATTTGCTTCTTTCAAGTCATATTATTTGGCTACCCGTTTGCCGGGGGCTTGAACTGGTCCGGCACTTTTATGCCCTGCTCCTGGTAGTACTGGTAGGCGCCGGGATGCAGGGGTATGCTGAGGCCCTGCAGTGCATGGTCAAGGCTTATGTACTGCACGCTCTGCTTGCCGACCATCTGCTTGAGCTCGTCGGCGTGGTCGAACAGTATCTTCACCATGGTATAGACGACATTGTTCGGGACATCACTCCTAACTATGAGCATGCTCATAACAGCGACAGTCTGCACAGGCTCTGTCTGCCCGCTGTAGGTTTTAGCGGGTATGGTCTGCTGGATGTAGAACGGGTACTTCTGCTTGAGCTTGTTGTATATGTCGGTGGGTACGGGTATGATCTTTATCTTCGTCTCGGCGGCGAGCTGCTCTACAGCGCTAGTCGGTATGCCGGCGGTTAGGAATGCAGCGTCAATGTTGCCGAGCTTCAGGTCCTGGACTATCTCGCTGAACTTCTTATACTCCGGTATTATCTTGTCCCATACTCCGGCGGCCTCGAGTATCTGCCTCGCGTTCCAGTAGGTGCCGCTGCCCTGTGCTCCCACTGCGACCTTCTTACCGGCGAGGTCCTGTATGCTGTTTATCCCGCTGTCTGCGGTGGTGACTATCTGTATAGTCTCGGGGTAGAGTACGGCTACTGCCCTTATACAGGTCATGGGGTGGTTCTCGAAGTCTTTGATAACCTTGCCGTGGTAGGCGTAGTAGCTGATATCGTTCTGTGCCAGGGCGGCCTGCCCGGTTCCGGCGCACAGGTCCTTAATGTTGCCGACGCTGGCTCTCCCCTCTACAGCGTTGGCCTGTATGAGGCCGTTGCTGTACTTGTCTAGGAGTTTAGCATAGCTTGTACCCACCGGGTAGTATGTGCCTGCCGTGCTTCCCGTCAGAATGGTTAGCTTGTAGGGCTTGGCGCCTCCCGAGGTGCTGGTCGTGGTCTGGCCGGTCCCGCTTGCGGTCGAGGTGCCGGAGGTTGTTGTCGTGGTTCCCTTGCCTTTCATCCCCACGTATAGGCCTGCGGCAGCAATAATTATTATTATTACTACTATAGCCGCTAGAGCGCTCGACGAAAGACCTCTCCTCTGCCTTCTCACACTAAACCACCACAACTACATATCTAAATCCTTATTCGGATGCGTCGATTTTCATAGTGTAAATGCGAGCCGGTATTTATATAGTATCTACCATGTAGTATATAGTTGAATTTGAATATGAAAAATATCATTAAACAGATATTTAATTTTTAATTCACGTGAGAGTAACGTTCAGTGTTTACTCCCCGGTTAACGCTCTCCTGAGATCCTCAGGCAACGGCACGGGACGCCCAGTCCTGCTATCAACGGCCACGCTCACAATACTGCACTCCGCGCTCACATCCTGGAGCGTCAGGTTCACAATCCTGAACCTCCACCGTATACTGGTCCTCCCAGGCTCCACGCCCACAACCTCGACCCTGAACCTGTCGTGAACCCGGAGGGGGACCCTATAGTCGCACTCAACATGAACGCGGGGGAAGACTATCCCCGGTATCCCGCCCCCAGGATCCCCCATCACATGGAAGATGTACTCCTCCTCGGCCCTCTCACAATACTTGAGGAAGGAGGTGAAATGCGCTATCCCTGCAGCGTCACTATCAGCCCAGTAAACCCTGCCCTCGACAGCGAACAGAGGCTCCCCCGCCCGCATCGCAGTAAACCTCTCTGATTACCCCCTATGTTCTGGGGGTGGGTACGGTCCCGGGTATAGAGGTGCGGGATAGAACTGTACTAATACGCGGCTCCCATCAGGGAGACTTATAGGTCTACCAGCGTCCTTGGCAGGTAGAACTTGTGTCCTCCAGCCTCTATCTCTGCGAGCTCGACACCATAGGCCTCCTCTAATATCTTCCTCCCCATCCCTCCCGGAGGCCCATAATAGGCTGGCATGCCGTTTGAGAGTAGGAGCACGCTGTCCGCCACGGGAAGGTAGAGTAGCTCGTGCGCCGTGAAAATAATGTGCGCGCCCGTTTCGGCCATGTATTCTCTCAGTATGCTGACCACTCTGGACTGGTTCCTTATGTCCAGGAAGCTGAGGGGCTCGTCTAGGAGTAGTAGATGGGGCCTCCGGGCTAGGCCCCTCTCCAGGCATGTGAGCCGTTGCTCTCCACTGCTCAGGGTCGAGATCCTCCTGTCGAGGAACTCTCGGGGTATGAGCCTGAGCCTGCCCGGCGGGGGGCTCTCCTTGAGGCCGTACATGCCTGCTCGTAAGACGTCTTCTCCCCTGGCTAGGGGGTCTATGCTGGGCTGGGCTGGGACGTATGCTATCATACGCCTAGCCTTTCCGGGTGTGGTGCCGCAGACCCTGATCCTGCCGGAGTGCTTCCTGGCGCCCGCTATTGTTTCGAGGAGTGTTGTTTTCCCGCTGCCGTTGGGGCCGATTACGAGTGTTAACCCCCCGGTTAACACTAGGTTTTCCACCCACAGTATCCGCCTACCGCCACCCCAAACCTCCACCCCCTCCAACTCTACCGTGCAGGCCACCCGCCTACCACCCGGTCCTCCTGCTCAGATAGTAGAGTATGGGTCCCCCGTAGAGGGCTGTCACCGCTGTGAGAGGTATCTCCCCCGAGCCCGCAGCTATGAGGCGGACCAGTATATCGCTGCCCACTGCTAGGCTAGCCCCGAGGGCTGTGCTCGCCGCTAGGACCCGAGTGTAGTTGCTCCCGAGCGCGAGCCTCGAAATCCATGGGGCCGCGAGCCCTATGAAGCCTACGGGCCCGGAGAGTGCTACCGCCCCCGCGGCTGCCATGCTTGCTAGTGTTAGACTGGCGATCCTCGTCTTCCTAGGCTCTGCCCCCATGCTCTCCGACACCTTATCGCTCAGTATCAGAGTGTAGAGCCGGGGTGAGAGGACTATGAGGCCCAGCATTGAGGCGGCCAGTATTAGGGTCGTGTATAGTATCTCTCTCGGGAGGGGGTATGCTACTGTTCCGAAGAGCCAGTTGAACCCTACCCTCCCCGTCCCGGGGAGGCGGGCTAGGAGTATTACTATGAGGCCCAGGAAGGTGTAGCTCACGCTGACCCCAGCCACTATGAGGCCTGCCGGGGAGCCCCCCGTGTAGTAGCCTATTCCTGCCACGACTGCGAAGCTCAGGATCCCGAAGGCGAGGCTTAGCATGTAAGCCTCGAAGGGCCCGCCGTGGTGGCCGGTGTAGAGCCAGAGGACCACTCCGAAGGCGGATCCCGTGCTGACCCCGAGAAGGTAGGGGTCTGCCAGCGGGTTGCGGAGCGCGTACTGGTAGGTGAGCCCGCTAGCCCCGAGGCTCGCCCCCACTACTACTGCTGCGAGCGTCCGGAGGAGCCTGTACCTCAGTATGCCCCGCACTACCGGGGGTATACTGCTGCTTCCCGGGTGTAGTATGAGCCGTACCATGCTTCCCGGGGGTATGAGGCCTGTCGTCCCCACTATTAGGCCGAGGAGGGAGAGGAGTACGGGGGAAAACAGTATTGATATGAGTAGTAGTGTTCTGGCCGCGCGCAACCCTGTCGTACCTCGCGGTTGAGCGTTAGGGCGTCGGCCATGCTATGTTTGGTATCGTGCTGATGGTGTGCGGCACGCTCTGCACGGTCTCATTGTATATTTCAGGGTAGACGATGTACTGGAGCACTAGGAGGGCGTAGGCGAACCTGGGGCTGGGCCTCGACATTATGTCTGTCAGGGGCGGCATTATACTGTAGACCCTGTCCTCTGCTATAGCAGGTATCTGCATGGTCGCGTTGGCGCCTAGGGTACTGTTCAGGTAGGAGGTGAAGTTCTCCACCGGTATACCGTCGAGTATTATGACCTGCGGCTTCGCCTCTAGGAGCTGTTCTGGGCTTATGGGCTTCCACCCTGTCATGTTGTTGAACGCGTTGACAGCGCCTATCCAGCTTATAGCGTCGCCCTGGAAGGTCCCGTTGCCCGCGATGATTATCGGGTTGACCCATACTACTATTGCTACCGTCTCTCTAGACTGGACCTTCTCCCCCGCAATCTTAATACTCATTATGTGGGACTCGAACTCTGACGCGGCCCTGGCCGCCTGCGCGATGTTGCCTGTGGCCTCCCCCGCCATTATCAGCGCCCTGCCGATATCCTGTATTGACGACTGTGGTAGGAGTATCATTGGTATCCCGTAGGCTTTCAGCTCCTTCTTAATCTGGGCCTGGCTGGGGACGTTTGCCACCCCTATTACCAGGTCCGGGTTGAGGCTCAGTATCTTCTCCAGGCTGGGGTTCCAGTAGCCCCCCACGACCTGTATCGTGCCGTTATGGATAGCGTTGACAACGCTGGGGGGCCAGTCGGTGTACTGGGTTACGCCTACGAGCCTGTCGGTAGCGTTTATATAGTAGAGTATTTCTACGACGCTGGGGGCTAGGGCCACGATCCTCTCAGGCCTGGACTCTATGACTACCGTGTCCCCGGTCGCGTCTGTTATCGTTGCCGGGAACATCCTGTTCTCGTACTCTGCCTGGAGCCTGGAGAGCTCGTTCTGGAGGGTGTTCAGCTCGGCTTCCAGGCTGGCGAGCCTGGCTGACAGGTTAGAGGTGGTGTTGGCCTGCATGGCTTCCAGCATTGCGAGCCTGGCTTGCAGCGTGGTTATGTTCTCGGCGAGCGCGGCTATCTTCGAGTTGAGACTCCCAGTATTGTTCTTCTGCGCCTCCTGGAGCTGTGAGATCTGCTCTGAGAGCTCCCGTATCTT
>Ga0256833_1001755_pt1 | contig 15591 bp, 18 predicted proteins | sample 356284metaG_FD_190535 | JGI IMG/M metagenome (GOLD analysis project Ga0256833, IMG submission 190535) | Hydrothermal vent microbial communities from Mid Atlantic Ridge, Atlantic Ocean - 356-284 | ecosystem: Environmental > Aquatic > Marine > Hydrothermal vents | place: Atlantic Ocean: Mid...
GGTTACATCTACAACGCCCTCTACAAACATCCCTCGATGGATGGAAGGAAGCTCGCCTACTTCCTGCTCTTCAACCTGAGCTTTGGTCTGCTTCCGCTGTTCCTACCGAGGAATTGGATTCTTCTTGCCCTTCCATGGCTTGAGAGTTTACTCTCCTCAAGGTCGAGCCAGTATTCCTTCGGCTTTCACTATCCCTACATGCTCGTTCCACTTTACTTTGCCGCTTCCGTCTTTGCACTCGAAGAGCTTCTCCAAGATTTTAAAAATTTCAACAAGTCCCTGGCCGTCCTCATCGGCCTTGGGTTGATGACGTCCCTGGCTACGATGCCCCTCTCTGAAAAACCTCCAAAGAAGCCCCTCTGGCTGGTTCACTACTCGACCCTTGGGCCCCTTCCAGGATACAAAACTGCTTGGAGGGTCGTCGAGGTTCTGCTCAAAACCAATCTCTCCGTTTACACTCAGCCTGCATTCTACCCCGCGCTGGCAACGAAGCTCAATGTTTACGTCTATCCCGCAAAGATTACCCCGGATTTGGTGCTTGTGGATATGAAAACGTATCGGGGTCGAGTTTATCTCAAGAGGCTCAGGGAGATGGTTAAGGCCAAATACGTCCGCATTTACTCGAAAAACGGGATAGTGGTGTACAAGAGGGCAGGCTTAGAGCTCCCTCTTTCCCTCGAAGAACTCGATTAGTTCCTCATCGCTTGTCTCATCGTCCGTTTCGGTGTAGCCGAGCTCCCTCTTCTGGAGCTTTATGAGGCCGGGCGTTAGCAAAAGCTTTCCGTTCAGCTTTGGCATCGCGTAGTGGAGCGTTATCTCACTGAACTCGTCGAGCTTAATCGTTGGGCTCTCCAGGTACTCTATTTCCTCAAACCTCTTCCCTTCCGCGATGAGCTTTGCCACTATGCTTGCTCCATCAATCGAGAACTGGGGCTTTCCGATGTGCCTGACCTTCACTCCCTCCATCCTCGACGTTATGAACTCTCTCGTTCTGCCCTTTGGGACAGCATCTCCGAGGATTCCGCCGACCACTATTAGGGTATTCTCTGTTATATCCTCCGGTCTCAGTTCCTCCTCCGCCTGAAGGTCGAGGACGATGACCTTCGAGCGGTCGAGGGGAAACTTCGTCACGCTCTCACATATGACGCTCCCGAGCTTCGCGAGTTTTTCCCTCTCCCTCGGAAGAACGTTGGTGAAAATGAGTTTGTCCTCCCACCACTCGCTCACGTGCTTGTACTCGAGCCAGAGCCAGTCGCTTATCTCCTCAAGGTGCTCTATCACCAGGTAAACCATGCTCCCACCTCTTCCCCCTTGGAAACCTTTTTTAAAAGCCCTGCGGTTTATCTTTCATGTCGTTTAAAGAGAAGTACGCGAGAATATCCAGGTATTATGAACTCCTTGAGAGGCCCCTCGACAGGTTTTTCTGCCCCCTGAGAAAGAAGGCGGTTTCTTTCATAGAGGGAAGGCGCGTTCTTGAGGTTGGTGTTGGCGTGGGCAAGACTCTTCGCTACTATGGACGGAACGTTGAGCTATGCGCTGTCGATGCCGTTCCCGAGGCGCTGGAAATTGCAAGGAAAAAGGCCCGGAAGCTCGGTCTAAACGCCTGCTTTCAGCTTGCGGACGTTGAGAATTTGCCTTTCCCTGATGAGAGCTTTGACACTGTTGTTAGTTCTTTCGTCTTCTGCACCGTCCCAGATCCTGAGAAAGGAGTGCGGGAAATCCTGCGAGTTCTAAAACCTGGAGGGAGAGCAATCTTTCTTGAGCACACGAAGAGTGACTCCATACTTCTCAACTACCTGGTTCTTCTGCCCTTAAAGGTGCCCCTCAAGGTAATCCTAGACGACGACCCACTGAGGGAGACCCACAGACTTGTGAGAAGATATTTTGACGTTGAACTGGAGGAAAGCCATTACAATGGCATCGTCCGCTTAATCCTCGCGAGGAAGCCTCTTCAAGGGTAAAACTTTTAAATACCCATCCATTAAGAATAACGGGCGTGCGGTGGTAGTCTAGCCTGGTCTAGGACACCGGCCTCCCAAGCCGGTGACCCGGGTTCAAATCCCGGCCACCGCACCATTGAAACTTTTTGCTTGGTAAAAGTTTCATCAAAGTTTGTGCGCGCTTTTTACTTGCAAACAGGCTGTTTTAATAAGGGGTTTGTCCTCCACAACACATCAATTCAAGAAACCTCTTCCAATTGTTCCTACTCTTTGAGCATCTTCTCAAGCTCCTCAATCGGTTTAAGTTCTGAGATCATCATGCTGAACGTTTTCTCATCAAGGGCCTCTTTCTCAATGGAAACAAGGAGGATGCCCCTGTTAAGCGTTGCCAAATCGCGAAGGGTTGCTATGAACTTCAACACGCTCTCGGGCTTGTTCTCGAGGAACAGGTACTCAATGCAATCGAGGAGGATAACTTTGTCGAGATTCGTTGACTCAAGAAACGTTTTGAGCTTTTCGAGGAGGTATGGGAGTCTCGTTGGAGCAACAGCTTCATCGTGGCGCACCTTTGAAACCCAAATAACAGGGACGATTCTGAGACCCAGCTTTGACCTGAAGACTTCCGGGGGATCCCGTGTGACCGCTATTCCGGGAAGATGCCCGTGTTTCGTAAGTTCAACAAAGAACCGTTTGGTGGCCTCGCTGTTTCCCCAGTATGCCCCGTGTCTTATTTCCTCGCTGGGTTCTGATGCTATAGGAACGATTACATATTGTCCCCTGGCAAAGGGGAGGTATAACATTACAGATGAAAGAAACAGGAGGAATGCCCCTGCTGTCAGGAGGATGGATCGTACTATTGCGTAAGTCTCATCTCCGTAGATAATTGAAGTCCGAAGGAGAACCCCTATAAACTCGGAGACGGCAATGAGAAAGAAAGCCCCAATGAGAAGGTCAAAAATCCTGGTGAAGTAACCGATGCGGAGGTTTTTCTTGACGCTCCTGCCAATTGTGAAGAGCATGATAACAATCGAAATGGAAAGCAGAAGCACTGTTAGATCACGAATGAAGTATCCCATTGAAACCACTTGGGGCATGTATGTACATTGATGGCCAGGTTTTTTAACGGTTTCGTGGGGTTTTTAAGGGCTTGGTGAATTTATCCGGTGGTGAGTTCTATGTCATGGAAGGATAAGCTCGGACTGGTGCACATCTACACCGGCAACGGGAAGGGGAAGACGACGGCAGCCTTTGGCCTGGCCGTCAGGATGCTGGGTTCTGGAGGAAAAGTCGCGATAATTCAGTTCATGAAGGCTCCCAAGGTTTACGGGGAGCAGAAGAAGATTGAGGAATGTGGAGCTCTTATAGAGTCCTTTGGACTGCCGAAGTTCGTTCATGGAAAGCCCACCGATGAAGATATCGAGGCGGCAAAGATGGCCCTAGAGAGGGCTAGGGAGCTTGTTTCCAGCGGTGAGTGGGATTTGGTAATCCTTGATGAAATCTGCGTAGCCTTAGGTTTCAAAATGCTCGACATTGAAGAAGTCAGGGAGCTAATCAGAAGCAAAGCCCCTCACACGGAGCTTGTCCTGACCGGTCGCTACTGTCCGGAAGAGCTGTTTGATTTGGCTGATTACGTCACGGAGATGAGGGAGGTAAAGCACCCCTACCAGAGGGGAATCCTCGCGAGGAGGGGCGTTGAATACTGAAGGGTTCTCCAACAACCGAAAAGCTTTTTAGTTAGGAAAGCTTATGATAACCCGGGGAGATTTTAGTAACAATTTTTTAGGATAATCAAAAGGGGGTGATGGAATGAGCGAGCTTATCCAGCAGATTGTGCAGGTTCTCAAGGAGCAGGTCGTTCAGGACACTGTCGTTCCGAGAAACATTAGAAGGGCGGCTGAGCAGGCCATAGAGGTTCTCCTCGACGAGAGCAAGGAGCCGGCGGTTAGGGCCGCTGATGCGATAGCCATCCTCGAGGAGATAAGCGAGGATCCGAACATGCCCATGCACACAAGGACGATTATCTGGGAGGTTCTCGGGGCTCTGGAGCAGGTGAAGTGAGCCTTTGGTTTTTCCGCTCATTTCCTGCTCAGATACCAGAGCTTGGCGCTTTCTTCGACCAGCTCCGCCTTGTAGAAGGCTTCCCTAAGGCTTTTGCCAATTGTTACGATCCCGTGTCTCTCCATCAGAACGGCATCGGCTTCTCTCAAAGCTTCCGCCGTAACCTCTGCCAGCTCCTCTGTTCCTGCCGGGTGAAATGACGCCACTGGGATTCTTCCGAGGTAAAGCTCTGCCTCCGGCGTTATAATCGGCAGTTCCCCTTCAAGGAGCGTTGAGGCGACTATTGAGTACGGGGGATGAAGGTGTGCTATTGCCTTTACCTCGGGTCTAAGCCTGTAAACGGCCAGGTGAAGTCTGTACTCGGAGGAGGGCCTAACCCCTGAAATCTGATTCCCCCCAATGTCGATAACTGCTACCTGCTCCTCGCTCATCTCGTCCATGACAACTCCTGTGGCCTTGATGAAAACTAGGTCTCCAACCCTAACGCTCAGGTTTCCGCCGAAGGCTGCCGTTAAACCCCTCTCGTGAGCCTTTTTAGAGTAGAGAACGAGCTGACGCTTCGCAATTCTGCTCATACTACTCACCCCTTACCTTAACCCCGTATCCGCAGTCGAGGCAGATTGCCTTTTCCCCGTGCCATACAAGTTCTCCACCGCAGAGTGGACAGATGTCTTTTTTCCCGCTTTTTCTCCAGCGCTCGAAGGTCTCCTTATCTATCACGAGGTAGATATCGTCTTTTTCCTCCTCGAAGTCTCCCAGAACGGGATTGCTCTCAAGCTCACCGGTCTCTAGGTTCACTATCACCGGTTCAAGCCCTATGTTTCCCTCGTATTCCAAATCGTTCGCAGGTAGGATTTCGAGGATCAGGGCGTTCAGTTTTCTATCGTGGTAGGCTATGACCTCAAGGGCGTCGCTGACTTCACCGCTGGCTGGGATGATGTCAATAATCATGCTCTCCCTTGGGAAGAGGAGCGCTATCACATCCCTGCTCCGAAATAAAGCGAGGCCATTTCCGGTGTAAAGCTCCTCAAGGCCGAGCCCCTTGAGGAAACCCCTGACCTCGTCGCCGTTTGGAAGGCGCTTTTCTCCCACCATAACGTTCATCATCCTCTTCGCGAGTGGAATCGCTACCGTTATCGGCTCGTGCATAACCCTCACCTTCGCTATTCGGAGGGAAAAATTTATAAACCTGCTCCAAGATTATGGTTCGGGCCAACTCAGTAGGGTCCCGCGGTAGCCTAGCCTGGGAGTGGCGGCGGACTGTAGATCCGCAGGTCCCCGGTTCAAATCCGGGCCGCGGGACCACCAGAATTCTAACGGTTCTACTGAGGCAAACTGTAAAAATCTACAAAGCGTTTTTAATTGTGCATAGCGCTAGAAAATGGCGACAAGAAAAAGGGAGGGGTCATTTCATCTTCTCGAGGATTATCGCGGGGCAGACCTTGAGGACACCATCAATCCTGCCGATTTTGTTGGAGATTATGTCTGACAGGTCCTCCCCGTCCCTGGCCCATACCTCGGCCATTATCATGTGGTCCCCACTTGTGAGGTAGATGTGCCTCACGAACTCGAAGTCCCTCAGCTTGTTAGCCACCTCGAATATTTTCTCTGGCCTCGTGTCTATCCCGGTTATGCTAACCAAGTTGTAGCCGAGCTTGGCCGGGTCAACTACTATCGTGTACTGCTTTATAACACCCGCCTCTTCCAGCGCTTTGACACGTTTTCGAACCGCTGTCTCGCTGATGCCGAGGACTTTGGCTATTTCCGTGAACGGCGTCCTCGCGTCCTTTGTGAGCATGTCCAGTATAATCCTGTCCCTTTCATCTAACATACTCCTACCACCTAAGTTCTAATTACGCACCGCGCCTTTATTAAGGTATCGGTTTTTTTAGTTTAAATATCAAACCTTTCTTAATTCAACCACGGCCTCAACGTGGGGGGTGTGCGGGAACATGTCTAGTCCGATGGCGTTTTCAACGTGGTACTTCTCTCTCAGTGCAGAGAGGTTCTCGGAAAGAGTCTTGGGATTGCAGGATACGTAGATTATCTTTTCGGGTTCGTCCCTCAGGATTTTCTGAATTAACTTTGGGTGAAGACCCGCCCTTGGGGGGTCAACTATTATTGTGTCGTATTTTGAGAGGTTTTTAACGTCCTTATCGCTTCCGACGTGGAATTTTGCATTTACTCCGTTCAGTTCGGCGTTTTTGTTGGCCATCTCAACAGCAAAGGGATTAATCTCAACCCCCTCAACCTTAAAGCCCCTCTTTGCCAAATAAACACCGAACGTCCCAACACCCGAATACAAGTCTAAAACCCTCCCACCATCGACCAGCTCTGCAACTTTCTTCACGAGATTTACCGCTTGGTAGCTGTTCGTCTGGAAGAAGCTGTTGGGATGAATGAGGTAAAGGACGTCCTCGAGCTTCTCCATTATGAAGGGATTTCCCCAGAATCGCTGGACGTCGCCGTATGAAACGTCGCTATCGCTTCTATTCACGCTCCAGTAAATTGAGCTGACGAAGGGGAAGTAGTTGGGGAAGGACTCCGGCAGGTTTCCTTCCTTCGTTACGAGGTTCACCATAAGCTCACTTGTGAACTTGCCCTCGCGGATGACGATGTACCTTAAAAATCCCTCGTTCCTCCTTATGTCGTAGAGCGAGAGCTTTTCATCCTCGATGAACTCTCTCAGGGCCTTCAGAACCTTTCCACTTGAGTCCCCAAAGACCGGGCACTCCTCTATGTCAACCGCCTCCCACCACGTCCCGTATCGCCGGAACCCTATCCCAGTTGTCGAAATGACAATATCAACTCGATTTCTATGGCCGTATATCTTTGGTGAGGGAATAACATTAACATTGAGACCTGTGTATTTTGATAGTTTTGATGCCTTGAAGCGGAGTTGTTCTTCATAGGGGATGTGCTGGAGAAGACAGCCTCCACACCTTCCAAAGTATGGGCATTTTGGCTCGACTCTCCTGGGAGAGGGTTCGAGGACTTTGAATTCGGTGGCTATGAGCTTTCTCTTCTTTCTTCTCCACCGGAGAACTTCGACGGTATCGCCCGGCGCAGTATGGGGGACGAGTATCTCCCTCCTCCCGTCTCGCAGAACACCCAATCCATCATCGCTTAGCCGTTCTATAACTCCCCTCATGGCCGGCGGTGCTCATCGTTGCTTATAAACTTGCCCTTTGAACGTTCGTCAAAACTGTCCACGGAAGGTTTATTTAGTCTGGGAGCGTACTATTATCGGTGCCGGGTTCATGTTTGGGCGCCGCAAGGATATAGTGTATAAGGTTTTGGCCACAAAGAAGAGGGCCGTTGCCCTCCAGAACCTCAGCGCGGAGCTTGAAACGCCCGCTCCTGCCCTGCTCAAGACCGTCCGGGAGCTGGAGTCCGAGGGTCTCGTCGAGGTCTTTTATGGTCGCAACAAGGCGGCCATCATGGTGAGGGCCAAGACACTGGAGGACTACATTTGACCTTATCCTTTTCTTTGAGCTTGGGGTGATACCTACCTTTTTTCATGGTTCTTTCTCTTCAAAAGCTCTGAGACGGTAACCAGCGGTGCGAATGTGTACCCCTTCAGGTTCTCCCTTGCGCCCTCTTCCCTGTCAACCACAACCAATATGGCCGATACCTTGCCCCCTTCCTTCTCAAGGACCTTCACCGATCGCAGGACGCTTCCACCAGTTGTTGTGACGTCCTCAACGAGAAGAATCCTGTCCCCGGGCCTAACCTCCCCTTCAATCTGGCTTCCGGTTCCGTGTCCCTTCGGCCTCTTCCTGACGATGACGAAGGGCTTATCTGTTTCAAGGGAAAGCGCAGTGGCTATTGGCACCGCACCTAGCTCTGGACCAGCTATCCTCTCGAACTCAAGGCCGAGCTTTTCAGCCTCTTCTTTCATGAGTTTGGCAATCAGCTTTAGAACCCTCGGGTTCGTTATCAGTTTCTTGACGTTAATGTAGTAGTCGCTCTCCTTGCCAGAGGTCAGAACGAAGTGCCCGAAGAGAATTGCCTTCTCCTCGAAGAAAGCTTTGATGAGGTCGTCTTTTATCGCCATGGGCACCACCGCACTCTCTTGATACTTTCTTTTAAAAAATGTGGCGGGTTTAGTGTTTTTAAATAAACATAGAACGTTCAACCAAAAGCTTTAAATTACTATCATCAAAAGTTAGACGGTGGTAGGATGATAGGGGAGCTTCTTGTCGTGGTCTATATTCTGCTGGCCGTCGTCCTTGGTATCGGAGTGTTCACAAAAACATTGTCTTGGCTTGCCGAGACGGATAGGGTTGTTTTTCCTCCTTCCCGGGTCTCAATACTTGGCTGGGGTCTGGTTGCTTTCGTGTCCGCGCTCTTTCTTGAGTTCTCAATAATATATCCCTTCTGGGGAAGTTCTGCCATGCTTCTCCTCTTGGCGATAGCCGTGGGGCCAATTGAAGAAGGCTCCAAGCTTCTTCCGTACCTCCTGATCAAAAACGGTGATGAAATGTCCCGCTGGTATATCACGCTCAGGGCATCCCTCGTTTTTGGCCTCATGGAGGCGGCTCTCTACTTTTTGGTTCTCCTGTCTAGGGGGAATCTCATCGGTGGGCTTCTCAGGGCCATCGTTGCCATGTACCATGTTGCATGGACCGCAATAGCCCTGGAGGACGCCCTTAAGGGCTCCCTTTTGAGGGGCTATCTCAGGGCTTCACTCCTACACGGTCTCTACGATGCGCCGGTTCTGCTCCTGTACTTCAGTGGTAGTTTCGCGGGTCTGCTAGCACTCGGAGGAATGTGGGCCGTTGTTTACCTGTATCGCTCCCTCGATGAAGCCTTTGGATTTGCAGTTAGGTACAGGACGAAGTTGTTGGAACGGAGAACCAACGCGGAAGGAGTGGGGGGTTCGTGGGAATCCAATGAAGGGGAGAAAACCGGGGAAGGCTTTAGTTCTTGGCCTTGAACCTCTCCTGAAGTTCGTAGAGCTGGGCAATTCTTTCTATTGTGTCGGCCTCCTCTGGGCTTTTGTCTTCCCTTAAGGCAACATACCGCGGGAACCTTAACGCAAAACCACTCTTGTACTTGGGACTCTTCTGTATCTCCTGGTAGGTAACTTCGATGACTATCTTTGGCTCAATCTCGACGAACTTGCCCTCTTCGTGGACTATCAGGGGCTTTAGCATCTTGGTGAACTCTACTAAATCTTCATCAGTGAAACCACTCCCAACCTTTCCAACCGGAACGAACTCACCGCTGTTCGGGTCGTAGGCCCCAACCAAGAACGAGCCAAGGAGGTGTGCCCTTCTTCCCTCGCCCCACTCGGCACCTATGATGACCAGATCGAGGTTCTCCATCGTCGGTTTAATCTTCAGCCACTTCTTGCCCCTGTTTCCGGGTTCATAGACAGAGTCGAGTCTCTTGGCCATAAGCCCTTCGTGACCCAGCTCCAGGGCGCGCTGGTAGAACTTCTCTGCCTCGTCGGCTCTCTTTGTTACCAGTTGCTCGGCGAGTTTTATCCTCTCGCTTTCCGTAACGCTGTTTTCAAGTCTCTTTCTCCTCTCGACGAACTGAACGTCTATAAGGACTTCCCCATCGGCGTAGAGTATATCAAAGAGGTTTAGCTCGAGCGGAATTTTTTCAATCATCTCCTCGATGTTGTACTTCCTTCTAAAGCGCCTCAGAACGTACTGGAAGGGCCTTGGACGACCGTTTTCTCCGACGGCGACCAGTTCGCCTTCGACTATGACCTTCTCAGGCCTCAGAGAGGCTTTAACGGCCTCGACTATTTCTGGAATCGACCTGGTTACGTTCTCGAGCCTGCGGGAGTAAATTATAACCCTGTCACCGTCCTTGTGGACCTGAACGCGCGCGCCGTCGTATTTGATTTCGAAGGCGGCCTCACCACCCATCTCAATGAGCGCCTCCTTCACGTTGGCCGCGTTTTGAGCTAGCATCGGTCTTATGGGCTTGCCCACCTGAATACTCACCTTTGAGAGGCCCCCGTTGCCCTCGAGCTTCGCAACTTTCGCCACATAGCCGAAGTCGCTCGTGAGCATGTAGGCCCTTTCAACCAGCTCCGCCTTGACCTTGAAGGCCTCTGCTATGGCATCCCTAAGGATTCCCTCCGCAACGCCGGTTCTCATCGTCCCAAGGACTGTTCTTGCCAGATACTTACCCTCCTCAGGCTGAGCGTCCATGAAGAGGTTAGCCAAATACTTCATCTTCCTGTCCTGGCTACCCTCGCCCTGAGCTTCAGCCACCTTTACAAAGGTGTTGTAAACGCGCTTTATCGTTAGGGGCTGGGAGAAGAAGCTCTTCTGCTTCCTCTTTTTCAAAGCCAAGGCCACGCTCTCTCCCAAATCTCCAGTGTCCTTAATCGAGTTCTCAATTTCCCTCTCGGGAACACCGGTGGCAATAGAAACGGCCCTTATGAGGAGCTTTTCACCGACGCCAAGTTCCCTCTCATCCCAGTCTGGGAAGACCTTCCCGAGGATTAGGTAGGGCACTATCTCTAGCAGGTCATCGGGTGTTCTCTTGAGAAAATCTGCCACGAATTTAGTTTTGAGCGTTTTTAGTGTGGTTTTTTCCAGACGTTTATAAAGCTCAGTCAGCTCCGAATACCTCATGTCACCCACTCTCACCACCGGAGATAATAGGGCATGAAGGGATAAAAGGTTAGCCCACCCACCTTCCGACTTTTGGTTTTCCTTCGTGGATTCCCGCTACGTCATAGGGGACGTCAAGGTTCGCCAGGATGGACTTGGTCACCTCAACTTCCTTTTCTTTAATCAAAGCGAAGAGGCCCTTCCCCAGCATTATCATCGAGCTCGGGATTTTCAGGACTTTGTCCAGTTCTCTCGCGAGTTCGAGGAGTTCTCCTGACAGGAGTCCGGTCTCTTCGGCGAAGGCCCTCGCGAGGGTCATCATTCTTTCTGGGGTTGGCTCCCTGAGGAGTTTCTCAAGAGCAAGCTTTCCCTTGCGCTCTATAACCTTCACGACGTCTCCGTCCAGAACTTCCCTCGTTGAGAGCCTTCCCAGTGGAACAACGAGAACCTTGTAGTCCTCAAAGAAGAGGTTGTCCACCACACCTATTCCTGGACCGCCGGGTTTAACGCGAACCTCTATGCCCCCAGCGAGCTGGGCTATCACATCACCGAGGCCTCCTCGATGTTTAACCTCTTCCTCGTGCGCTATCTTCGCGGCTTTAAGCCACGTCCCTCCGAAGGCGTAGCTCAACGTCAAGGCGGTCCCCAAAGCCCCTCCAGCACTGTTGCCGAAGCCGTAGCCGTTGGGAAAGTCGAAGTACTGCCAGATTTCAACCTCACCGGGGAAATCTCTGGGGATAATTCTCTCGGCGACGGAGTAACTTATAACCGCTTCATCTCTCTTTACAGGCTCGCCGTTGAAAGCTATGTGAACGTGCCGTTCAAGGGTGCCGGTTTCTATGCTCGCAAAGACGTTTGTGCCTTTATCAAGGTTTATTCCCGCACCGAGGGAGCCGGTTTTGAGGGGGTCATCTTGAAAGACCGGAACGAAAAAGGCCGTTATGTGGGCTGGAACGAATGACCTGATAAGCATGGCACCACCCAAATAAGGGTGAAGATGAGGCCTTAAAAAACTCACGAAGACAGTATGATCCTCTCCGGGTTTACCCTTTCAAGGGCTAGGGAGCCAACCAACGCAACGAGCACGGAGATTACCATGAGGATCTCCGTTGCAAGGTCGAGTGAGAGGCCCTCCCTGGCCACATACTTCGGTATTCTTGCGAGCACAAAAATTAGCAGGAACAGAATCGTATTCAAAGCCCTCACGTTGGAAACCTGAAGTGTAAGCGCCAGGGACAACATCCCGAGTCCCCACGTGAAGAGCGCGCTACCAAGTATAGGCATGATGAGCCAGAGGGGGGACGGCGCCCTATGGTATAGGAGAACACCTACTCCCCACGCCGAGAGGAGTGCTATTGTAAACGTTGGCAACATCTCCACAAAAAGGAAGCGGGAGGGCTTTTCTGGGAAGAGCATGTAGAGGTGGTAGAACTTTGAGGTCTTCCTCTTCAGGAATCCAGCAAAGGACACGGAGACTATAATGGCATATCCCACCAGCATCATGGTGAAGAGGGAGTAGAATTGGAACAGGCTTCTGGATTCCAGGAAGGTCGACACGCTCTCGTTGCTAAGGAAGGCCCAGAATAGGAGACCAATCATAACGAAAACGAACATGGACTCCCGGAGGGTAGTTCTAAAGTGCAGGAGCAGTAACTTTCTCACCTTCATGGCAAACCACCCACCAGCCTAAAGTATACTCTTTCAAGGTCATCGACTTCCTCAAGTGAAAACTCGGCCCGGGTAATGCCGTTGACAATGATTGCGGCCCTGTCTGCTATCTTCTGAACTTCTGGAAGATTGTGGGAGGAGAAGAATATCGTCTTACCGTCATCTCTCAATCTTAGGAGGAGATTTCTCACCTCAACCTGTGCTGTCGGATCAAGCCCACTCGTAGGTTCATCGAGAATCAGGAGCTCGGGTTCGTGGAGGAGGGAAGATGCAAGGGAAACCTTCCTTTTCATACCCTTTGAAAGTTCTTTGAATTTCTTGTTCCAATGTTCCTTCGGGAATTCAACCCCGAAGCTCTTTCATTATATATAAGTTTTTCTCGAATTTTTTTGTCAATAATCCCTGTATTTCCGAATATCTTTAAAAATCCACGCGCATTGATGATTACCTACCTTCTCTGAAGTTCACAGGAGGATGCTCAGGTATATTATAGAACATTGAACCAATAAAAATCTTTCCAAAACTTGTTCCAGCATGAGGCACTTACAATAAACAAGACTAAAAATCGTAACGTTTAAACAGCAAAATTTACAAAATGTGAACGGAAAATCAGCCAATTTCTTTAAGCAACTTTGCCAGTTTGACGAAATCCTTCCTGAGTTCCTCCCGTATGGGGGGCTTGTAGAGGGCGGCTGCCGGGTGGTACATCGGCATTATGACGAGTTTTCCGAACAGGGTTCTCGTCTCAAAGGTCTTTCCATGGATCTTACTTATCGGCTCTGGTTCAAAGCCAAACTTCGTGAGTATGTACCTCATAGAATGTCTGCCGAGCGGAACTATCACCTTTGGCCGGATAATGTCAATCTGCCTGTCGAGGTAGGGGGAGCAGGCTTTGATTTCCTCCTCGGTCGGGTCGCGATTTTCAGGTGGTCGGCACTTGACGATGTTGGTTATGTAAACCTCCTCCCTGCTCAGACCTATCTCGTCCAAAAGCTCGTCAAGGACTTTACCTGCCCTTCCAACGAAGGGAAGTCCCTTCTGGTCCTCCCAGTAGCCAGGTGCCTCGCCTACGAACATCACCTTGGCGTCGTAGCTTCCGGCTCCTGGAACGGCGTTGGTTCTTAACTCCCCTAGGGGACACTTCCTGCAGTTCCTTATGCGCTCTTCAAGCTTCCTCATGAGTTCTTCTTTGTCCATGGTCATCACGCGAGGGTCTTCTGGTTGAGGTAAGCCCTGAGGAATTCGTTCCAGGCGGTATAAAAGCCCCTCTCGTAGTCATCGCGGAAGTCTTGGCTCGAGAGCTTCATGTAGTTTTCGAGAAGCTCTTTCGCTTTTTCTCTGTCGTTGGTTGAGAGGAGCTGGACGACAAGGGAGTCGGTGTCGTTGTCCTTCAGGGCGTTCATTATGCCCTCAACGGCCTTTGAGTAACCGTGTCCCCACTCATCGTTGCCGGCAATTTTGATTAACTTTTCCAGATGTCCTTTAGCCCTGCTGAAGTCCCTCCTTAGGAGTGCCCTGACGAACATCTCCATCCTCATCTCTCTCGCGGGCATTCTACCACCGGAGCCCTTTATGTGGTATTCCTTTTAACGTTAGCTTCATTGCCCATTTTTGGGTCATACCTATGAAGGAAAAAGTTCATATTTACGCAAAAGCTTTTATACCTCCCCGTTGGAGTTTAGGGTAGCGGTGATGAACTATGGCGGAGAACGTTGGTGAGATTCCCAGCGGTGAAAAGGAATTTGAACAGCTCACCAGAAGGGTCAGGGACATAGTTGAGTTCCCTGAAATAAGTGAGGAGGAGTTCCAGACCATGCTCAAGAGTGCGAGCAGGGTTTACGGGGGACCTTTGCCCCACAGAACGTACTCCATCTGCCCAGAAACGAGGAGGATTGTTCCTGCTCTCGTATGGGAAAAGGACGGCAAGGTATGGATAAGTAAAAAGTGTCCCGAGGGCATGGTTACCGATCTCTATTACGAGAGCGTTGAGCAGTACTACCGCTTCCAGCGCTGGAAGTATGATTTCAAGCTTAAAAGTACCAACGTCGAGAACACCGGTGTAAACTGCCCCCTTGACTGTGGTCTCTGTGCCAGGCATCGCTCACACACGAGCCTGATTAACATAGTTCTGACCAACAGATGCAACCTCTCATGCTGGTACTGCTTCTTCTACGCGAGGGAAGGTCAGCCAATCTACGAGCCAACCCTTGAGCAGATTAGAATGATGCTCCGCAATGCGAAGAAGGAGTATCCTGTTGGGGCCAACGCCGTCCAGCTCACGGGAGGAGAACCAACGCTCCGCAATGACCTCATAGAGATTATCAGAATTGCAAAGGAAGAGGGTTACGACCACGTCCAGCTCAACACCGACGGCATAAAGCTGGCCTTTGAGCCTGAACTCGTCAAGAAGGTTAGGGAAGCCGGTGTTAACACTCTCTACCTGAGCTACGATGGAATGACGCCTCAGACCAACTGGAAGAACCACTGGGAGATTCCGCTCATCTTTGAGAACGTGAGGAAGGCCGGTGGCCCTGGAATAGTCTTGGTTCCAACGACCATAAGGAACGTTAACGACCACGAGCTTGGGGCTATCATAAACTTTGGTCTGAACCATCTCGATATAGTGCGCGGTGTGAACTTCCAGCCCCTATCGATGACTGGTAGGGTTCCAAAGAGGGAGCGCCAGCGCTTCAGGATAACCATAGCGGGTGCCATAAAGCGGATAGAGGAGCAGACCAACGGTGTCATAGAGATGAACGACTGGTATCCGATTCCAATAGCCGGGCACATAGCAAGGTTTTTTGAAGCATTTACGGGTTCGCGCTACTACATGACGAGCCACTACTGCTGCGGTGCAGCAACCTATGTCTTCCTTGACAGGGAGCACAAAAGGGTGATTCCAATAAGCAGGTTCCTTGACGTTGAGGGCTTCGTCGAGTACCTTGAGAGCAAGGCGGAGGAGATAGAGAAGTGGAAGCACCTCGGAAAACTACAGAAGCTCAAGCTCGGGGCGGAGATATTCCTCAAGTTCAAGAGCTTCTACGACGACAGATACGCTCCCAAGGGACTGAAGGTCCTCGATCTCATAAAGAATGCCTTCATGCACGGGAACTACGACGCCTTAGGAAAGTTCCACGAGAACGCTCTCTTCCTTGGAATGATGCACTTCATGGACGAGTACAACTACGACGTGGAGAGAGTAGAGCGTTGCGTCATCCACTACGCCATGCCCGACGGCAGGATAGTGCCCTTCTGTACCTTCAACGTGATTCCGGAACTCTACCGCGACAAGGTTCAGGCCCAGTTCAGCTACACCTGGGAGGAGTGGAAGGCTCTCCATCCAG
>Ga0256833_1001756_pt1 | contig 15585 bp, 14 predicted proteins | sample 356284metaG_FD_190535 | JGI IMG/M metagenome (GOLD analysis project Ga0256833, IMG submission 190535) | Hydrothermal vent microbial communities from Mid Atlantic Ridge, Atlantic Ocean - 356-284 | ecosystem: Environmental > Aquatic > Marine > Hydrothermal vents | place: Atlantic Ocean: Mid...
GGCTAAGGCGATGAGCTACGTCTTCGGCACCTCAGCGATAGCTACAGTGGGTGATGCCATTCGGTTAGGCGGGGCCTTCGCAATAATAGCGCCGCTGACGCACCTCCTCTGGTACGAGCACAAGTACGTCTCATTTGACCCAGAGGGGGCCGAGGTCATGGGTGTGAGGGTGAGGGCGTACCGCTACCTCTTCTACAGCCTGATAGCCATAGCATCCGGAGCACTCTCGATGAGCCTCGGCGTACTCATAGCGCATGTGGCGATATCGACCCCGGGCTTAGTGGCCTCCATGAAGGCGAGGAGGATGTTCCTCACATCATACACTGTATCGCTGCTGATGTTCCTCGGAGGGTACAGCATCGCTTACGTCGCCAACCTACCACCCTCCGCAGGCGTGGGGGCTCTCTCGGTCGCTATATCAGCGGGTGTGATGGCGGTGATGAGGCGTGCCTAGCGAGCTCCTCAGCCCAAGGGACGTTGACTACCTAATGATTGTGTACCACCTCAGCCACGTAAGAGGGGTGGCTAGAACAAGCGACGTTGCTAAGTACCTTGGTATAGCCAAGCCAACGGCGTCCCTAATGCTGAAGAAGCTGACTAGGTCCGGGCTGCTGAGGAGGGTTGACAGTGGTTATGCCTTAACGGAGGAGGGGCTCTCCGTATGCACAGACATGTTTATTAAACACACAATAATTGAGACTGCCCTTACTAGGCTTGGCCTCGACCCGGATGAGGCGTGTAAGCTGGCTAGGGAGATAGAGGTGCTCATACCGATGGATAAAGCTCTCAAGATCTGGGAGGGGTTAGGTAGGCCCGAGAGGTGCCCTCACTCAGACCCCATAAGGTGCTCTGCCCCACCTCCACTGTCATGCAGGGTGCGTGTCGTGGCTAGACTTAGGTAATGTCTTATCTTGTTGAGATAAAAGTTCTCTTTTATTAAGTTAATGCTGTGCTTAACTGAGGTAAGTAATTATGGCCATAAACGTGAGCAGGCCCGTTATTGTGGTTGAGCCACCCGGCCCCAAAGCGAGAGAATGGATCGAGAGGGACAAGAAACTCCTATCAACCTCATTGACCAGGACAGCGCCTCTGGTTCCTGCTGAAACCGACTATGTCTGGATAAAGGACGTGGACGGGAACATATTCCTCGACTTCGGGTCCGGCATAGCCGTTACCAATGTCGGGCACAGGCATCCTAAGGTCGTTGAGGCAATAAAGAAGACCGCCGACATCCTGGACCACACGAACTCCTGCGACTTCTACAACTACCTGCAGGTGATCTACGCCGAGAGGCTGACCTCCATAACACCAGGCAACTTCCACAAGAGGGTCTTCTTCGGCAACTCAGGCACTGAGGCGGTCGAATGTGCCCTCAAAGCAGTCAGGTGGCACTCACCGGGCAAGCCATACATCATAGGGTTCGTACCGGGCTTCCACGGAAGAACCTTCGGCTCCCTAGCCTTTACAACAACCAAGCTCACCGCTAGGAGGAGATTCTTCCCATTCATGGGCGGCGCCGTGCACGTCCCGTTCCCCAACACCTACCGCTGCCCGTTCAAGGGCCTTGAGGGAGACGACTGTGTAGAGGCTGTGCTTGACTACATAGAGAACTTCCTCTTCAAGCACGTGGTACCGCCTGACGAGGTGGCTGGCATGATAATCGAGCCCATACTGGGGGCAGGCGGCATAGTGCCAGCGCCAGAGAAGTTCATGAAGGAGCTGCGAAGAATGGCGAACGACTACGGCTTCTACCTAATCATCGACGAGGTCCAGACAGGGTTCGGCAGGACGGGCAAGATGTTCGCGATCGAGTACTACGGCATAGACCCGGACGTCATGACCCTCAGCAAGGCGATAGCTAACGGGCTCCCGATGGGTGCCTGCGTCGCTAAGGCGGAGCTCCTTGAGTGGGACCCGGACGCACACGAAAACACCCTCGGCGCCAACCCGATAGTGATCTCCGCGGCCCTAGCGGTGCTCGACATAATGGAGGAGGAGAAGCTCCCGGAGAGGGCTGCCGAGCTTGGCGAGTACTTCATGAAGAGGCTGAAGGAGCTGCAGGACAAGTACGACTACATAGGTGACGTGAGGGGCAAGGGCCTAATGATAGGTGTCGAGTTCGTTAAGGACAAGGAGAGCAAGGAACCCTTCAAGAAGCTGAGGAACGCCGTGATAGACGAGGCCTTCAAGCGCGGCCTCATAATACTCGGCTCCGGCATCTCTGCCTTAAGGATACAGCCGCCGCTCGTCATAAAGAAGGAGCACATAGACATAGCTATCGAGATACTTGACCAGGCGATAAAGGCGGCCATTGATAAGGCTGCATAATCGTACATTCTTAACTATTTAACTATTTTTCCATATAATGCCAAAATAGGTAAAATTTTTAACCCTGGAAGCCTTAAGCGAATCGGGGGTGAGAGCCATGGTCGCCGGGGTGAAGACCTAGAAGGGGGTCTTCCCTCGGGACCATGGCTTTTTCACCCCCAATCATTATTAATTCGCTTAGCTACATCATGCGGCAGAGCTTAGGAACATAGGTGCATTAAGCCCTCCTTTATAGACTAATTCCAATCCATTAATGGTGCAGCTAATGGTTGATGAGAGGATAAAGGCCCTCTTCGAACCAAGATCGGTCGCTGTCATCGGCGCATCAAGAAATCCCAAGAAGACAGGCCACATCATACTGAAGAACATCATAGACGCTGGCTTCAAGGGGAGGATCTATCCGATCAACCCGAAGGCAGGCGAGATCCTGGGCCTGAAAGCTTACCCATCGATAAAGGACGTGCCCGACGACGTGGACTTGGCAGTCTTCGTTATCCCGGCGAGGTTCGTCCCAGACGCCATGGAGGAGGCGGGAGAGAAAGGTGTGAAGGCCGCAGTAATCATATCTGGAGGATTTAGGGAACTAGGCACACCGGAGGGCAGAGAACTCGAGGAAAGGCTTAAGGCGGTAGCACGGAAGCACGGCATCAGGTTCCTCGGCCCTAACTGCCAGGGCGTGAACAACCCGCACCTCGGCCTCTGCGCTTCTTGGCCTCTCATAAAGGCCGCCGGCCCTCTCGCAATAGTTTCTCAGTCAGGTACCTTCGCCGCCACCTTCGAGTACTGGGCTGAGAGGGAGGGCATAGGCATAAGTAAGATGGCAGCCCTCGGCAACAAGGCCGACATAAACGAGATAGACTTGCTCGAATACCTCGGCGAGGACCCGAACACCAAGGCGGTGGCGCTGTACATAGAGGCCGTTAGCGACGGGCGCAGGTTCCTCGAGGTCGCTGAGGAAGTCGGCAAGAAGAAGCCGGTCATAGTGTTCAAGTCGGGGAGAACGGAGTCCGGCGCAAAGGCAGTCGCGTCACACACGGGCTCCCTAGCCGGGTCCTATAAGGTGTACCTAGCAGCCTTCAAGAAGGTCGGCGCTATCCCTGTTGACTCGCTCGAAGAGCTTTACGACTACGCCAAGGGACTCTCGATGTTGCCTAGGAAGCTCGTCAGAACGGTACAGATAGTGACGTCCTCAGGTGGCTCCGGAATAGTCTCGACCGACTACGCAGAGATGCTGGGCTTCAGGATGAACGAGCTGAAGGAGGGTGTGGCGGCAGCCCTGAGGAGTAAGCTACCCTCACACTGTATCATAAAGAACCCGCTCGACCTCACGGGCGATGCTGACGCCGCGAGATATGATGTGGCGCTCGAGGAGCTCTTCAAGGACGAGAACATAGACGCAATCATCACAATATTTGGCGATCCCATAGAGGGTGCTGCCGAGGTCGTTGAGAAGTGGTACGGGAAGGGCAAGGTCATCGTCCCGATATACCTAGGTGGTGGCGAGGTAGAGGATGTGGAGAGACTGAAGATGCATAAGAAGGGCATACCGGTGTTCCCGACGCCTGAGAGGGGTGTGAAGGTCCTCCGCGCCCTGAGGGACTACGTTGAGTGGCTCCGCTCGCGGGGGCTTGCCTGACATATTATTCTAAATAAGATTCGCCCGATAGGAAATAATTTTTATCGATTGGCCGCGTATCTCTTGGTGCAGGCTTTGGCGCCCCGTAAGAGAGTAATAATAGTTGGTGCAGGCGGCAGAGACTTCCACAACTTCAACGTCTTCTACAGGGACAATCCTGAGTACGAGGTAGTTGCGTTCACAGCCGCCCAGATACCCGGCGTCGAGAGGCGGAGGTACCCTCCTTCACTGGCGGGCTCCCTCTACCCCGACGGCATACCGATATTCCCCGAGGAGAAGCTCGGCGACCTCATAAGGGAGTTCCATGTAGACGAGGTAGTGCTTTCTTACTCCGACCTAACATACGGGGTGGTGGGGAGGATATTCTCGGAGGCTCTGGCTGCCGGCGCCAGTTTCAGGATCCTCTCCCCCAGGGAGACCATGCTACCCTCCTTCAGGCCAGTCATAGCGGTAACAGCGGTTAGGACCGGTGCAGGCAAGTCAACAGTGTCCAGGGCGGTTGTGAGGGAGCTTATGGGCAGGGGCGTAAGGCCTGTGCCTGTGAGGCACCCGATGGCCTACGGCGACCTGGAGAAGATGGCGGTCCAGATATTCCGGGAGTATGCCGACCTCGAGAGATATGGCGTCACAATTGAGGAGAGGGAGGAATACGAGCAGTACATACGCATGGGCCTCGTCGTGCTCGCGGGCGTGGACTACGGTGCTGTGCTGAGGGAGGCGGAGAAGCTCGGCGACGTGATCCTGTGGGACGGCGGCAACAACGACTACCCATTCTACAAGTTCGACTACATGATAACCGTGGCCGACGCCATGAGGCCGGGCCACGAGGTAGGCTCCTTCCCGGGCGAGGTCAACACGAGGCTAGCTGACGCTGTCATCGTCAACAAGATCTCACAGGCAAGGAGGGATGACATAGAGAGGGTCGTTAACAACGTAAGACGCGTGAACCCGAAGGCGAAGATAGCACTAGCCGACATGGAGGTCACGGTTGACAAGCCCGAGCTTGTCGAGGGTAAGAGGGTAGTGGTCATAGAGGACTCGCCGTCGGTCACGCACGGAGGCCTGCCCTACGGAGCCGGGTACGTGGCGGCTAAGAAGTACGGCGCGGCAGAGATAATCGATCCGAGGCCTTTCGCCGTAGGCATAATCAAGAAGATGTATGAGGAGTACCCTCACATGAAGGAAGTGCTGCCCTCAACAGGCTATACACCAGAGCAGCTGAGGGACCTCGAGGAGACAATTAAGCGCATAAACGCCGATGCCGTGGTACTCGGTACACCTGCCGACATAACGAGGCTCATCGAGATTGATAGGCCCGTGGTCAGGGTTCGGTGGGAGCTAGTGATAAGGGAGGGGCCCACGATAAAGGAGATGATCGACGAGTTCCTTGAGAGGGTCTCCGGGAGGTACTGATTTAGAGAATGACCTTCTAATTCAGCCGCGTATTTTACCCACCTTCTATATAAGTTTGATCGGGAAGCTGTCAAGAGACAGCGCAAGCTGGCAACAGCTAGCGAACCCGAACAGGAGAGACAAGGGTGATAGGAGATGAAGTGGGGGAATGGAAATGGCCTGAGGTGTCCCAGGTGCGGAGCGAGGGCGGCGTACATCGTGGAGGCGAGCGGGCACAACGGCCGCAGGGAGGTAACACACATAATAAGGTGCACCTACTGCGGGTACAGGGAGGTCGTCCAGCACCTCATACTGAGAAGGGGGCCTAAGGCCGTCACAATATATAGGCTAAGGTAGAACAGCTTTTTCCTTCGCCTCCTCAACCTCCTTAATGAATAAGTGCAGATGCATCAGTGGGATCACCACGGCTAATCCACTGTTCCTCACGCTTCCAACACCGTCCAGCGCATCCCTTCTTCCGCCTGCCCTAACGTAAGCACTAATGAATTCCTCAACGCAGGAACGGAACGCGGTCGTGTCAGTTATGTAGAAGAGCGCGAGGAAGAGGGCCGTCAGCAAGAGATCCCACCCCATCTCGTACGGCCTGGCGTCAAGCAGTGACTGTTCAGCATCAATAATCGCGACCCTACCCTCGACGACTAAGAAATTCGAGAGCTTCGTATCACCGAGGGCGGCCCCCCTACCGTGAACAGAGCCAAGCGCTGTGCCAAGGCCCCTGCAGTCCTTCCTCGGGTCAAGCCTCCGCCCATCAATGAACTCCCTAACCAGCTCGAACCTGTCCTCATCAACGCTGAGGACCCTGGGAACCAGTAACTCACCCCACCCCCTAGAGAAGAACGTTACCTCCCTTCGCAACCTTTCCCTGGGGCTGACGGCAAACCTGTACGCCGCCCTAAAGACTATGGCGGCAGGAACCCACTTCAGCAGGCCTATATGCTTTGTGAACCTCTTCTTAACTGCCTTCATACCCGCCCACTCAATAATCTCCGCTTGAGAGACCAGCTTGTCAAGCATCTCAGCAGGGACCCTCAGTATATCGAAGACGCTGCTAGACACTGGCACATGTCTCCCCAATTAGATGATAACACCCACTCAACAATAACATGAGGGGGACAGATTGAGGTTCAGATTAAGCAGCGGCTCCCTAGTAGACGCGGGGAAGGCGGCTAAGTTAATGGAGGAACTCCTCCGGAAGGTTAAGGAGTCAACTAGCGGGATAAGGCACGTGATCCCGGTCATGTCAGGCAAGGGAGGAGTGGGTAAGTCCCTAATGACTGCGTCACTAGCGCTTGCCTTAAAGGAGCTAGGCAAGCACGTCGCCATATTGGACGCTGATCTCCACGGCCCCTCAATACCGTGGCTCATGGGGGTAGTCAATAACTCGATGAAGGCGACGGAGGAGGGTAAGATACTCCCGGTTATCGCCGACGGAGTGAGCATAGTCTCGGTGGACCTGGCGCTCGAGAGGAAGGATACGCCGCTGGCGTGGAGGGGCCCAATAAAGACGAGGGCGATACTTGACCTCCTCTCCTTAACGGACTGGGGGCAGACGGAGTACCTCCTCGTCGACCTACCCCCCGGTACGGGGGATGAGGCACTGACGATACTGAGGTACCTCAAGCCAAGGCTCGGCGGGGCGGTACTCGTCACGATCCCTGGTGGACTCGTTAAGCACGTGGTTCAGAAGGCCATCAACTTCCTAAGAATTGTTGGCGCGCCTCTCATCGGCGTAGTCATTAACATGGCGTACTTCAAGTGCCCGGTGTGCGGGACAAGGCACGACATATTCGGGGATGTCTTGGTGCCGCCCGACGTGAGGGTTCTGGCTGAGATACCGATTGACCCGGAACTAGCCAAGCACATCTCGAGAGGGGAGCTCCGAGAATACTTCAGACACGAGAGCGCCTGGAAGAGAGCAGTGATTGGCGCGGCCTCAGAGATTCTTAAGGCCCTGGAGACCTCGCCTAGAACCTGATCTTGAGAATGCCCGCCCTCAGCCCACCATGCATAACATGAATAATGCCCTCGACCACCCCCTCAGAGTCTCTGACAGCACCGATCATGTCTCTTACCCTAGGGGTGATGCAGACAATCGTGGATATGCCCCCATCCCTCGCCGCCCTAACGAAGCCCCGGTAGAATGCCGGTATCTTCCTTGGGTTATGCGACCTTATTCCGTAGGGCGGGTTCGTTATCACGGCATCGGCTTCAGAGAGTTCGTAGAGGAGAGGGTCCTCGGCATCCCAGATCCCTAAGGTCACCCGCTGCTCTATGCCAGCACTTAGTAGATTCCTTATGGCTATGTAGACCGACTTGTGGCTTATGTCTGTACACCACGGCACGACATAGCGTTTCCTGGGTTTGTAGGAGGAGAGTGCCCCTGCCTCCTCGTCGGGCGAGTAAAGGGGAAACTTCCTGTACATGTAGCCGCGCCTGTAGCGCGAGATCGGTATGCCCAACCCTATCTGCACGGCCTCAGCAGGTATCGTGCCCCCGCCGCACATGGGGTCTATGAGCCTCTCGGGCTCCCCTGCCAGGTAATACATAGCAGCTGCGAGCGTGGTCTTCAAGGCGGCTGGGTGCGAGATCACCCTGTACCTTCTCTTATGCAGTGACTCGCCTGAGGTGTTCACACCTATGACGAACTCGTCCTCGATGACGTAGACATATATCTCTACATCCGGCGACCTCAGGTCAACCCTCGGCCTAAAGCCCTTGCTCTCCAACAGCGACTCGATCACTGCCGCGCCCACGACCCTTCCCACATCGATCGAGGTGAAGTCATGGCTCCCGACCCTCTCAGCCCTGACAGCGAAACTCATGCCGGGCCCTATGTAGGGTGTATAATCAATTGATACTGCTGCACTGCCGATATCCTCTAGGCCCTCATGATGACCGCTGATGAGCTCGATGAACACCCTGTTAGCGGTTCTCAAGAAGGAGTTAGATAGATAGAGGAAATTTCTGTCGGCGTCAAAATGAACTCTTCCTGGAGCCTTCCTTACTGGGGTGGCCCCCAGTCTCATACCTTCCTCGACGAGGACAGCCTCTAACCCCTTGGGGGTCGTGATGAAGTACCTCATGCGTTCCAGCTTCTTCAGCTCTTCCTGATCTTCTCCCTCAGCCCCTGGGTGGCGTCCTCATAGTCCCGTATCAGTCTCTCATCTATCCTCATAATGGTCTCAACCACGTCTACCATGGCCCTGTTGTCAAGCTGCCCGTGGAGCTCCTCAACGAGCCGGAGCTTCTCCTTATGCTTAACGAATATCATGTCGAGCCTAACTAAGGCCCTTTCAAGCTCCTGCTCTATGTCCATCTCCGCAGCCTTCTCTAGCTGCGTCATGTACCTGATGTCGTCCAGCCTTGACGAGGCCCTTAAGAGAGCCCTCAACACCTCCATCACAACGAGTTCGTCGGCTAAGAGTGATGTGGCTAGGGCCTTGATAGTAGGTGACTTAGACTTCCTCGCTAGGGAGGTGAGATCCATGACTATGTCTTCCTGCAGCTCCCTAATGCGCCTAAGGAGCGCTATGTACCCCATTGCCGACATGCGCCATCACCCGAAACAATATAGGTGAATGAATTCTAAAACATCACGTAGGTTTTTCGCCGCCTCCTCCAAAGGGCGGGGGCGAACCTTTCTCGACCCTGTCGACGTCAGCCCCAGGCTCTATCGTGGCATCACCCGAGTACCTGAGATGCCCCACCTCAGCACCACTCTCGATGAAGGCGTTCTCGACCCAAGCATCCTCAACCTCGCCACCCTTCTTCACAACGAGTTCCCTCGCCACCACCTCCTCGACGTAAGCGCCCTTACCGACCTCCACAACACCTCTAGCCACTACCCTAGCATGTACCTCGCTCTTCTTCCTCACATACACCCTCTCAGCAACAACCTCCCTCGCCTTGAGTGACCCGGCGACGTCAACGACATTGGCGATAACTCTCTCTGCCCGAAGCGACCCGCTTAACTCCACCTTCTCAGCCCTCACTGTGCCAGAGATCTTCGCCGACCCGCTCACCTCGAAGGCCTCTGCTTCTAGGTCCCCGTCAATCTTCAAGGAGCCGCTGACGCCGAGGTGTCTCACCTTAATCGGGCCGCTGACCCTTCCCGACCCGCTTATCTCGAGTTCTGCGCCCTCTCCGCCTCCCTCGATCCGTATCGAGCCCCCCACCTTTATTCTCCCGAACTTTATTGGGCCCCTTATTACGGCGGATCCTCCTACGTCGAGTTCCTCTATCTCCTGCATGTGTCTCGCCGTGTGAGTCTGTTGTGAAAGGTTATAATTAATGACCACAAATTGTGATCGATGAAGAGGTGCTGGCACCAGGAAGTCGCGGATGCCTTGAAGGCAATCATGGAGGGAGCCGACTCCATGAGGACAGTGTGCATGAGGGCTAACATGCCCCTTGACAGGTGCTCGAAGCTCCTCAAGCACCTGGAAAGACACGGGCTCATATACTGCTCGAGGGATGAGAAGAGATACGTGTGCAGGACGACGGAGATAGCGTATGTGTGGGTGGCCCTCTACAGGGAGCTAGAGAGAGTCCTTCCCAAGCCCTAGAACAGCTAGCACGAAGTCCAGCCACCTCCCTACGTAGTCGGGGTCCCAGAACTCCGCCCACCAGTAGTCGCTGTCGAGGGCATGGTGAAGGCCAACCCTAGCCGCCCTTACACGCTTTCCGCTGAGCCTGCCTGAGGCCTCCGACGCCCTCAGGGCCCTATAAACATCGCCGACCCTTGACCAGAGCTCGCACTGGCCTCCTGCCTCTCCGCACCACTTCCTGTAGCTACCTAACCAGGACGTCTCCCTCACAAAACTAATCACTTCCTCGGCCATGGAGGCGGCGTCCCTTGGGAACATGGTTTCGACGACCCCCGCGCCCTGCATCCTCTCTAAGTATGTGTAGTAGGCGTCGAGCATCACCGCAGCGTTTCTCGGATATTTGCTGAATAGGATCCAGTTCTCGCCGTCGAGTGCTGCCGTGACAATGGGTTCCTCGACACCGGATGATATCGCGGTCTCCAAAGCCCTCAACAACATCTCGTATACAGCCCTCACAGCGCTTTCCGCGGTTGCGTGGTTGTTGTTGAATGACAGCGAGTTGCTGAGGTCTGGGTCACGGAACAGCAAAGAGATCTCGCCCCTCCTCCTCAAGATGTAAGCTCTATGCATGGAGGCACCAGAGGGCATGTGGTGGTGGGCGTCCAGAACCGTGTACTTGAGGCCTAGCGAGGAGTAAATATCCGCCAGCTCGTTGACGAACGACATCTCGGGCGTCCAGACACCGGACGGGTTAGTATGCATCACCTCACGCGTGATCCTCAACCCAACAGCTAGCTCCTCCTCAACCACGTCGACCATGCCGAACCTGCGTATGATGAAGCCCTGTAGGGGGTGTGCCCACGGAGAGGTCAGGACCTCTATCACGCCCTCAACAGCCAGGGATGAGAAACCCCGCAGCACCTCCTTCACGGCCCCGACGACGTCACCACTCAGTAATTCACCGTCCTCCGTAAACGCGTAGCCGTCCTCAACAAGCCTAGCCCACCCGGCAAGGAGTGAAGGGCTCAAGTGCTCCCCAACCCGAACCCTGGGGTGCCTTACGTGCTCCAGCAGGTGAAGCCTGTACACACCCGCAGCGCCCGCGATGCCCACCTCATTCCTCACAACATGGAGTACATGCCAGTACCTTCTGTACAGGCCTGAGGGTAGTTCCCCCACTGGCTGATGATTATGAAACACCGTCACGAAACCTACGGGGCCGTCACCTTCATCGAGGACGAGCACATCGGCAGAGTCCAGAACCGACGAACCCGAGAGGAGCTCGATCCTCAAGCGCCCGGGCCTCCTAGCATACACGAGCAAAGACGGTGCGAGCTGGCCCGCAGCCTCTAAGCTATGTTCCATGCATCCCTCAGCTGAGCATAGCCTGATCCTTAGGTCGCCCCTCCTGCACGTCACGACGGCGTCGATCACCTCTCCCCGCATGTAAGCGGGGCGCCCGGGCACCACTAAACACATGGGATCATCACCGCGTGAGCCTGCTGAGGATCTTCAGGATCCTTCCTTTAATATCATCCCCGCCCTCGGAAACGAACTCCGCCAGTACAGCGTCAAGCTCGTCAGCGATCATGCCGGCCTTGAGCACGCCTCTGAACCACGCCTGAAAATCTTCTCTCCCGAGGTGGTAGATCACGGATTCTTCCGGGATCTCCTTCAGTAGCTTCATGAATTCCTTCATGGATGACGCTGCCCCTAAGAAGCCTCCGTCCGGTTTACGGAAAACGAATTCCTTGCCAGGGGGAGCCTTAAATGATGCGAGGTACTCGCTTAGCTTCTCCTCGATCTCGTGCTCGACAGCCCTTGCAAGAACCTCGAGCGCTGTGACGTATGTAGCGAAGGACTCCACGGGGTCCTTGAACGGGCTGAAGTATTGGTGAACAGCCCACGTAAGGCCCTCCTTCGTTGCCTGGTAGTAGAGGTGGTCGCTCGTGCTCAGCTCCCTCCACAGCCTGAGTAAGTCACCTCCCAACGCCCTCACGTAAGGAACCAGCTCCCTGTAGAGGGCGAAGGAGGTCTTCTGGAGGCTGTTACCGAGCCAGGAACTTGTGTCCCTCCCCTCGGCCCAGCTAATAGTCGCCCAGGGCGGGACGTCGTAGACCCCGGCCGGGTCGTGCTCAGCCGCCTCAGAGACCGTGGCGAACCTCAGCCCCCTCTTCCGCACCTCCTTCGGGAGCCACCTAAGGAACTCGTGTATGCCTGACTCTGGCCAGTGATGCTCTCCGAATGTCTCGTAATCAACCGCTATCAGCACGTAGTGCCCCTGAAGCATCGAGAGCCAGTCAGCGTACTTATCGGCCGTTAGGGGCCACTGATCCCAGGACCTGTCGCTGAACCTGTACCCGATGTCGTCACTCAGCCTGTAATGCCTCGTCAATATCCTCGCGTCACAGCCCCACGCCCTGTACACGAGGGTCGGAGGCCTCCCCCTAAGAACCCAGTCAACACCCTCGGTCACTATAGTGCGGAAGCCTAGGGAGTGGAGACCGCACCCTATATCGTTATTGTACATCATCTCGGTGTTCTCGGCGGCCTGGGGCCTTTGCCCAAAGACCTCCTCAACAGTCTTCGCCTGGGCAAGCACCTGCTCCCGGAACTCCTCCCAATCAACGAACCAGGCGAGGGAGTGGTAGTATGTCTGAGCAAGGAATTCTGCAGCACCTAACGATGCGAGTTCCTGGAAGAGGGTCACGACCTCACCAGCCCAGGCACCGAGCTGCTCAAGGGCAGTGCCCGAGATCGAGAAAGAAACTTTGAAGAAATCGGTGCCCAGCTCCTTGGCGGCCTCTATCAGTATTCTCGTGGCCGGGACGTAGCACTTCCTGGCCGCCCTCTCGATCACGAGCTTGTTGAGGCCGTCGTCAAAGATCGCCTCCTCTACCCGAGCGGGGTTCTTAACGGCCCATGGGTCGACGGGGAGGTAGTTGCTGAGGCCTTTCCTCAGCCGCCTCGGCTGATGAACCTCGAACATCAGAACAACATCCAGTCCGGGCACCCAAGAAAGCTTTGCTGAGGAACTTAAGAAGGCACCCAAAATTTAAAGCTCATTAAGCAGGCGCCGCAATAAAGCTAGGTGCGTTACGTGGCCGGCAACAACGTCAGCCTAGACGTCAAGCGCTGGGGCCCGGACCTTGAGGAGAGACTGCTCAAGATATGGGAGGAGGAGGGCCCCATACACGACGAGATAGACTTCGAGAAGGACGATAAGTACGTCGTGATCGACACACCCCCACCGTACCCTTCAGGGATGTGGGGCGTTGCCCAGGCAGGCCACTACGCCCAGATAGACATGGTGGGGAGGGCATTCAGGCTAATGGGTTACAAGGTGCTCCTGCCTTTCTACGCCGACAGGAACGGCCTCCCGGCCGAGGTCACCGTTGAGAAGCGGTACGGGATAAGCGCCCACGACATAGCCAAGACCCCTGAGGGCAGGGAGAAGTTCCTCAAAATGGTTAAGGAGGTGCTCGACGAGGTTGAGGCGGACCTCGTTAAGATATGGAAGAGGCTCGGGTGCTCGTTCGAGTACTGGAGAAACGGCACCGACTCCCCCGCGTACAGGAGGGTCACTCAGGCAACGTTCTACGAGATGTGGAAGAGGGGCCTCATATATGAGTCCGAGAAACCGGTCACATGGTGCCCCAGGTGCAGGACGACGCTGGCGGAGGCAGAGATAGAGTTCAAGAAGGCGAAGGGCAAGCTCTACTACATCAAGTTCAAGGTAAAGGAGACAGGGGAGGACATAATCATAGCGACTACCAGGCCCGAACTCTTGAGGGCGTGCGCGGCCGTCATCTATAACCCGGAGGACAAGAGGTACAAGCACCTGAAGGGCAAGCACGCCATAGTCCCGATCTACGAGAGGGAGATACCTATAATGGAGCACAGCTACGCCAACCCGGAGTTCGGCACAGGCCTCGTCATGATGTGCTCCTACGGTGACACGAGGGACATCTGGTTCTTCAGGGAGCAGGGCCTGGAGCCAACCATAATAATCAACCCAGACGGCACAATGAACGAGAAGGCCGGCCCGCTCGCAGGCCTCAAGATCGCTGATGCGAGGGACAAGATGGAGGAACTCCTTCAGGAGGGCGGCTACCTCGTCAAGGTAGAGGAGCTTGAGCACGAGGTACCGGTCTGCTGGAGGTGCAAGACCCCGATCGAGTACATACACGTGAAGGAGTACTTCATGAGGCAACTGGAGTTCAAGGACGAGCTCCTCAAGGTAGCGAAGAAGATGAAGTTCGTCCCACTAAAGCACAGGGTCAGGTTCGAGGAGTGGGTTAAGTCACTCAACATGGACTGGCCGATCTCGAGGACAAGGTACTACGGCACCGAGATACCCATCTGGAAATGTAGGCGCTGCGGCCACATAATACTCGGGACGCCCGGGAAGTATGTGCGCCCGTGGATAGACCCGCCACCTGTCGATAAGTGCCCCAAGTGCGGGGCCCCGAGGGAGGAAATCGTTGGCGAGAAGAGGGTGTTCGACACATGGTTCGACTCATCAATATCTGTGCTCTACGTCACAGGGTGGGTCGACAACCCGAAGGCGGCTGAGAAGGCCCTCGAGCATGCCTTGAGGCCGCAGGGATACGACATCATAAGGACGTGGCTGTACTACACAACACTAAGGGTCTGGCTACTCACAGGCAAGCCACCGTTTAGGTGGGTGAGGATAACCGGCATGGGCCTCGACCCCAAGGGCCAGGCGATGCACAAATCTCTGGGTAACATAATATACCCTGTTCCCTACATAGAGAAGTACGGCGCCGACGCATTCAGATATTGGGCAGCCGCCTCAAGCAGACTGGGCGAGGACTACAGATGGTCGGAGCCGATGGTCAAGACAGGCAGGAACTTCGCCACAAAGATAGTGAACATAGCGAGGTTCATCAGCAGGTTCCCATACCCGAACAACGGGTACAGGCTCAGGCCAATCGACAAGGCAATGCTCGCCTACGTCGCCAACGTCGCCAAGGAGGTGGTTAAGGCCTACGAAGAACTCGACGTGTTCGACCCGATAACGAAGCTCTTCGAAGCCATATGGAACGTCTACGCCAGCAACTACCTCGAGGCAGTCAAGAAGAGGGCATACGCACAGCCAGGCTTCGGCGAGGAGGAGGTGGCGGGCGCCCACTACGTACTCCACAGAGCCTTCCGCACGCTAACGAAGCTCCTCTCACCGATAATGCCGTTCGTCACGGACTACGTATGGAGGGCCCTATACGGCGAGAGCGTGCATAAGCAGAAGGTGAGCAAGGAGGACCTAGAGGCTGAGGGTGACCCAGCACTGATCGGGTATCTAATAAAGATAAACGAGGCGGTCTGGAGGTACAAGAAACAGAGGGGTATGAGACTCTCGCAGGAACTCAACGCAGAACTCATCATACCCAGGGAGGCGGAGGCAATTGCGGAGGACGTGAAACGCCTCCACAACGTCGCCGCGGTCACAGCGGCTGACTCGCCGCCGGAGGAGGCCGAGGAGATCGGTGAGGGAGTCTACATAAGGCTCCTCAGCGCCTAAGCATCTTACGTAACTCCTTAAGTATGGATATTTCCTCCACCTTCTTTTCGGGCATTAGCTCCCAAAGGATCCCCTCGGGTCTCGGGGGCCTGTTCACGGTCCTAATCACCTTAGTCGGC
>Ga0256833_1001757_pt1 | contig 15584 bp, 13 predicted proteins | sample 356284metaG_FD_190535 | JGI IMG/M metagenome (GOLD analysis project Ga0256833, IMG submission 190535) | Hydrothermal vent microbial communities from Mid Atlantic Ridge, Atlantic Ocean - 356-284 | ecosystem: Environmental > Aquatic > Marine > Hydrothermal vents | place: Atlantic Ocean: Mid...
AAACCATAACCCTTCTTGTCATTGAACCATTTTACCTTACCTTCTGCCATTTAACCTGATACTCCTTTCCATAAAGCTTGATAGTCTTCCAAAAGCACAAATGACCCCGGACCAAGCAACCTTTGAAATGAATGGATTCATCTCCAAGAGCTTTTGAGACCGAAATGTAACCTCTGGATGGCAATTTGTATTGTAATGTACAATATATGATTAATAAAGAAAAAAATCATATCCCCAACCTTTTTGTTTGAAAAATTTGGCTGGATTCCTAAATCTCTACGTGACTATGATCCCCTATCATGAGTCTCAAGGCACCTCTGAGCCTTCTGCTCTTGGAAACCCGGGCATTTCTACCGATGAGACTGTCTTCAAGCCTGACAATGCCTCTCACCACAGAGTTTTCAAGAATTACAACATGTTCCACAACTGAATCCTTTATGACAGTGCCATGACCAATACTGCTATAAGGTCCTATGAAGGAGTTGTCTATCAGGGTGTCTTTCCCTATGACAACCGGGCCCCTGATGGTACTGTTTATGATCCTTGCACCTTTTTCTATCTCTACCCTTCCTTCTATGGTGCTTCTGCTGTCCACTTTGCCCCTTATGGACCTTATTGTGTATTGATCCAGGACTGTCGTGTTGGCTGCGAGAAAATCATCCTTTTTCCCAGTGTCCAGCCACCAGGTTTCAAGTATCTCCCCCCGGACCTTTTTCCCTTGATCTATGAGGATCTGGATGGCATCGGTGATCTCGAGTTCACCCCTCCATGATGGCTTTATGCAATCGATGGCATGATGAATGGCCCTTGAAAAAAGATATACGCCCACAAGAGCAAGGTCAGAAGGAGGATCCTTTGGCTTTTCCACGAGCGATATGATGTTTCCTTGGGCATCTAGCTCAGCAACACCAAAGGCCCTAGGGTCGGCCACCCTCTTTAGAAATATCATGCAGTCTGCCCTGTGTTCTTGAAATTCCTTTATGGCCTTCGATATCCCTGTTCCAAGGAGGTTGTCGCCAAGGTACATGATGAAGGGTGAATCTTGCAGGAATTCCCTGGCTGTTTTGACTGCATGGGCTAGGCCAAGAGGCCGTTCCTGGGTGATGTAAGTGATGTTGAGTCCCCATCGGTTTCCATTCCCAAGATATCTCTTGACCTCATCTTGTGTCTCAGGGGCTACTACAACGCCAGTGTCTTGGATATCTGCCTCACTCAGATGGCGCATTACATAGCCAAGGATAGGCCTGTTGGCTACGGGTACGAGCTGCTTGGCAATGGTGTGGGTAAGGGGTCTCAGCCTTGTGCCCTTTCCTCCGCTTAGGACCAATGCCTTCATCCGATAACCCTCCCTGTTTTTTCTAAGCAGTTTTCCATCCCCTTTACCCTCTTGATCCAGCTTTGGCCTTTGAAATCCATCTTGGCAATACGCATACTATCTTCGATGGTGAGATGTATTTCAAGATAGTCGTCAGAGAGTGGTTCGGATAGGAAGTCTGCCCATTCCACAACGAGTAAGTAATCCCCATCGAGGTATTCTTCCATCCCGGTGTCCAATATGTCGGCCTTTTCACCAAGCCTGTAAAGGTCGGTGTGTATCAAAGGGATCTCTCCATGAAGATATTCATGTATTATGTTGAAGGTGGGACTTGTGACCTCCCTTTCATCTATGCCAAGCCCTTGGGCAAGGAATCTGGTAAGAGTGGTCTTCCCTGCTCCAAGATCCCCCGACAGGAGTATGATGTCTCCCGGGGAAACGATCTCTGAAAGGCATAATCCCAGTGTCTTTGTATCGTCCAATGTATTGAGCTCCAACCTGATCACTGGATCATACGTCTCCTCAGGAGATATATGGCAGTGGCAGAACACACCAGAGCGAAAATGGCCACATCCGTCAGTTGAAGCACGATATCGTCCTGGATACGGCCATAGCAGAGGTTTCTTGACAGTTCCACGACGCTTGAAAGGGGAAGTAGATACAGGAGTTGTCTCAAGGGTTCAGCAAGTGCCTTTAGCGAGAAGAATATGCCTGAAAACAAGAACAGAGGAGTGATCACGAGTGAGGTGAAATAGTTGAAGAAGTCATAGTTGGTGGCAATGGCTGTCATGATGAGACCAAGGGCTGAAAAGATGATACCTTCTGCGAAAAGTATAGGGATCAAGGCAAGTGACCATAGATCCGGCATCACTCCGAAGAGGGGAAGGGTGATCAGCATTATGACTCCACCCAAGAAGCCTTTTGTGGCACCCCAGAGGATTTCCCCCATGGCCAGCTCTTCAATGGAGACAGGGGTCATCAATATGGCCTCGAATGTACCCTGGGTGGTGAGCCTGGTATAGGAACCGTAAGTTGCTTCGAAGGCCGCACCATACATTACACTCGAGGCGACTAAACCCGGTGCGATGAATTGGAGGTATGGGAGCCCTTCTATCTCTGGCACCGATCTACCCAGGCCGTATCCCATTGCAAGGAGGAACAAAAAGGGTTGTCCAAGGTTTCCAATGAGGCTTGCACGTATGTGTTTTAGCCATACCTTGAGATTCCTGTACCAGACTTGATACATGGTTGTTTATGTCTCCCTGAGCTTCCTGCCCGTGAGTTTGAGGAAAAGATCTTCCAGTGTAGCCGGCCTCTTGACCACTGTAGGGAAATCTTTTGTGGCATTGTCCAATTCAGGGCAGCTCTGTTTTATGTATACATAGAGCCTATCTTTTACCCTTTCTGCCGTAACATTACAATTATTGAGTGCCTGTTGGAGTATGCTCAGCTTTTCCTCTGGGCCATATATCTCCATTATCTCTGTCCCAAGCATCTTTTCTACGATATCCACGGGGCCGCCCCTGGCAATGGATTTCCCATGATCTATGATTATCACCCTTGTTGCAAGGCGGGCTACTTCCTCCATGTAATGGCTGGTAAGGAGCATGGTGGTGCCCATCTCTCTGAGGTGTTTCAACCTCTCCCATATGAGCAGACGTGCCTGGGGGTCCAGTCCGATAGTTGGTTCGTCCAGGATCAGCAGCCGGGGTTTGTTTATCAATGCCCGTGCCAGAAGTAGTCTTCGCCTCTGTCCTCCTGAAAGGTTTTGGATGATTTCATCCTTCCTGTTGTGGAGTGCAAAAAAAGAGAGTAGTTCCCGTGCGCGCTCCCTTGCTGTGGCATGTTTTATTCTGAAATATCTTGCATATATCAAAAGGTTTTCCAGTACAGAGAGATCTGGGTCCAGATTATCCATCTGGGGCACCACCCCAATTTGATACTTTACCCTGCGGAGATATTTGGGAAGGGGCATTCCAAATACAGAGATCTTGCCACTCGTGGCTACGACGAGTCCAAGGACGATCCGGATGGTGGTGGTCTTGCCTGCACCATTTGGGCCTAAGAGGGCCAGGCACTGGCCAGGATATACTGCTATGTCGAGACCTTTTAGGACCTGGCGTTTCCCAAAGCGTTTTTTGAGCCCTGTTATTTGAAGAACTGGACGTGGCCCATCAAGGTTGTTCCCTGTTTGGCTTCTCATTGCAATAGGGATTTTGCCCGATTGACTGCAATTTTAGCGGCAAGACCTATGGCAGATACAAGGCTTGAGGCATCTGCCTTGCCCGTGCCGGCTATGTCATAGGCTGTGCCATGATCCACAGATGTCCTCACTATGGGCAACCCCAGGGTGACATTTACGCCATCTCTGAAGTGCAGTAATTTGAAGGGGATAAGGCCTTGATCGTGGTACTGGCACACGACTGCATCAAAGTAACCTTGTGCTGCCTTGTAAAATACCGTATCCGGTGGCATGGGGCCCTGGATATCAATCCCTAGCTTCCTCGCGGTTTGGCAGGCAGGTTTGATAATATCGATCTCTTCAGTGCCAAACATGCCTTCTTCGCCTGCATGAGGGTTGAGGCCACACAGGGCGATCCTGGGGCGTTTTATCCCAAAATCCCTTTTTAGGCCCAGGTGGGTGATCTCTATGGTTTTCAAGACACGATCTTTAGAAAGAAGAGCGGATACCTGGGAAAGGGGAACATGGATGGTGACTAAGGTGACATTTAGCCTTTGGCCTGCCATCATCATGAGAAAGTCTTTTGTCTTGGTCTTTTCAGCAAGGATTTCCGTGTGTCCGGGCCAGGTGTAGCCAGCCAATTTCAGGCCCATCTTGCTAATTGGGGCTGTTACCATGGCAGAGGCCTTTCCCGAAAGGCACATATCGATTGCTGTTGAAATATATGTAAAAGATGCCCTTCCTGTTTCGGCTCCAGGCCTGCCTGGCTCTATGTCATCTGGGGAAAGTGTGGTGGCAGGATATACGTATATGACGTCTTCTTGTGCATCTCCCCAAATATCCTGCCCGGGGTTCCACGGCTCTATTCGTAACTGCTGGATATTTGTCAAGTCCCTTGCTCTTTGGAGGATCTTGACATCTCCTATGACCACGGCAGGTGGAAACCTCTTCGAATGCTGTCCAAGTGCCTTTAGTATGATTTCGGGCCCAATGCCTGAGGGACAACCCATGGTTATCACGATAGGGGCAGCCAGGGATTTGATTAGCTTGTCCATTGATCCGCGTCTTTAGCCCAATTGATCTCATGTCTTTTCAAGCAATACCTCATCCCTTCCAGCTATTTCTTCCAGATACACATTTACATGCTCATCCTTGGAGGTAGATAGGCTGATTCCTGTAAAATCTGGCTGAATGGGAAGCTCCCTTCTCCCCCTGTCCACGAGTACTGCAAGTTCTATCTTGCCAGGTCGTCCATAGTCAGTAAGGGCATCCAAGGCAGCCCTGATGGTTCTTCCAGTGTAAATTACATCATCCACCAGTATTATCACCCTGCCATCTATGGAGAAAGGGATGTCCGTGCTTCTCACAATAGGGTGTTGGCTAAGGGTGCTCCAGTCGTCTCTGTACAGGGTTATATCAAGTATTCCTACATCAGGAGCAATGCCCTCTATCTCTTTGATCTTTTTTTGAAGCCTGGAGGCCAAGGGGACCCCCCCGGTCCTGATACCAACAAGGCAAAGTCCCTTGGTCCCCTTGTTCTTCTCGAGAACCTCGTGGGCCATTCGAGAAAGACTTCGATCTATCTCTTTAGAATCCAAAAGGCGTCTAATCTTTTTCGTCACCATATACTCCTTCAATCAGCCGCTTCTGGGTATGGTCAGTACCTGGCCTATGAAAAGGCAATTCGATGACAGCTTGTTCACACGCCGCAGCCTGGAGACAGAGACATTATAGCGCCTGGCAATGTCCCACAGGGTATCTCCTCGCTTGACCACATAGGTTCTATGCTTGACCTTCTTTGTCCGTTTATAGGATGCAAATCTCCTCGCGCTGACTGGTATCTTGATGAGCTGTCCAATCCTTATCCGGTTGCTACGAAGTCTGGAGGCACGTTTTATGGCCTTCATGCTGGTATGGTATCTTTTGGCAAGCAGAGAGAGGGTCTCGCCTTTTTTCACCCTGTGTTTCACCAAGTAATGGCGTTTGCGCGGGTAGTATTTGGGTTTTGGAGGTCTCCACTTGGGTATGTCATTGATCTTTGCCAAGAGGATCTTCCCATAGTTTTTGGGCACCTTGAGTTCGAAACCTGTCTCAGGTGTGACCTGATAACGGAGGGATGGATTGAGTTGTGCGAGCGTGTCAGCCGAGATCCCTATGGCCTTTGCTATATCGGAGACCTGCATCTGTTTGGCAACATGAACGGTTTCATAGGGGATTGGATCGTCAGGGTCTGTCAGGTGAAATCCGTATTTTTCAGGGTCTTTTATTATGAGCAAGGTTGCAATAAAGCGAGGGACATACCTGGCTGTCTCCCTGGGTAATCTTCGGTAAAGGTCCCAAAAGTTGTCAAGGTAATTTATCTTTTGCTTGTCTATAGCCTTGAGCACGGTTCTTTCCCCACAGTTGTAGGCTGCCAATACAGTAGACCAGTCTCCAAATATCTCGTGCAATTCAGTCAGGTAGGCAATGGCGGCCCTGGTGGATTTTTCTGGATCCAGCCGTTCATCCACCCAGATATTTCTCGTGAGTCCGAATTTGTAGCCAGTGGATGGTATGAATTGCCACAGTCCAAGGGCCCTTGCCCTGGACAGGGCCTTGACCTTGAAACCACTTTCTATGAGTGGCAACCAAGACAGTTCTTCTGGAAGGCCTGCCTTTTTTAGCTCTCTAACGATCATGGGCCTGTATCTTCCAGAACGCTTATAGGAGGAGAGGAAAAAGGGCTTTTCCTTTCCCATGAAGAGATCGAGTTCCCTTTGGACATATTTGTTCAAGGTGAGCGGGATGGCATTTTTGAAGCCCTTGGTTGTCCTGAAACGAGAGGCGTGAATCTCGAGCACCCTCTTGGATATTAGGAACCTGAGGTCGTCCTTCTGCTGCGCGATATCAGGGTCTTCATCCGAATTTTCTACACTTAGAACGAGGCTGTAGGCATCGTCAAGGACCTTTATGGCCCCATCCTTGTCTCCCTCTGCCCACAGGTCCTGGGAGAGCTTGCAGAGTTCAAGGGCCATGTCCAGCTTGCCCTGGTCAGAGTCGGGGTCAACTTTCGAGGTATCTATTGGGCAGGTACCTGCCTCAGGGAATAGATTTTGAAGGTCTTGTTTGATCTTCTCCCTGTTTTCTTTCGGGGATTGTTGGGATGGTTTTACGTAGTTTTCTACGATTTTTTCGTGTCTCTGCCTGGCAGTGATGGTTCCAGTCTTTGGAGCGCAGGCGGCAAGGACTAAGAGACAAGAAAAGGAAATCAATAAAGATCTTATGGTCAATTCAAGCTCCTCCCTATATTTGATGGCTGATGAGTATTGCGTTTTTTCAAAGTCTTTAAAATAACATCTATATCCTGTAAATGCCAAACCAGATTTTAACTTCCAGGATTTTTATTTGCCGTACCCCCGGTTCAAGAAGACCGGGGGCTCGATCTTTAGTTCGGTACCTCCTCCCTTCATGCCTTCCACTAAGACCATCCTGGCCTGTTTTTCCGGAGAGGGATGGATACACCTGAGACGTTTTGGCTCTATCCGGTTGGCTGTCATGGTGGTAAGGAGAAACGAAAGCCTCTCGGCAGGATAGACGATGGAAAGACGCCCCTTTGGCACCAATGCAAAAAAGGCTGCCTTGAGGATGCCTTCGAGGTCTATGAGGATTTCATGGCGTGCCAGGGCCTCCTGAGAATCGAGACACAGCCTTCCAGAGACAGGGTGGCGAAATGGCGGATTTGTCACCACATGGTGAAAGGAGCCTGGAGAGAATATCTTTGACGTGTTTGAGATATCGTCATATATGGGGATTATCCTATCTTCCATCCCATTTGCCCTAATGTTTCTGGTGAGAAAACCAAAGAGCCCTTCTTGTATCTCCAAGGCATGAATCCGGCAGTCAGGGACCCTCCTGGCAATTATCAAGGATATCACACCACAGCCTGCCCCGAGTTCGAGCACCCTCGATCGTGCTTTCAACCTTGCAAACTCTGCAAGCAATATGGCATCTATCGAATACCGGTAGCCATGTTCTGGCTGTAAGATCTTTAGGTCGTATCCGTCCATCTTCTCCCTACATAGACAGTCGAGTGTGACCAAACAAGGCCTATTTGTTCAAGAGAGAAAGGGCTTCGTGGCCCTAACAAAAAGAGGGTCTCACATCTAATGGCGTTAGACATTTTTCTTCCTGATCAAAGAAAAGGGTGCGAAATCTATCTCAGGACGGCAGCCAACAGAGATCATATCTCCAGACAGCGCCTTCTCTATCCTTCTGCCAGTTTTCACATCTCGAATATCCGTCACGGAAAAAGTGGTTTCGGAAAGGTCGGTGTCCATGTATTCCAGCTCGTCATGTGGTCTTATCACATGATTGGTCCTCAATTGGGGCCTTTTCCCACCTTTGATTACAACGGCTACAGGCAGATAAGGCTGGACAACCTTGGGGCCATTGTAGAGCATGTCTTTGTCGTCAGGGGGATGATCGAAGAAGTTTTCTGTATATTGCCTGGAACTTATGAGGGAGAGCTCTCTTTCCGCCTTTTTGAGTGTCGAAGGGTAAATATCATCATCTAACAGTGCGTCAAGGGTAGCCCTATATGCCCTTACGACTGTAGCAAGATAGAATATGCCCTTCATCCTTCCTTCGATCTTCAGCGAGTCTACACCTGCATCTACCAGTTCACGAAGCCTCTTTATCAGGCAGAGGTCCTTGCTGTTGAATATGTAAGTGCCGCGCCCGTCTTCTTCCACTGGAAAGAATTCACCAGGTCTCTTCTCTTCCTGTAGCCGGTACGAATACCTGCATGGATGGGCACAGGTTCCCCTGTTTGCATCCCTGCCGGTTAGGTAGAGGCTAAGCATGCATCGGCCTGAATACGAGATGCATAGCGCACCATGAATGAAGACCTCCAGTTCAGCAGTGATCTTTTGTCTGATATGTCTGATCTCCTCGATGCCCAATTCTCTTGCGAGGTTGATCCTTTTTACCCCATGTTCTTGCCAGAACAGGGCACTTAGATAATTGGTGGTGTTGGCCTGGGTGGAAAGATGGATGGGTACATTGGGTGCTTGATTCCTCGACAAGGCAAGGATACCGGGATCGGATACGATAATGGCATCTGGTCCAAGCCTCGACAGAAGGGATAGATATCTCCTTACAGGCATGAGATCCCTGTTTCTGGCAAAGATGTTCACGGTCACATAGGCCTTTACTCCGTGGTCCCGGCAATAGACTATGGCCTCTTCTATCTCCTCCAAGGTAAGATTACCAGCCTTTGCCCGGAGGCTAAATTCCTTGCCACCAAAATAGACTGCATCTGCCCCGTAACGAATGGCGATCTTCAATTTTTCGAGATTGCCCGCAGGGGCCAGGAGTTCACATGTCGTCATAGTTCCTGGCTATAACCTGCCTTCTGCCCATGCCGTCGGTGGGGGTGACTATACCGTCTTTTTCCATCTGTTCTATCATGCGAGCAGCCCTGTTGTATCCGATTCTAAGCCTTCTTTGGAGACCGGAGATGGATGCCTGGCCTGAGCTGGTTACTATCTCTATGGCCTCGTCATATTTTTCATCCACGAAATCCTTTTCGCCAGATCGACCCACCTCTACTTCTTCGGGACTGGGTTCGACCACTGAGAAGTCATATTCAGGTTCGCCTTGGGCCTTCAAGAATTCTACGATCTTCAGGATCTCTGATTCAGAGATATAGGCACCATGAATCCTTTCAAGATTTGAGGAACCAGGTGGCAGGAACAGCATGTCGCCATTGCCCAGCAGCCGTTCCGCGCCCATGGTATCGAGGATCGTCCTGGAATCCACCTTCGAGGAGACCTTGAAGGAAAGCCTTGCAGGGAAATTTGCCTTTATGAGCCCAGTCAGCACATCCACAGAGGGTCTCTGGGTTGCAATGAGAAGATGCATTCCTGCTGCCCTTGCCATTTGAGCAAGCCTGGCAATCGAGGCCTCCACCTCCTTGGAGGAAACCATCATGAGATCTGCCAGCTCGTCGATTATGATTACGAGCAGGGGCAGGGGATCGTCTGTATTTTTGTTGTAGCCTGCAAGGTTTCTGGCATGGGCATCTTCCAGTAGCTGGTATCTCCTTTCCATCTCCATTACAGCCCATTTTAGTGCTCTGGTGGCCTCCTTGGGTTCGCTCACCACTGGATGGATCAAGTGGGGAATGGACTCGTACAAGGAGAGCTCGATTCTCTTTGGATCTATCATTAGGAGCCTGAGCCTGTCTGGCCCCATTTTATACAGCAGTGAGCAGATCATGGCATTCAAACCCACGCTTTTCCCTGTTCCCGTGGCCCCAGCAATCAGCAGGTGGGGCATCTTTGCAAGATCTGTTACCACGGGTTGTCCCACTATGTCTTGGCCAAGGGCCAGTAACAGTTCTCCCTTTCCCTTTTGGAATACGTCACTTGCAAGAATTTCCTTGAGATAAACCATTTGTCTGGAAGGATTGGCGAGTTCGATCCCGATAACTGCCTTTCCCGGTATGGGGGCCACGATCCTGACGCTATGGGTTCTCAGCGCCAGGGCAAGATCGTCTGCGAGGCTGGCCACCTTGTTTATTTTTACTCCAGGGGCAGGTGCAAATTCATACATGGTGACAACTGGCCCAGGGCAGATCTCAACCACCTTCCCAGACACGCCAAAATCCTTGAGCTTCTGCTCAAGTACTTCTGAATTCTTGATATAGGCCTGCCTGTCTATCTCTGTCTCTGTGTCTGGGGGGACTCGCAAAAAGGAGAGGGGGGGGCGGATGAACTCTCCTTTTACCGGCGTGATGTCAAAGTCCTTTTTTTCATATCCAGCATCATTTTCCAGGTCTTTCACCTTTTTCTTTGGCGGGGTATTGATCTTCAGGTCGTGTCCCAGGATCTCTGGTTCCTGTCCATTGCCATTTACGTTCGTGGGCACCCGGGCCTTTTCTTCTCCTTTTTGATTGGTGATGCGCTGGCGTCTCAAAAAAGAAAATATACCGGTAAGGGAGAAGGGGAAGGAAAGTATCATGCCGGTCAATGCCGAGATGATGCATATCAAGAATGCACCAGGAACGCCGAACCACTTCGAAAAAAACGAGGCAATGAGTGTACCAGTTATACCTCCCTCGATGGCATGAAGATCCAATAAACCGAGAAACATGCAGGTACTTATGAATATCAATAGGCAACCAGATACCACCTGGAGGGCGGATCTGTTCCATTTCGTCTTGATTCCCTTGACCAGCAGGGACAACAGGCCCCCTGTTATGATTGGTATGAAAAGCCATGCCCCTTGGCCAAAGAGAGAAAAGAGAAAATCGGCAATGTGGGCTCCTACTGGTCCCATCCAATTGCTTGTTTGGGCAACAGTATAATGGCTTAGGCTTGGATCACTTGGAGAATAGCTAAGAAGGGCAGCAAAGAGAAAGATATCAAAGCCCACCGTTACCAGCACTGCGATCTCTCTGTAAAAACTAAACCTTTGGCCTGTTTTTTTACCTGTACTCAATTCCTTGTTTCCCGAATAAGTGATTTTGAATCAATTTAAACAAAATCCCACGCCCCGCAATGGAAAACATTGCCGCCAATGCGAATCCTTTCATGCCTCCTCGAGCTCAATGACATTTCACATGTCTATGCCCCTATCATGGCTTTTTTTACCCATCCTTGGAGTAAAGAAAACATAATGGAGCTCTTGTGGAAAAGCTGGTCGCCCCAAGTCGGACATCTTGACAAGCCTTTTCATGGAAAGTTCACAATCCGGGTTTTATGCTCCCTTTGTTTTTTGTCGATGGTTAACTTTAGAAAACATCAGACATGATAGACCAGAGACATTGTACCGCCTATTTTGGTTGACAATCGAGTATCCCTGTTTTTTAATAATGGCGTTCAATGCCTGAACAAGTGCTTGTGTGAAGGTCAAAAATCTCGAATCCATTCGTTGATTCACCCCAATGGCGGTAGCATGTTTTCTCGCATTTTAAGATTCTATCATGCTTGATGATGGTCTGCGTTATAGGCTATTAACTCTTCTTCAGAAAAATCCCAATCTCAGTCAGAGGGCAATAGCAAGATCACTTGGTATCAGTTTGGGGAAGGTCAACTATTGCCTGAAGGCACTCATCGCTAAAGGATGGGTCAAGAGTCTGGAGTTTTACAGAGACGGGAACAAGAAGGCCTATGCCTATATCCTCACTCCAAAAGGGTTGGAAGAAAAGGCCAAGGTGACCATTGGCTTTCTAAAGCGCAAGATGCAAGAATATGAAGAGATCCAAGAAGAGATAGAGAGGCTGAAAGAAGAGGTCAAGGCCTATCAAATAGAAAAGAAATGATATAATGAAGAGCTGTATCGTATATTTCATATACTGTTTAGATAGATAATAGATATAAGACAAAGATAGGGGTTTCGAGGTAGCAATATAGATGAATATAACCATGATAGGCACAGGGTATGTGGGATTGGTTACAGGGACCTGTTTTTCAGAATTCGGCCATAGGGTTACCTGTGTGGACAAGATAGGGGAAAAGATAGACAGGCTCAACCGTGGTGAGATCCCCATCTATGAGCCAGGCCTGAAACAGCTTGTGGATAAGAACGTGAATGAGGGAAGGCTTCAGTTCACAACGGATCTTTCCTCGGCCGTTCCTGGTGCAGACGCCGTATTTATTGCAGTTGGCACCCCTGCCAGCAGGCGGGGCGATGGCTATGCTGATCTGTCTTATATCTACGAAGCTGCTAAGGAGCTGGCTTCATGTCTCAACGGTTATACCGTGATTGTTGACAAGAGCACTGTGCCAGTGGGTACTGCTCGCCAGGTGGAGAGGATCGTGAGGGAGAAGAATCCAGATGCGGATTTCGATGTGGCCTCTAACCCCGAATTCCTTCGGGAGGGTGCTGCAATAAGTGACTTCATGCGTCCAGACCGGGTAGTGATCGGTGTGGAGTCCAAAAGGGCTGAAAAGCTCCTAAGGGATATCTACAAACCCCTTTATCTCATAGAAACACCCATCGTCTGCACCACCATAGAGACAGCGGAATTGACCAAGTATGCGGCCAATGCCTTTCTCGCCATAAAGATCAGTTTTATCAATGAGATCGCCAACGTATGTGAGGCAGTCGGTGCAGACGTGATAGACCTGGCAAAGGCCATTGGGATGGATGGGCGCATAGGGTCCAAGTTTTTGCATCCGGGTCCTGGATACGGAGGTTCGTGTTTCCCAAAGGATACCATGGCCCTCATGAGGATTGTTCAGGAATACGGGGAAAATGTGCGCTTGGTCGAGGCAGCAGTGGAGGTAAACGCTGCCCAGAAGGCCAGGATGGTAAAAAAGATTCGTGACATGCTTGGAGGTTCTGAGGCAGGGAACACCATCGCCTTTCTTGGACTCACATTTAAACCAGAGACAGACGATATGCGGGAGTCGCCATCCATATCCATAATTCCAGCACTCATGGAAAGGGGTGCCAGTATAAAGGCACACGACCCCAAGGGCATGGAAGAGGCCAAGAAGCACCTTCCAAAGGAGGTCCAATATTGCAACAACGCCTATGAGACCTGTGAAGGGGCTGATGCGGTCGTCCTCATGACCGAATGGAACCAGTATCGTGCCCTGGATCTCGAAAAGATTAGAAAATTGTTGAGGCAGCCCATCTTTATCGATCTCAGAAACGTCTACGATCCCAGAACCATGCGGGATCTCGGTTTTAGGTATGCAGGCGTGGGCAGAGGGGCAATGCCTGATTAGCAAGATTCGTCTCATTGTCTGTCTCTATCTTCGCAGATTAACGATTGCCCAACAAAAGAGGTTAAGATGCAGATAATTCCAGTGATATTGTCGGGTGGAACAGGTTCCCGCCTGTGGCCTCTCTCCAGGGCCGCGTATCCCAAACAGCTTTTGGCCTTGACAGGTTCAGACACATTGATACAGCAGACTGCCAAAAGGGTGTCTCGGTTGAACAATGCATTATCTCCTCTGATAGTCTGCAACAATGAGCATAGATTCATGGTGGCAGAGCAGTTGAATCAAGTGCGCATTGAACCCATGGACATAATATTGGAGCCTGTTGGCAGAAACACAGCCCCTGCTATAGCAGTGGCGGCTTTTAGATGTATGGAAGAGGATCAAGGTGGCATCATGCTGGTTCTACCTGCTGATCACCTTTTGGGCAATGATGAGAAATTTCAAGCTACAATAAGGCAGGCCCAGGCTCCTGCCACAGGGGGAAAGCTGGTGACCTTTGGGGTGGAGCCCAGTTCCCCTGAAACAGGCTACGGATACATAAAGAAGGGTATCTCGATAGGGGAGAATTTGTTCCGCATAGATAGCTTTGTGGAAAAGCCATGCAGGGAAGATGCCATGAACTATCTCTCTTCTGGAGATTATTTTTGGAATTCGGGTATGTTTTTCTTCAGGCCAGGTACATACTTGTCCGAGCTCGAAAGGCTCCAGCCCGAAATGTATGCCTGTTGCAAAAGTGCATACGAAAAGGCGATCAGGGATCTCGATTTTCTCCGCCTTGATCATGCTGTCTTTGAGGCATGTCCTGCCGATTCCATAGACTATGCTGTCATGGAGAAGACCGAAAAAGGGGTAGTAGCCGGGCTTGATTGTGTCTGGAATGACATCGGTTCCTGGGATTCTCTCTGGGAGATAAGCCCAAAGGATGGTTCGGGCAACGTCATCCATGGAGATATAATCTTAGAGGATGTATCAAATTCCCTTCTTTTTTCCGAGAAGCGTCTCCTTGCAGCGCTTGGCCTGCAAGACCTGGTGGTAGTTGAGACCTCGGATGCGGTCTTGATAGCAGACAGGAAAAGGTCTCAAGAGATAAAAAAGATAGTTAAGCGCTTGAAAGAACAAGGTCGAGAAGAATTTCTATTTCATTCCAAGGTCTATAGGCCCTGGGGTTCCTATGAAGGACTTGTTTCAGGAGATCGTTTCCAGGTAAAGCTCATAAAGGTGAAGCCAGGGGCCAAGCTTTCCGTCCAGATGCATCACCATCGTGCTGAGCACTGGATCATAGTGAAGGGCACCGCAAGGGTTCGGCGTGGAGACGAGACAATTCTCATTACGGAGAATCAGTCTACATTTATACCTCTCGGCACTGTTCATAGCCTTGAAAATCCCGGGAAGATCCCCCTCGAACTAATCGAGGTCCAAAGTGGTTCTTACCTCGGAGAAGATGACATCGTCAGGTTGGAAGACGTATATGGCCGCACGTGATAAAAGTGGTACCCAATTTTTGAACAAGATTTATCCTCAACTTTCGGACTTGTATCGGTAGTCATCTAACCTCTTGAATTGTTTGCCAGAGTGGAGTGGCCGGATGCAGAAAATGAATGATGGATTTCACCACAACCTCTGTTACCAGGCTGCATAGCTCTTTACTCCACCAGCCTGTCTTTTTCAAAGTCTCTGTCAACAGAGATTGAACACGTCTAAGTGCTTCTATAAAGGTCAAATCTTCCAGCTCTTCGCAGCACCTGTGGAAGAGAAGACCAAGGGTTCTGGGATCGTCATGCCGTCTCTTGAGAAGCGTAAGAAAAACATGTCTCATCATAACTATGGTTGTGTGTGCTATAATACTGTCAAAATCCCTTGCCTGGATACCGTTTTCCAGGTTTAGATGCTGCTTGGTTACCTTGAAAAACACCTCGATGTCCCATCTTTTACCATAGAGTTCGACTATCTTCTCATCAGGCAGGTCAATATCTGTTGACAAAAGGGCAAGCCAATCATTGCTGTTTCGGTTCCTGACAAAAACCAATTTTACAGGCAAGCCATCCTTCAGGGTCACAAGTGTACTGGCCAGAAGCTTTGCCTTGCCAGGTCGTTTACCAACAAGTCCATAGATGGCTCTTAGGGGAAGACGCATGCCTGCAAAACCATAATGAATTTTTGTTGTATTTTTGACCATACATATCACTGGCAGGTGCCTATGAAGCCTGGAAATTATCGCAGGCATGCCAAACCAGCTGTCCATAAGAAGGATGTATCCGGCCCTGATCCCATGAGACAGGATCCTCTTAACCATGGGTTCAAGAAGATCCGTGGACTTGGTCATGGATTCTTGGCGCCTTTTGTAACCGCAAGACTTCTTGCTCATCTCCTT
>Ga0256833_1001758_pt1 | contig 15582 bp, 16 predicted proteins | sample 356284metaG_FD_190535 | JGI IMG/M metagenome (GOLD analysis project Ga0256833, IMG submission 190535) | Hydrothermal vent microbial communities from Mid Atlantic Ridge, Atlantic Ocean - 356-284 | ecosystem: Environmental > Aquatic > Marine > Hydrothermal vents | place: Atlantic Ocean: Mid...
AGAGAGGCTACCTTTTCGCCTGAAAGGAGCATGCCTCCAAAAATGGGTCCCATGCGGTAAGCTCCAAAGGTGGCGTTAGCAGCCATGCCGGTTACAAAGACTCCAGGATATACCTCTCGCGTGTAGTTAACAGTCAGATTTTCGGCCACTTCCGCCCACATAGACTTTTCCCCTATTACAGTGCCGGTTTCAGTGTTCAATTTGGCACCGAGTTTGCGCTGCATTACTTGTAGTACAGCTGTTTCGTGTCCGGTGGCCTCTACCACATATTTTGCTCTTACAGCGAGGGGATCCACGTGAAGCCCTGCCATTTCGGTAGCTGTCCAATTAAGGACAAGACCCACTACACGATTGTCTCTCACCATGACATCTTCTACCATAATAAGATTGAAAATCTTAGCTCCTGCCTGCACACATTTGGCTGCAAGAATACAGGCAACTTCTACGGCGTCAGCGGTAAAATATTCTCCTCCGTTCCAGGGTTCCGTGCGGACCCCAATTTCTCTGAGAAGCCGAGCTCCTTCTTCTTGGACCACAATCTCATTAAACATCATTCCGCCTCCCCAAATCCCACCGCCAATGCTCATACGTCTTTCATAAACCGCTACTTTAAAACCTTGGCTGGCAAGTTTATACGCTGCCATAAGCCCTGAAGGACCTGCTCCAACTACTGCCACATCCATCTCGAGGTAATCGGAAAGCTTTTTGAAATAACGTTCGATGATAGCCCTACTAATTTTTATTTCGTCTAATGGCATTTCATACCTCCTTTGTAGGAATAATTCAAAATCTTAACGGCTTTCAGATGTGTCCTCAATATTTGCTATCGATACGGAGACAATTTTTAAGTTAAGGTCTGCGGCAGGGGCCGAATGGGTAAGGCGACCAATAGAAATCAGATCTACTCCGGTCTCAGCAATTTCTCTTACATTTTCCAGGGATACCCCTCCTGAGGCCTCAAGTAGGATGTGAGGTGCTTTTTGCTGGGCTATTTGAACAGCTTTTTTTAATGTTGGTGGATCCATATTATCGAGAAGAACGGCATCGACTCCGGCTTCAAGGGCCTCTTCGAGTTCTTTTAAGGTTTTGACCTCAATTTCGAGGCGATATACGTGAGGAATTGTATTTTTGGCCCTTCTCAAAGCCTCTTTTACCGAACCGCAGGCCTTGATATGGTTGTCCTTTATTAAAACCCCATCTGATAGACCAAAACGGTGATTGCTTCCCCCACCACAGAGAACAGCATACTTTTCAAGTACTCTGAAGCCCGGCAATGTCTTGCGAGTGTCAATAATTTTTACGGGGAGATCTTGGACCTTTTCTACAAATTTTTTGGTGTAGGTGGCCACCCCGCATAAGTGTTGGAGAAAATTGAGTGCCACCCGTTCTCCCTTCAGAATAGAAGATATTTTCCCGCGTATTTCAGCTATTACTTCTCCGCGTTTTATGTTTTCTCCGTCTTTGCGAAAAGAAGTAAAGAGGAGCTCCGAATCTACTATCCGAAAGACCTCTTCGGCTACTTTAATCCCGCAAAGAATAAGATCTTGTTTGGCTCGTAAAAGTCCCACACCTTTAAGGTCTTCTGGGACAAGATTGTTGGTAGTGACATCACCATGTCCTAAGTCTTCTTTCAAGGCATTTTCTATTAAAGGCCGGTATAAGAGAGGATGTGGAGGAGTAAAGACCATTATAGCCTCCGTCAAATTTATGACAGAAAAAATTGACACCTTTTGGTCTTCAAAGTTATTTTCTTTGAAGAGTTCTGCCAAGTCTCATTGGGGTGGTTTTTATGCATGAGTCCATTTTAATCGTAGAAGATAATGTTTCTGAGGCCGAAATTTACCAAGATTTCTTACAACAAAAAGGTTTTTATGTGGAGGTGGCCCATGACGGAGACGAAGGGATTACCAAGCTTGCCAATTCCTTTTTTGATGTAGTGGTAACTGACCTTGCCATGCCTAGGGTAAGCGGACTTAAAGTTTTGGAACATGTGGTAGAGCATAGCCCGGAAACTATCTGTATTATTTTGACCGGTTTTGGAAGCATTAAAAGCGCAGTAGAAGCTATCAAGCTTGGAGCTTATGATTATCTCACCAAACCCATTTCGCTTGACGAACTTCTTTTGACCATTCAAAAGGCCCTTGAGACCCGTCGTCTTCGCCGAGAAAATGAATACTTACGGCGCAAATTATGGCAAGAATGGGGATATGGAGAAATCATTGGTAAAAGTGCTTCTATGCGGCGTGTTTTTGCCCTCATTGAAAAAGTTGCCGACACTGACAGCACAGTCCTTATTTTAGGAGAGTCTGGCACTGGAAAGGAATTAGTGGCAAGGGCCATTCATGCTGCCAGTGACCGGCGTGAGGGGCCTTTTGTACCAGTTAATTGTGGTGCTATTCCAGAAGAGCTCTTAGAATCTGAACTTTTTGGTCATGAAAAAGGGGCCTTTACCGGCGCCATTAAGACCCGTATCGGACGTTTTGAACTGGCTCATGGTGGAACCATTTTTTTGGATGAAATTGCCGAAATGAGTCCCAAACTTCAGGTAAAACTCTTAAGAGCCCTGCAGGAAAGGGCCTTTGAAAGAGTGGGGGGGACACGTTCCATCCGGGTCGATATCAGGGTCATTGCGGCCACCAATAAAGATTTAGAAAAAGAAGTACGGGAAGGACGCTTTCGTGAAGATCTTTATTATCGGTTAAATGTGATCCCTATCAAGCTGCCTCCCCTGCGGGAAAGGGTAGAAGATATACCTCTTTTGGTAGAACATTTTCTGGCTCGTTTCAGTCAAAGAAAAAAAAGAGAAATAAAAGGCATTACTAAAGAGGCTTTAGAATGCCTTATGCGACACGATTGGCCTGGAAACGTACGTGAACTTGAAAACGTAATTGAAAGAATGGTAATCCTTTCAAATGGAGATTATCTGACCTTGGAAGACGTTCCAGAATATATTCTTGGTAAAACAGGTTCTACTTTTATGCCCTATGTTCAAGAATTTGACATTCCTGAGGAAGGCATACATCTTCCCAGGCTAGTAGCAGAATTTGAAAAGAATCTTATTTTGAAGGCCCTAGAGAAAACCGGCTGGGTCAAAAACCGCGCCGCCAAACTCCTCCATATCAACCGCACAACCCTTATCGAGAAGATGAAAAAGCAGAAAATTACCACTCCTAAGCATCCCTAGTGTCAAAATTTTGTCTTTTTAAAAGGCCAACCTTCAGAAAAACAAAGCCGTTTTTCTCCTTCCGAGGAAGCCATCTTTTTTAAAGGTTCGGCATAGCCTTTGCAATTTTTTCTGGCGTCATGAAAATTTTCTGGGTTGGTGTGGTTCTATTTTTATCTTTTCCGGTCTGGGCCCAAGAAGGAGCCCAATGGTGGTATGAACAGGCTCGTATCCTCTACCAGGAGGGAGATTTAGAAAGTGCCTTGGCTTTACTTGAGGAGATTCCGAACCGTTTTCCAGAAGCCGGTACGATTCAGCTTAAGGCTTCTATTTTAAAGGCCCAAATCTATTACGACCGTAAGGAATATCGGAAGGTTATTGAGACTTTACGGCCCCTCATCCGGGAGGCTGAGCTTTCGGCACCAGCCTATCTTTTATTAGCTCAAGCCGCAGAAAAGTTGGGGCTTTATGACGAAACCCTTACTTATTTGCGTTATCTTAAGCGCCGTTTTCCTGAAAGTCCTGAAATCTGTGCTGGAAACCTCGTTGCGGCGAGAGTTTTCTTAAAACGTCGTCTATCAGAAAAAACTCGTCGTCTAGCCAAACGAGTGCTTGTGCTCCCGGTTTGTTCTCTAAAAGAAAAATCTGAAGCGATTTCTCTCCTTTTAAAAACTGGAGAAGACCCGCAAAAAGCCCTTTCTTTCCTGCAAAAAAACCCGGGAGCCCAACGTTTTGCCCCGGAAATCTTAAAAATTCTTGCTCAATTCCATTTAAAAAAAGGAGAAATCGGAAAGGCTGAAGAGGAAATTTTTGAATACTTAAATTATTCTGGAAAGGAAGAAGAAGCGCCGGCCCTTCTTTATGCCCTAGGGGAGGCTTACTTTAAAGCCCAAAAATATCGCCAGGCCCGCAGAATTTTAGAGTTAGTCCTCACTTCTTGGCCTCATAAGCCAGAGGCCCTTTTTGCCAAATTTAGGCTTTATCAACTCCGCTATTTTTTTGAAGAAAAAATTGGTCATAAGTCTGAAAAGACAAGGAGACTTCTTTTGGGGCTCTGTAAGCTCCTCAAAAAAGAGTATCCCAACGCCCCTCTTACTGAGGAGGCCCACGCTGTAGAAAGCGAACTCCTTCTGGAAGAGAAAGACTTTTTAGCTTGTCTCCAAAGTATTTGGGATTTTTTGGAAAAGTATCCAGATTCAGCCTTTAAACCTCGAGTTTTTCGTATTCTTTGTCGGGCAAGCGGTCTTTACTTGCAAATGTTTCTGGCCAAGAAGGAGTTTCGAGAAGCTGTCTTGTTTTTTGAATCTCACCGTAAAGATCTCTCCATGGCTGGTTGTGGTACGAGCTTTTATTTTGCCGCTGAGGCTTATCTAGGCCTTAATCTTTTTCAAGAAGCTCGTTTGGTCCTTCTGGCAGGCTTTGAGTACCCGATTCCCAAAGCCTGGGCTCCGGATTTTAGACTCACCCTGGTTGATCTCCTCCTCTCTGGTGCAGATCAAAATGATTTGCGCCTTGCCACGGAAATACTTGAAGAGAGTGCAAAGAATTTTCCAGAAGTCACTAAAAGCCCTTATTTTCACTATCTTTTTGGAAAAATTTTGGCTCTAAATGGTCGCTGGTTAGAAGCCCTTTCGGAGTTGTCTTGGGCCCGCCAAAAGGCCTCCGATGAAGAACTAAAGGCACGAGCTGAAAGGACCTACCTGGAACTTTTATTGCGTTTAGGGCGTTATGAGGAGGCCTTTTTCCTTTTAAAAGCCCAAAAAGCCCCTTCTGCTTTGATGTTAAAAAATCTTGCTCTTTCCCTATTGCAGGAAAGACAACTCTCTTTAGCCAAAGAAGTACTTTCTTTTTTAGAAGAAAAATTTCCTCAAGATCCGGAAATTAAGTGGCTTCATGGACTCCTTTTAGAGAAAGAGGGGGAAGCCCAAAAGGCCCTTTTGGTGTGGCAAAAGGTGGCCCAGAGCGAGGGTCTTTACCGAGAACTGGCTCTTGACATCCTCAAGGCGGCTCAGATTCTTGAAGATTCACGGAGAGAGCTTTATTGATGCGCACAAAGGTCCTTTTGATAGATAGGGCAGAAGGTGAGCTCAGAGAATTAGCCCATCTCCTCCTTAAAAGGGGTCTGGAGGTCTTTTGGGCCCGGGGTGAAGAGGAGTTAGAGAATTTTTTAACCGAAGATATTGATTTCATTTATCTTAACCTGGAGATTCCTGGCCTTGGGCGGTTGGCCCTGCTTGAGAAATGTCTTTTGAATTTTCCTTTGGTGCCGCTTGTGGTCCTTTCCTCGGAAGCAAATCTTGAAGAGGCGGTAAAAGCTGCCAAACTTGGGGCTTTAGATTACAAATTGCTTCGCACTCCTGCCGAAGAACTTTTGCTTTTACTTGAAACATCTCTTGATGGGAAAACTTTCTCTTCTCAGGGGGTTTTCCTCACGGCAAACAGAAAGCTTTTGGCCCTTCTTACGAGGCTCAAGGATATAGCCAAGAGTAAGGCCACGGTCCTCATTACTGGAGAGTCCGGGACGGGAAAGGAAGTATTGGCAAGATTTATTCACCAAGAAAGCGACCGGACTAAGGGGCCCTTTATCGCCATTAATTGTGCAGCCCTTCCAGAACACCTCTTAGAGTCAGAACTCTTCGGCTATGAAAAGGGAGCTTTCTCTGGGGCTTTTACCCGCAAACTTGGCAAATTTGAACTTGCAAACGGGGGGACCATTCTTTTAGATGAAATTACCGAAATGCCGCTATCCCTTCAAGCTAAGTTGTTGAGGGTCCTCCAAGAAGGGGAGGTAGATCGCCTCGGGGGTGCCTATCCCGTAAAAGTTGATGTTCGCGTTATAGCTACTACTAATCGTGAGATAGAGACCGAAGTTGCCAAGGGGCATTTCCGGGAGGATCTCTATTTCCGGCTCAATGTTATTCCGGTAAGACTTCCGCCCTTGCGGGAAAGGCCTGAAGATATCGAACTTCTAGCCCAACATTTTTGCCAAGAATTTGCCAAGCATTACGGACGCCCGGTGAGAGGATTCGCTGAGGGTGTACTTGAGAGACTTTCCCAATATTCCTGGCCCGGAAACGTGCGCGAACTTCGAAACATGATTGAAAGGGCCGTCCTTCTAGCCAAAGGTCCCTGGATCACCCTTTCTGATCTTTTCCCTCAAGAACTGCGCCCTCAGCAGAAGAAAGATACGGGATTACCGCTTAAGCCTCTCAAAGAAGTCGAAAAAGAAATGATTTTGAAGGCCCTTAAAGCAGCCAATGGAAACCGGACCAGGGCTGCTGAAATATTGGGTATCAGTGTTCGGACTCTTCGCAACAAACTTCAAATTTACCGGGAGGCCGGAATCCTTTAGGGAGGAGAAAATGTTTGCCGGAAAGATATTTGGAAAGACCTGGAACATAGTAACCCAAGCCTTAAAACTCCGTTTGGCCAAGCACGATATTATCGCTTCTAATATCGCCAATGTAGACACCCCTGGTTATCGGCGCAAAGATCTGCCCTTTGAAAAGATAATGTCTGCTTATCTTAAGGGGGCACCAGCCCTCAAAACTACTCATCCCAAACATTTTGGCCCTCACCCCCTTAAACCCCCAATTTGTCCGGAAGAAGACTGTACTCCTCCAGATGAAGGAACTCCCAATAACGTTTCCCTGGAGGAAGAGATGGCCAAACTTTCCGAGAATAATTTGATGTATCAGGCCACTGTGCAGGCCCTTATCAAAGAACTTGAACTCTTAAAAGAAGCCATTACCGAAGGGGGTAAACGCTAATGAAATTGTTGACTGCTTTGCGCCTGGCTTCCACGGGTCTTAAGGTCCAGCGTACAAGGCTTAATATCACAGCCATGAATTTGGCTAATGCCCATGTTACCCGCACTCTAGAAGGTGGGCCTTACCGGGCGAAAAATCTCATTGTAGCTGCAAGTCCTTTATCCGATGATTTTGCCTCTCACCTGGGAGAACTTTCTGAAAAGCTAGAAACTCCGCGGGTACTTGCCATTGTAGATGATAAATCTCCCTTCAAAGAAGTCTATGACCCTTCGCATCCGGATGCCGACGAAAGAGGTATTGTGCGCTATCCCAACGTGGATGTTCTTACAGAAATGGTTGATTTAATGGCGGCTTCGAGAGCCTACGAGGCCAATCTCTCCGTGGTTTCTGTTACCAAAAACTTGGCTTTAAAGACCTTAGAGATCTTGAGGTAGGGAGGATAAGATGAAAGTGGTAGGCTTTGGTTATCAACCTTCTCCTTTTAGTCCGAAAACTCCTCAAGGATCTTCTAATTCCAAAAATTTTTCTGAACTTTTAAGAAAAGAACTGAACCAGGTAGATATCGCTCAGAAAGAAGCTAGCGCCAAACTTGAAGCTTTTGCAGCAGGCAGAGATCCAGATCTGGCTGGTCTTACCCTTTCTCTTACAAAAGCGGATCTTTCCTTAAGATTCCTTCTTCAGGTGAGAAACAAACTTCTTCAGGCTTACGAAGAGATAATGCGCATGCAACTTTAACACCTAAGAGGTCAAAAAGATGACATTTCCGACACCCAAAGAGCTTTTTCAACAATTAAGGGATTTTTGGCAAAGCCTTTCGCGTCCCCAAAAATTTGCCCTTTTGGGGACTTTGGCCATCGTGTTCGGAGGCCTTCTGGGGCTCATTTACTATGCCAATCGGGTGGATTGGGGTCTACTTTACAGAGGACTCCCCGAAGATCGGGCAGCTCAGGTAATAGAATATCTCAAGCAAGAAAAAATACCTTACAAAGTGGAAGCAGATGGTTCTATTAGGGTACCAAGGCAGAAGGTGCCGGAAATCAGGATGGCTCTTGCCAGCCGAGGGATCTTAGGTCCCAATTTGGAAGGTTTTGAAATTTTTGATCGCAACCAACTGGGAGCTACAGATTTCTTGCAAAGGGTCAATTATCAGCGGGCCCTTGAAGGAGAGCTTTCGCGTACCATTGCAGGGCTTAAGGCTGTGGAGGCAGCCAGAGTTCACCTAGCGCTCCCTCGTGAAAGTCTCTTTATTACGGAAGAAAAACCCCCAAAAGCTTCTGTTTTTGTAAAGTTAAAGGAAGGGGCACGGCTTAGCCGGCGTGAAGTCCAGGGTATCGTCAACCTTGTTTCTAGCGCGGTGCCCGGACTTTTGCCCGAAAATGTTACCGTAGTAGATACGAACGGTCGGGTCCTTTACAAGGAGGAGAGTCCTGAGGAAAGGCTTACTTCAGAACAGCTGGCCTTTAGAAAAAAATTAGAATCCGCCTACCAAGAAAAAATTGAATCTCTTCTTACTCAGGCCTTAGGACCTGGGCACGCAGTAGCCCAAGTATCTGTAGATGTAGATTTTACCAAAGAAATCCGTACCGAAGAAACCTATGACCCTGAAGGAATCGCTGTCAGAAGCGAGCTTAGCGAAGAGAGCCAGAAAGAAGGCCTTTCTGAAGGTGGAATTCCAGGTGTGAAGGGTGCTCTAGCTAACAAGATTGAAGGGAATGCAAAGAGTCTTTCACAGAGTCAGCGTGAAGTAAAACGGAGCATTACCCGTAATTACGAAGTAAGCAAGGTGGCCCGCAAACAGGAACTTTTACCGGGAACTGTCAAAAGGATTTCAGTAGCAGTACTAGTTGATGAAGCCCTCTTAAATCCTCCAGGCAAGAAGGGCGAAGCCCAAGCTGCTACTGATAAATTGGCTTTAGTGGAAAGGCTTGTCAAAGGGGCGGTTGGTTATAATCCCGACCGCGGAGACCAAGTGGAAGTAATCAGCTTACCTTTTGAAGGTTTTGCCGAAATGGCCCCCAAAACAGCCTGGCTTGATTATGCAGAGAGATTTGCAAGACCATTTATCGAGTTTCTTTTGGTGGTACTCTTTCTTCTCTTGGTTATTCGTCCTGTACTCAAGACCTTTCTCAAACGCATGGAACCTGAACCTCCGCCACCACCTGAAGAGGCCTTACCTGAAGAAGAGGCTGAGGCCCTTGAGGCCGAAGAGCCTGCACCTTTGCCTCAAGAAATCGCCCTCAGCATTATCCAGAACCAGCCTGAACGAGCGGCAGTTTTGGTGCGCCGTTGGTTAGCAGAAGAAAGTGAAGAAGAGCGTCAAAAGGCTTTGAAGGAGGCCGAAGCCCATGCCAACGTACAAAGTTGATCCGAATAACCTTACTGGCCCTCAAAAGGCAGCCATTTTTCTCCTCACCATGGGAGAAGAATTTACTGCTGAAGTCTATAAATATCTTAACGAAGAAGAGATCAAACGTATCGGGGTTGAAATGGCCCGTTTGGATTATATCCCGGCCGAAGCCGTCAAAAAGGTACTTGACGAAGCCAATATGGAAAGCAAAGAACTTCTAGCAGATATTACCGTTTCTCCTGATGAATTTTTGCAGCAAAGCTTAGTAAAGGCCTATGGGGAGCGAGGGAAGGAAATTTACGAAGAGATTCGTCAGGAACTCGGTCCCAAGGTTTTTGAGAAATTAAGACGTCTTGACCCGCGAACCATTGCTAACTTCTTAAGGAATGAGCACCCCCAGACCATTGCCATTATTCTGGTCCATTTAGATCCGGACAAAGCCGGGCAAGTCATCTCTTATCTTCCTGAAAATTTGCGCCCTGAAGTTATCTTTCGGATTGCCGAATTAGATAAAGTAGACCCTGAAATTATCCAGGAAATTAGTATCGCCCTAGAAGAAGAGCTTGAGTCTGTGGGCGGAACTTTTAGCAGAAAACTTGGCGGTGCAGAACGAGCCGCAGAGATCTTGGCCCACGTGAGCCGGGATCTCGAAGAAGAGATCCTTTCTGAAGTAGAAGAAGAAAATCCCACCCTGGCAGAGGAAGTGCGTAAACACCTCTTTACTTTCGAAGATCTACTTAAGGTGGACGATACTGCTATCCAGGCCATCTTGAAGGAAATTTCTACCGAAGATCTCAAACTTGCTCTTAAGACGGCATCTGAAGAACTGCGCGAGAAGTTCTTTAGCAATATGAGTGAACGTGCGGCCCAACTTCTCAAAGAAGACCTCGAGATTATGGGGCCCGTAAGGGTGTCAGACGTAGAAGCAGCCCAGCAAAACATTATCAAGGTGGCCAAACGTCTCGAACAAGAGGGCAAAATTGTCTTGGCGGTAGGGGAGGAGGAATTTGTCTAGGATTATTAAAGGTGGAAATACAAAATTTTTTCCTTTCATTATAGAAAAGGGGGGAGAAGAAGAGACTTTTAACCCTTTAAAGGCCCTTTTGCCAGAAGAGGCGGCCCTTGAAATCGAAAAGATCAGAAATGAAACCTCCCTTGAGGCTGAGGAAGAATGGCCTCCTCCTGAAGATGTTTGCCAAGAAGATGGGGAACTGCAAGCCTCTTCTGAGGTTCCGCCTGCTCCAGAAAAAGAAGAAACTCCTCTAGAAGAGGAGAAAAGAAACTTTTTTGATCTTTCCGAGTTGACACTTGAGGAACTCCTTCAACATCCAGAAATTTCTGCCAAACTGGCACATCTTGAGCAAGAGGCCTATGAGAAAGGCTTTGCCCAGGGCCAAAAAGATGGTGAAGAACTCGGGCGTCGTCAATACGAAACCCTTGCTAATCGTCTTAAAGAGATCCTAAAAGGTCTTGAAAAGACCCTTTCTGAACACATATTGGCCCTTGAACCCCAGCTTTTTACCCTTCTCAAACTCATGACAGAAAAACTCGTGCTAAAGGAAGTTTCTGTCTCTCCAGAAGTGATTAAAAATTGTCTTCGTGAAGCCTTGACACGCGTAGTAGAACAGACCCAAGTCAAGATCCATCTCCATCCCGACGATGTGGAATTTTTAGAAGAAATTCTCGGGGAGTTACGGGAAGAATTTGCGCGTGTCAAAGATTTTGAAATCGTTTCAGACCCCAGCCTCAGTCGGGGTGGTTGCCTTCTAGAGACAGATTTTGGCCTTATTGATGCTACTTTAGACCGCCGTTGGCGAGAAATTTTGGCAAGGCTTGAAGATGAAAGTGCCAAATCTTGAAGCCTATCTCAAAAGTATTGCCGAGATTTCTCCGGTAACCGTATGCGGCCAGGTGAAACGGGTAGTAGGGATGGTTATCGAAGCCCAAGGTCCAAATGTTAGTGTAGGGGGGCTCTGTGAGATTGAAGTCCCGGGGGGGAGAAATATTTTGGCTGAAGTAGTAGGTTTTCGAGATGAAAGGGTCCTTCTTATTCCTTTTGGAGACCCCCGAGGAGTGGAGCCCGGAAGCAAGGTTTTTTTACGACCGGAGCTGGGAGTGCGGGTAGGAGAGAAGCTCTTAGGACGGGTGTTAGATGCCTTGGGAGAACCCCTTGATGGCAAACCCCTCCCGCGGCTTCCAGAAACCTACCCTCTTTATGCCGAACCTTTAAAACCATTTGAGCGCGGGCGCATCGAGCAGCCCTTAGATGTGGGCATCAGGGCTATAAATGCCCTTCTCACCGTGGGAAAAGGCCAACGGGTAGCCATTATGGCTGGCTCAGGTGTTGGAAAATCCACTCTCCTTGGCATGATGGCCCGCCATACTAAGGCCGATGTAAACGTAATCGCCCTTATTGGCGAACGGGGAAGAGAAGTACGCGAATTCTTGGAAAGAGATTTAGGGGAAGAAGGTCTTTCCCGTTCAGTAGTGGTGGTAGCCACTTCTGATCAACCTCCTCCCCTTCGAATGCGAGGAGCGTATCTTGCTATGGCGGTGGCAGAATATTTCCGGGATCAAGGAGCAGACGTCTTGGTAATGATGGATTCTCTGACACGCTTTTGTATGGCTGGCAGAGAAGTAGGGCTTGCGGTGGGAGAGCCTCCTACTGCCCGGGGTTATACCCCCTCTGTCTTTGCTGCTTTGCCACGTCTCCTAGAAAGAGCTGGTCCTCGTGCCCAGGGAGGTAGTATTACAGGGTTTTACACCGTTCTTGTGGAAGGAGATGATTTTAACGAACCCGTAGCAGATGCGGTGCGTTCCATTGTGGATGGTCACATTGTTCTAACCCGCGAACTTGCTCACCAAGGTCATTATCCGGCAATTGATATCCTCCAAAGTGTAAGCCGTGTAATGCGAGATATTGTTTCTTCAAAACAGGTTGAAGCTGCCAAAAAACTGATCAACATCTTGGCGATTTACCGTCGTGCAGAGGACTTGATTAATATCGGAGCTTATGTACGGGGAAGCAACCCTGAAATAGACAAAGCCCTTTCTAAAATTGAAAAAGTAAACGCCTTTTTACAACAGGAGGTCGAAGAAAGGGCCGATTTTGAAACTAGTTTGCAAAGACTTTTTGAGGTGGTGGCATGAGAAAACCCCCTCAGGTCCTAAAAACTCTTTTGTGGGTAAATGAACTCAAAGAAAATCTTGCCCAAGAGGAATTTCAAAAGGCTAAAAGGGCCTTACAGGAGCTTGAAGAAATGCTTTTTGAAATTTCTTCTCGTCCTAAAAAACTCTATGATGAACTAACAGAACGCCCTTTTTCAGGAGAAGAACTAAAACTTTTTTCTCTCAAATTTGAAAGGCTTTTAGAAGAAAAGAAACGCGTAGAGGAGATTTTAGCGCAAAAGAGGCAAGAGGTAGAGAGTTTGAGAAAAAAGGCCCTTCACATTCATCAACGTCGCCGCATGGCAGAAATTCTTTGGCAAAGGGCGCGGGAGCATTATCTCAAAGAGCTTTTCCAAAACGAAATGAAAGAAATAGAAGACCGGATCCTCTCAAGGAGAAGACAAAATGAAGGGTTTTAGAGTAATGCCTTTTCTGGTGGGGGTGGCCTTTTTAAAACTTATTCTGACGGGAGTTTACCTGTGGGGGCTTAAGGGCGGAAGATTGGATCTTACTGTAGCTGAGGCCCAAGCCTCTGCGGAGAAGATAAAGGAAGAAGATTCTTTTTGCTGCCCTGAAGCCCTTTTTCAGGCCTTGCGTTTAGAGAAGGAAAAACTCCGCCAAGAAAGATTAAATTTGGAGAAGAAGAAAAAAGACCTTGCCCTTTTAGAAGAACAAGTGCGTCGCCGGCTTGCTACCCTCAAAAGCTTAGAAGAAGAGCTTGATAAAAAGCTTCAAGAGCTCCGAGAAATCAAGAACAAACGTTTTAAGCTTTTAGTTGGCGCCTATGGAACAATGAAACCATCTAAAGCCGCTCGTCTTATCGAAGCGATGGAACCAGAAATGGCCATTAAGATTCTTTCTGCCTTGAAAACCGAGCAAGTAGCCCGCATTCTTTCGGCTATGCCCCCAAAAAAGGCAGCTTCTTTGGCAGAAGCCCTTTCAGGTCTTCCTCCACGAGAATTATGACTTGAAAGCTTCTTTTTCTAATGCTTAGAATGAACAAAAAAGCAAGGAGGCGAATATGGGTCTGCAACAGATCATTACCAAATATGTTCCACAAGGGGTTTTTGTGGTTACGGTGAGAGACGGAGAGAAGATAAATGGCATGACAGCAGCTTGGGTGAGTCAAGTTTCTTTCAGACCGCGGCTTCTTTCCGTAGCCATAGCTCCTCAACGTTATACTTACGAACTTTTAAAGAAAGCGGGGGTTTTTTGCTTAAATGTTCTGGGAGAAGGGCAAGTAGAGCTTGCCAAACATTTTGGTTTTAAAAGCGGAAGGGAAATAAATAAATTCGAAGGCGTCGAATACTCCACAGCTCTTAAAGGTTCTCCTGTCTTGAAAGATGCTATAGCTTATTTTGAGTGCCAAGTGGTTTCAACTTGTGAAGCCGGAGACCATGTGCTTTTCATCGGAGACGTTGTAGATCATGGGGTCCTCAAGGAAGGGGTTGAGCCTCTTATTTTCCGTTGGGATGATTATTTCGGAGGGAAGTAATGGCCAAGAAAAAAGAAGTCCCCAAACCAGAGGAAGAAATTTTAGTTCTCCACGAGAAGTGGGTAAAAGCTGCGAAAGAACATTTACGAGAGATAATTATAGTGGCGATAACTGCTGTATTTTTGGCTTCTCTTTGGGCTTTTTATAACTATTACCGCCAAAAGCATCTAGAAGAGGCGACTTTACTTTATGCCAAAGCCCTTATGACAACCAATGAAGGACAGAAAAAGGGCCTTCTTGAAGAAGTAATAAAAAAATACGATGGCACCACGGTCTCTTTGGAAGCCAGGTTATCTCTTTGCGAGATATATTTTGAAAAAGGCGAGCTCAAAAAGGCAGAAGAAGAGCTTAAAAGGGTAGCTACTAAAACTAAGGGAGCCCTTAAAGTTGCTGCGGAAATGGGTGTTGGATATTTTGCCGAAGATGAGAAAAGATATTCAGACGCGGCTCGTTATTACCAAAAAGGGGCATCAGCTAATATAGGTCTGGAAGAAATTGCCTATTTTGATTTGGCACGCGTGGCGGAGCTTCAAAAAAAATGGGGTGACGCGGTCAAATACTATCAAGAATTGATATCTCTTAAGCCGGCTGAAAACAAGCTTGATTTTCTCCAGGTAAAACTTTCCCGTCTGATGGAAAAAGTAGGATCTAAATCAAAGGAGGGGGAAGGTTAGTGTCTCTTCTTGTGTTTCAGCGTTTGGCGGAACAACGTATTCAAGAGGCCATGAAAAATGGCGAATTTGAAAATCTTCCCGGTAAAGGGAAACCCATTCAGCTTGAAGATTTAAGTAATGTGCCGGAGGAGTTGCGGTTGGCCTATAAGGTTTTGAAAAATGCAGGTTTTTTGCCTCCTGAGGTTGAACTTTTACGAGAGATCAAAACAGTAGAAGATCTCTTAGAACACATGGAGGAAGAAGAACATAAAGTGCGTCAAATAAGACGACTTAATTATCTTATCATGAAGCTTAATCAAATTCGACGCCGTCCTATTAATTTTGAGAAAGAACAACGTTATTACGAGAAAATCGTCGAAAGAGTAGAGGTTTTTGGGAGCAAAAAAGCTAAAGCCAAACGTTTAGAAGCACTGGAAGAAGGAAAGGTACCTCGGGTAGATTTCAAGCGTATCGAACATCAGACGGTTTTGACAGTAATGGCGCGGCTCCATGCCCGTCGTTCTTGACAGTCAAGGGGAGTATCTTAATATTAATTGGGGATCGGGACGTGGCTCAGCCTGGTAGAGCACTGGGTTCGGGACTCAGGGGTCGCAGGTTCAAATCCTGCCGTCCCGACCATCAATCAATAGCTTATCAAATAGTCCAGGAATACGGACAAGGGGTCGCAGGTTCAAATCCTGCCGTCCCGACCATCTTCCCTTCGATGGGGGGACTGTCCACCCTTTTGTGTAAATTTCATTATAACCGGTCCTCAAATAAAATTGTTATCTGGGCATAAATTGAGGGCCAGTCTTTAATGGGTCGGCGCCATTTCTTCTCAAGCTCCATAGCCGCCATATAAACTGTAAAAGTTTAGACTTAATCTGACAGTTGCCCCCTCCAGAGGCTCCATCTGTCAGGCTCGGTCAGAACCCAAAATCAACCTCTACATTAGAATGAATCTTTTCCTTTGCCAAGGACACATT
>Ga0256833_1001759_pt1 | contig 15581 bp, 10 predicted proteins | sample 356284metaG_FD_190535 | JGI IMG/M metagenome (GOLD analysis project Ga0256833, IMG submission 190535) | Hydrothermal vent microbial communities from Mid Atlantic Ridge, Atlantic Ocean - 356-284 | ecosystem: Environmental > Aquatic > Marine > Hydrothermal vents | place: Atlantic Ocean: Mid...
CCCGAAAAAGAGAGTGGCGACTGGCTCCACCCGGTGCGCCTCGTCGAAGATGACCCCGTCATAGTCCGGCAGGACCTCGGCGGGGGCCCTTTCCCGCAAAGCAAGGTCTGAAAAAAAGAGGTGGTGGTTCACGATCAAGAGGTCCGCCCGGACCGCCTCCCGCCGCAATCTCGTCAAGAAACAGGTCTTAAAGAAGGGGCATCGGGAACCCACGCAGAGCTCAGAGCGGGAGTTGACCTCCTCCCAGAAGCCGAGGCGCTCGGGGAATCCCTTCAACTCTTCCCGGTCCCCCGTTTTGGTCTGTTGGCTCCAGGACAGAAAGGGTTCGTACAAAGAGGTCTCTTCCGCGAAGGCAAACAGTGGCTGCCGCGTGAACCTGGACAGGCGGCGCCGGCAGAGGTAATTCTGGCGCCCCTTCAACATAACGTAGGAGAGCGAGGTCCCGAACAGTTTCTCCAGGAGGGGCAAGTCCTTCTTGACGATCTGTTCCTGGAGGGTCTTGGTGGCCGTGGAAACCACGACGCGCCGGCCGGACATTAGCGCGGGAAGGAGATAGGCCAGGGTCTTTCCGATGCCGGTGGCCGCCTCCACGAAGAGGGTCCCGCCTTCCCGGATGGCGCGCGCCACGGCGCCGGCCATCTCGATCTGCGCGTCGCGAACCTCATAGGCGGGGAACACCCGCTTGAGAAACGCGGTATCCCTGAAGAAATCGGAAAGATTACGATGGGCCAAGGGCTTTTCCGTTATTCCTCTCCGGCGTCACCACCCCCGCCGAGATGATGATCTTGAAGGCCTCCTGGGGGTTGACGTCGATGGGGGTCACCTGGCTCCGCTCGACGATGACGAAAAAGCCGGTGGTGATATTGGGGGTGGTGGGGATAAACATCTTGATATACTCCGGCCCCAGCCCCGGGAAGAGACCCGGGTCGCTGGTTCCCACGATGTAGCCGAGGGAATAGATCCCCTTCCGCGGGAACTCCACGAGGGCCGCCTGGCGGAAGACATCGTCCTTGTCGGAGAAGAGGGCCACGATGAACTGGGAAATGGCGTTGTAGATGCCGCTGACGAAGGGAATGTTCTTGAAGATGGACTCGATCCAGTGAACGAGGCGTCTCCCGAAGAAATTCTTCGCCAGGAACCCGACGATCAGGATGAGGATGAGGGTCGCGATCAGCCCCAGCCCGGGCACGTGAAAGGGAAGATAGGTGTCCGGCTGGAACTTCGGGGGCACCACGCGAAAGATGGCGTCCAGCTTGAACACCACAACCTTGATGATGTAGAGGGTCAGGGCGATGGGAACGAAGACGGCGAATCCCGCCAGGAAATATTTCTTGAAAAAGCCTTTGTGTTTCTTCATGCGCGTTCCCGAATAAGGGTTGAATTGACAACAACCGCCGGGGTTTCAGGAAAAACCAGCCGCTGTATCTCCGTGATGAGGGGCAGCAGGGTCTCGCGATTTAAGGCGGAAATGGCGACGGCACCATGTCTTCGTGCATACCGCCTGGCCTCCTCGTCCGGAACCTTGTCGATCTTGTTGAGGACCAGGAGGGTGGGTATCGCGTCCAGGCCGATCTTTTTAAGGATAGTCTCCACCACCCGGATCTGCTCTTCGAACTCGGGATGGCTGACGTCCACCAAGTGGAGGAGGAGGTCCGCGTCCCGCAGCTCGTCCAAGGTGCTCATGAACGCCCCGAGGAGGTCCTTCGGCAGGTCCCGGATGAATCCCACCGTGTCGGTGATAACCACCTTCCGGTCTCGGGGAAACCGCAAGAGCCGGCTTGCCGTGTCCAGGGTGGCGAACGGCTTGTCCTCCACGAAGACCCGGCTGTTGGTCAGGGCGTTGAGCAGCGTGGACTTTCCCGCGTTGGTGTATCCCACGATGGAGATAATGGGAAGCCCGCCCCGTTTTCTCTTTCGCCGTCTCAATTCCCGACCCGTCTTCAGGTGTTTCAATTCCCGCTCCAACGAGGCGATCCTGTCCCGCACCCGGCGCCGATTCACCTCCAGCTTGGTTTCCCCAGGCCCCCTGCCACCGATTCCCCCCGTGAGGCGGGACATGGCGGTATATTTCCCGCTAAGTCTCGGAAGCATGTATTTCAACTGGGCCAGTTCCACCTGGAGTTTCCCCTCCCTGCTGTGGGCGCGACGGGCAAAGATATCAAGAATCAGGAGGGTCCTGTCAAGGACCTTCAGCTCCGTCATCTTGCTGATGGCGTTCAACTGGGCGGGCGAAAGGTCCCGGTTGAAGATGATGCAGTCGGCCCCCTTCTCCATGCTGAGCATGACGAGTTCCTTCAGCTTCCCCGAGCCAATGAGGGTGGCGGGATGGATCTTCCGGACCTTCTGAATCACATGCCCGGCCACGTCCACGTCGCTGGCCTGGGCAAGCTCCACGATCTCTTCCAAAAGGGCCGCCGCGTCCCATCGCTGTCCCGCGGGGACCACCACAACGATGGCGCGCGTTTTCCCCGTGATTTTTCTGCCGGTCTTCAGGGCCCGCTGAAGAATCGCGGCGCGGTCACCTATCCAACGCTGGAAATCGGCCTCCTGCCAGCGCCGGAGAGTAAGGGTCTCCATTCGACAGCCGTCCGGTTCAGCCCCCGGCTCCAAGTAGGCAATCTCCAGGGCGTGGGGATTGCCCGCGGCGTCGGGCCGCAGGATCCCCACCAAATCGAGCCGCAACATCCGAAGATCCGTCAGGTCTTCCCGATCGATCCCCCCCGCGTCCAGATGAGTATGGATAAAACGAACCCCCTTGAGGTTTCCCACTCCCATCCGGAAACCGCTCAAATCGGGCAAAAGAATGGAAAAGGCGTCTCCCACCAAGACTCCGTCAATTTCCCCCCCGCGCGTAATCAGGACACCAACCTGCCGGTTGATTTCGTGGCTGATATTTAGGATCCTGCGCGCGAGTTCCAGGGAAATGAAACGCCTGGGATCAATTTTCCGCCGATAGAGCCGTTTTAAGGCCTGGACCTGCGATGACTTAAGACCCGTCGTCGAGCCGATAATCTCTTTTATTGAAACGCCTCCATCATTCGACTGCTTTTTTGCGTTTATCATACCATGTTTCACAATGATTCTCAAAAACAGCGGGATACCGGGACGCTTGCCATACTCATCAAAAATGATTATCTGAATAGGTAGCGGTAAGGTCAGTTAGAATTTGCCAACCAAGGAGGGGATAAGTGATGAAACCTGTGACCATCACCCTGAGCGCGCAGGAAGTTCTCAGGCTCGAGGCCATTCTCATGGACAAGGACAAGGAGGAGGCGTTGGAATTCTTGAAAACGGTGATCCGCGCGAAGGTCCGCGCGCAGGGAAACCGGGGGCTGGACAGTCAGAAGGGAACGGGCGTTCCCCTCTGACCCGCCCTACCTTTTTCAGAATCGATACGTCAAGGCCACGGAGATGACGTGGCCGGTCGTTTCATATTTCCCTTCCAAGTCGGGAAGGTAACTGTGTTCGTCCTTAAAGAAGGAGATAAGGTAAGCCGCATCGATGCTTAGGGATTTGCCGGGACTTGTGTAACCGACGCCGACGGAGATATCGTTTCGATCCGCGTCAGGCAGTTCCGGTCCCCGCGTCTTGTTGGGCGCCGGCGACTGGTCGTAGATATATCCGGCCCGAACCGCCCATGAAGGCGTAACCTGATATTCCGCGCCTACGTGAACCGCCCAAACGTTGTCCCAGTCCTTTGGATTCGAAACCGTCACGTTCTTTTTCCCCATAATATCATCGTATTGCAAATCGAGGGAATCATAGGTATCCCACTTCGTCCATTTAATGTCGATTTCCAAGGTGAGGTTCTTGATGCTGCGATTCATGATCCCAAACGTCACCGTGTCCGGTAGGCGAAGGTCACTGCTGATATCCGAATGAGGAAAGAGCATCTGGGAGAGGTTCGCGGGACCGCCACCCATCTGGATCATTTGGTCAATCTGGTAAACCCCCGCTTGGCGGTAATAGCCGGCGCTTCCGTCGAAATCAAGGTCGATATTGCTCCGGTACGCCACGCCGATCGCCCATTGCTTGTTGGGTTTGAACAGCAGACCCACGTTGAATCCCCAGCCGTCCGCGTCGCCGTCGATATCCGTGTCGATATCGTAGTTTCTCTGAAAGGCGTAGTTGGCGAAGATGGGATTGGCCGCCTTCGCCGCGACGGCGGCATAGCTGAGGCTCTTGTCGATGGTTACGTTCGAGTGCATATAGGTCACGCCGACGGCGATGGAGAACATGTCGTTGAACTTGTAGGCGATCGTGGGGTTGAAATCGTAGGTTTTAAGGTCGATTTTATCGGATTCGTAGCGTCCCACCCAGCTGTTGTTCCAGTCCGTTTTGGTTCCATAGGGCGCGAAGAAGCCGAAGCCGACGTACCACTTTTTGTTGATTTGGTGGCTGATATAGAACGCGGGAATCTGAGCCCAATGATCTTCCATATCCTCGTGGGCCGGTTCGTTGGGATTGGTGGCAAAGGGATTCCTGGCACCCTTGAGCTTCGAGTCGAGCAGGGCCGTCGTGTAGTTCAAGGTCACCTGGGTGCCCTTCAACTGTGTTATGCCAGCGGGGTTAAAGAAGATTGCCGTCGGATCGTCCGCCTGCGCCACGAACGCGGCCCCCATGCCCATCGCCTTTGCTCCCTGCTCCACGTAGACCTGGAATCCCGCGCCGAAACCGGTGAGGGGCATCAACACCGCGACCAGGCCGAGAAAAAGTATCCATGCACGTTTCATGGTCCTCCCTCCTGTGTAAGGTTTACGCGTTAAAATAAAACCAGCACTTCTCAAGGGATCCACTTCTTGAAACTTCCCGAATCAGATTCACCTCACCTCCTTTTTTAAACCTGTAGATTGCCCAATCTTCTGGCAAACCCCTCGAGTTTATCCTCAAACGGAATCTCGAACCCCCCGTGATAGACGATGCGCGTGGCAATCTCCGTGGAGATCATGGCGATTCTGTATTTCAGTGGCAGAAACTTCGTGCGATCGCGGAACTTCTTACGCTTTTGAATCAATTCCGGAAAATGGAGCAGGAGAATCCTGGAATATGGGCGGCCGGGAACCTTCTCCGGGTGCGCGAGGAGATACTGGTAGATTTGGTTCGTCAGGTCGTTGATCTCGTAGCTTATCTCGTTGCTGATTTCCGTATAGCGTCTCTCGCCGTGATACTGACGATAACGCTCGAAAATCAGGTCTGCCTCATCCACGGCGCGTTTCTCCAAGATTTTCAGGACATCCGGAACGTATTCAGGCTTGTTTTCGAGAAACTCCTTTTCGCTCATGAGCAGACCGCCAATAATTTCGTAAGAGGAACAGATAACCCCGCACTTGTTGGCGGAAGCGTCTTTCAGGATGATGATTCCCCGATCTTGAATCTTTTCCCGGGCGCTCGGCGAGATAAAGGAGTTCGCCCCTTCCACGATGGCCCGGGTGGTGGGGTTGCCCCTTTCGTCGAACAATTTTTCCCAGTTGCCGTCGTGGATCGTCTCGGGACGTCCTCCCGCGGGAATGAAGACATCCGTGACATGGGAAAAGATCAGGTTTTCGAACTCCGAATGGAACTCGTCGGAGGTGACCCAGAGTTCTTCTGGGCCTTTCTCCGTCATGATTACTTTCTTATTCTTGTCCACGAACCCCTCTTTTCTCCTTTCGCGGGAGAAGAGGATAAATCCCCCTTGGTGGAGTTTCTCCGGCGAGAATTTGTCGATGTTATCCTTCAGGATGAGCCGCGAAAGCTCCTCCCTGTCGATTCCCTCGGGGTCGTAAACCGCCCCCGAGCCCGCTGTGATGGAAAGGATTTTCACCTTGGGACAATGCTCCAAAAGGAGCTTCATCTCGTTGCCCGCCACGTCGCCGTTGGTTCCCCCGGTAATCTTGACAGTGAAGGGATCCGTTTCATGCCGGATGCCCAATTCCTTCAGGGCGCGCTGGACGAATTTCAAGACGCCAAGGGATGTCACGCCGTATTCCTTGTGGTTGATACCCACCTTCTTGCTCGAGATAACCCCGCTCCCCAGGATGTAGCCGCGTTCCTTGGCTCGGGCGGCGATATATTCAATCATGCTGTCGTGCATGTTCTCGTCTGGGCCCAGTTCGATGGGCTCGTCTTCCCCGTAGTAATCGACCACATTGGGATCCACCGGCTTGCCGTTCTTGGTCACAAAGATGTCAAGAAAGGCGTTGATAATCCCGCGCTGGAGGTTGTATAGGCGATTGATCTCCCGCTTCCGTTCGTGGACATCAAAGGCCCGCATCACCACGGCCAGCTTGGACCCGCCCTGGTAGATGTCCTTGTTCTTGAGCTGCTGCGTGTGTGCCAGGACCATGGCCTCTTTGAAGATGGTGTCCATCGCCGTCTCGAAATCGTCCTTGGACCGGGCGATAATCGTCCGGAACCCGCCCCGGGCGATGTCGGAAAAGCCGAAATGGTAGCCGGAACCATAACGGTGATAGAAAAAGGTAATCCGAAACGGCAGATCCGGCGGCAGATCCGCCCGGACCTCTTCCGGCAACTGCTCCATGTAACGGGGATCCAGGCGGAAGGAAAGGGCCTTTTTGTATTTCACGAAGAAGTTAGTTTTCAAGGTGTAACGGACCATGAGAAGGGCCGTCTTGTAAACGGTCTTCCGGGTTTCGTCGAGGAAGGCATGGCCCGTGTTATACTCCTCGATCGATTCCTCGATATGCTGGAATTCCTTCTCCAGTTCCTCCGGTGAAAGTCTTTTTTGAGGGTCCGGATTGAACTTCTTTTTGAATACGCTCAGGATATCCTTTGTGAGATGGAGATGGCTGAAGAAGGCCTCCTGGGTCTCGTCCCAGTCGTAACGGTAGGGAAAGGCGTGGGCAAGGTTCGTGTGGGCAAAGGTATGGATGGCGCTGAGCAAACTCCCTTCAGGCCCGGTTAGAACCCCTTCCGTGACCAGTTCCTTGTAAACCCGGTCCCAGATATTGATGACCTTCGTGTTGTAGAGCTCCGCCTCCAGGGCCTTGTAGATATCCATGTCTTTTTCGATGGGTCTGCCGTCCCGGGTCGTGATGTAGGCCGTTAGGACCGTGACATTCTGCCCTTCCTCGCCCTCGATCTCCACGATGTAGTTTCGGTGCGTGGCGATATCCAACCGGTAGAAGATCTCGATGACCTTCGCCAGGTAACCCTTGAACAGGGGATTGATCACGGAGAAGACCAGGCGGGACTCCTCGTTGCCTTTTTCGTCGACGGTGGGCTCAATATCCATGAAGATGCCGCCCATGCGGATGGCCGATTGATACAGCCACATGGCACGGGCGACCCGCAGCGGGGGCGACAAGAGGACGTAGTCACGGTTGTTCTTGATGAAGTAGTTGAAAATCGAGTTGAATTCCTTGAAATTGAAATCGGGGTAAGTCTCCTTTATGGTCTTTAAGATCAGGCCCTTTCCCCGAAAGATGGCGGGGGGGGTTTCTTCCCTATTCGTCAAGAAGTGAAATTTGAGGATCTCCAACTGTTCTTTCTGACCGGGAAGCGGCTCGTTGGAATGAATCATCTCCTCGTAGATGATGATGTTGTCCTTGATACTGTCCAGGGTTTTGAAGAGGGTTCCGGGCCGGTTTAGTGTCGCGATGATGAACTTCTCGTCTGTGTCTTTAAGGATAATCTGCTTGTTTTCTCCGAGGGTATGGAGATTGAAGCAAAGATTCAGCAAGGCATCCTTTTCCGGGGCGAAGGTAATGAAAAAATATGGATTCATCGCCTTCAAAAGCCAGTTGAGATTCTCCAGGGCATGCTTCTTGCCTCTTCCGATGGAGCGATAAAGCTGATTGATGATCTTTTTGGGCTCAACGTTCATAAATGGCCTCCTTCTCCGACATTTGATATATGCCGTCCTACCACAACAAACTGACGAAATCAACATTTTCAGAAAAAACACGCCTCGCTTTTTCAGGGTCTTCTATGTTCAATTTATCACTTCTCACAATAAAAAATTAGTTTGATGCGGAATCGCCTATCTTCGATGCATTTTCCGTCACACTGGATTAAATTTCCGGGAACACATAACAATGATTATCAACATTTACTTGATTTTTTATGAAAGACTGGTATAATGTTTTAAAATTAGAGAAAATGTATATAAAAATTTGTAGGCCTGGGAAACAACATGGCAATCAATTTGGGAGAAGAGCTTGTCAAATCAAATCTCCTGACAAGAGATCAGCTCCAGAATGCCCTTCAAGAGTTAAAGCATAACGGCGGATCTTTAAGATCAACCCTCGTAAAGCTCGACTATGTCGATGAAGAAAATCTCCTTCAGTTTTTAAGCGAGCTTTACCACATCCCCATTCTTAAACTCGGCGAAATCCAGATCCCGGAAGAGGTTTTGAAGCTTGTTCCTGAGCGTATCGCAAAAAAGTATCTTGTTCTCCCCGTGGAGCGGCAAGGCCCAAAGCTGACAATCGCCGTCGCCGACCCGAGTAACCTTATTCTGGCGGAGGAAATCGAGTTCATGACGGGCTACAACGTGTCCATGAAGCTCTGCTCCGAGATAGAACTCATCCAAGCCATCAAGAGGACATACGGCGGGGGAGGTGAACTGGCCGGCAAAGGGGTCACGAATATTGATGCGAAAGATTATATCTTGGACGATATCGAAGACGATAATCCCATCTTTTTCGACGATGATCAGGACACAATCGATGTGGATGACTTCGATGCCCTCGTCACGGGCGCCATTGACAATATCCAGATTGTCGATGACGCAGGAAATGAAAGCACCGGCAGCGCAGTTGACCTAACCAGTGAAATAGATGCGCCCATCATCAAACTTGTCAATGGAATTCTCATCAAGGCCATCAAGAGCGGGGCCAGCGACATCCATTTTGAACCTTATGAGCGCCAGTTCCGGGTTCGTTACCGTATTGACGGTGTCCTCCGAAAGGCCATGGGGCTACCAATTAAAATAAAAAATGCCATCATCTCAAGGCTGAAAATCATGTCCCAGTTGGACATTGCCGAACGGCGCCTTCCCCAGGATGGAAGGATCAAACTGCGCCTTGGGAAAGCGAAAGAAGTCGATTTTCGAGTTTCAACAATTCCCACTTTATACGGAGAGAAAGTTGTCCTCAGGCTCCTGGATAAATCGTCTCTGCAATTAGACATGTCTAAACTTGGATTTGAGGAAGACGACTTAAAACTCTTTCAAAACGCCATCCACCAACCCGTCGGGATGGTTCTGGTCACGGGGCCCACGGGCAGCGGCAAAACGACCACCCTATATTCGGCGCTCATCGACCTAAACCGGGAAAGCGATAACATCATGACGGCAGAGGATCCCGTCGAATACAACTTCGCCGGGATTAATCAGGTTCAAATGCATGAGGAGATCGGGTTGACCTTTGCCTCGGCCCTAAGGTCTTTCCTGCGTCAGGATCCAGATATTATCATGGTGGGTGAAATCCGTGATTTTGAAACCGCCCAGATCGCCATTCAGGCCGCGTTGACGGGACACCTTGTCCTTTCAACGCTTCATACTAACGACGCCCCCAGCGCCATCACGCGTCTTATTGACATGGGCATTGAACCTTTTCTTGTCACCTCTTCCGTCATTCTGGTTCAAGCACAACGGTTGATGCGTAAGATATGTGAACACTGCAAAGAACCTGTTGAAATCCCCGATGAGGCACTCCTTGAAGCGGGAATTCCAGAAACTAAAATAGGAACGTTTACGTGTTACACTGGAAAAGGCTGTCCTTTCTGTAACAACACAGGATACAAAGGCCGAACATCCGTTTTCGAAATCATGCCATATTACGAAGAGCTTAAATCATTGACGCTCAAACGCGCATCTGGGTTCGAATTGAAAAAAAAGGCGATTGAACTCGGGATGCGAACCCTTCGGCAAAATGCCTTGCTTAAAGTGATAAATGGTGTCACAACGTTGGAAGAGGCCCTGCGCGTTACAGTGGAAGACTAATCGACTAATCGGGAGAAACGGAAAAGCATGTACGATCTTAAGGAATTGCTTGTTGAAATGTTTGAAAAGGGAGCTACGGATCTCCATGTCACGACAGGTTCCCCCCCGCAGTTGAGAATCGACGGACAACTCGTCCCCATGGACATGGCTCCTTTAACAGCGGCTGACACCCGACGTCTTTGTTACAGCGTGCTGACAGAATCCCAGAGAAAACGTTTCGAAGAAGACAACGAACTGGATTTCTCCTTCGGAATCAAGAATCTCAGCCGTTTCAGGGGCAACATCTTTAACCAGCGGGGTGCCGTGGCTGGCGCTTTCAGAACGATCCCTTACAAGATACTCTCGCTCCGGGAGCTGGGTCTTCCTCCAGTGGTGGAGGACCTGATTCACAAACCCAAGGGGCTTATCCTTGTCACAGGCCCCACGGGTAGCGGGAAATCGACCACCCTGGCCTCCATGATTGACCGCCTCAATGAGGAACGACACGCCCACATTATCACCATCGAAGATCCCATCGAATACTTGCATCGTCATAAAAACTGCCTCGTAAACCAGCGAGAGGTCAACTCGGACACGCGGGGATTCACCCAGGCACTAAAACATGTTTTGCGCCAAGACCCCGACATCATCCTCATTGGTGAGATGCGGGACCTGGAAACTATCGAGTCGGCATTGGTCATCGCCGAAACCGGACATCTCACCTTTGCAACCCTGCATACCAACTCGGCGGTCGAAACTATCAACCGTATCATCGATGTTTTCCCCCCCCATCAGCAGCCGCAGATACGCGCGCAACTTTCCTTCGTCCTTGAAGGTGTCATCACACAACAACTGATCCCCAAGGCAAGTGGTCGCGGCCGCTGTCTTGGTGTGGAAGTGATGATTCCCAACCCCGCCATTCGAAATCTCATCCGAGAGGACAAAATTCACCAGATCTATTCGCAAATGCAGATAGGTCAGACTAAATACGGCATGCAGACTATGAACCAATGCCTTTTCGATCTCTTCCAGAAAGGCATGATAAGTCTAAAAGAGGCCATGTCACGCAGTCCAAATCTTGATGAGCTCAAGCAGATGATGGGAATGGAGGGGAAACCCCAAAGAGGCTTGAAACGTTAAGGAGGATACCGTGCCAAAATTCAAATGGAAAGGACGAGTGATGGGGGGCGGCGCCCAGTCGGGCACTATGGAAGCAATAAACGAGACGATTGTTAGAGCCCAATTGCGCCAGCAACGTATCATTCCGACTAAAATCACAAAAGTTCATGAAAAGAAACAGCTTGTAATTTTTAAACCCAAAGTCAAGGCGAAAACCTTGGCCGTTTTCACACGACAGCTTGCCACCATGATCGATGCGGGCCTTCCTTTGGTTCAGTCCCTCGATATTCTAGCGGAACAGGAAGAGAACATCACTTTCAAGGGTGTATTGAATGAAGTCAAAGACGATGTAGAATCAGGAATGACCTTCGCGGCGGCTCTAAAGAAACATCCAAAGGTATTCAACGACCTTTACGCGAATATGATCGTTGCCGGCGAAGAAGCTGGAACGCTGGACATTATATTGAACCGCCTGGCAATCTTCATCGAAAAGGCAGAAGCCCTGCGTCGAAAGGTCAAATCCGCCCTCATGTATCCCATGATCGTCACGTTCGTGGCCATAGTGGTGGTAGGAATCCTTATGGTCTTTGTCATCCCTACTTTTGAGAAGATGTTTCGGGAAGCAGGCCAGCAACTCCCGGGATTGACCCAGTTGGTGGTGGACATAAGTAAGTTTACACGAAGCCACATCCTTTACGTCATCGTGGGATTTATATTGCTCGTCCTGGCGATACGTTACATCCGTCGGACGGACAAAGGGAAAAAGGCAATAGACACAATCCTGCTTAAACTTCCCATTTTCGGGATCCTACTCAGAAAGGTCGCAGTGGCCCGATTTACCCGAACCTTGAGCACGCTTATGCAGAGTGGCGTCCCCATCCTGGATGGCCTGCAATTGGTGGCTAAGACATCCGGGAATAAAGTAATTGAGGATGCCGTCATGGAGGCAAGGGAGAATATCAGTTCCGGTGAAAATATCGCGGATCCCCTGGCCCGAAGCAAGGTCTTTCCCCCCATGGTCACCCGTATGATCTCCGTAGGAGAAAACACAGGGGCCCTGGACCAGATGCTCAACAAGATCGCGGACTTTTACGAAGACGAAGTGGATACCGCCGTCGCGGGGCTTACGTCCATGCTTGAACCCTTGATGATCGTCTTTTTGGGCGGCGTTGTCGGGACGATAGTTATTGCTATGTATCTTCCCATCTTCAACATGGCAAATGCCATTGGTTAATCCGCTCTCACGATTTTAAAACTAAACAAACTCCAATGAAATCTCCCCCCAGAAACTCTTTTATCCTCAGTGTCGTCAGAATACTGGTCGCTTCATTGATTCTCGGAACCTCCCTCTTCATCCCGGAACACGGGAAAAACATTCTCCAAATTCCCTCCAACCCCCAGATATATGTTCTCATCTCGGCCATATACCTTTTTTCTCTCATCTCACTGGCCCTGATAAAACCCTTCAAAGATAATGCATGGTTCATTTTTTTTCAGACTATCATCGACCTTCTCTTTATCACCGCATTCGTAAGCATCAGCGGTGGAGTCGAAAGCATCTTTATCTTTCTCTACCTTTTCTCCATCGTTGCGAGTGCCCTCTTTCTTGATCGGACAAAATTGTATCTCATTGTCATTATTGCCACTTTATTTTACATGGGAAGCATTCTAAGAACCGCGCCTATCCAAGCGTTGATTGAAAACCGCCTTTTCGCTTATATATGGACAAATCGTTTTACAATTTACAAACTCTTACTTCAAGTCCTTGCGCTTTGGGGCGTTGCTGTCTTGACAAGCGTTTTTATCTACGAGTTACAAAAAAGAAAGAGCGAATTGGCGCGACAGGCAAAGGAATACCGACAATTAGAGCATTTCAACGAAAACGTCCTCCGGAGTATTGAAAGTGGAATTCTAACCGTTGACCTGCGCAACAGAGTTACCTACATCAATAAGGCGGGAGAACAAATATTAAAGGTAACGAAAGAACAAGTTATCGGTAAGGATGTGTTCGTCATCTTTCCCGTTTTGGTAAAATACCTGATTAATTCGAAAAAACGCCTTGATGCCCCCCGGCACGCACAAGTCATATTAAAACAACCCGGCAAGCGTGACCGGGTGATTGGTTTTTCTGTATCCACGCTCCTTGATTCAGAAAACGCTCCCGCTGGGAAAATCGTTGTATTCCAGGATCTAACCCGCTATAAAACCATGGAAAAAAGAATCCACGAATCCGAAAAACTCGCGACCGTGGGCCGGTTCGCGGCCGGCCTCGCTCACGAGATCCGAAATCCCCTGGCTTCACTGAGCAGCTCAATCCAAGTCCTTCAAGAATCCCTGAATTTGTCGGGAATCGAAAGTGAATTGATGAACAATGTCTTAGAGGAGACCGACCGGCTCAACCGATTGGTCACGGATTTTTTACTATTCTCGCAATTCGGGAAAGAGGCTTTCCAGGAATTCAACCTCCATCTTCTCATCGGAGAAATATTTTCCATCTTATCGAGAGATAATCGAGAGAACAACATCAATTTCATTAACAAGGTTCCGAACGACCTAGAAATCTATAGCGACAAGGATAAATTGAAACAAGTCTTCTGGAACATCCTGAACAACGCTATCCAGGCCAAAAACAAAGAAAGACATATCATTACCGTTGCCATACCCCCATCACCTACCGAAGAGCCCGAGACTGACAACGGGATCGAGTTCCTGTCGATCGTCGTTTCGGACAATGGGAAAGGCATCCCTAAAGGTTCTATGAAAAGGATTTTTGAGCCCTTTTTCACGACGCGCCCGGAGGGCACGGGACTCGGCCTTTCCATCGCTTACCAGATCGTAAGTTCCCTGGGCGGGAACATCCATGTCACTTCCGAAGAAGGTCGGGGGACCTCTGTAAAGATTACCATCCCTAGATAACAGAACAAAAGGAATGAAACAAATGGAACAGTCCTCTCCCCAAAGAATTCTCGTGGTCGATGACGAAAAAGGTCTTCGAACCACGCTGAGAGTTCTTCTCTCCAAGGAAGGTTATGAAGTGGATACGGCTTCCGGTGGCCTTGAGGCCCTTGAGAAAATTAAAACAACCTTTTATCCCGTTATCGTCTCCGACATTAGGATGCCTGACCTCTCGGGAATTGAATTACTCAAACTGGTCCAGGAAAAATCCCCGAGAAGCATCATGATTCTTATCACTGCTTACGCCTCCGATGGAACGGCTTCCGAAGGTTTGAAATACGGCGCGTATGACTACATAAGTAAACCGTTCAAAAACGAGGAAATCAAAAATGTCGTCAAGAACGCGCTTGAACGCCAGCTTCTTAAAGAGGAAAATCTGAAGCTCAAGCAGAAACTTGCCGAGTCCGTTGAACACTATGGAATTATCGGATCCAGCAAGCCGATGAAACAATTAATGGATCTTGTGGTCCGCGTCTCAAAAACAAGAACCCCCATTCTCATTACAGGCGAAAGCGGAGTGGGCAAGGAAGTGATTGCCAAGGCGATTCACCTCCTCCAAAACCCTGAAAGTCCCTTTGTGCCGCTCAATTGTGGGGGCATTCCCGAAAACCTCCTCGAAAGTGAGCTTTTCGGATATAAAAAGGGGGCTTTTACGGGAGCTGTCACGGATAAACCGGGACTTTTTGAAACCGCGGACGGGGGAATCCTTTTCCTCGACGAAATCGGAGAACTTCCTCTTTCCCTTCAGGTCAAACTTTTGCGGGTTTTACAGGATCAGATATTTCGGAGACTCGGGGACAATCGGGATATCAAGGTCGACGTCCAGATCATCTCCGCCACAAATAGGGATATCAATAAAGAGGTCTTGGAAAAAAGATTCAGAGAAGATTTATTTTTTCGCCTGAACGTCATAAACATTCACGTTCCGCCCTTGAGGGAACGAAGGGAAGACATTCCTCTTCTGCTTGAATATTTCATAAAAAAATACTCAAAGAAATACGGCAGGAAAGAAATAAAGATCTCGTCCTATATCCTTAAAGAGTTAGAAAAATATGATTTTCCAGGAAACGTTCGAGAGCTCGAAAACATGGTAGAACGGGCGATTGCCTTGCAGGACACAAATATTATTTTGCCGGGAATCTACCATTCTCAAACCATCGATGCCATCGAGCAACCGATTTTACCATTCTATACCAGTGATTTCCCGGAAGAAGGCGTGGACCTTCCCGCCCTTCTTGAAGAGATTGAAAAGACCTACCTCTCGGAAGCCCTTAAACGCTGTCAAGGGAAAAAAGTGGAGGCGGCACACCTTGTCGGGATGACCTTTCGTTCCTTCCGATACAAACTTGAAAAATACCAGATGGACTAAGGGAACAACAAATTAAATTTACCTTCTAAGACCTTCATTTATCCCGATTGCAGCAAGTTTTTCCAGAAGAGGCCTATAGACGCTTTTTGAATTTACCCAACACCCCGTTGCATTTGCTGTAGACACTATGTAGTCTCCCCTGAAAAATCTCCAACTACTTGAAATAATTTGATATATATGAGGTATTGTGTTATAAGAATTGCAAGGAAAGAG
>Ga0256833_1001761_pt1 | contig 15574 bp, 19 predicted proteins | sample 356284metaG_FD_190535 | JGI IMG/M metagenome (GOLD analysis project Ga0256833, IMG submission 190535) | Hydrothermal vent microbial communities from Mid Atlantic Ridge, Atlantic Ocean - 356-284 | ecosystem: Environmental > Aquatic > Marine > Hydrothermal vents | place: Atlantic Ocean: Mid...
ACGCGCTCAAAGTTCTTGGAGGTTATTGCCTCCACCTCTTTATCGCTGAAGTTCTCCCTAAGTTTCTCAATTAATGCCGGAATCCTTGACTCGTCCTCCAGGCCTTCGATGCCCCTTCCGTTCCAATCTCTCAGGTAGTAAACGAAGTCGAAGCCAATGCCAACGTGCCGGTAGCCGACGAGGTCTGCCATGTACGTTATATGTCCCACGTACTTATCGAGCGTCGGGTTTTCTCTGTCCACGAAGCTGGGTATTGCGACTGCACCTACAACGCCGTCCCTCTCTGCTATGGCCTTTATCTGCTCGTCCGTTAGATTTCGAGGATGGTCGCAAAGAGTTCTCACGTTGGAGTGGGACGCTATAACAGGGAAAGAAGTTACTTCAAGCGCGTCCCAGAAACCGGCCTCGTTTATGTGGCTGAGGTCTATCACAATTCCCAGCTCCTCGGCCTTTCCAACGACTTCAACGCCGAAGTTCGTCAATCCACCGCGGGTTCTCTCAAAAACTCCGTCCCCTATCGCGTTGCGCAGGCTCCAGGTTAGGGTTAGAACTCTGAGGCCGAGGCGGTAAAAAACCTCCAGCAGGTCGAGGCTCTCCCCAATCGGTTCTCCTCCCTCAAGACCGAGCCAGAGGGCCACTCTGCCTTCTTCCATGACTTTTCTCATCTCCTCAACATTTCTAACGAGTTCAAAGCGCTCGCTTTCTTCTATGTCCTTCAGAAAAGAGTTGAGAACCTCGAGGCCATAAACGGTTGCTTCTTTTCGCTTATCTGGTCTCGTCCATATTGCCATAACGCGAGAACTTATCCAACCGTTAAAGAACCTTCCGTAGTTCTCATCGAGGACGCGCCTTTTTCCTGCCTTCCGCTCATCATAAACAAAGGTCGGCAAGTCCGAGTGTGCGTCAAAAATCATGGGCTCACCCAAGGGACATCGTCTCGACGTCCCTTAAGGTTTCCGCCCTGATCTCGGGCAGGGGTATTGACTCGGCCACCTTCCTTGCCTCTTCGTACTCACCATTTTCAGCGAGGGTGATGGCTATGCCCCGGAGGGCACTGCTCTTTCTCCCGGGGTCATCAATCATCCCCGCAAAGGCCAGCGCATCCCTTAGACTTCCGAGCTGGAGCAGAAGCGTTGCTATCCTCATGGCGTTTGCCGGCGAAAGTTCAACGTTTTCCACTTCGTTCAGGGCCTTTTCCATGATATCTACGTAAGCCGGTTTGTTTACCCTTTTCATCCAGAGAGCGACTTCAAGTTCCCCAATAATCCTTGATGCACCCGTAAACTTCCGCTTTATGAGGGAGAGGGCGTAACCATAACGTCCCTCAAGCAGGGCACGCCTTACCTCCGGTAATCCCGTTTCGCTCATTACCTCGGCCAGCTGGAGCTTTTTCTCAGTGACGCCAGCCCTCTGGTTTACGTGTAGCTTGTCAAAGATGTCAAAGGCCGTCCTATAGAATCCGATGGCTATCTTTGAGAAAAGCTCATCTCCGGAGTTCTCCATAAGCTCGGCTATTCTGATGAGGCCATCTACCTTGGTTCTGTATTCTACCTCCGCCCTGGCTATGATGTCAAACGCCACATCGAAGAGCCCGATTGCCGTTTTCGCGTCGCCGGTTATGGCTGTGTAGTACGCTATCATCGCTATTGCTTCTCCCCTTAGCAGGGGGTCTTTAATCCCGCTGGCCTCGTCTATCGCCGTGTCGAACGTTTCGGATGCCTCGCTGTAGTAGCCCAGGGTGTGAAATGCAAATGCTATCATGCCGTATCCCACCGCTTTCACGTAGGTGTCCTTTGAGTGCTCCGCGATGTATTCCGCATCCTCAAGGATTCCGGGAATCCAGTCTTCCGGGCCACCTTTACGTCTTATAGCCAAGGCAACGTTGACCAATGCCCCAATCTGGTCAAGTTCATCCTCGAGTTCCCAAACCCTTTCAAGGGCTTCCTCAAACTGCCCCCTCTCCGCCAGGGCTATAACCTCTTCAAGGTCTGTCATGGCAACTCTTAATTAACTTCCAAATCCTTATAAACCTTCTTGGATGCAATACAACCATGCCAATGCTGACGCTCGCTCTCTACAACACCTACGACGTTAGAAGGCTTCACGAGGCCCACATCAGGGCGATAGCCCGTTCCGCACCGATAGCGTACGCCTATAGCTTTCACTTGGCCCTTATCGGTTTTCCCCTTGAGGGCAATCCCATCGAAGTGGCCAGGGAAGTGAGCGAGCACACCACAATCGGCGAGGGGGGAAAGTATCTCGTTGAACTCGCAAGAAGTAATCGCTTCCACCTCCTTGATTTTCCGAAGAGGGGATTTCCCCCGCAGTTCGGCACGCCTGTGGCAACGACGAGGAAACCCTCTGGGGAAAAGGAGATAACTCCGCTTGAACTCGCTGAGAGAGTCCTCAACGGCGAGCGTTTTCTCCTCCTCATAGGCCTTGGAAGGCACGGCCTTCCGAAGGAAACCTTTAAGTTGGCCCGTCATCATATGGACATCACGGGGAAGAGAATCAGCCTCGAAACCTGCACGGCCATAGGCGCGATAGCTGTTAGAATCGCCACGTACATGGAGGCCTTAACATGGAGGGGTGGAAAAAAGAGGTAGTGTGGTTTTTAGTGGCAGTGGTTGTGGTCTTCGGAATTCAGGCCGGTCTCAGGATGGCCCTTCACACGGACTCGCCCCTTGTGATAGTCGTCAGTGGCTCAATGGAGCCAGTCTTTTACCGCGGGGACGTGGTCCTTCTCAAGGGTGTTACAAACCCGGAGCAGGTTAAAGTTGGCGATGTTGTAGTCTACAAGCGTCCGGGTTATGAGTATCCGATAATCCACCGAGTTCGCTACATTTACACCCTCAAACTCAACGGGAAGCCTGAGGAGTGCTTTGTAACATGGGGCGATAACAACCCAGTTCCTGATCCTCCGTACCCGACTTCTAACGGTCTGATCGAGGTTCAGCTTCCCAACGGTTACATAGCCGGATGTGTTCCCGCTTACGCGGTTGAAGCTAAAGCTGAACTAGTTTTCCCGAAGATAGGCCTCATACCTCTCTGGATACGAGAAACCTTTGGCATGGGGGGATGATGTGAGGGTAGGTGGCTGAGCCGTGATGACCTAATCGGCCCCTGACCGCTTTCTGTTAATTTTTTCGTCCTTTGAAATGCATTTTACTTCCTGCCTTGACAGGGAAGGTAAGCGTTCCGGTGTCCTGGCGGACTGGAATGGACTCGATTTCGCCGATCTCTATTGACCTGAGAATGTTCCCGAGGTTAAAGCGCGCTATTTCGCTCTCCTCTCGCTCGTAAGCCTCTCTGAGAGCCAAAACGACATCATCGGGAATCTTCGTGACTGCTAGCATTATCGCCCCGACAACGGCATCAATCAATTAGCATTCACCTGTTAAAGATTGGTATTTGAGTTAAAAAGTTTGACGTGGAAGGGTTAAGAAACTTTCCCACCTTACCGGCAAAGTTTTGAAGGAAAGGAAAAGGAACTCAGCCCTTCAGGATCTCGACTATCTGCTCCGCAACTTGTACACCAGCGCGCATCTGGGCTTCTTCTGTCGATGCACCGATATGAGGAGTCAGGACAACGTTGTCGAACTTGGTGAGTGGGTGGCCCTTCGGTAGTGGCTCCTCCTCGTAGACATCCAAGCCAGCACCGGCAATCCAGCCCTCCTTTAAAGCCCTGACGAGGGCATCGGTATCTACAACGGCCCCGCGAGAGGCGTTGATGAGTATCGCCGTTTTCTTCATGAGCTTGAGCTTATCCTCGTTGATGAGGTGATATGTTGCTTCAATGAGTGGGACGTGCAAGGTTACGACGTCGCTCTCTCTGAGGAGTTCCTCAAGCGGGACGAACTTCCCGCCGACCTCTTTGGCCCTCTCCTCATTGGGTTTTGGGTCGTAGAGGAGGACTTTCATGCCAAAGGCGTTGGCTATCTTTGCAACCTCGTAGCCTATCCTTCCGAAGCCGATGATTCCGATGGTCTTTCCTTCGAGTTCCCTTCCGAGGCACTGCTTTTTAACCCATTGTCCTTCCCTCATCTTCCTGTCGGCGAAGGCTATTTTCCTCGCGACGGCGAAGAGCAGGCCGAAGACCAGCTCGGCGACACTTCTGCTTGAGGCACCGGGACTGTTGACAACTTTAACGCCCCTCTCCCTTGCTGCCTCAAGGTCTATGTTGTCCAAACCGACACCAGCCCTTCCGATGACCTTGAGCTTGGGAGCATTTTCGATTATCTTTCTCGTTACCTTCGGCTTGCTCCTGACGATAATAGCATCGACGTCTTTGACAAGCTCAACAAGTCTGTCTTCATCGGGATATTCCTCGTAGAGAACCTCAAAACCGGCTTTTTTCAGAACCTCAATAGCTTTCTCATGCAGAGGTGCTGCAACAAGAACTTTCATCTCACTCACCTCATCCCCTTCTCTTTATCGCCATCAGCATGACCTGGTCGGAGGCATCTTCCGCCCTGTCGGCTATGTCCCCGACCTTTGTGATGGCTTGGTTCCATATCAATTTTGCGTACGTTGTTATGGTTTCACTATCAAATACCCTTGCCTTGACCTCGTATTCCACCCTGTCGGCCTCTTCTTCGAGGTCTTCTGTCGCTTTGGCAAGTTCAAGTGCTTTGTCCACGTCCTCGTTGAGGGCTTTTACAGCTTCCATGAGCTTCTCATACGTTTTCACGGCCTCCCTAACGAGGGTCATTATCTCATCCTTTAACTCCTCTGGAACGCGAGGCTTGGCCAGAACGAGCGTGTGAGCCGCGCTCTCGGCGGCATCTGCCACCTGGTCGATGAGCTCACTCAAGCGAACGTAGTCACCCCTGCTCGCGGGTAGGAAGGCACCTTCATAGAGCATGAGCTCAATGCTCCTTCTAAGCTTGTCGGCTTCGCTCTCGAGCCTCGTTACCTCTCCTTCGAGCTCCTTTGCCCTTTCAAAATCACCGGCAAGGTAAGCCTCGATAAGCCTTTCAAAGGCCTTGACGGTCTCGTTAACAACCTCGAGATGCCTGTCTATGGCCTCAAAAACGTTGCTTTCCTTACCGCCAAAGAGTGGCATTTTTACACCCCCCATTGAACTTGGTCGAACCCCTATTTAGGTTTTCCTTCGCCTTAATCAGTGCCCAGAGCAGTTCATTCCTCGGGGCATCTATACCAACGGAGTGGGCGTACTCGACTATCTTGCCATGTATGTAGTCGACCTCGGTTTTTCTGCCCCGCAGTATATCCTGAAGGGTGGAGTTATAGTTTTCTCTGGTTTTTTCTACCGTGTCCCAGAGGAGCTCGAGCGGGTGGATTTCAAACTCTATACCAAGCTGTTGAGCCACTGTACAGCCTTCCCTTGCTATCTCCACAGAAATACTTTCCAGCTCCGGGACTTCCCTAAGCGCGCCGTTCTTGACTTCCAGAACGGTTCCCAGTCCGTTGATGACGGAGTTGACTATTACCTTCGCCCACTTCCAGCCGATTGAGTTGTCGGTAACCCTCGTCTCGATTCCGGCATCGTTGAAGACCCTGGCCACTTCATCCACGAAAGGCTCTTTGCCCGTTGGATACCTCCCTATGACGGTTAGGCCCTTTCCCGTCCACCTGACCTTTCCCCACTCCTCAAGCATCGCCCCGTTGGTGGTTATTCCGCCGATGACGTTGGGAGTTATTTTTAACGCCATCTCCTCGTTGCCGAGACCGTTTTGGATGCTTAGAACCCATGTTTCTGGGCCTATGCAACGCCTCGCGCAGTTGAGGGCTGATTTAGTCGAGTAGGACTTGGTGGCCAGTATCAGGAGTTCGGGCGGTTCCTCAGGGGCGTAAACGCTGGCCCTTGGCCTGACTGTGAATTCCTCAAGGCCAACCACCTTAAGGCCTCCCTCGTTTATTGCCCTCACCTGCTCCTCCCGGCCAATGAGCAGGACGTCGTTTCCGGCCCTTGTCAGTAAAGCCCCGAGAAGGGAACCGATGCTTCCCGCACCTAGGACGTAAATCTTCATGTTCTCACCTCATGAGCTTTCTAAGGTGGTTGAGCGAGTAAACGTAAACCAGTGCGAAAAATGCCAGCTTTAAGTTCCCGGAGACCTGGTAGGTCCCGATTAAGTAGAGGGCCGATGCGGGCAAAAGACCGAATGAAGCGAGAACTCTGTTTTTGAGGAGGAGGAAGGGAACGGCCACCCCAAGAACGGCCTCTCCTTTCCCTAGGTTGTAAAGGCCGAGGGCTATGGCCAGGCCCGTTCCACCTATCACGGCGTTTATGAGGCGCTCCCAGAATTTCACCGGCTGTTTCTCATAGGGGTATCCAAGGGCCAAGAGAAGGGCGGAGAGACCGAGTAGGGCGTATCTTATTTTTGCTTCAAAGGGATACGTTGACGCCAGGGCGAGCAGGGCTCCGGCTGAGAAGGGTCTTGCCCTTTTTTTCACGGCTGGAAGAACCAGCGGGATGTAAAACCAGTACATGCTCCCACCGCAAGCGTTTAAAGAGAGACCCTTAAATGCCTACCGATGATAAGCGTTGTTCTGGTTGAACCGGAGGGTCCGGTGAACATTGGAATGATAGTGAGAACCATGAAAAACTTCGGCTTCTCGGAGTTGGTTCTCGTGAACCCCAATCTAACGGAGGAAAGCTACCGCTACGCCGTCCACGCCACCGACGTTCTGGAGAAGGCGCTCATCGTTGAAAGCTTTGAAGAGGCTCTTAATCTCTTTGATTTGACCATTGGGACAACCGGAAAGCCGGGGGGAAGGTTCATACCTTATCGTGCTCCCATTTACCCCTGGGAGCTTGGGGAGACCCTCAAAGACTATACCGGAAAGGCAGGTCTCTTCTTCGGAAGGGAGAGCATAGGCCTGAAGAACGGGGAGCTTGAAAGGATGGATTTCGTGGTAACAATTCCAACGAGCGATACTTACCCTGTCATGAACCTAGCCCAGGCCGTTGCGGTGGTTCTCTACGAGCTTTCGAAGGGGAGGCGGAAGGCCAAGGTTCACTCCCTTGAACCCTCAACCAGAAGGGAGAAGGAGGAGCTTCTCAGAGTCTGGGAAATGCTTTTAGAGGTTCTGAACTACCCCAAGGACCCCGAGAGGAGGGAGGTCTTCCTCAAGGTTTTCAGAAGAGCCATTGGAAGGGCCTTCCTCTACGGGAGGGAAGTCCACACCCTCATAGGTCCCCTAAGAAGGGCCGTCAGGAGACTGGAGGAATGTGAGAATGCTCGCGGTGGAGAGGTTTAGGGTCAAGGACAGGAACCTCTGGATTGGGGTAATCTTCCACGGGAGAATCCAGGGGGTAAGCTTTGCATTTTCAAGGGGGGAACTTATGGGTAGAATTAACAACCTTGCGGATTTCCTGCGGAAGAGGGGCGTTGGGGTTTCCCTCGACGTCCAGCCGAGCAATTACACGGAGACCGTTTACCGCGTTATCATAGGTGAGCTCGACAACGCTAAGGCTTTGGATGAACTCTCCTTTGAGGGCGTAACGTCCTTCGAGAGGCGCGTTTACGAATGGCTCACGAAAAACGTTAAAAGAGGGAGCGTTATAACCTATGGTAGCCTTGCTAAAGCCTTGAAAACGTCGCCCAGGGCCATCGGTGGGGCCATGAAGCGGAACCCCTATCCGATAATCGTTCCCTGTCACAGGGTTGTGTCAAGGGATAGCATCGGCTACTACAGCCTTGGAATTGAGGCGAAGAGGTTCCTGCTCGAAATTGAGGGGGTGAAAGGATGGACAAGCTGAAGGCCTACATAATCGGCTTCCTGATTGCTGTCTTAGGTGTTGCTGGCTTCATCGTCTACGAGTGGGGCTGGCTCAAGCTCCTTCAGGTGATTCTTGCAATAGGCTTCGTCGGCTTCACTCTCATACTCCTCTTCTTCACAGCTTTGACGCTCTACGCCGAAAGCTGGAAGTACGGGACGATTTTAGCGGTTCTAACGGCAATAGCTGGATACGGCTCCTATCTCGTTCTCACTTGGCAGAACCTCAAGGTGGTTGGTGGAATAATCGCGTTCTTCGTGTTCCTCTTTGCCTTTGGAATATGGTACATAAGCGAGCCCGACCTGAGCATAGCGGACCGCTTCAGGAGTGCCGAAAAGCTTGAGAGGATGGGTAAATACAAAGCAGCGGCAAGGAAATACGAGAAGGCGGAGAACTACGAGAAGGCGGCGGAGATGTACCTGAAGCTCGGCTGGCTTGAGAGCGCCGCGTGGGCCTACGAGAAGGCCGGCAATTATGAGAAAGCCGCTGAGCTCTACGAGAAGCTCTACGAGAAGGAGAAGGACACCTACTACCTCAAGGAGGCCCACGAGTACTGGAAGAAGGCTGGAAAAATGGAGAAGGCCGCGAAAGCCCTTGAAAGATACGCCGAGGAGGAGCCCTGGTTCTGGGAAGATGTGGCGAAGCTCTATGAAGAACTCGGCAACGGAGAGAAGGCCAGGGAAGCATGGGAAAAGGCCCTGAGGTACTACCAAAAGGAGGCCCAGGAGGAAGGCGTTTTCTGGGAGGATGTGGGGAACATAGCGAGGAAACTTGGAAAGGAGGAGCTGGCGAGGGAGGCATACCAGAAGTTCCTTGAATACTGCCTGAAAGAGGCAGAGAAAGACCCGATGTGGTGGAAGCACGTGGCTGAGGCCTACGAGTACCTCGGTGAGAAGGAAAAGGCAGAGGAAGCCAGAAAGAAGTACGAGGAGTACAGGGCAAAGATAACGAGGGCCAACGAAGAGACTTCCCACTTCTCCGAGGGAAGATGACCCTAATTTTTTTAAGTTTCTCCACCCAATCTCTTCTCCGGGGATTGTCTTGGAGGATGAGAAACCCAAGCTTAACGTTGCTAAACTCTCAAAGATGCCAATCAGACTTGCAATGGAGGAGAAGTTTCTCCGCCTCAGTCCCGATGACAGGGTTGAGGATCTGATAAAGGGCCTCGAGCACAGGACCTGCGCCGTTGTCACCGACGATTCCGGCAAACTGCTCGGCTTCATCTCGGTTGACGAGATAATAAACCTGCTCGTTCCTCCTTCGGATTATGTGTTGGTGGGACTGGATGCACTCCGAGAGGCCCACTTCGACTGGGACAGGCCGGTCAGGGAGATAATGAACCCCAGGCCGATAACGCTATCTCCCGATGACACCCTCGGCTATGCCCTCGGGATGATGCTCGAAACGGGAGTGAGACAGTTTCCGGTTGTTAAGAGGAAGAAGGTCGTTGGAACCTTCTCTGCCCAGAGCGTCATAAGGCTCCTCAGGGTTTTCGCACGGTGAGGGAAGTTGCTGGAGCTTATCCTCTACCTTGCGCTGATGCTCATCACAGCCGAGAGCTTTGGCTGGCTCTTCTCGAGGGTAGGCCAGCCAGTAGTGCTCGGCCAGATAGTCGGTGGCATACTCCTAGGATTAGCTTTTCCGCCGACCGAGGAAGTAAAGGACATCTCGATGATCGGCGTCCTGATGCTTCTCTTCCTGGCTGGCCTTGAGAGCAGTGTTGAGGAACTGAAGGGGGCAGGTAAAAGCGGTTTTTCCGTTGCCATGGTCGGGGTGGTAGTTTCTTTTATCCTCGGTTTCGCGGTGGCGTATCCATTCAAGGGCTTCGACCAGGCTCTGCTCTACGGCGCTCTGACGACCCCGACGAGCGTCAGTTTAACCGTCAGGGTTCTCATGGAGATGGGCAGGCTCAAGAGCAGGGAGGGGACTACAATTCTAACCGCCGCGATAGTTGATGACATCCTCGGCATTATAGTCCTCACCGTTGTGATATCCTCCCTGCTGTCCGGGCGCGTTAATCCCCTCAGCATCGCTGGAATACTCCTTAAGGTTGGCCTTTTCATAGCACTAATGGTCTTCGTCATGCCGAGTGTTCTTGACGTTCTTCTCAGAAAGGTTGTTAGGATAGGCTTCGCAGATTCCACGGTTACCCTCTCGATGGCGGCCCTCTTCGGCTTTGCGTACCTTGCCGAACACATGAACCTCGCCTCTATACTTGGAGCTTACCTCCTCGGTCTCGCCCTCAGCGAAACTGAGTTCAGAAAGCCGATTTTCGAGCACTCGAGGATAATAGCCCACTCCGTTTTCGTCCCGCTCTTCTTTGTGGATGTAGGAATGAACATCCCAGTGAAGGACCTGAAAAGCGCTGGGGTCTTTGCGATTCTCTTTAGCCTAGTAGCAATAGCGAGCAAGGTAATCGGTTGCGGTCTTGGGGCGTTAATCGGCGGGATGAAGACCAAAGAAGCTCTCCGCGTCGGGATTGGAATGATTCCGAGGATGGGTGTTGAGCTCGCGATGCTTGCAATAGCCATGAAGGCAGGCATAGTCGGAAACGACGCATACCTCGTGATAGTTCTGATGATATTCCTGAGCACTCTAATTACCCCACCGCTCCTCAAGCTGGTCTTCCGGGAGTAGAAGTTATTAATAAATCTCTCCGGTTTCCGCCTCTTCCTTGAGTTCCTCTTTGATTTCTTCCTCTTTTTTCTCGGCGTAGCGCTCAAGGTAACTCGCGAAGAGGTAAAGGATCAGCGCCCCGAGGAACATGAGCAGAAAGGCCATTCCGAGATTTCTCCAGGCTAGCTGGTTTCCTAATGGCGCTGGCATAGACCTCACGGGAAAGGTTTCGAAGGCAACCCGTTAAAAGGTTCCGCCATCTTTTTAAGAGTGGGAACCAACCAGATGAGGTGATTGAGATGATGGGTATGAACCCGAGACAGATGAAGAAGCTCATGCGCCAGCTCGGCATAAAGATGGAGGAACTTGAGGGCGTTAAGGAGGTCGTTTTGAGACTTGAGGGCAGGGAGATCGTTCTAAAAAACCCTGTCGTTACGGTCATGGTCGTTCAGGGTGAAAAAACTTACCAGATTGTTCCCGAAAGTGAGGAGGTGAGAGAAGTTCTTGAGATTCCAGAGGAGGACATCCAGCTTGTTATGGAACAGGCCGGCGTTGACAGAGAAACCGCTCTCAATGCTTTGAAAGAAACGAAAGGTGACATAGCGGAGGCAATCCTCAAGCTCAGCGAGGAGTAATCACCTCTCCTTGAACTTCTCTATTGCCTTCATCAGTGGAATCAGGTGCATCAGTGCCGGTCCGCCGGCCATCAGGACGGCAACCAAACCGGCCTCGATGAGCTCCTCGGGCTTTGCACCGGCCTCAAGGGCCTTTTGGGCGTGGAGGTAGATACACCACTCACAGCCCTGGGCTATGCCGAGGGCCAGAGCGATTAGCTCCTTCTCGCGCGTTGTCAGGGCCTTGTTGTCGAGGGTCTCCCTGAGGAACCTTGAGAAGGCGGAAATCTCTTTCGGGTGCTCCTTTCCAAGTTTCTCGAGGAGCTCTTCAATCTCTTTAAGCCTGACCTCAACTTCGGCGTTCTCCATGGAGACCACCGGTATGGAATTGGAAAAGGAAACTTAAGGCTTTCCTGAACAAAACGTTCTTAACTACCCGTTAACTACGATTCCCTGTCTGCGCATCTTTAGGATGTCGTCTGTAACGTCTATGAGGCCCGCTATTATCTCATCGTACTTGCCCCCCTCCTTTCCGTAGATTTCCTTGAGCTTGTCCTCAAGGGCGAAGAGGTCTTCGGTATCTATATCAAGAAGTTTTTGGGCCTCCCTTGCGAGAGCGCGGAGCGTTACTCCCCTTGTTCTTCCGTCGTCGAGTAACTTCAGGATGAGCTTTAACATTCCGGAGAGCATTTCCCGGGAGGATACCCTGTCCGAAAGCCTGGCCATGAGCTCGAGGGCCCCTTCAACATCCTTCTCCTTCCCGGACCTGAGCAATGTATCCAAGAGACTGCTGAAGAACTTGGACGTTCCGGGATAGAGGGCGTATATATCCGCCAGAACCTTCGCGGCTGTTTCTCTTGCCCACGGATTTCTGCTTTTAAGAAAGTCCCCTAAAACAGGAAGTATCCTGTAGGCATCGCTCGGGGTCAGGTGACTTGTAAGCCTTGCGACAATCCAAAGCGCGTCCAGTCTTCTGCTGTAGTCATCGCTTTCCAGCATGTTAAGAACTTTGTCCATAACTTCCGGATCCAGTCTGGCCATCTCGGCAACTATTTCCGTTTTGCCGGCATCGAGGAGCCTCTCAACATCGTCAATTGTGTACTGGCTTATCTCAACGGCCTTCTTCGATTCGATTTCACCCATAGATGTCTCTCCAGGCGTTGCGCTCTTTTCCAATTTTTCCAGTACCTGGGAGGCTTTAACTCCAAGCTTGACGTCTCCCCTGAGGCTTTTTATTCTCGTTATAGCCTTCAGTTTGTTTCTTGTGCTTATCTCTTTCTCCCTGGAAAGCATCCTCTCCAGTGAGTAAAGGGCTCTTTCAACAACGTATGGATCTGGATGACTCAAAAGATCCGCTATTCCTTCAAAAATTTCATTTAAAACTTTTCTGTCTTCCGTTTTCATCGCCATTTCCGTCAGTGCCGTTATCGCCGCGCCCTGAACCTCTCTCTTCCTGCTTGAGCCTATGAGCGAGAACAGCCAGCGGATTATCCTGTATGCTATCTTTGCCACCTTCGCGCCGAGTTTTCCAAGCCCCTCTGCCGCGTACTCGCTGATGACGGGTACTCCAGATTTAATGACTTCCTTCAGCGCGTCCGTGACCCTCTCGTATTCCTCCTCGCTGAGTTCACCCCTCTCGAGGAGGGCATTTATAAACTCGAGAGCCTTTAACGCTACTCTCTCGTCCTCGTCCCTCACCAGCTCCAAGACTGAATTCAAGGCAAGTTCCTTTTTCTTCCCAGTCAAGTTACCCTCCGAGAGCATGTCCATCAGAACCTGAACGGCATTTGCCCTCACGTGGGGGTTCTCATCCCCTAACAGTTCGAGAAGAATACCGAAGGCCTTGTCGTATTCTTCCGCTAGTCTTCGAACGTCGGTGAGGTGCCAGGCTATCAAATCCTTTCTCAGCCCATCCCTGTCAACTATTATGTCCCCACCTTTTAGCACGGCGAGAAACGCCAAACTCAGCATAGTTCTCCCCGGTTGTATTACGGCACGTCCGGATTTAAGCTTAGCCCATAAGGTTATTAAGGGGCTCCCCAATGGGTGGGCGATGAGGGCCATAGGCGTTATAAGGTATTCCCGAAGGGAGAGGCTCAGCAGGGACGAGTTCGAGGAGCTACTAAGAAGTGCAGGTTACGAGGTTCTCTCTATTCTAGAGCAGAACAGGGAGGAGCACCCTCGCTACAACATCGGAAGGGGGAAGCTTGAGGAGCTGAAAAAGCTCGTTAAAGAGCTCAAGCCTGACAAGGTAATCTTCGCCAACAGATTAACCCCCTCCCAAGCGTATAGTCTCTGGAAGGAACTTAAGGTCGAGGTAATTGACAGGTGGCAACTCGTTCTGGAGATTTTTGAAAGGCGGGCTCACTCAAAGGAGGCTAAGCTCCAGGTCGAGCTCGCCAGACTGCAATATGAGGTTCCCCTCGTGAAGGAAGCGATAAGGCGAATCAAGCTCGGTGACAGAGCCGGTTTCAAGGGAATGGGTGAGTATCAAACCCAGCAGTACCTCAAGCACATCCGTTACAGAATGGGTAAGATCCGGAGAGAACTGGAAAGGGTTAAGGCCGAGCGGGAAATCAGGAGGAAGAAGCGCGAGGAAGTGGGTTTCATACTTCTGGCATTGGCAGGTTATACTAACGCTGGTAAATCGACGCTCCTGAACGCTCTGGCTGGAGAGAGCGTGGAAGCCAGAAATCAGATGTTCACAACGCTCGACACAACCACACGGCGCTTCAAGCTCTCCGGAAAGAGGGTTCTCGTCACCGACACGGTCGGCTTCATAGACGGACTTCCGCCCTTCATAGTTGAGGCCTTCCACTCGACGCTGGAAGAAATTGTCAGGGCGGATATAGTCCTACTCGTCCTCGATTCCAGCGAGCCCTGGCGGGAAATCGCGAGGAAATTCAGGGCATCGGTGGATGTTTTAAGGGAACTTAAGGCCCTTGATAAACCGATTGTGGTGGTTCTCAACAAGGTTGACCTGATTGAGGGGGAGGATGCCAGTGAAAAGGCCGGGCTCATAGAAAAGCTTTCTGAAAACCTGGGAGTCAAGATAGAGGGCGTGGCCAAAGTCTCGGCCAAGGAAAGAAAACTCGACGAGCTGTACACCCTCCTTGAAAAGGTTCTGCTCAAGCTTCCCAAATACGGGGCCTTTGAGATAGTCGTTGAAGAGCCCTCGAAGGTTCCTGCTGTCATGGCCTTTCTCAGCTCCATCGGCGAGGTTCTGTCTGTTGAATACGGCGAGGAAACCAGAATCAGGGCCTACGTCCAGACTGGAATGCTCAGAGAGCTGACGAGGATGGGGGTAAAAGTAGAGAGGTTAGAGCATTCCGGCCAGGCTGAAGAGCTTGACCAGAACGAATGAAATCCCTATGGCGGTTAATGGCGTTGCGACCCAGCCGAAAAGGATATCCCTGATGACGCCCTTCTCAACTCCCTGACCTGCAATCAGTCCAACACCGACGACGCCACCGACTATCGACTGGCTTGAACTGACGGGTAATCCAAGGAAGTTGGCCAGGCTGACCGAGATAGCGGAACCGAACTGCGCCGCGAAGGCCGAAATCGGTCCGAGGGCGGTTATCTTTTTTCCGACGGTGTGCATGACGGCGTAGCTAAATGTCAAGGAACCTATTGCAAGGCTTATTGCAACGAGAACGCCGGCCGTTTTCGGCTCCATGAAGCCTGCACCGACTATTGGACCAGAGGCGTTCGCTACCTCGTTCGTTCCGAAGTTGAAGGCCATGTAGGAACCTCCAAGTATAGCCAGTGCCTTGTAGAGTGCCTCGATTGTTGAAACGCTCTTTATGCCCGATATTACCCGGGAGTAGAACTTGTAGAGAACCATAGCGAGGATTCCAGATAGTATCGGCGAGATGACCCACGCGGCCGCTATTTTTCCGAGGGTGAACCAGTTGACAGGTGCTTTCATGGCCAGGCCAACACCGATGACGCCCCCGACTATTGATTGAGTTGTTGAAACCGGCAGACCCTTCACCGTTGCTATCGTTACCCAGATTCCAGCGGCGAGAAGCGCTATCAGGGCCATCTCCATCGTTAAAAAGCCCTCGGGAACTATGCCCTCTCCAACTGTCTTCATCACTTTGTAGCCTTTGAGATATGCACCGAGAACCACGAATATCGCTATCGTCAGCGTTGCCTGTCTGAAGCTCAGAATTCCAGAGCCCACGGCCGTTCCCATTGCGTTCGCTGAATCGTTTGAGCCTATGTTCCAAGCTATGTAGAAGGCCACTGCTATTATTGCAACCGCGAGTCCCTCCATCTCCATCACTGGCTATATAGTCTATATAGCCCCTTAAAAAAGTTTTCGAGAAACGATGAGCGGAAAAAACCATCGGGGGAACTTAAAGTTCACCCTTACCCAGAAAATCCCGTTTAGGGTTCCTTAACTCGATACCGAAACCTAAATAAACCTTTCGGACTAACTGAGGGTGAAAAACTCAAAGGAGGCAGGGAAGATGATTGAGATACGTTTTCACGGTAGGGGTGGACAGGGTGCAGTTACCGCAGCGAACATTCTGGCCTCTGCAGCATTCAAGCAGGGTAAATACGTCCAGGCTTTCCCGTTCTTCGGCGTTGA
>Ga0256833_1001762_pt1 | contig 15570 bp, 11 predicted proteins | sample 356284metaG_FD_190535 | JGI IMG/M metagenome (GOLD analysis project Ga0256833, IMG submission 190535) | Hydrothermal vent microbial communities from Mid Atlantic Ridge, Atlantic Ocean - 356-284 | ecosystem: Environmental > Aquatic > Marine > Hydrothermal vents | place: Atlantic Ocean: Mid...
ATCGTTAAAATAAGCGGGTACTGTAATTACTGCTTCTGTAACTTCTTGTCCAAGATAATCTTCGGCAGTTTTTTTCATTTTTTGTAAAATCATTGCCGAAATTTCTTGTGGAGTATATTGTCTGTCATCAATAACTACTCTTGGTATGTTATTTTCTCCTCTTACAACTTTATACGGAAGGCGTTTAATTTCTTCTTGTACATCATCAAAGGTGCGACCCATTAGCCTTTTGATGGAATATACTGTTCTTTCCGGATTGGTAATTGATTGTCTTTTGGCAGGATCTCCTACCTTTCGTTCACTATTTTTATCGAAAGATACCACAGATGGAGTGGTTCTTTTACCTTCGCTGTTAGGAATTACTACGGGTTCATTCCCTTCCATTACAGCTACACATGAGTTAGTTGTTCCTAAATCTATTCCTATTATTTTTCCCATAATTTTAGTCTCCTTTATTTTTAATTTTTGCTTTAACCTTCTTCAATGATTATGCCACAATAAAAAATATATTTATTTATGCCATATTGTCATAGGAAATTATTCTGTAAATAAAGAATAAGCAGTTGCTACGAATATGCCCGCTGTTTCTGTTCTCAATCTCTTGTGGGAAAGCAATACCGGTTGCCATTTTTTTGTAATAGCTATATTTATTTCTTCTGCAGTAAAACCTCCTTCAGGACCGATAAGAACAATATGATCTTCTTTAACTGTATTTTTTTCTAATAAAATTTCTTTTATTGTTTTTTTGGCATCACACAAAGCAATATGTTTATAAGCTTTTTTTTCATAATTTACTATGTGCCGAAAAGAAGTAATGTTTTCAATTACAGGTAGCACTGGTGTTAAGGATTGTTTTCCTGCCGACTTAGCAATTTTTTTAAAACGGGAAATGTTTATTTTGTTGCGTTCAGTGTTTTTAGTTTTTATAAAAATAATTTTATCAATTCCTATTTCTACTGCTTTTTCGATAAACCACTCAATACGTTCGTTGTGTTTGGTAGGGGCAATTGCTATTGTTAAATAAAAGTCTTTATTTCTATCAATTATTTTTATGTCAAATGTTTTTAGTATTACTTGCTTTTTAGAAATTTTATAAGTTAAAGCTTTGGCAATTTTACCTTTTCCATCAGAAACTAGTACTTCTTCGTTGTCTTTTATTCTAAGTACTTTGAAGTGACGACTTTCTTCCTCATCCAGAATTGTAAGAGGAGATATTGTTTCTACATAAAACAAGTGCATTTTATGTTTATTTTTTATTGAGAATTAAGAATTAGCGGTAATCCGTTTTTCCCTCCTACTACAACAATTTTGCTGTTTTGTGAGTTTGACAATTTGATGGTAGCATCTATTCCCTTCATTCTTAATAGTTTGTCTGTAAGGCTTTTGTTTATAATGTCATTTGCTCGTGCAATACCTTCGGCTTCTATTCGTTTTCTTTCTGCCTCGGCTTTTTCTTTTTCCAAACGGAATTTATAGGCTAATGCTTCTTGTTCTTGTTGCAATTTGGTATCAATAGCTTGACGTATTCTTTCCGGTAATTTAATAGAGCGAATAAGTAATGCTTTTAAGTCTATGTAATTATCTTTCAGTATTTTGGAAGTTTCTCTTACTATTTCTCGTTCTACTTCCGTACGTTTTGTAGAATATATTTCCTCAGCAATATATTTGCCCATAATAGTTCTTACAGAAGATCTTACTTCAGGTATTACCAAAACATCTACATAGTTTTTGCCAAACTTTTCATGTAAGTATCCTATTTTATTATATATAGGATTAAAACGGACAGTTACATCTACATTTATAGATAATCCATTTTTATCAAGTATGTCCATAGTTTCCTCTTTACTTTGTTCTTTTACATTGTAAATATAGAAATCGTTCCATGGGGCAACAATGTAAAAACCAGGAGGATATATATGCTCTTTGTCTAATCCTGTTGTAAATTTGCGGAATATTACGGCTCTTTCTCCAGGATGAACAACCTTGAACATTGATGAACTTCCTATAATTAGAAAAATAATTATAAGAACTCCTATGATAATGAAAATTGATGTTTTTTTATTAGTGGCATTTGTGTAAGTTTCCATAAAATTAAATTTCAGATTTGAAACAAAGATAATATTATTTTATCTTATGTCTAGGCTAAAAATGGTAGTATCTGAAAATTTTATTTACTGCTTTTCAAAAGTTACAAACAAATATAAATTATTACCTTTGTCAAAATATCTTTTTATATAAAAAATTATAGTTATGAACATAAAAAGGATTCTGTTACATCTTGCCGTTTTAGTAGGGTTTATAATTATTGGTTTCGCATATTTTCCCGATGTAATGAAAGGGAAAGTAATGCGACAACAAGATATGGATACCTACAAAGGCATGTCAAAAGAGATTGTTGATTATAGAAATCAAACAGGAGAAGAGCCTTTGTGGACCAATCGTATGTTTAGTGGTATGCCTGCATATTTAATATCAGTGAGATATCCTAATCAAAAAATATTTTCTTATATAAATCAAGCAACAGCATTTTTTGCCAAACGACCGATATCTTTTTTAATTAGATTATTGCTGCTTTCTTATTTAGCTTTTTTACTGTTTGGTGTCAGACAATGGTTATCTGTAATAGGGGCAATTGCTTACTCATTTTCATCATACTTCCTTATTGTAATAGAAGCGGGACATGTTACCAAAGTTATGGCATTGGCATATCTACCTATTTTGGTAGCTTCCATATATTATACCTATAAGAAAAACAAGTGGGTAGGAAGTATTATTTTTACTTTCATGTTTGCTACTCAACTTATGATAAATCACTTACAAATAACTTATTACACATTTCTTATAATAGGTATAATGGTTATTTTTATTTTTATAGATTACTTAAAAGAAAAACGAATAAAAGATTTTGTACTACGAAGTGCATTATTGCTTATGGGGATTATTTTTGCAATAGGCTCAAATTTACCTTCCATTTATCTTACCTATCAATATGGGAAATATTCTACCAGAGGGAAGTCGGAATTAACATTAAATAAAAATGTAAAAACAAGTGGACTTGATAAAGATTATATTACTCAGTGGAGTTATGGTGTGGGAGAGACTTTTACTTTGCTTATCCCTGATTTTATGGGTGGAGCTTCGGTAGGAGAATTAAGTAAAAATAGCAATACATACCAATTTTTGTTAAAAGCAGGTTATCCCCCACAGCAGGCAAAAAGGGTAATAAAACAAATGCCGACTTATTGGGGGACGCAACCTTTTACTTCAGGACCTGTGTATGTAGGTGCAATAATGATATTTTTATTCATAATGGGATTATTTTTAGTAAAAGATAAAATAAAATGGTGGATACTTATTGCTACTATTTTGTCTATACTTCTGGCATGGGGTAAAAATTTTATGTGGTTTAGTGATATATTTATTGACTATTTTCCAGGATACAACAAATTTAGAGCTGTTGCCATGATTTTAGTAATTGCGGAATTTACTATTCCTTTGTTTGCTATATATACTTTACAACAGATTTTTTATGGCAGCAAAACAAAGGAAGAAATATTAAAAGCATTAAAATACTCTTTGATAATTCTCGGTAGTATTTTACTTATATTTATTTTGTTTGCAGGAAGTTTATTTTCATTTGCAGGCTCTGTTGATCAAAATTATATACAGCAGGGGGCAACGGCTTTTGTAGATGCATTAAGAGCAGATAGACAAGCAATGTTGATCGGTGATGTATGGCGCTCACTTATTATTATATTATTGGCTTCTGCTGCAATATGGATGTATGTAAAAAAGATATTGCAACCGTTGTATGCTATTATATTTTTGGGAGTATTAACGCTATTTGATTTGTGGGGTGTGGACAAAAGATATGTAAATAGTGATAATTTTGTTCGTAAAACCGAACATAGAGTTCCTTATCCTCTCACGCCTGCAATAAGTCAAATTTTACAAGATACTACACTTGATTACAGAGTGTTTAATCTTGCTGTAAGTCCATTTAATGATGCGAGTACATCATATTATGTAAATTCAATAGGTGGGTATCATGGAGCAAAAATGAAACGTTATCAAGAACTTATAGAATACCATATAAGCAAAAACAACATGGCTGTCCTCAATATGTTAAATACTAAATATTTTATAGTGCCTACCAAAAGTGGACAACAACAAGTACAATTAAATCCTAATGCTCTGGGTAATGCATGGTTTGTGAAACAGTATAAACTTGTTGCAAATGCCGATTCTGAAATATTGGCACTCAATCCTCCTTTTGACCCCTCTCAAACGGCAATTGTTGACAAAAGGTTTGAAAATTTTGTAAAGAACTGGAAATATCACCCTGATAGCACTGCTTATATTAAATTGGTAAAATATGCTCCAAACCATTTAGTATATGATTACAAAGCAAATTCTCCACAACTTGTAGTATTTTCCGAAATATATTATCCTGAAGGCTGGGATGCTTATATAGATGGCAAGCCTGCAAAATATTTTAGAGCTAATTATGTGTTGAGATCAATGATTGTTCCTGCAGGACAACACAAAATAGAATTTCGTTTTGAACCAAAGGGATATTTTATGGGAATTAAAATTGCTTTTGCTTTTGAAATATTATTGCTAATTTTTACAGGAGTAATTATTTACTTAATAGTGGCTAAAAAAATAAAAAGTGATGGACAACAAGACGAAAAAAGCTCTGCTGAAATATCTTGATAAAGATGATGTTTCCAATCAAGAATTGGTAACAATAATAAAAAAAGTTGAAAAAGAAGGAGATGTAGATTTTTTAATTCCTTTAGCTAAAATATTGGTAAAAAATGAAGATGAATTAATACAAAGCAATATAAAAAATATATTCCTGAATGTTAAGCGTTCCAATGCACCGGAAAAAATAATCCAGATATTATCCGATTCTTATTTTGATAAAGAAAAAAACTTTTTTTCATCTTTATGTTGGGAACTAAATCTTAACTTTTCTCCTTATATAGAACAATTATTAGATTTTTTTATCCTTTATCAAGATTTAGAACTCGCTTTAGATATGTTTTCTGCCATAGAAGAAACCCTAAAAACATACAATACGGAATTTAATGCCGAACAAATAGATAAATTGCAAGAAAAACTAAAAAATCATATTTCTGATTTTGAACATTCAAAAAAATTATTGGCAGTAGAGTTGTCTCATATTTTTGACGAAGTAAAACAATTATTAAAAAATAAATCTGAATAAATAATACAAATATGAAACGAATATTAGGTATTGGAAATGCATTAGTGGATATAATGACTCCATTAGAAAATGATGATTTTTTGTCACATATCGGTTTGGCAAAGGGAAGTATGGAATTAGTAGATTTGGATACAAGTAAAAAAATCTTATCACAAACGGAAGGATTAAAAAAGACTCTAACATCAGGAGGTTCTACTGCAAATACGATATATGGGATAGCTAAATTGACAGGTAATGCGGGATATATAGGGAAAATAAATAAAGACAAATACGGCGATTTCTTTGCATCAGACATGAAAAAAGCAGGAGTAAATATGCACTTATCTTATAGTGATTCTACACCAACAGGAGTAGCTGTAGCTCTTGTGTCTCCCGATAGCGAAAGGACATTTGCCACATATCTTGGTGCAGCAGTAGAGCTGTCTGCCAATGAATTAAATCCTTCAATATTTTCCCAGTATGATTTATTACATTTGGAAGGTTACTTGATTTTTGATGAAGAATTAGTAATGAGAGCGCTACATCTTGCAAAACAGTATAATCTATTGGTTTCCATAGATTTGGCAAGCTTTAATGTAGTAGAAATAAAAAAAGATTTTTTGAAAAAAATAATAAAAGATTATATAGATATAGTGTTTGCAAACGAAGAAGAAGCCAAAGCTTATACGGGACTTGAAGCAGAAGATGCTTTACATAAAATAGCTGAAGAGGTTCAAATATCAGTGGTGAAAACAGGTGGCAAAGGTTCTATGATTAAACATAATGATACGATATACAAGGTAGATGCAATAAAAGTAAATGCGATAGATACCACAGGAGCAGGAGACTTTTATGCTGCAGGATTTTTATATGGTATGACACAACATTACCCATTGGACAAGTGTGGAAGGATAGGTTCTTATCTTGCGGGAAGGGTAGTTGAAGTTATAGGAGCTAAACCGGCAAAAGATGTATGGGCAGAAATTAAAAACATTAATTAGTAGTTTTTTTTTAATACCGCTTTTTATTGTTTCATGTACAAATATTAAGACAAATAATAGCGGGAAAGTTGCGTTTCATTATAACGAATCAAAATCAATTACTTCGTTAGATCCGGCTTTTGCTAAAACTCAAACAAATATATGGCCTACACATCAAATATTTAACGGATTAGTGCAAATAGATTCGTCTTTGAATATTATTCCTGCTATTGCCAAATATTGGACAGTAACTGATAGCGGTCATACATATTTATTTGTATTGAGAAACGATGTGTATTTTCATCCATCATCTTTGTTTGGAAAAGATTCTACCAGAAAAGTTACTGCTCAAGATTTCGTATATAGTTTTGGTAGATTGCTTGATGAAAAAGTGGCATCTCCCGGTAGTTGGATTTTTGCTCAAGTAGATCAAAGTAAGGGAGAAAAGGGATTTCAAGCAATTGATGATACAATATTTGCAATTTATCTTAAAAAACCTTTTCCAGGACTTATAGGTTTACTTACTACTGTATATTGTTCGGTAGTTCCAAAGGAAGTAGTAGAACATTATGGTAAAGATTTCCGTAATCATCCGATAGGTACAGGTCCATTTAAATTTGCTATGTGGAAAGAAGGAGAAAAACTTGTGTTGCTTCGTAATCCAAATTATTTTGAAACCGATACAAAGGGACACAAACTTCCATATATAGATGCTATAGATATAACTTTTGTTGCAGACAAACAATCGGAATTTTTGGAATTTATGCAAGGACGACTTGATATGATTTCAGGAATAACAGCCAGCAATAAAGACGAATTGCTAACTTCTCAAGGAACATTAAAAGCAGTATATAAGCAAAAGATTAAAATGTATAAACAAAAATATCTTAATTTAGAATATCTTGGATTTAATCTTGATAGCAATGCCATAGGTTCATTATCCATTCTTCGAAATAAGTATATACGAAAAGCGATAAATTATGGTTTTGACCGTAAAAAAATGATGAGATATTTACGCAATAATATAGGTTGTCCTGCAAATTATGGATTTATCCCTTATGGTATGCCAAATTATGATACACGGCACACAAAAGGCTATTCGTATAATCCGATTAAAGCATTGGAAATGTTGGAAAAAGCAGGCTATCCCAATGGAGAAAATTTACCTGAAATAGAACTTTCTACTACTTCCGATTACTTGGATTTATGTGAATTTATACAACATGACTTATCAAAGATAGGTGTTAGTATTAAAATAAATGTTTTGAACGGTCCCACATTTAGAAGTTTTGTGTCGGAAGGTAAAACTCAAATGTTTCGTGCTTCGTGGATAGCAGATTATCCTGATCCTGAAAATTACTTCTCATTATTTTATTCAAAAAACTTTTCTCCTACAGGTCCTAATTATACTCATTTCCATTCACAAGTGTATGACAGCCTTTACAATACACTTTTTGCAAACATATCAGATAGTGTGCGGCAAGTTATTTATTACAAACTTGATAGCATAATAATTGAAGATGCGGCTGTGGTGCCTCTATATTATGATGAAGTTGTAGATTTTTTACAAAAAGACATAAAAGGATTTGTGGTAAATCCTATGAATATGCTTGAACTTAAATATATAAGAAAATAAAAAAACTTAAAGTGTCGTAGTATTTTCTACGACACTTAGATATTTATATTAAAAAATTTAAATACATACTTTTAGACATACTAACTTACACAACTACATTTATTATTTTTTTAGGAACAAATATTATTTTTTTAGGTTGCTTATCATTTAACCATTTTTGAGATTTTTCATGTGAAATAATTACTTTTTCAATTTCTTCCCTATTCATGTCCAATGGTAGTTCTATTTTAAAACGCATTTTGCCATTAAAAGAAACAGGGTATTCAAAAGTATTTTCTTTCAAATATTTTTCGTTATATTCGGGAAAAGAGGCATTGTATATATAATCGTTATAACCAAGTTTGTGCCACAATTCTTCTGTTATATGTGGGGCAAAAGGAGATAATAACACGGTAAGAGGTTCCAATACTTTTCTTTTATTACACTTTAAAGCTGTGAGTTCGTTTACACATATCATAAAACTACTTATAGCAGTATTATAGTTAAATGTTTCTATATCATTTGTTACCTTTTTTATTGTTTTATGCAATATTTTCAATTCTTGTTCTGTTGGCTTGTCTTCAGATACTTTAAATTCTCCCGAAATATGAAACAGTCTCCAAAATTTTTTCAAAAACTTATGCACGCCGTCTATTCCATTGGTATCCCATGGCTTATGCTGCTCTATCGGACCTAAAAACATTTCATATAAACGCAGTGTGTCTGCACCATATTCTTCTACTATATAATCAGGATTAACTACATTATACATAGATTTGGACATTTTTTCTACTGCCCAACCACAAATATATTTACCATCTTCCAAAATAAATTCGGCATCTTTGTATTCAGGTCTCCAATTTTTGAATGCATCTATATCAAGAATATCGTTTTTGACCAAAGATATATCAACATGTATTGGAATTACATCATATTTATCTTTTAAGCCAAAAGAAACAAAAGTGTTTGAATTTTTTATACGATACACAAAATTAGAACGTCCCTGTATCATCCCTTGATTAATTAGTCTTTTAAAAGGTTCATCTTCAGGAGTTAAGCCAAGGTCGTATAAAAATTTATTCCAAAATCGTGCATAAATTAGATGTCCTGTTGCATGTTCAGCTCCTCCTACATATAAATCGACACTACGCCAATAATTTACTGCATCTGGAGAAAAGTATTGTTCTTCGTTGTGAGGATCCATATACCTTAAATAATATCCCGATGAACCTGCAAATCCCGGCATTGTAGATGTTTCTAAAGGATAGCCTTCTTTAGTTTTCCAATTTTTAGCACGTGCAAGGGGAGGCTCTCCATCAGGAGTAGGACGGTAAGAATCTATTTCAGGTAATTCCAGCGGTAATTCTGTTTCAGATAATGTATAGGGAATACCGTTTTTGTAATAAATAGGAAATGGTTCGCCCCAGTATCTTTGACGGGAAAATATTGCATCACGCAATTTATAATTTATTTTTTTTCTTCCAATACCTTGTTTTTCTATTTCGTCTATTATTCTTTCAAAAGCCTCTTTTACTTCCAATCCATTTAGTATTCCGGAATTTATAAGTATGCCTTCCTTTGAGTCATACGAATCTGTCCATGTAGTAGGATCGGAAGGCTGTTCATCTTTTTTGCGTACTACTTGTATTATCGGTAATCCGAAATGTTTCGCAAAGGCGAAATCTCTGCTGTCATGAGCAGGTACTGCCATTATTGCTCCAGTTCCGTATCCTGATAATACATAATCACTTATGTAAATTGGTATTTCTTTGCCTGTAAATGGATTTATGGCATAAGAACCAATAAATACTCCCGTTATATTCTTTGTGTCTTGTAGTCTTTCTCTTTCTGTTCTGCGTAGTACATATTCTATGTATTTTTTTGCTTCGTTTTCCTTATCAAGAGTAATTAGTTGCTGCACAATGTCAGCTTCTGGTGCCAATACCATAAATGTTGCACCATAAATAGTATCCGGACGAGTTGTAAATATTTTTATTTTCAAATCGGAATTTTTTACAGGAAAGTAAACTTCTGCACCTACGGATTTACCAATCCAGTTTCTTTGCATTTCCTTGAGAGAATTAGACCAATTTACTTTTTCCAATCCTTGTAATAAGCGTTCTGCATAAGCAGTTACACGAAGTGACCACTGTTTCATCTTACGTTGTACCACCTCGTAACCACCTCTTATAGATACACCGTCTTTCACCTCATCGTTAGCAAGTACTGTTCCAAGTTCAGGACACCAATTTACCATACTTTCGGAAAGATATGCAATACGGTAATTCATCAAGATTTCTTGCTTTTTAGACTCGTTGTATGAGTTCCATTCAGCAGCGGTAAATGAAAGTTCTTCCGAACATGCAGCATTTATGTTTTTAGTGCCGTTTTTCTCAAATTCCTTAATGAGTTCTTTTATTGGCCGGGCTTTGTCTTGCTGTTTGTCATACCAGTGATGAAACATTTTTATAAATGTCCATTGTGTCCATTTGTAATATTTTGGATCACTTGTTACAATTTCTCTGTCCCAATCGTAGTTAAACCCTATTTTACGAAGTTGAGATTTATATTTTTCTATATTTTTTTGTGTTGTTATGGCAGGATGTTGTCCAGTTTGTATTGCATATTGTTCTGCAGGTAATCCAAAGGCATCAAACCCCATGGGATGAAGCACATTATATCCTCTTAAATGCTTGTATCGGGCATATATATCAGAAGCTATATATCCCAATGGGTGTCCTACATGTAGTCCTGCTCCTGATGGATAAGGAAACATGTCCAACACATAATATTTTGGACGTGAAATATTTTCCGTTACTTTATATATTTTATCATTTTGCCATTTTTCTTGCCACTTTTTTTCTATTTCTTTAAAATTGTAATCCATAATTCCTTATTTTTTTCAATGCACAAAATTACAATTAAAAATATAATACACTAAATGTTTTGTATGTTTAACAAAGATTAATCAGGGTATTTTACTCGTGTGTGATAGATGTTTTGAAGTTTTTGTTTAAGGGTGTTTTTTGCTATAGTTATATCTTGCAGTGTAATAGGGGCGTTGTCAAATTGTCCTAATCTAAATTGATTGTCTATTATTTTGTCTACCAGATTGCTTATGGTTTCTGAAGTATATTCGTCTAGTGAACGGGAAGCGGCTTCTACAGCATCACACATCATAAGTATTGCAGTTTCTTTGGTAAAAGGTTTTGGTCCTGGATAGCAAAATATTTTTTTATCTATTTCTTTTCCGGGGTTTAGTTTTTTATATTTTTCAGAGAAAAAGTATGCACAAGTTGTTCCATGGTGGGTCGTGATAAAATCAATTATTAGTTTGGGAAGTTTATGTTTTTGTGCCAATTTTACTCCTTCTGCTACATGCCCAACAATTATTTTTGCACTTTCTTCAGGAGATAAGTTATCATGAGGATTATTTTTACCGAATTGATTTTCTGTGAAAAATTCAGGATTTGACATTTTCCCTATGTCATGGTACAAAGCACCTGTTTTAACTAATAATGCCTTGGCTTTTATGCTTTTTGCCACATCATAAGCCAGATTCGACACCTGTATGGTATGTTGAAATGTGCCGGGAGCTTGTTCTGATAATTGTTGTAGAAGATATTTATTGGTATTTGATAATTCAACGAGGGATATGTCTGACATTATTCCAAATATCTTTTCTATTATGTAGATTAATCCGTAAGAAAGTAAGATTAACACCGAACTTACGGCAAAGGCAATAAAACGTGTATAACGTAATGTTGCAAATCCATTACCTTGTATAAAATGAAAGGCAAGGTAAAGAGATGAATATACTAAAAATGTAAATAAAGATGCTCTGATAAAGTAATGACGAGTGGTAAAGTTGTATAATGTAATTACAATTACTATTCCTGTAGCTGTAAAATATAAAACAGATTCGAAAGGGAATGGTGATAACAAACTAAATACTAGAGAAGAAGCAATAATGGTTATGAAGACAAAATTTTCTTTGTAAAATGCTCTAAATATTATGGGTACAAGAGCAAATGGAATGCTGTAAACTCCTAAATTGTAACGGATTGCAAATAGCTCAATACCTGCAAATAAGGTTATTAGAGATATAAATAAAATATGCGGGACAAATGATTGGTCTCTAAAATGATATTCTACAAAAAGGTAATACAATAAAAATAAGATAATAAATATAATTGAGTATCCTGCTATGGTTCGTGGTATATGCTGGGCTTCTTTATGAAGTTCATATTCCTTTTTTAGCGATTCCAATATTTGATATTTCTGTGGAGATACAATTTCTCCATGTGCAATTATAAGTTCATCTTTTTGTATCATTCCTTTGGTAAAAGATATTGTAGCAAGAGCATTTTTTAGTTCTTGCTGCGATAAGTCTTTGTTATAAAATATATTTGGTTTTATAATTTTATTACAATTAAAATATGTAGTAATATTAGAATAAGCATTATATCTTTTTTTTATGTATTCTTTAATTTTATTTTTACATAATTTTATTGCTTGTTTTTGATATATTAAAGTGTTTTTAGGTTTTTCTATTAATCTGTTACCTGAAACAATTATAACAGTGTCTTTGCTTTTTATTTTTTGAAGGTCTGAATTTTTAATTACTCCTTTATTATATAGGCTATCTATTATGTTGTTTACATATTCGTAAAAGTCTATGATAAAAGATGTATCAGCTTGTCTAATTGATGAAAAATTATTTATTATAGAATTGATATTTTCCAATACTTCATTTTTGATTTCTACTTTTTCATCAAGATACGGATAGAAATTTATCAAGATAGAATCTTTTTCCTTTTTTATCTCGTCTTGTGTTTTATATACGGGAAAATCAAATGGAGCAATTAAATTGTTGTATTTCCATGGTTTGTTTTTTTGATAGAAATATCCGATTTTTTTATTTGGTGTAGTAAAATAAATGATAAATAGAATGGCAAGTAAATAACTTATTATTACAATTATTTTTTGTAAAGTTTTATTCATAATAATTATGGTTTAAGCACAAGTGCTAATATTATTCCAATAAGCAAAGTGGAAAAAAACACTATTTGACTAATAATTTTTCTCCTTTTTAATATTTTAACGGTATGTTCACTTACAAGAAGTCTAACTTGGTCGTGAAATAATTCAAAATTTTGTTCATTTTTCAAAATAAAAGAGATATTAGTTTTATCTATTGACAATGCTTTATTTATTATGTCTTTGTCGTCATCTTGTGAGGTAAGTATTATTTTTATGTTTGGATTTATTTTTCTTATTTCTTTTATTATTTCTATTCCGTTCATTTGTTTTCCAATTTTATTTAAAAAATTGTAGTCACAAATAGCTATTTGTAAAATGGATTTAGGTAATCTATTTTGTTTTATATATTCTATAAAATCTTCACCACTACTAAATGTCATAACACGGAAAGGGGAAAGTGTTTGAAACTTTCGTTCCATGACTCTTTGAAATAGGGGATTATCATCTATAATGTAAACTAATGTTTTATTTTCAATCCCTTTCATTTATTTTTTGTTTTCAATACTTATTAAATTCAAAAAATAGTAATCGGTTAATTTATTATCATTATAATCTGTATTTTTTACTTTTCTTCCTACTTTGGTTATGGCTTTTGTTATATTTTGTTTAGGTTTTATTTCGTATTTATATGCCTTATTGGGTTTAATTTTCATCTTTTTAATAATATCGGCTACGGTATCGTTATCAAAAGTGATTCTGAAAGTGTATTTTCCTGGAGCAATATTTTTAATTACTGTTTGATTATCAAATCCTTCAGAATACTCTTTATGTCCTACATACACTTCAAAATCATCATATTTGGACGAAAAATAAATATCTGATTTTTGGGAAAATCCAGTTATTGCTACGCAAAAAAATACGGTTAATAATATAACTTGCTTCTTCATGATTATTTATTTTTTAATAATTTTAATTTATTGTTTCTACTTTATTTATTGTTTGGTTTTCAAATTTATATATTATAGCAGGATTTTGTTCTAATAAACTATAGTCATGTGTGGCAATAACTACTGCCGTTCCATTTTGGTGTATTTGTTTGAAAATATTTAATATTTCTTTAGATGTATCAGGGTCAAGGTTTCCTGTTGGTTCATCTGCTATAATCATTTCAGGAGAATTAAGTAGAGCCCTTGCAATGGCTATTCGTTGTTGTTCACCTCCTGATAATTGATGAGGCATAGAGTTTTTTTTATCTTCCATTTTTACCTTTTCCAGCACTTCAGTTATACGTTGATCTATTTTTTCCTTTTGCTTCCAGCCTGTTGCTTTTAATACAAATTTTAGGTTGTTGTATATATTTCTATCGGGTAATAATTGAAAATCTTGGAATATAATACCCAAACGTTTTCTTAACTGGGATATTTGTTTGTGCTTAATATTTTTGAGATTAAAACTACACACTTCTCCTATGCCGTATTCAAGAGGTATTTCTGCATATAATAATTTTAATAATGTGCTTTTCCCGGATCCAACTTTACCTATAAAATAAATAAAATCGTGATCATAAATATTTAAAGATATGTTTTTGAGAATTATTTTTTTATCTATGAGAACATCAACATTTTCTAAATTGACTATTTTATTCATTGGTACAATAATTTTATTTATGAACAAAAAATCTTAAAACAAAGATACAGGAAGTTTTTTAATTTTTATATATGTATATCTTATATTTAAATAAAATGTATAGGTTATGCAACCTTTTTTTATTTTGTATTGTCTATATAACTGAATTAACCAAATAAAAAGTTTAAAGTTATGAAAAGAGCAAGTATTTTATTAATGGCAATTGGAACTATGTTGTTTAGTTTCATTAATACTAATGCCCAATCCCTTGATGTTGAACATCAAGTTATGCAAAACGGTAATGTTTTAGCATTTTATCATTTTAATGCTCCCAATGGCATGGAATATGCTATTGATAGTACTTCATGGACATTAAGTGGATACTATGGGGACACATTAGACTATGAAGTAACAGAGGGAGTAGATAGTTCTTTTATTTTTGATTCAGAATACTTTACTGATAGTAATACCTATGCAATAGAGGTTATTGTTTATTATACAATAGCAGGGAACTCAGAAAGTATTTATGACTCAACCATGTTTACTTATGGTGTGCAAGGAAATGGAGATTGTAACTTAGAAGCATGGTATTATATTGATTATCCTTCCGGCCCAAATATGAATGACGGTGATATTAATTTAGTGGTAACAGGAGGTAGTGGAGCTTATACTTATCAATGGAATACTGGAGCAACAGAACAAATGTTGGGAAATATAAATCCAGGTGTTTATAGCGTAACAATTACAGATGCACAAGATCCTAATTGTAGTGTAGTATTGTATGATATATACGTAGATGCTATAGATTCGTTTAGTTCAGATATAGTAGATACTTTTTCAGTGGTGGTAGATACATGTTTACCAAGTTTTGATGTAGATACGTTTTATTTGAGTAATATGAATTGGAATATCAGCTCACAAGATACTACATTTAGTATTACTTGGAATTTTGTAGTTAATGGAACCACATATTCTTTTGTGGAAAATTATGATTATGAAGATGCTGGTTATTATTGGTTGTCATTAGGATTTAATTGCGACAATATGAATAAAGCTGTAACATCTTATGGCAGAAGTGTATATGTGGATCCTTCTTCTATAGAAAATGTGCAAATAGCTAATAATATAGTATCAGACATATATCCTAATCCTAT
>Ga0256833_1001763_pt1 | contig 15564 bp, 15 predicted proteins | sample 356284metaG_FD_190535 | JGI IMG/M metagenome (GOLD analysis project Ga0256833, IMG submission 190535) | Hydrothermal vent microbial communities from Mid Atlantic Ridge, Atlantic Ocean - 356-284 | ecosystem: Environmental > Aquatic > Marine > Hydrothermal vents | place: Atlantic Ocean: Mid...
CCTTATAAAAGCACTTGAAACAGACTCTCTCATCTTTCACCTGCACGACCCGGAACTCTTACCACTTGGGTTAACATTAAAGGTATTGAACAAAAAAGTTATATTTGATTTCCATGAGCTTGTTTATTACCAGATTGAAGATAAGGAGTATCTATCCCCTTTTTTCAAAAAAACATTTCAAAAAGCATACAGATTTATGGAAAAAGCAGGTGTGTCTCAATTTGATGCCATCATACTTGCAGAAGACGGATACAGGGATTACTTTACCGAACATTACCTTGACCATTTTAAAAAGGTAGCATTTATCAGAAACTACCCGATAATATCTGTATTAAACAGGGTAGAACCTGCAAATATTAAAAAAAGGAAACCAGTGGTTGCCTATCTTGGTGATTTAACTTACATCAGGGGGATAATACACATGCTTAAATCCATTGCTCTTTTAAATGGAGAGGTTGAATTTATGCTAATAGGAAAATGGGGCAGTGAAGAGATAAAAGAACAGGCAAAAAGGGAAGAAGGATGGAAATATACAAACTATCTCGGCTTTCTGCCACCAGAAACTGCCTATTCATATCTCAAAAATGCCGACATAGCCCTTGCATTGGTACACCCGGTTAAGAATCACACAACAAGCAAACTTGTAAAGATATTTGAATATATGGGGCTTGGGATTCCAACCCTTGTATCAGATTTCAGGTACTGGAGAGAAAGTTTCAAAGACTACTGCTTTTACACAGACCCCTTAAAACCTGAAAAGATCGCAGAAAGCATAAAAAATATTCTTAAAGAAAAAGAGTACTCTTTCAAAAAAGCGGAAAAAGCAAGAGAATTTGTATTAAAAAACTTTTCATGGGAAAATGAAGAAAAAAAACTGATAGAGGTTTATCAGAACCTTATCAAACAATGATTCACATCACAAAAACTGTTTTTACTTTTATTTTTTTTCAAAATAAACTATAATTTATAAGAAAAAAGTGCGTCTGTGTAAATGGGTTATGAATTTTAAGAAGGCTCTGGGAGGGAAGAATGAAAAAGGTTTTAATGCTTATGGCTGTTTTTTTTACAGCAACTTTTATTTTTTTTCAAAATAAACTATAATTTATAAGAAAAAAGTGCGTCTGTGTAAATGGGTTATGAATTTTAAGAAGGCTCTGGGAGGGAAGAATGAAAAAGGTTTTAATGCTTATGGCTGTTGTTTTTACAGCAACTTTTATTTTTGCTGTAACCCCACCAACCAAGATCACAATTAACGGCGCTAAAAACAAAAAGCCTGCTGTTTTATTCCCACACAAAGTGCATTCTGACAAATATAAATGTCAGCAATGCCACCACACATGGGACGGCAAGGGAACACCTGCAAAGTGCACAACATGCCACACCTTAAAGGGAAAAGACAAGGCTCCTAAGGCTTACATTGCATTCCACAGAGGAGTTGCAAGCAGGTCATGTGTTGCATGCCACAAAAGTATGAAAAAAGCAGGCAAAAAGACAGGCCCAACAAAGTGCAGTGCCTGCCACAAGAAGTAATCAATTAACCTGAAGATGAACCCCGATTATTCGGGGTTTTTTTTATGCCTATGGAAAGAATTGAAAAAATAGAGATTGAAAAGATTGTGTTCGGGGGGAAAGGGCTTGGAAGACTTAAGGGTCAAATAGTCTTTGTCGAGCAAGCCTTACCGGGAGAAAAAGCAATCGTTAAGTTAAAAGAGAAAAAGCATTACCTGGAAGGAGAGATAATTGAAATTGAAAACCCTTCCAGGTTCAGGGTTGAGCCGGACTGCCCTTACTATCCCCAATGTGGAGGTTGCTCTTTCAGGCATTGCGAATACCCTTTTGAACTTGAATTGAAAAAAGACATTGTTGTGGACACACTTAGCAGGATAGGGAAAATTTTTATAGAAAAGGATTTTATAGAAACACTTAGCAAAGACAGAAATTTTTACAGAATAAAAACAGGGTTCAAAGCGAGAAACGGGAAAATCGGGTTTTTCAAAAGGAAAAGCCATCAGGTTGTTGACATTGAATACTGTTTTCAATGCCCTGAAAGTGCCAACAACCTCCTGAAAAAAATGAGAAAAAGGAGAGTAAACAGAGACTTTTTTATAGAAGCACACCCATTTGAAGAAAATGCACAGGTTTACTTCAAAGGTGAAATTGGGAAAGAAATTGAATTGAATTTTGGAAACCACAAAATGCTCCACAGGGCGGGAAATTTTATTCAGGCAAACAGATATACCCTTAAAGATTTTGTAAACCTTGTTGTTGAAATGGCGGGAAAGGGGGGAAAAGTACTTGAACTATACTGTGGATCAGGGCTTTTCAGTTTGCCATTAAGTTTAAGGGTTGACAGAGTAACTTGCTATGAGCAGAGCAAATCGGCAATTGAGTGCCTGAAAAAAAGCATTGAATTAAATGGCTTTAAAAACATTGAAACACACTGTATACCATCGGAACTTTTTTTAGAGGAAAACTTTGATACGGTTTTAGTTGACCCTCCCAGAGATGGGCTCCAGGGAAAGGTTTTACATAAAATAAAAAAACTATCCCCTGCAAAGGTTGTTTATGTTTCCTGCAATGTTTCAACCCTTGCAAGGGACATCAAAAACCTTGCCAATTACACCCTGAAAAAACTGGTTCTGGTTGACAATTTCCCCGCAACCTCACACATTGAAATCTGCGCCCTTCTTGAAAGGTTATTTTAAAATTACAGTTGAGTAAAACTCCGATGTATAGGGTATAAGAAGTTTACGAATCAAGTCTATGCTTTTCCCCTCGTAAAAACCCTTTCTAATACTTATGCTTCTCCTGATGTTAAGCGAATTGCCCTCAATCCTGTACTCAACCTTTGAGGTACCTGCCCTGTTTTTAATAACACAGTTGTGAAAGAGAGGTTTAATGCCTGAATCAAGTTTTGCAACATAGGTTTCAACAATGTTTACAGGATAATCAATTGACAGAATGTTATAAAAACTTAAACCGCCTATTCCAAAGGGCAAACTATCTCCCACCCAGTTTGAAAGTTTTAAAACACCTTTTTTAATCTTTCCCTCAACCTTCCCCCGTTCAACAATGAGATTACCATTTTTCTCAAGGATTTCTTTGTCCTTTTTTGAGAAATTCAGTATTGAAAACTTAGAGCAATTTGCTCCCTCAAAGTAATAATTGCCCTTAAATCCATCTTTAACCTTCTCAAGTTTTACAAATAGGTTAGCCTTAACATAAGGGAAAAAAACTCTTTTACCGTTCAAAGAGTAAAAAGGAAGGGAAAAATCTTTTGAGTACACATTTCCATTCACCTTCACGCCGAACCACCAAATATTAAGAGGCTTTCCCTCTTCAATCAGGGTTGAGCCAACAAGGAAATGTGGATTATACCCCTTTTCTTTAAGCAACCACCACATTAAAGCATTCTTCTCCAGATCGGTGGCATAGCCGGATTTAACAACCTCTTTAAAATTCCTGCACTTGTAGTTCAAAGCCCTGTAAGGCAAATTAACGGTGTTCAGCCTGTTTTCCAAAAAATCAAAAATACCCTCGGCAAGGGCTTTTCCGTTTAACCCCTTTAGCCCCATTATAGAGAGAATAGAACCTGCATCATTTTCACTTAAAGAATGGAGATAATTTTTAAAGTACCTATCCGGGTCTTTTATTATAAGCGCAATTGCCGGTGTGTGTTTAAAGTACTCGGCACCCATTGAATTTGTGTAATAAGTGGAAACATCTTTAGCCAAAAAATTCCCTCCGCTTTTTCTAACATTATAGTAATAAACGGGACAATGCCGGTTATCAACAATGTTTACCTCAACCTTTTTTGTAAAGAATCTATCCCTTAAATCAAGGAGTAAAACAAGCCTGTGAGGAACCCTGTCTTTTATCTCGTATTCAAACTCAACCATACATTCAGGCTCAAGCCCTGTATGGGAAACAATCTTCTCTCTTATGTTTGAAAAATCAGGTGCATTCTCCACACTGTAAGGGGAAAAGTCAAGTATTGCATTGTCAGGGGATTTAATAACCTCGCCCTCGGAATTATGAGTTATTGATTTTATTATATTTACCTCTGTCAATTCAGGGTTGTAGGTGTAAAACCACTCCCCTGCCCTTCTCATTCCAGTAAATCCATTTATCTTTACCTTTTCGTAAACATGTTGAACAACCCTGCCATCCTCAAGTATATGAACATCTATTTTTTTATAAACTATCTCAACCTGTGAGCCAAAACAAATAAAGCCGAAAAGCAAGAACAAAGAGGCAATTAACCTTTTCACTTCACACCTCCCACAACCTCAATAAAGCCATCCCCTGCATCTTTAACCCCTGAAATAACACTCTTTAAATCATTGTAGGCTTCAGGGGGATAAACCCTTTTCTTAAAAACAACCTTTACATTGCCATAAATGGTGTCATCTTCAACCCTGTAATCAAGGTTTAAATCTGCAAACTTTCCTTTGAAATCCCTTTTTTCAGGCAATTTGCAATCCCCTTTTTTCAATTTAAAAGGCAGATGTATCTCCTCATTCACCTCAATCAGTTTGGTACAGGAAGAGCGAATTCCGTACTTCCTTTTTTTTGCCTTTACATTCAGGTGAAAGAGTCTGTTTACAGAATCAGTGATCAGGTACTTTATTGCAGGAGATTTTAAATAAATTGTATGACCTTTTACAAAGGCGTAATCAGGCACTTCAAAAAGCATTTCAATCTTCATTCTCTTTGAAATATCGTAAGGATCCTGATACTTCACCTTCTTCACAATTGCCTGTGGAAAAGCAGAATACACAATTCTTTTAAGGTATATCTCCCCCGAATTGTCTTTTATCCCCTGCATATACCTTCTAAGCCTTGCATCCGTTTGCCCCTCCGCCTCAAGAGAAAGAGAAATAATTGCTTTTCCTTTTTCGTTTACCCTTGCCTTTAAGTTAAGTTTATAAAAGTGCTTTTCAGGTGGGGAATAAGGGGTGGTTCTCAGAGGCTGCCCCTTTTTGTAACCTATCAGGTACTGCTGTTCCTGCTCTGCGGAAGACCACTCTTCCCTTACCCACGGTACCCATGTCGGGTCAAGCATTCTGAACTTTCCATCCCTTTGTCTTAATGCGACAACACAATGGTTGAAAAAATCAGCCGGGAAATCCTCAATCCTTGCGCCAGCCATTGTCATTGCAGGGTATGCTTCAAAACCAGCAGCCCTTAAAAATGTGATAAGCATACCTGCCTTGTCCTTGCATACCCCCTGCCTGTCTCTAAAAGTCATTTCAGATGGGTGCAGAGTATACCCTTCACCCCTGCCCATTGAAAGCCCCGAATACCTGATGTAATGTGCAACCCAGTGGTTTAACCTGTCTATCTTCTCCTCATCGCTCTTTGCACCTTTCACAATCTCCATAACCTTTTTCTTTATCTCAGGGGTTACATGAAAAGCAAAATTCTCGTTTATTTTGTAAAACCACTCAGACTTATCCTTCCAAGAATGGGTGGTTGACACAAGAAGTTTCTGACAGATATCAGAAAGGTCAACCATAAAAGGCTCCCTTTTTATTGCAGGGATATCACACTTTTTAAATGTGTACTTCATACCGTAATCGGTGAACTCCGCAATAGGGGTAACTTCACCGTTGAAGTATTTAAACTGTATGTTCTTTTTTTCAGGCAATTCAACAGAGTATTCTTTTTCAAGTATTGGGACAAATCCCTGAAAATTTACTATATCGTAAAATTCGCCCTTCATCGGCGGCTCAAACCTTGATTCATCTCCCTTTACATTTTTCTCAAGCAAAGCATAAGAAAAACCCTGCCTCTTTATCCTGTAAACCACAACATCCCCCGGATTCAAAAGACCAAAGGGTATAGACACCCTTGTATTTGGCCAGTAAATCCACCTTGCAGGCTGGGGATAAACAGCAACTTTTTTCAGGTCAATTTTTTCTTTTTTACCCTCTTTTCTCAAAATGTAAGCATCAACAACTTTTATTTCGGATGTTAGAGGGTCATAGAATTTAGAAACAGTGTAAAACCTTTTCGCACCGTTGTTGTTTAAAACCTTTACCGCATTTTCTTCTATAACACTGGTTGCACCGCTTTGCTTAACCTTTACATAGGTTTTCTGATAAAGGGAAACATAATCGTACTTTCCCTTAAACTTATCAGCCTTTTTAGAAAGGTCAGACAACTCACCTGCAAAAACAGGCAATATAAACAACAACAAAGCACAAATGAAAAACCTTTTCATATCCCCCCCTTTTATTTGCTCAAAACTTATTTACATTCAGAATGAAACAATTGTTTCAAATTTATCCGGATTTTTCAAAATAGAGACAATCTCCCGCGCACATTTGTCAACGCTTTTAAGCATTCCTTCTTCCTTTAACCTTACAAAATTGTCAATCAGGGGAAATTTTCTCCTGTCCAATGATCTGATGACCTTTTGCATATCGGTTTCAACTATCCCAGGTGCTATTGAAAATACCCTGACATTTGAATTCTCCTCCTGTAACACCTTTGAGAACATATCCATTCCAGCCTTTGAAGCACAGTATGCACTCCAGCAAACAATAGGCATTCTCCCTGCTCCAGAAGATATGTTTAAGATAAACATTTCTCTCTTTTTGTTTTTAAAAACAGAAAGAAAGGTGTTTGTAAGAAGAAGAGATGACAGGAGGTTAACATTTATGTTTTTCTCAACCTCTTTATTTTCAATTTCTCCCAGAAACCCTACCGGTTCAATCACCCCGGCATTGTTCACAAGCACATATCTATCAAAATCTTCCGGGAGGCTTCTTAATTTCTCCTCAATCACCTTAACAGCATTAAGAGGGGAAGAAAGATCTGCCTCTACCAAAATAGCATCAATAAAAAGAACCCTTTTAACCTCTTTAAGTCTTTCCATGTTTCTCGATACAAGCACAAAAAGGTTTTTTTCATCTTTAAATTGATCGGAGATCTCCTCAACAATACCCCTTCCTATACCCCTTGAAGCACCTGTTATTAAAAAAAGATTTTTCAAAAATTCCTCCTTCAATCACATTTTTTCATTTTCTATTTAAATAATTCTTTAATTTTCTGTCAAATCATTTATATTAAACTGGAAAGGGAAGAATTATGGAAAAGCTAAAGATTGTACTTGCGGGCAATTATTCAAAAGGAGAAGGGTACCCGCGAATAAATACAATAATAAACGGATTAAAAGACAGGTGCAATTTCAAAGAGATCTTTTATCCTCTGTGGAAAGGGAAAGAAGAAAAGGAAAAAAGCGTAAAAAAACCTTTAAAAAAGTTGATTCCATTTTTAAAATCCCTGTTTTTCTTTGCAAGTCATATAGAAGAGTTTAAAAACGCCGATGCTGTAATAGTGGGATTTCCAGGATACTTTGAGGTTTTTTTTATAAAACTTTTCCTTATATTAACCGGAAGTAAAGCGACTTTATACCTTGATTATTTCTTTTCAATATACGAATCCCTTGTTTATGAAAGAGGGATTTTAAAAAAGAACTCATTTTTCTCAAAAGCCCTGTTTTACTTTGACAGAGCATCTCTTTTAATACCTGACAGAGTTATCATCGACACAGATGAACACAGGGATTTTATCAATGACCTTTTTAAAATTGACAGAAAAAAATTTTTAACAATACCCGTTGGAGAAAGCGAAGAGTACTTCTCTTTCCTTCCATATCCCGAACACAAAAACAGATTCAATGTTCTTTTTTTCGGCACATTTTTAAATCTTCACGGGATAGACAAAATAAAAGAAGCAATAAAATTACTTGAACAAGAAAAAAGCATACACTTTATTTTAGTTGGCAAAGGAAAGAATGACTTTTTATTTAAAGATTCGAATTTGAAAAACATAACATTCATAAATGAGTTCACATCCCCTCAAAAATTGAAAGGGTACATACAGAAAAGCCACCTTATTCTTGGAATATTTGGTGGAAACGAGAGGGCAAAAGTTGTAATACCGTGCAAGATCTACGATGCTTTAGCATGTGGAAGACCTGTTATAACAGGGAAAACACCTGCAGCAGAAAGAGTTTTCAAAAATAAAGACTTTGTGATTCTATGTGAAAACAATGGAAAAGAAATTGCAAAATCAATATTAAACTTTAAAAAAAGGGATCTATCTGAATTAAAATCATTGAGTGAAACGGCTTACAGGTTTTATAAAACAAACTTTTCTCCTGAAGCAATAGGTGAATTGATATTAAAGGATGTGTTAAATGAAAAAAAATGAATGCGACACAAACTTTGTTAAAAGACTTTTCTCATATCTATATGCAAGGTGTTACAACTTCCTTCACCCTGCAAAAAAGCAAAAAAAAACATTTTCAGACACATTTGAGAAAGAGATATTTGAAAAAAGTTTAAAAAGAACGGATATCAACGATCACCTGCTTACGATATACAGAGAGAGCATTCAGATAAACCCTGACCTCATCGTTGAACTTGGGGTAAGAGGGGGAGAATCAACCTTTGTACTTGAAAGGGTTGCAAAAAAATGCAATTCAATTTTAGTTAGTGTTGACATAGAAGATTGTTCGGGCATTTCTAACTATGACAGATGGTTTTTCGTAAAAAATGATGATATAGAGTTTGCAAAGGGGTTTAAAAAATGGTGTCAAAGAAAAAGCATAAAACCTGAAATAGATATTTTATTCATAGACACATCACATTTGTTCCACCACACAAAAGAGGAAATAAAACACTGGTTTCCATACCTTTCAAATAGGGCAAAGGTTATCTTTCACGACACAAATATGGGATTTTTAATCAGGAGAAAAGACGGATCTTACGAAAACGGCTGGGATAACAAAAGAGGGGTAATAAGGGCAATTGAGGAATTTTGCGAAAAGAAATTTAACGAAAAGATTGCATTTCAGGAAGAATGTAAAGAGTTCAAAATCACCCACCACCCTTACTGTGGTGGATTAACAATTTTAACAAAAAAAGGTGTATAATCTAAACATGTGGAGAAAGATAAACCTTCCCACCTATCTCACAATTTTCAGAATATTTATGGTTCCAATCCTTGTAGTTGTGCTTCTAACAAGGATCGAAGGTAAAGAAATTATCGGTATTATTGTTTTCTGGGTTGCATCAATTACAGATTTCTTCGACGGATACCTTGCAAGAAAAAGGAAACAGATAACCCCTCTTGGACAACTCCTTGACCCACTTGCAGACAAACTTCTTATCGCAGGGGCATTCATCTCCCTTGTTGAGTTAAAGTTAGCCCCTGCATGGATGGTTGTTATAATCATAGGCAGAGAGTTCGCAGTCAACGGATTGAGACAGATAGCAACAACCTACAAGATAATAATCGCTGCATCAATGTGGGGCAAAATAAAAACAGTAATGCAGATGGCCGCTATTTCATTCCTGATATTAGGAGAAAAATATATGGTGCTGAAAAAAATTGGCATTGTTTCATTGTGGATTGTTTTGTTTGTATCAATAGCATCGGGAATAGATTATTTTTATCAGTTCTGGAAAAAATCAGGCGATATTCTATTTGAAGAAAAAGGAGAATAAAAATGGGCATTGAAGGCTTTATCAAAAATTACAATCCTGTGATGCAGGCACTCTTTGCAACGATTTTCACCTGGTTTGTGACAGCCCTCGGTGCTGCAATGGTGTTCTTTTTTAAAGAGATAAAGAAAAATGTTCTTGACATAATGCTTGGATTTGCTGCTGGAGTTATGATTGCTGCATCCTTCTGGTCACTTCTTGCCCCTGCAATAGAAATGAGTGAACAATTGGGGAAAAACCCATGGCTGACAGCGGCATCGGGGTTTTTAAGTGGAGGGGTATTTCTTTTTATTGTGGACAAGATTATGCCCCACCTTCACCTTGGCCTTGACATTGATAAGGCTGAAGGCATACATACCTCTCTAAAAAGAAGCATACTTTTGGTCCTTGCAATAACACTTCACAATATCCCGGAAGGGCTTGCCGTTGGCGTTGCCTTTGGAGCAGCGGCAATACATCAGACAAATGCAACAATAGGGGGAGCCATAGCACTGGCAATAGGTATTGGACTTCAAAACTTCCCCGAAGGGGCTGCCGTATCAATTCCATTGAGAAGAGAAAAGCTAACAAGAACAAAATCATTCTTTTATGGCCAGGCTTCCGGAATTGTTGAACCTATTGCCGGGGTATTCGGGGCATGGCTTGTTACTGTTTTTATAAAAATACTACCCTTTGCCCTTTCCTTTGCCGCCGGGGCAATGATATATGTTGTTATTGAAGAGTTAATACCTGAATCCCAGTTGAATTCAGAAACAGACTGGTCAACAATGGGAGCAATGATAGGCTTTACAGTTATGATGGTGCTGGATGTTGCCCTTGGATAATGACTTCATCAGAAAAAAATCTAAAGAGTTTTACATTATTCTTACCATAACTCTGGTTATCTTTTTTGTCTCATACGGGGAATTTTACCTTTACACTATGTGGAAATGCCCATCATGTATCAGTGATAGGGCTATCCCCCTTTTTTCAATAAAAACAATCTCTCTCATGAAATTTTTTCTAATAGAAAACTCTCTCCTTGCTGCTTTTTTAATTACGACTTCATTGATAGAAAAAAGAAATCTAAAATTAATATTCAGTTTTTTCAGATTTTTAATCCTTCTAATCATTCCAGTTCAATTCGTTGCAATGTATTTCACAGGAGAATATATAAAACTCCAGCCAATCCTTCAGATAAGGTACATTGGTTTTGTAATAAATCCTGTTTCAATTGCGATCTTTATTTCAACCTTGACTTCAATATTCCTTACAGGCATTGCAATCGATTATCTAACCAGGAAATTCTGTCGTCATAACTATTTTAAAATTGTTGGAGTTCTTTTCACAATGAATATTATTTTAGTCTACTTCACAATGAACAGCATATCTACAATAAAGTTCAAAAAGTATTATTCAGTAAACTTCTACCCACCTGTTAGAGAATTTTTAAAGATCTTTTATCTTGCAATTGAAAGCCGTGATCTCTACAGGGTGAAGCCCCTTTCAAAAACTGAGTTAGAAACAGCAAAAAATTATGGTATTTTTGTGCACCAGGGCAAAAGTTACCCTCTTATCAAAAACTTTGTTTACACTTCAAGGTTACCTTTTAAAAAGGTAAAATATATTAAAACACCCAACATCATTATTTTCTTTGTGGAAAGCCTCTCTGCAGGAATGGTAAACCCTTACAACAAAGAGTACGAAAATCTCACCCCTGATATTGAGGAATTTTCAAAGCATTCAATGGTGGTTTACAATTATTATAATCACACTTATCCAACCATACCCGGGCTTCAGGGACAGATGGCATCTTTTTACCCTCCATTCAACTGGTACGATTGGGACATTACTTCAGACAACATAAAAGTTAACAAACTTTTAAGCATAGTGCATGTACTGAAACGACACGGGTATCAAACAGCATACCTAACCCATAGTTCAGGATTTGACACATTCTTAAAACCACAGATACTTGCACTTGGTTTTGACAAAACATACTTTGAAGAGGATTCAATATATAACAGATACAGACCGAAAAAAGGTTTTCCTGAATACTGCGGTGCAGACGATCAGACAGTATTCAGGGTTGTCAGAGATTTAACAGAAAAACTGTCAAAAACTCAACCATTTTTTCTTGCAGTATCAACCATTGAAACACATTCGGGGTACATGCCGGGGGAAAAGGCAAAAAAATACCCAAAAATACCTGATAACCCGATACTAACCCAGGTATATAACCTTGATTACTCGTTTGGAATTTTCTGGAAATGGTTTCAAAAAAGCCCTTTAAAAGACAACACCATGGTCATTTTAACGGCGGATCATGCTCACAACCCAACAATCCCATTTAATCAGACATTTAAAAAAAATGTTTCCCACTCAACATTTGATAGAGTGTGCCTCATTATTTACGATCCCATACACAATCTTCCTAAAAGTTTTGTCGCCAATACAACCTCAATAGACCTTGCTCCAACCCTTGTTCACCTTCTTCAATTTGAAAACTTCAAAAACCCATGGCTTGGACTATCATTTTTTGGGGACAGGCAGGTGTTTGGCCGTGCGCTTGGATTACACAACACATTTGCACTCATGAAACTTGAAAACGGCGAGATGACCGTATTTGACAACATAGAAACATACGAGGAGAAAACACTGTTAAATATACTTCACTTTACCCAGGGCATTTACATCCAAAACAGGCTCTGGAACAATAACATAAACCTTACCCTCCCGGATGATAGGAGCAATTTGATCAGGATGAAACTGAACAAAGCAATGTCAAACAGAAAATCTAACTCCTTGCAATAGCGTAAATTCTGATGGGAGCAGGGTAACCTTCCACCGTTAATGTGTTATCCTCGTTAACAAAATCACTGTAAGACTCATAAAGCATCCATTCTGTTCTTCTCTGTTCCTTTGAACTCATTTTGTGTTTATAAAAAACATCAATCTCCTTAAAACCAGCCCTTTTTAAAAAGTTTTTAAGGCATGAAGGAGTGGGGACAAAGTAAGTACCAGGAACCTTTGCATATCTTTTTTCAGGAAACAAAGCAACTGGAAGTTCACCTTCAATACCCTGAGATTCTACAATTAAAGTTCCCCCAGGCTTCATCGACACCCTTACCTTCTTTAAAATATCCACCGGTGATGGATGATGATAGATAATTCCCATTAAAAAAACCACATCAAAAACCTGTTCAAAAAGGTCAATTTGTTCAACTCCAATCAATTGAAAGTTTAAAAAATCAACCCCGGCAATGTGATTAAGAAGGCTAAATTGAGAGAAATACTGCACTGTCGGATCAATTCCAAGCACAAAAGCAGGATTAAGTTCAGCCATTTTAAACATGTAATATCCATTATTGCACCCCACATCACACACCACTTTCCCTTCAAGGTCAGGCAAAAAGGGTTTTATTCTATTCCACTTTCTATAACTTCTCCACTCAGCATCAATCTCAATTCCAAAAACAGAAAAAGGCCCTTTTCTCCATGGCATCAATTTTTTTAATTCCCCGAAAAGAAATTCCTTTTCCTCCATATCAATTTCATTTTCTCTCCCAATCCTGACAATATCTCCTGAAAAATCTTTATATTGAGCAGGATTGATTACTTCACACACATTATAAAAAGGGGCTAAAAACCTTTTGCTACTTTCCCTCTCAAGAAAGGAAAACCTATTCTTTATAAGCCTTAAAATAGCATTTTTTTTCAGAGAATTTAAATCCGTTTGTTCAAGGAAAGAAAAAAGTTTATTTAAACGGTTTGAATACAAGCTTGCCGTAAATGTCATTAAATCTGACAAAACCAAACTCCCGTGAATCAGAGCTTACAACCCTGTTGTCTCCTAAAACAAAAAAGCAATCCTCAGGCACAACCGTTAACGGTATGGTTTCATGGCTTTTAACACTGTTGATATAAGGTTCAAAAATCTTTTTGCCGTTAACAAAAACAGATCCATTCACAATGGCAACCGTATCTCCCTCAACTGCAATAATCCTCTTTATCAAAAGCCTGTTGTACTCAAATGGGGAATGAAAAACAATTATATCACCTTTCTTTATATCCTGCCTCCTTAAAACCCTTTCAATAAAAACCGTCTCATTGTTTGAAAGAGTCGGAAGCATACTGTTTCCTGAAACCACAACAGGTCTAAACATATATGAAATTACCAGAAGCAAAGTCACCACAAAGCTGTAAATCAGAATCACTGTAACACCATGTTTTTTCAAATAATCTTTAATCTCTGCCATTACACCCATTCTCAAACCTTGCAATATACCCCTCCTCTTCGTTAAAAACAGAAACCTCTTCAATAAAAATATTATGTTGTTCAACTGATCTTTCAACAAAATCTTTTGTAAAAATCAGGAAATCCCTGAAATCAAGGCAATCAGACTTAACAAAGGCATTCAACTCTTCAGATTCAACCATTTTCTTAAACCTGTCAAGTACTGAAGAGACCTTTTCAAAGTCAATCACAAAACCGCTTCTGTCAAGGGAAGAAGAAGAAAAAACAACCTTTAAATCAAAACTGTTTCCTCGCAAGCCTTTAACATCTCTGTAAAAAACCCTGATCCGTTTTACCGCAGAAACAAAATACCTATTCGTCAATTATCGCTTCCTCAATCAAAAGATGGGGGATTCCATTCTCATCAATAGGATAAACCCTTTTACACTGCTCACATTTGAGCCCTCTCCCCTCGTTTACCAGTTTCAACTCAATCTTACATTCAGGGCAAACAATAATATCCAATAACTTCTCATTAAACTTCATAACCCCTCCTTTTTTTCATAACAATTATAGCATACACATCCATAACAACATCAAATCAATCCTTGACTTTTGAACTATAATTCACTATTATGACTTAGCAGTCATTTTTTGATACGGGGGTTTAAATGGGAATAAACTTTGAACAATTGAAAAAAGAGGCAATATTGAAAAAAACAAAAGAATTTATATCAAAGCATGGTATGGGAGAATTCTCAATGGAGAAACTTGCCACATACTGTGGTGTCGCAAAAGGCACATTTTACAATTACTTTAAAAGCAAAAACGAACTTCTGTACTGTGTAATAGAGTATTCTGTTGACAGAGTATGGGAAAACTTAATTAAAGAAGACAGAAAGTTAAAAAAACCTGAAGAGAGACTGTTCAACATAGTCAAAACCACCATTGAGTTTTTTAAAAAAAACAGGGATATCCTTCTCCTCTATGCTCATGAAATCAAAATGGCAGAATGTATTATTCCTTCCCCTGAAAATGAACACGGAAGATTTATAAGCAATCACTTAAAAAGGGTAACAGACCTGATAGAAAAAATAATCTCTCAACTTGGAGTAAAAAGAAAAAAACAAAAGATATCATTTGCAATACACGAACAACTTGTAAACTTTAATAAATTCTATCTTTTAAACCCGGAAAGTGAAGAAGAAGACGATGCAGAAGCACTTTTCAGGTTTATCCTTGCAGGATTGGAGGCTTTAAAATGAGGAAAACAATAGTACTTGTCTTTTTGATCTCCTTTTTATCCCCTGCACATGATTTTAACACCCTGTTAAACCTTGCCTTTAAAAACAACCGGGAATTACGATCTGCAAACAATGAAATTGAATCTTCAAAATATAATTTAAAATCAGCAAGATCTCTTTATCTGCCTGAAATTGAAGCGGAGATGTTCAAGGTTGTGTACCAGAACGAACCACTCGTTATCTTTCCTTTAAACCCTGCAAGCCATCAATTTGTAACCTTTCCAATCACTGATGATAATTTCACACAGTTTAATCTCACCATGAACTGGTTGCTGTTTGATTTTGGTGGAAGAAAATCAGCATACAAAACTGCAAAAAAGGGAGTGATTGCTTCAAAATACAACCTTTCTTTGAAAAAAAGAGAGATTGCAATTGCCCTTATTGAAAGGTACGAACAGGCAATTGAACTAAAAGAATCTATAGAGATTATAAACCACACCATAGAAGACATAGACAGGCATCTGTTGCAGGTAAAAAAGTTTAGAAAAGAGGGGCTGGTCCCCAAAAGCGATATATTAAGGCTTGA
>Ga0256833_1001764_pt1 | contig 15563 bp, 16 predicted proteins | sample 356284metaG_FD_190535 | JGI IMG/M metagenome (GOLD analysis project Ga0256833, IMG submission 190535) | Hydrothermal vent microbial communities from Mid Atlantic Ridge, Atlantic Ocean - 356-284 | ecosystem: Environmental > Aquatic > Marine > Hydrothermal vents | place: Atlantic Ocean: Mid...
TGGTGGGCCTTCATATTCCCGCTTGGGGCCTACGTCAGCGCGACCTTCAACGTGGGGACGACCTTCGGGATAAACGCCATCACAGACTTTGGATTCGTCCTCTACTGGCTCCTCCTGGCAATATGGCTGGTTACTGGAGGTCTTACGCTCAGAAACTTCGCCTTCAGAGGTTCAGAGCGACGAGAAGCGTCTTGAAGGCTATCAAATACATTATTACCCCCAGAACTTTTTTTACCTGGTCGGAGCTCATCTTAAAGTGCATCAGGTGCGTTCCAAGCCAGCCCCCGGCTATTGCAGGAACGGAGACCCAGAGGAGCAGTCTTATGTCCAAAGTTCCCATACCCCAGTATGTTAAGAAACCGCTGAGGGAGGAAAAGAAGACGATTAAAGCCGTTGTCGAGGCAACTTTTTTCGGTTCATACCCGAGAAGTATCAATGCAGGACTGATTATCCCGCCACCGCCAACGCCGAGGAGTCCACCCAGAAAGCCTGCTATTCCACCGATGAGCGAGCCCTCAATGACGTGGTTTTCCCCATTCCTCTTTTTCGGCCGGAAAAAGAGCATCATGGTTCCTGAGTAAAGCAGGAAGAGCACGAAAACAACGAGAACAACGCGATGGGGTATGAGCTTCCCTGAGTATGCACCAATCGGAGACATTGAAGTGGCCACGACGAGGATTGGCAGGCCGAAGCGAACGTCGAGCTTGCCGTGTTTAATGTTCTTCAGCGTTGCGGAGAGCATTGAGAGTGTGTTAATGAACAGACCGGTTGGCTTGGCGCTCATCAACGGGATTCCAAGCCATCCCATCACCGGAACTATCGCTATGGCGGAACCGACACCGCCTATAGAAAAGACGATGCTGAGGATAAAGGCAATCAGTGCGAGTTCGGGATAGTTCATTAGACTCACCTCATTTTATTCTGCTTCTCAAACCATGGCTGGAGTTATAAACTTTCCTGTCTGAAATTGCTGATGTTTCAGAAATTTCAATATCAAAAGATTTTTAAGTCAACCTAATTACATGAACGAAGATTCTAATGGAGGTGATTTCATGGAAAGGCTGAGAAACTTCAACCCGGGTGCGTTTTCAAGCGTAATGGGAACGGGAGCCGTTGCGATTGCATCCTACAGGTACTCAGGTTATCTAGCCTCCCTCAAGGAAGTGGGAGTTCTGCTGACTTATTTCAACGCGGTCCTCTATGCTGTCCTCCTAACGTTCTGGCTCCTGAGGTGGATGGTTTACCCGGCGGAAGCCCTTGGGGATTTGAGGCATCCATCGAAGGGACACTTCTACGGCACGAGTGGAGCGGCAACGATAGTCCTTTCCGCCCAGTTCCTCACGATATTGCACGACAGAGGCATCGCCTGGTACCTCTGGCTCTGGGGACTGGTGCTGACCTTTATTTTCGCCTTCTGGATGTCTTACGAGGTCTTCATAGCGGGCGAGGTAGACCTTAGGCACCTCTCTCCTGTGTGGTACATTCCCCCCGGTGGCACTCGTCATAATACCATTTGGGGCGGTTTTCATGGGGACGACAGCTAGATACATAAGGGAGATTGTTACCGTCGTCAACTACCTGGGATGGGGTGCCGGGTTCTTCCTCTACCTGGTGCTCTATGCCGTTGTGACACTCAGGTTTATACGCCACGAGCTCCTGCCCGCTGGAATGGCGCCGTTGATATGGATGAACCTCGGACCGATAGGGGCGAGCATAACCGCGCTGTTTTCCCTGGTCAACAACTCAAGCATAGTGGTATCAAAGGACCCCTTCTTCATCTTCGCCTTCTTCCTGTGGGGACTTGGCTTCTGGTGGCTCCTCATGGCACTGGCCCTAACGCTCCACTACCTCAGAAACCTCCACCTACCCTACAGTACCTCTTGGTGGGCCTTTATATTTCCCCTGGGGGCATTTGTTAACGCCACCCTTGACCTTGGAAATGCCTTTGGCCTCGAGATGATGAATCTCTTTGGCTACTCTCTGTTCTGGCCATTGCTTATCCTCTGGGGAGTGACGATAGTGAGGGGAGGAATGGCTCTCACTCGTTGAGGCAGTTCATATTCCCTGTTTCTATTTCTATTACCTTCCTGAGCACGCACTCAAGGTTTGCAAGGTCCTCGAGTATCTGGGAGAGCTTTTCCTGGTAATCCTCTGAGTCAGACTCGTCGATTAACTTCTTCACCAGCTCTTTCAGGGGAAGGATTTCTCTTTCGAGCATTTCCTCCGGCTGTTTGAGGAACTTCTCAAGAAAAGCCGGTATTGGGTAGAAGTACTTGGTTTTTCCGACCTTTCGGACAGAAACCATATAGTCTTTCGTAAGCTTTGAGAGGGAAACAGAAATCGAAGACCTGCTCAGGTTTGTCAGCTCAACGAGGTCGTTTATGGTGAGGGGTTCCTCCGAGAGCAGGAGGTAAGCGTAAACTTTCGCGTCGGTATGGGAGTAGCCCCATCTGGCGAAAAGCCTTTCAACCATCTCAACGAAGCGCCTTATGTCCTTGAGTCCCATTCTTCACCACCATCTAAAAAATTCGATAGAAAAGATAAAAAGTTTTGGAAGTTTATTTGGAAATGGCTATTATAGAGCCACCTATGACAACCAGCCAGGCTCCAATAGTGTAGAAGCCACCGTCGAAGGGCATCGTTATAAAGGCTAAGACAACGTTGGTCCAGCCGACACCGCTCGGGCTTTTCTTGTAGTAGGCCAGCAGGAGGAACATCAACAGGCTCAGTATTATCTCCACCCAACCGACCGTTGAAACACCACCGTAGTGCCAGCCGTAGAAATGTCCGGTGGAGAGAACTGCTATACCGTCGATCAGTATCAAAAGGGCCCCGGTGAGGGCCGTCCAGAGACCGGTTTTGGCAGAGACCATTTCGGACACCTCCGGGTATTTTCGTTTATACCTCTTATCCAGACCTTTTAAACTTTTCGGTTTTGTCTGATATGTCAGTTATAATCAACACATCGAAAAGTTTATACATTGGAGAAAGAAGGAATAGATTGGGGTGGGAAGATGGGAGAGCCCGTTTCAAACGTCATTGGGGAGCCGTTTCCCAACGCTATGGCTGGCTCCGGAATCCGGGGGAAAGAAGAGACTGATGGGAATCAGCTAACAACAGCATTGAAGGCCTTCAAGCTCATCCTTGGAAACCCTCTGGCAAGGGCACTGATAAAACCCGCACTCAAGAAGTACGAGATAGAGGGTAGGGAACTTCCGGCATTGTACTGGGCGCTGAGCATCTATGCAGGGGAGAGCATCAACGCCCCGATGATGGTTCGCTTCCAGGCGGAGACAATAAAACTCCTTCTCAAACTGGGCATAAAACTCGCCCACGGTGACGAGGAAGCTGTTAAAGAGGCTCTCCTGAGGGATCCCCACATAAGGCGCGGTATCTGGGTTGTCCTGGAGGGCATAGCAAAGTACGGGATAACGGTTCCACAGAGGCTTGCGGGGCCGTTCCTTATAGTCTGGAACTTCACCAACATGTGCAACTTCCGCTGCAAACACTGCTACCAGAGGGCTGATAAACCTCTGCCGGGTGAGCTTTCCCTTGAGGAGAAACTGATGTTAGTTGATCAGCTTGACAAAGCTGGTGTGGCGGCGGTGGCAATAAGCGGAGGGGAGCCAACGATACACCCCCACTTCCTTAGGATAGTCAGGGAGCTTTCAAGCAGGGGAATCCACACTTCAGTGGCAACCAACGGATGGACCTTTGCAAAGAAAGAAGAACTCGAAAAAGCCGTCAAGGCCGGAATAAAGTACGTTGAGGTTAGCATAGATTCTGCAAAACCCGAAAAGCACGACGAGTTCCGTGGAATCCCTGGAGCCTGGGAGCACGCGGTGAAGGCCCTTGAGAACGCGGTGGAGCTCGGTGTAAGCCACGGCATGGCCACGATAATGGACAAGGAGACCTACCAGGAAATAGACGATATCCTCGACTTAGCGGAGAGCATCGGAGTGAAGAGGGTCATATTCTTCAACCTCGTCCCAACCGGAAGGGCCGAGGAGATGGTCAAGGTTGACTTAACCCCCGAAGAGCGCGAGGAGTTCATGAGGGAGGTATACAAGCAGATGAAAAAGAGGAAAATTGAAATCCTAACCACCGCCCCCCAGTACGCGAGGGTTACACTGCTCATGAGCGCCGGGAAGAACGTTACTCCAGCGCACTTCTACATCGGAGAAAACAGCGCCGTGAAAACACTCGCCGAGTTCATCGGTGGATGCGGTGCCGGGAGGATATACGCTGGAATGGAGCCAGATGGAACCGTTGTGCCCTGTGTGTTCCTTCCTCTGCCTGTGGGGAACATCAGGAACAGACCCTTCAAAGAGATATGGGAAAATAGCAAAATCTTCAACCTTCTCCGCTACAGGGACACCTGGGAAGGCCAGTGCGGGAAGTGCCCGTACAAATACATCTGCGGGGGCTGTCGCGCGAGGGCCTACCACTATACACTGGACTTATCGGGCGACGATCCCGGATGCATAATAAACAAACGTCTCTGGGACGATATAGTGAGGCATGGAAAGCCGAAAGGCCTAACCGAGGTCAGTTGGGTCGATGAGAGTGTCGTTTTGAGGGGACCGAACCTCTACGTGCCCGGCTACTACAGAGCCCTTGAGGTTGTTGGGGAAAAGACTCTTGGAAAACATTGGAGTCAAGAGGAAGTTCACGCATGATCTGTATTTCTCTTTTGGTAGCGTCTATTCCGATTATGAGCTGCAGACTCTACGCCCACTCAAGTAGATGCCTAAGCCCCGGGTCCTCCTCCCGAGGTGCCGACTATTACCGTGAAACGCCAGTTAGTTTCGTCTGTTAATCGCTTTCCAGGTTGCATCGGCCAGGCTATTCCTATCGTCTTTTTACCGGTTAGGCGACCGTTTTCTATGTGGTACATTGTAACCTGTGTGTATGGGAGGAATGGAACGGTTCGAATTATCACGAACTCCCTTACATTAACTGGAATCGCGGGGTTAACCTGAGGCATCCGGTCGTACATCCAGTAGCCCTTCATTAAACCTATGGAAGGAACCCCTGCCTTTTTAATTGAGTCAGCGGGGAGATCGTAATGCTTGAGGAGGGGATCTGAGATGATGCATGAGGCGGTAAAGCAAATGCCCGTTGAATCCGTGGAGTGCATGTAAATGTACATGTGAGAGAGGTTAAATGAGGCCACTGAGGTAACGAAAAGCCCGAGTATTAGGTAAATCCCAAGTTCCTTGAGTCTGTACTGTCCCTTCCTGAAGTACTCCCTGTAAGTCCAGAGCCACAGCAGAAATGCAAGGGGGATCACAAATAGGTAAACAACGAACCAGAACGCAAAAGCAATGCCCGAAGGGGCGTGTGCCATGTACACCACGACCACCTCTCAATGCATGAATCCCAGTCTATCTTTGACTCCCATGTAAAACTTAAAAAACTTTGGTCAGAAAGGAAGCTCCCCCCACTCCACATTTATCGTCTCCGGAGTGCGGTAGATGAAGGCCGCCTCCCCCTTGTGGACGTGCTTCCTCATCGGGCCGGGTGGAACTCCGTTCGTCTCGTAGATGACGCTCTGGGTGTCAGGGTCGTGGTAGAGGATAAGACTGGGCCCGGCCAGGTTCATTATCGAGTCTATCGCGTACTGAGTTGCGAGAACCGTCATCCTAGCCCTCATGGGCCTTGTTATTAACGGTATTGCCGCACCGCCGGCTGTTGTGTAGGCCAAAACGGCCGCATCATTGACGCCTATCATGGTGTTCCTCCTGTGTCTAATCACCGCGCTCACAACAAGAAAAGCTATACCGGCCATTGTTATGCTGTAGGTCTCCCCCAGCTCCACCAGGATGTTCTTTCCGAACTCTGGGGGCTTTCCAGAGTAGAATGCCTCGTCCAGGGGCGTGTAGCTTTCCCCGATAACCTCAGCGTATTTTCCGTCCGACTTCACCGCATCTGGAACGCTCCTCACCTTCCCGGCAAGGAAGTCAGCGTAGAGCCTTTCCGTCAGGGTTCTGTCCAACCCATAGACGGTCTGGACTATCGTTGCAGCTGTGTAGCCATCCAGAAGGCCTTTCCCCGCGAGGGCTATAGGGTCGAGACCCGTTCCCTCGCCGTCCTTCACCCGGATGATAGTGTCAAACCCATCCTCTGGAAAGTCCCCCTCCGTGTCGAAGATAACTGTCCCGTAATTAATCTCCCGGTATCTATTCACCAGGTACTTAAGGGCCTTTCCCGGCCATTCGTCCATTCCGAAAACCTTGAGAGTCCTGCCGTGGTAAACGGGGTCGTAGAACGTGTCCTCCCCTTCCCTCTCAAAGAGCCTAACCGCTATACGGCTGTACTTCATACGGTTCACCGATTGAAAATAGGGAAAGGTCCTATAAACGGCTTCTGGTTTGGCTTAGATTACCCTCACCATACGCTCCATCCAGGGGCCCACGCGGACTCGGATGTAGCCCTTGAGCTTTTCATCTACCTCCCTGTCACCGGTGTAAACCCTGAGCGGGCCGTTTTCGAGCTTCGACGGTGTCGCCACAACCGTTATGTTCTCCTTTGGAATACTCCTAAGGACTTCCGGAGAAAACTGCTGATTGCCCCTGCCGAAGAGGAAACCCAAGCCACCCACCACCGTGACGATTATCCTTGGGTTTCTCTCAACAAAGCGGAGCAGGTCTTTTTCGGTAGCGTCCCTCACGAGAAGCTTGGCTTTACCGTCCTTTACCTCAACAACATCGACCCCGAGGAGAGTTCCGCCTACCCCCAGCCCCTCCTTTATCCTCTTTATCGTCGAACCCGAACCAAGGAAGTAGACCCCATCGTTTTCGAGTATTTCCTCGGCGATTGCCTCAGCGATGGCCTCAAGCTCGTCCTTCTCGCTGATGGGAACCCTCTCCTTGCTCCCCTGGACAAGGGTTTCAACGACCGGGACGAGGGCCTTCCCGTAGGTTTTTGTCCTGACCTCGTCGTGCCTGTAGGCGTTTTCGTCTATGTCCCTAACCTCCCTCTCTTCAAGCCGGGCGTTTCCCCTCAGGAACTCAATCAGCACCCTTGCGGCGTCCTCGGGGGAGTACGCAAAAACCCCAGAGTACATCTTCACTCCTGTGGGAATGCCGAGAACTGGAATCTTTTCATCAACGGTTTCGATTATATCCCTGGCCGTTCCGTCGCCGCCGGCAAAGAGAAGGAGTTTTACCTTCCCGACCATTCTCATAGCGAGCTCCTTGGTGTCCTCGGAACTCGTGTCAGGTATTCGGAGGAAACCTACTTCTCTCCACTCGATTCTCCTGTGGGTCAAAACCTCAAAACGAAAATCAAATTCCCTGAGGTAGCTCTCACCGAGTGGACCTGGTCCAGTCAAGAAAGTTATTTCTCCAGCCTCGGGATAGTGGCTCAATTCCCTCAGAAAAAGCCTCACTAATCCAGGGGCGACCGGTTTTGCCCCTCTCCTGATGGCATCTTCAACGACTCCATCGGTACCCTTGAGGGCAACCCTACCCCCCATTCCTGCTATGGGGTTTACTATCAGGCCTATCACAATATCACCTCATATACTTCCTTGCGAAGACGGTCAAAAATACCGCCCACATGAACATGCCGAATAGGGCCTCGACCGACGCTATAACCCTTCCGACGCCTATCGGATGGTAGTCGCCGTAGCCGAGGGTTGTGGCGGTAACAACGCTGAAGTACTCGTAGTCGAGAAGGCTCATGCCCTTCGAAATTCCCTGAACGCTTTGAGTGGCAAGAAACAGGAGGGGAAATAGGACGTTGACTGCAAAGAGCCAGAGTATTATCGGCCTTTTCCAGTCGGTTCCGTACTTACAGGTCAAATCCGCGAAGATCCATTCGAAGATAACTTCAAAACGGTCCAGGAGCTTTTTTAACCCCCTTCGTCTTGTTCTGAGGCGCGCCTTCCTTCTCGCAACCATCTCGAGGTAATAGTAGCGGTCAGCCCTTTCGAAGTCTCCACTACGCTCCCAGCTTGTCCTTGCGAGGCGGTGGAATACCTCCTCAGCACCGGGGTTGTTGAATTTACAGTCTTCCAGTATCATGAAGCCCTCTACAGTCAGCTCCACGGGAAGACTCGGAAGAACTGTCATCATCCAGGTGGAATCAACGTGTATGTGGCTTTTCCTCATGATTAGGTTGCTGTGAATGAACGTGTGAACAAATTCAGGGTTTCGAAGGTGACTCCATCTCACCTCAACGTGGCCGAACACGTTTAGGTCCTCAAGGGTTAGGTTTCCAGAGAAACCCACTATCGACAGTCTCACCTGCCTCTTGAACCTTGGTGCAGTGTCAAAGGAAACGTCTCTGATAACGAGCGAGCGAGCCTTTACAGTTCTTCTACCTGCCTCAGAAACGTTAACGCCGTGTTCTTCAAGTATCTTCCTTAGAAGGGGATATCTGGTGTTTATCCCAATCCTCCTGACGTCACGGAGGTTGGATAGCTCCAGGAGCCCTCTAACACTTTTTTCACCGTAGCTTTCTTCCTCACTCGTCCCGGTGTACTGGGTGGAGTTTATCATGAGGTACTTGACGCTCGAATCCCTTATGGAGATGTTGCTCGAAAAATCTACGCGGAGAACGTTGAGACCAAAAACCGTGGAACCCTTAATGAGGAGGGTTTCCGCTTTGGACTGGAATATGATGAGCCTCTCAACGCTGGAATTGAGGAGTATAAGCCCTTTAAAGGTTGAATTTTCAATTACAAGGCTCTTAATTTGGGAGTTCTTGAAAACAAGGATCTTTTCACCTCGATGTTCCTTAATCGTCACGTCGTAGAGATAAACACCCTCAAAATAGGTTTGACCAGCCTTGAGCCTTTTGAGGAAGGTCTCCTCCTTCACCCTCTTTATTTCATCCCCCAAAATCTTCTCGCCTTCGTCGTAGGGGATGTGGAGGGGACAGTACGATGAACCTTCCACTGGCTTCAACCTGCATTTCCGACCGTTCTCGTAGATGTACTCGCACATGGCCCTCCCCGGTAAACTAGTTTCCCAAATAATTAAGGTTTTCTCCTGCTCTGGAGAGAACGCATGTAGAAGCGCCTTCCCCCGTATTCGAGTTCGATCAGCTTTCCGTCCCCGAGGAGTCTCTCCACCACGTTCCAGTCGGCTCCGGCTTTTCTCAGAAGCTCCCTCACAGCTTCTTCCCTCATCGGATGAACTGCCGTAATGCTCAGCAGATCCTCCTCGACGTTCCCGGTTGAGGCGAAGGCGTTTCCCTCGTAACCTATGAGGTACTCGACCCTCCCACCGAGCCTCTCCGAGAACAGCTGGTAGGCGAGGTGTATCGTCTCCTCCGAAGGGGGTTCCACCCACGGCTCGGCAGGAGGCCTGGTGGGAACTGCTATGTAGGCTTTCTCCGGTTTGAGCTCACCCAGGAAGTCGGCAATCTTTTCAAGCTCCCCGCCGTAATCAACGTTTACCAGCATGGTCTCGGTAACGAGCGTTCCTTTGAAGCCGTCCGCGAAGGCCAGCATGCCGTCGAGGATTTTCTCAAGAGAGAGGCTCTTGTGGGGCCTGTCAATCCTGCGCCAGAGGGGCTCGCTGACCGCGTCGAGCTTCAGGGAGACAAAGTCGAACTCAAACAGGTCTTCCCTGACGTCTTCCATCCAGATAAGCGAGGAGTTCGTGAGTATCGCCAGGGGTATTCCGAGGGTTTTCAGCATCTCAACCTCTCTGGACAGGTTCACGTCGAGCGTCGGTTCCCCATCGGGAACGAATGTGATGTAGTCTATCCTCTCCCCGGCAGCTTCGGTCTCCTCGACCTTCTTCGAAACCTCCTCAAAGATCAGTTCCGGCTCGTAGAACGCCCTCCTCTCAACCTCCATCTTTAACGTTCTGCCGATCTGGCAGTAAAGACAGGCGTAGGAGCAGACCTTGTCGGGTATGTTGTTTACCCCAAGACTCCTACCGAGTCTCCTCGACGGAACCGGACCGAAGGCTATCATATCACCACCGGAATTAGGTTAACCTAAAAGCGTATAAGGTTTGCCCAACCCGGACGGAAGGTTAAAATTGGAGCGGTACCAGATTAATCAGACGGAAAGCGAGGTGTTTCCATGCTGCTGGCTAAGCTCAAGAAAAAGACCCTGGGGCTCATCGATGAAGATTTCAGGCTCGTAGACTTCTCCTTCGGCCTGCCCTACACCTACGTGCTGATTGAGGGGAAGATGGGAAAAGCCCTCGGCGTTGCCATGACCCTCCCCGAGGAGATAGGGAGGTTCGACAACTCCATCGAGGAGCCCACGCTGGAGGCGTTCATTGAACGAGCCGACAGCCTCAACATCATCGAACGAACCATTGGTTTAGCCGCGATAAACGCGGTTTCGCAGTACTACATTGATCTGAGCAGTGCAAAGTGGATCGACGCCGTGGAACTTCTTGAGAAGGACATCGAGAAGGTAGCGGTCATCGGGAACATGCCGCCGATAGTCAGAAATCTTAGGGAGCGGGGCTTCAAGCCCTACGTCTTCGAGAGAAACCCGAAGCTCTGGGACAGGGAAACGCTGAGCGATTCCCTGGAGTACTGGCTCCTGCCGGAGGTTGAGGCGGTTATAGCGAGTGCCTCATGCATGCTCAACGGAACCCTTGACATGCTTCTCGAGAGGTCAAAGAACGCAAGGATTTTTCTCCTGACCGGTCCCACTGGACAGGTCCTCCCGGAGTTCCTCCAGGGCACCGGGGTAACCCACGTTGGAGCCATGAAGGTCACGGATGTTGAAAGGGCGATACTCCACCTGAAGCTCGGCCGCTTCAGGGGCTTCTCCGACGAGAGCAGAAAGTACGTTCTCGAAGTTTGAGGTTCCATCTCTTTTATCCCTACTGCATGGCCATTTTTGGACTTTGAAGTATCACTAACGTCACGAATCTTTTTAAACCAAACCGGCCTCCCGAAGGCCTCAAGGTGAGAAAATGAGCCAGAGGGTTGCCATCGCGGTGAGGAACGCATCGGTAGCAAACCGCTACCGCTACATCCCCAAGATGCCGGGGTGGTTCTACTCCTTCGTGCCCTTCAAGGTAGCCACCGGTGGAAGCTCCGTCCTGGTGAGCCTCTACCTCCTGGAACTCGGGGGAAATGCCTCAACCGTTGGAATTGCCTTTGCCCTTGCGAGTTTGGCTTCAATGCTCGGCGCACTGTTCTGGGGAAGGCTGAGTGACAAAACGCTGAGAAGAAAGCCGTTCATACTCCTTGGCTTTGCCAGCGTTCCGCTCTTCCTCACGGCGATGGCCTTTGTGAAGACTCCCGTCCAGCTCATCGCGGTGAACACGGTATACGCATTTTTCCTCGCCTCCACCCTATCGGTTCCCATAGCGCTTGTTTTAAGGAGCGTCAGGAAGCACAGCTGGGACCACGCCATTGGAAAGTTCAACGAGATAAGCGGCTGGGGGTGGGTTCTCGGACTGGTTCTCGGTTTCGGCCTGTCGGGGTTCCTGAGCATACCACAGCTGTTCATGGCATTCGCGGCCATCTCCATCCCCTCTGTCTTCATGGGGAAGCGGATGATACGGGAGGCTCCGATATACATCAACAGGCAAGCTATTAGAGCGTTCGGGAACTACGTCGTTGAAAAGGCCAGATACATGCCGTCCTTCATCTTGCACACCAACTTGGGCCTTCCCGATGGCTTAGGGAGGTTTTATACAGCTTTCCTGCTCTTCTGGATAGCGGCTGGACTCTACTTCCCCCAGATGCCGGTGCTCCTCACGAGTGATGGCTACACGAGGGAAGTCGTGTACCTGGCGCTCATAGCAAACTCCGCGGTCTCAGCGATGAACTACACCCGCGTTGGAGTCGAGATGGGAAGAGAAAAAGAAGGGGTCCTGAGAAAGGGACTGCTCCTCCGTGCCGGAGCCTTCGCTACGATAATTCTCGGAACCCTAATCGCTCCAGCACTGCTTCCACTGGCCTTTGCCTCCTACATCCTGGCGGGCTACTCCTGGGCTTTCATCGGGGTCTCTTCCACCGCAATAGTGAGTGAAAAGGCTGGAGAAAAGAAGAAGGGTAGCGCAATGGGAACCTACAACGTCGTGGGCTCAGCCGGATACATCACGGGCAGCGCCATAAGCGGGGCACTCATATCATCGGCGGGATTTGGTGCGGCGTTTGGCCTCGCGCTTGTCCTGATCGGGGGAAGCATCGCCCTGCTGAAAAAGTGAGAGGAGTCAGAACTTGAGAACCCTGGCAAGAACTATGAGCGGGTCCCAGACCGGGGCGAAGGGCGGCGCGTAGGCTAAGTCAGTGAAGAAGGCATCCTTCGTGGTGAAACCCGCGGTGAGCATTGCAGCAGCGGTGTCTATTCTGGGCAGTATCTCCGCGCCGACGGCCTGGACGCCGAGGAGTTTGTTGGTCTCGTTATCAACGACGCCCTTCAGCCATATCGGTCTTGAGCCTGGGTAGTAGTGCGGCCTAGTGCCTGCTTTTATGAAGGCCGTTCTGACATCGTAGCCCTCCCTTATCGCCTCGGTCTCTGTCAGACCAGTCTTGCCTATTTCCACGTCGAAGAATTTCGTTACGCTCGTTCCAAGAACCCCTGGGAAGTGAAGCTCTTTGCCCGCTATGTTGCTTCCGGCGACGTAGCCCATCTTGTTACCGGCCGGTGCGAGGGGAATCCAGACGCGCCTTCCGGTTATCAGGTGCCTCGTCTCAGCGACGTCTCCTGCCGCATAAACGTTCTCGACACTGGTTTCCATTTTCTCGTTCGTCCATATCGCGCCGGTCTCACCCATTCTAACGCCGAGCTCCCTGGCCAGCTCGACGTTGGGCCTTATGCCAGTCGAGAGGATAACGAGGTCGGCTTTGTACTCGCCGGCGTCGGTGATAACCCTCTCGACCCGTTCCTTACCCTCTATCCTCAGGACTATCTCCTGGGGGTGGAGGTTGATCCTCCGCCTCATCTCCTCCTCAAGGACATCGGTGACTTCCTTGTCAAAGGCCTTGGCCATGACCCTCTCGTTCCTCTCAATGAGGGTAACTTCCTTTCCCTGGGCGGAGAATGCTTCCGCCATCTCAACGCCGATATAGCCCCCACCTATTATGACGACGTTTTCAACGCTGTTTTTCTCCATGTAATCTCTTATCGCCACCGCATCAGGGGGCAGGTCGGCAGTAAAGACGCCGGGCAAATCAACACCCTCTACCGCGGGAACCCTCGGCGATGCACCGTTGGCGAAGACGAGGTAGTCCCACTCATAGGTGTGTTCCCCGTTTTCTTCGCGAACCCGCACGGTACCCTGACCGACCTCCACTACCTCCGCCCTTATGTGCAGGTCTATGCCGCGCTTCTTGATAAAGACCTCAGGCGGGTAATGCATCAGCTTTTCCTTCGGGGAGACACCCTCAACAACGTAGGGAACTCCACAGGGAGCGTGGCTGACCCACTCGGTAGCCTCGAAGACCTTGACGTCCCACTCTGGCTTTAGCCTCTTAACGCGCGATGCAGTACTCATTCCTGCAGCTCCACCACCTATGATAACCACTGTCTTCCTCATGAGCATCACCAGAAAAGGTTCAAAACCCAAGGTTAAAAAGATTGGTGGGACAGAAACGGGTTATTCTTTTCTGCCAAGGAAGTATTTCCTGCCCCTGACCTCCACCATGCGGTAGACCTCGCCTTCCCTGAGCTCCATGGGAGGTCTTCCGAGTTCGTAGGTCTCGTAGGTCTGCATGTCCATGAGCTGAACTTCGGTTGGAGTGATACTGGTCACCATCGCCTCGCTAATTTCTCCCTCGACAACGTCCATACCCTCACGCTTAATCGTCTTCCAATCGCGATGTTCGCTTTCAAGGGTGGCCAGGTTCCTCATACCCATGCCCTTGCCGTCAACTCGCTCGACCTCGTAGACGTTGCCGTGCCTGTCCGTCACCAGATCGCCCTTCTGGAACTTTGGAATCCTCACGCTAACGCTGGTGCGGTAAACTTCTCTGCTCGTCTGCCTGTCAACGCCGACCAGCTCGTAGGCCTCGCTTATCGTTCCTCCAAAGCGTTCCCTTATTGCCTGTGCAAGCTTCCTGGCGCTTGAGGTGGAGCCCATATAGAAGTCCAGACCTTCTTCCTTCTCTATCGTGTCCTGAATGAAGCCCATTCTGTCCCTGCGCATTATCTCGTCCACCTTATCCTCGACGAGCTTCCCAATCGCCTTCCTCTCCTCTTCGGTTAGTGGCCTGTCCTCGGCACGGACCTGGAGTATCGCCTCGAAGTAGCCGCCGAGAAACTTGGAACAGCGCGGACAGACGGTCTGGCGGACATAGACCGTGACTTTTTTGGCCTCATCATGGAGCTCACGCTGGAGCTCGTGGGTTTTGGCTTTTACCCGGACCTCGTAGGTGATTATGGCTGGGAAGTACTCTATGTGCCAGTCGATGGGCCGGAAGGCAACGAGGGCCTTTCCAACCGGAAGCTCCACCGTCTCTTCAAGTTCATCGAAGTGAACTATCTTGAACTCTCTTATCCTCTCGTCCAGTGAATCCCCAATGGTCTCCAGCAGGGCGTTATCTGCAACCTCGAATATCAGCTCCTCCAGCTCGTAGCTGTGGGGATCTACCCAGACGCCCCTCTTCTTATAGCTCCCGCAGTTCCCGCAAAGCTCGGTATTTATCTCTCCCTCTATAAGCAGGACGGGGTTTTCTTTTCGGTAGCAGATCTGACAGAGACCATCTATCAGCGGTCCTCCCTCGCTCTCGCTTATCCCGCAGCGGTAGCAGAACCTCATCTCTCTCACCGGTAAGTGGTGCGGGAAGGAAGCTTAAAAACCTAATCTCAGAGAAAGAGCTTCGCCATCTGAGCGTGGGGAACTCCCTGAATCCTGAGCACCCTCGCCTCATCAACGTAGCCGAGCTCTATTGCTTTTCCAACGCAACGCTCACCCGTAAGGTTGGCGATGGTTGCCTCTTCCAGCATGGCATCCAGAGCATCCTCGTCAACCAGCTCTCCCTTGTAAAAGCGCTCCTTTACTTCGAGCTTCAGCTCGCCTTCCCTGAAGGTTTTTCCGAGTAGCTCCTCATCGCAGGCAGCGAGGAGAACTTCACCCTGAACGCGGTAGATTTTAACGTATATCATTCAACCACCGAAGAAAAATGGAGTGAACGTTTAAAAGAATTGGGGAAAGAAGGAAATCATTCCCCAAGGGCCTCTTTGAGCAACTTGACTGCTCTGCTCTCTGCAACGTATGCATTTCTGAGGTGCGCTAAGATTCTGAAGTCTCCGAGGTGCATGAAGATGTTGCCTCCGGCCAGGTCAAGGGCTTTCTTGTAGTACTCGCCCGCAGTCTGATTGAACTGGAGCGCCTGCTGGAGGATAGTATCGTTAACGCCTTCCTGCAGGGCTTTCTGATAGAGCTCGTTGAACTCCTTCAGCTTGTTCTGGTACCAGCGCTGGTAGAGGTAGTTAAGCACGTTAAAGTCGGGCTGTATCTTTTTGAGTCCAAGCTCCACAGTCACTCTCAACGTAACGGGGGATGCGTACTGAACCTCGGCGAGTAGGTAGGTTGCCTTCTTGCCCCTGAAGAACCAGTACTTGAGTATGTGCTTGTTCTTCTGGAGTTGGCGGAGTTTGGCATTGGTTGGCAATGCAAGGAGTA
>Ga0256833_1001765_pt1 | contig 15562 bp, 20 predicted proteins | sample 356284metaG_FD_190535 | JGI IMG/M metagenome (GOLD analysis project Ga0256833, IMG submission 190535) | Hydrothermal vent microbial communities from Mid Atlantic Ridge, Atlantic Ocean - 356-284 | ecosystem: Environmental > Aquatic > Marine > Hydrothermal vents | place: Atlantic Ocean: Mid...
CGCTCGAAAAGTCCCCTATATTCCTTGTAAAACCGCTCTGTAACGGTTTCTACGCTGAAGGCCTTTTCAAACTCGTCAAGGGTGGAGTTTTTTGTGGTATCGGAAACAAGCGGCAGAAGCTGGGCCTGGGCTGTATGGCTTGGCTCATTTTTCCCGACCAAAAAGGAATAGCGCCTTGCCGGTGTTAGCTGTTCCCTAACCTTCACCCTCCCAGAGCCATCGAGCTCCTGGCTGTATTCCATGCGTATGAAGGAAAAACGCCAGTCTTCAAGCTCCTGGCTATAATAGGCAACAAGGGCTGCGTCCTTTTCATCACGCTTTTTTAAGTGCCAGGCAATGAAATTCCTTTGGGTGGTGCGGGCGCGCAAAAGAGATTGTGGGCGGGCGAGTTGGACTGTAAGGATGTCGATCTTGTTGCCCTCTGGGTCCGTGTAGGTGCCAAGGCGCTTGTAGCGCTTTACATGGGCTTTAAAGGCATCTGGTATGTAATTGCCGTAATAGTCAAAGGACTTTGATTCATCTATTTTGTCATTGAGCAGGTTTCTAATAAACAGGGCAAACCTGCCCTCATTAAAAGGCCTTGTGAAGGTTTCCGAAATGATATTGGCTGCTGCCTGGTTGCTCATATCCCTTTTACCAGCCTGCTATGCAGCCTTGGCCGCCATCTCCTGGTATGAAAATTCCCATGGGCCCTTTGCCGAGGCCTTTGCGTGTTCGATAGTCATGGCAACTATTCCCCCATTTTTATCCAGATCGATATAGACGTTTTCGCTTATTTCCCTGGTTTCATATACTTCGCTATCATTAAATTCCATGAGAAGCGTGTCTGTATCTGGAAAATATTTGATCTTCATTTGCGTCATCTTGGCCTTGCAGGCCTTACAAGCCCATCATCCTTCAACCGTCTCTATGAGGGCCTTTACAATCTTTGGATGTAATATTTTCCCTTGGTGAAAGGGCAGCACGAATCTTTCTGCGCCTCTTTTGTAAACTCTGTGGCTTCCCTTGCTCCTTATATGTTTAAAACCTGCTTCAAAAAGCATTTTTTCAGCTTTTTCAGGCGTTAACCTTGGCAACTTAGGCAACATTTACCTCCATAGAGGTAGTCAGTATCTCTTTGGAAAGACAGTACTGCCTTTCTTCAAGCGTTAAAGTCTCAAGATACAATTCTACGGCCTCTTTTATGTTTTCAAGGACCTCTTCCAATGTATCACCTTGACTATGACATCCCTTCAACTCAGGACAAAATGCGTAGTATCCACTTTGGTCCTTTTCAATCACTATGTTTACTTTCATCTTAACAACCCCCTAAATATTAAAAATATTGTTTTCAATCCTCTTCTATCCATTCATCTTTGATACAGGACCTGTCGAGCCTTTTCCTAACGTGTCTGAAATATTGCGTTTGCTTCATCTCTGCGCCTTTAGGTAAGCAGATAATATAATCTCCCTTTTTAGAAATGGTGTTGCCGCAGCCTTCCTATTTGATTGGATCAAGGAGGCCGGTATCAGCCGCTTCAATGCGGCCAGGACCTTATGTGGGTTTATTTCCCGTTCAATGGCCTTTTTTATTTTCTTGGTGGTGTTCTTGGGAATGATACCTGCATCATAGGCCTTGAGCACCTTTTTCAAAAACTCCTCGTCCTCGTCTGTAAAGCCCTTGCAGTGTCTCATCTCTTTTGCCTTTAGGCGCCTTATCACATAGGCCTCGTTGGACCTGCCACCTCCTTTTTTAAAGGCTGTGTCTCCTTCTTCGCCCATAGTTGTGATCTTATCAAACATATCCTTGTTTTGGCCGAGCAAGTCAAAATATTGAGGCGGAATAGCCACGCGTTTTGTATCTTCGTCACATTCGAAAAGGGCCGCAGCTTCGAAAAAGCTTATCTCTTTGGCAGAAGTTCCATCTGTTATGAAGAATTTTTTGAGTTTTCCCTTCCTGAAAAAGGTAAGGAGCCTGTCTTTGTTTTCCGGTATCTTTCTGCCTGAGCGCGCTTTTTTAGGTATCTTTTTCATCTTTTCAAAAAGTTCCGGCTTGTTGTCCCGTACCTCCCTTATCTTTTTAAGGTATTCAAGCTCGCTCTTTTCCTCTTCCTCATCGCCACCTGATTCATAGGTCTTTTTGCTGGAAAGGCGCTTGTAGAGCGCCTCACCAAAGATCTCGTGAGATTCCACTATCTCTTCATCAGTGAGATATTTTGCATCTTCTCCAAGGGTATCATGAAAGGCCTGTATTTTTGCCTTTATGTTATCTTCAAGGCCTATATGCTCATCTGACTGGGAGGTTGGGAAGAAATTATAAATAAATATCTTTTTGTGGATGGAGCCCACACGGTTTATGCGGCCTACGCGCTGGAGCACCCTGGTGGGATTCCATGGCAGGTCATAGTTTACGATGATATTTGCACGATGCAGGTTGATACCCTCTGAAAGGACGTCTGTTGAGATAAGAAACCGAATATCATCGGCCTTAACCGGGCTGTTGGGATCAAAGTTCTCTCTAATAATGTCTCTAGCCTTGGCCTTTGAAATGGATTGCTTTCCGAAGAGACCGCCTTCACTGGAAAAAAATATCACCTTACCCTCGAACTGTTTCCATAAATTCTCAAATAGGTATTCGCCCGTCTCTTTGGATTCTGTGAATATGATGAGCTTTTCGTCCTTTAATTCCTTGTTCTGCTTGAGTTCACTAATGAATTGATCAAGTTTTGGGTCTTTGTGCACATCACGCCAAAGTTCTCTTATCTCTCTGAGTATTGACATATCCTGCAGGAGATCGTCCTTGAAGTCATCCATAAAGTCCTTGGACATGAACCTTTGAAGTTTTCCCTCTTGAACCAGGCTCAAGATCTTCTCTTCGTTGTCCTCATCAAGCAACTCGTAAACGTTTATCTTTTTGCTTATGAGTACCTCTCCCTTTTCAAGCATGCTGATAAAGGCTGCATAGGAATCAATGAAACGGGCAAGGGTCTTCCTGAAGGCAAAGAAACTACTTTCGAGGCGCTTTACCAACATGCACTTCATGAAACCACCTACGTTTCTTTGACTTTGCTGTTCAAAATCGGAAACGGCCTTTTTGAGATAGAGTAGAGGGGTATAACGGGCGTACTTGATCTGTGTCAGAAGACCAATGGTATGGTTAAAGGCCTTGTCTATGTCGGAATCAAACCTGTAGATGATGCGCCTTGGCTCCTGAATCTCTGGAAATGTCAGGCCGCGTTCATTAAGATCCTTGTTGAAATACCTTATAATCTCCGTTCTCGTTCGCCTGACCATAACATATTTTAGTATCTTATCCCGTATCTCCCTCGACCCATCCTTTATCGCCTTGATATACTCTGGATCCGATCTCTTGAGGTTTGAAAGGCGCCTTTCAAGCCCCTTAAAAAAGCTTTCCAGATTTGGTACCCCGGGTATTGTAGATTTTTTTGCTGCTTGAAACAGCTTCAACTGGCTGAAGATATCCTGAAACGTATTATTGAGGGGGGTTGCAGTGACCAGGATGACCTTCTTTCCAAAACAGATTTGGTGCAGCTTTTCAAAACTGCCAGTGTATTCATTCCTGAAGCGGTGGGCCTCATCCACAAAGACATAATCGTACTTGTCCGTGCCTTCTCTTAAAATCTGGTCAAGTTTGCCTATGGATTCCACCTTCACGGGGATATGAAAATCAAAGAAGGTCTCTTCCCAGTATTCTTTGAGAACAGGAGGGCATATTACAAGTTTTTTGCCTGAAAGCTGCTGGGCAAGCAGGGCGGCTATGAATGTCTTGCCAAGGCCCACAACATCCGCAAGAAAGACCCCGTTATAGGCCTCAAGGATCTTTTTTGCAGAAAGTACCGCCTGCTTTTGATATGCCAGATCCATGAAACCATGGGGCAGAAACACTTCGACCTCCTGGTCCAGGTTGATGTCTTCCTTGAAATATTCATAAAGCATCTTTAGGTAAAGGTGATAGGGCCCGATTTCATCGTTGAGCCAGGTGTGATTTTTAACTGCATTTATATATTCCTCGGATATATCAACTGCATCTTTCCATAGATTTTCAAACTGTCTAAGGGCAAATTCTACATCTGCACGGTTTTTTAGCTCAACATTGAATTCCCTGTGGGCAATGAGGCCGCTTTCAGAAAAGTTGCTGGAGCCTGTTATCACCCGGCCATAGTCCAGGGCATCTTCTGGAAATCTCCCGATATAGACCTTTGCATGTATCTTTTCACTTGGATAGGCCCGAAATTCCAATTTCTTACCATTCCCGCCCCGGGCAATGTCTTCTTCTTTATTGGCACAATCCGTTGTGAGAAATTCTATGAATTTTTTAATGCCAAGTTCTACGTTGTGTGTGTCTTCTGAGTTTTCTATCTCAGAAATTGTATGGTCTGTAAAAAGCTTTTTGGTTCTGCTGTGAGACTGAAAATCGATTCTTTTTTGACGCGCGGCAAGGTCTATGATTTCAAATGACTGCCTGTCAACTTTTAAGCCTACAAGTATGCGAATTTTATCAATGGGCTCAAGGGCGTCATACAGCCTGAAAAACCCGCTTGTACGGAAGTATCCAACAAGAATATCAAACAACTGGACATGCTTTAGGAGCGCCTTGAAGCGGTCAAGCAGGGTGGCCCCTGGCTCATTTGTGAAAAAAGTTAGGTCGTTACGCATCTTTTTATCGAATCCTTAGCTATTCATGGTTTTAAAAACCACATTCAATACCTCTTGATCTTCTCCACCACCACGCCCACCACGTAGAGCTGGCGGTTGTCCACCTCTATGTCCTCGTACTTGGGGTTCAGGGGGTGAAGGACCCACATGTCGCCCTTTTTCTTGAGCTGCTTGAAGGTGGCCTCACCATCGGAGTTCTTTACGATGACGTAGTTTCCCACCTCCCAGGCGATGTGCGGGTTTACTATGATGATCTCCCCTTCCCTGAACTCGGGCTCCATGGAATCGCCCTCCACCCGCAAGGCAAAGACATTCGGCCCCCTTGTCTGGGTCCAGACCCATTCGTCATAGTCTGCAAGCTGACTGGGATCGTCTGTCATGGCAAAATCCCCGGCATGTACCCAGGAGATGATGGGCACCTTCTGGAGGTCTCTCGGAGCAAGGCTCATGCCCTTTACGTTTTCCCGAAGCCATGCGTCTATGACCGCGGTTTCGTCCATGCTCAGCACCCTCGCCACCTTCTGCAAGGTCTTTGGTGACATGGGGCGCTGCCCCTTTTCCACGAAACGCAGGTGGGCCTCAGAGATACCTGCCTTTTCCGCCACCTGTCTCCTGCTGAGTTTGAGCTTGGCCCTGGCCTGTCTTAACATTTCCCAATAGGTTGACATCTATATATTCCCCTCAAGGTGCGACCTTTTCTTTCGAGTTTATATTCTGCGGGTACAAAATGCAACCTTTTGTTTGCGTTTTTGCGTCTTATTTGTTATAGATAAATCATGAGCCTGTTTGGAGGTATTGGAGATAACCTGGAGATTTGCAAATGAGAAGATAGCAGCAAGGAGGATTGCCCTTGGCCTTTCAAAGAGGGCCCTTGCAAGAAAGGCCTCTATTTCCGAGGTCTCTCTGAGAAGGATAGAGGCAGGGGTCCACCAGGCAAGGGCATCGTCCCTGGCAGGCCTGGCAAAGGCCCTTCAGGTGGAGCCAGGATATTTTTTTGAAGATGATGCGTCTAATAAAGACGATTTTCAAAAAGAAAAAGGAGAAACAAATGGATCAGATCTTTCAGGTAAAGAAGGTGACCGCCACCAGGAAGGCAGAGGAGATAGAGGCCCAGGTAGTGCTGACCTTTGCCATAAACGACAAGAAGGGGCGAGAGAACCTGTTCGAGCTGGTAAGGCTTCAGCAAAGATACGTTAGGGCTGACTTCCAGCCAACGGAACTGGAAGTGGAGATGGGTTGATCTTTCCTTCCTGCTGCGAAAGTAAGTGGCAAGCCCCCAGTGCGAACATGGCTTTACACGCATTGCTAACGAACTCATGGATGCCTTTCTGAGGGCAGGCAGAAGGCTTACAAAGCGCGAGGCGCTGGTGTGGCTTTCAATAGTCCGCCTGACCTACGGTTTCAACAGGAAAGCGGATTTCATACCTGTAAGAAGGATAGAGAAGATGACAGGAATAAGGTTCGATCACGTGCATGAGACCGTCTGGAGGCTCAAGGAAAGGGGCCTCATCCACCTGGAAAAGAAAGATGGCAGGCTCTTTCTTGGCATAAACAAGGACTATTCCCTCTGGTTCAGGGGAAAGGGGCCCGGGAGCAAACAGGATGGCCATGCGCAGGGTGCCGGAGACAAAAAAGGCATGGCCCAGGCTCGTGATGTTCCTGATCCGGGTAACAAAGGGAAAGAATGGCCGTTACCCAAGACGGAAACAACATTGTTACCTGATACAGGAACGGGAAAGTTACCCGGTTTGGGAAACAATCAACTTACACGAAACGGGAACATCAAAAGACAAAAGACATCCTTAAAGACATCTTCTTCCTCTGACAATGGGCCACAGGGCCTCAAGGCGGGAAAGAAAAACCACCTCTCAGGCAGGGAGGAGGTCTTTCTTGAATGGAAGAGGATATTTGGCACCCGTCTTCCGCCAAGGCTAGAGGAAAAGGCAAGGGCTCTTCTTTCAGAGATAAGGGCAGGCCGGATAGTGCCATCCAGGATCAGGCTTCCCCTCAAGTATCTTAATGCCTTTGAGCCGCCAAGAGATGCTTCAATTTCTGAGCCTGTCCAGATAAGCGCAGGTATGAAGGTTTCTTACAGGGGAAGGGTCTTTGAGATAACAGATGGCCTTTGCATATTCATGGAAGACGGGCTCATGGTGGAGGGGACCATCAGGCGGCTCTTGCAGACAGGCCGGATGAAGGTGATAGGCCAAAAGGGAGGCAAATAATGAAAGGGAGGGCTTCAGCCGGTGCGGGAAACGGGCCTTCTGAAAAGGTCATTACACGGCAGATAATGACATGGCTTTCATGGAACGGCTTTTTCGTGTGGAAACAGTGGCAGGGGCCAATGAGCAGGCCAGGGGTCTCGGACATACTTGGGGTACTTCCAGGTGGAAGGTTCCTTGCCATAGAGGTGAAGACAAGGCGGGGAAGACTCACGAGGCGCCAGAAGGCCTTCCTTTCCTCCGTGAACCAGAAGGGAGGCCTTGGCTTTGTTGCAAGGTCCCTGGAAGACGTGGTGGAAACCTTGAGAGGTTACACACCAAGGGCAGAAAGTAAAAAAGCAGGCAGTACAGATGAATAAAGAAGACACATTCGAGATGAAGATTCCTACCAGGACTCGCAGGAACATGAGGATCAGGGTGCGGGCAGACAACCACCTGCTGGCACTCAAGGCTGTTGCAAGGGTCCTTCGGCCAGACCTTCTTCCCATAGAGATAAGGCGGGAAGACGGAAGGTGGAGACTCCTTTCTCCAGACGGAAAGGATGTCGGATACATCAAAAAGATAAACGGGTGAGGCCATGAAGGAAGCGACGTTTTTCCCGGGCAAAAAGATGCGCTTGCAAACGGGTGCGGCCTGGCTTTCGATCTTGGTGTCTTTGGCCTCCTTGTCCTTCGCCTCCCCCTTGAGGGCAGAGGATGCCCTTGAGTTTATGGTGAGGAACAACCCGGAGCTTAAAGAGCTTTGCCGCTACAACAACGCCTTCTCAAGGCTCAGGATAAGGGCAAGGGCATCTTTTGGCACAGGCTCCGGGACCATTGGTGCAGACGGAGTCTTTGCCCAGGGCGACTATGATGCTCGGATAATTGCCGAGATGCCCCTTTTTAGCCCAAGGGAGCGGCTTGAGATGAAGATGAGGGAGTTCGGCTTCAGGCGAAAGCTCAGGACCGAGGCATCCAGGGCCCTTTCGAGGTACAGGAAACTTGCGCACTGGATAAGAAGAGACAGGGCCATCATAAAAGACCTTAGGCTTGAGCTTTCCTGGCTAAAGCGCAGGGCAGAGGCGGGCATAGAGCCCCAAAAGGTCATAATGGAAAAGGCCCTTGCCCTCAAGGAGAGAGAGCAGAACCTTTCATCCCGCCAAGAGGAACTGAAAGACGCCCTCGAGGCAGTCTTGTCCTTTGTGCCAAAAAAGAAGCGACGGGAGCTCAAGAGGCTTATGGAGAAGTGAAACGGATATATCCATATCTCCAGGGAAATCTACTCAGACTAAGGGTGGCTGTGGGAGGAAAGACCATACGGGCGGTGAACCTTGGCCCAGGCCAGATAGTGCTCATAGAGGGAGGCCCGAGCTCAGGGAAGACACGGTGCCTTGAAAGGAGCATGGAAAAACTGAAAGAAAAGCAAGGGGCGATGACGATCTTCATAGATGCGCAGGAGAACATGACCGCCTGGCTGAGGGACGTGGCCCTTCCGATTCCGGCCACAGGCACAGATAGGGTGCGGCAGACGGCAAGGCACATGCCTGAAGGCTTCTACCTGTTTCTCGACCAAGCAGAGGCCGTCACGCCGGCAAAGATGGATGTTGTCCTTACCCTTATGAGCAAGGCCCGGGCAGTCATGGTGGCGGCATCTTCATTCGGTCACCTGCACCCCAGGCTAAAGGCGCGCTGCCGAGAGGCCAAGATCATAACCCTTGGAGCAGGGGCAGACACCTTTGATGTCACATACCTGCTCATAGCCGTAATCATCATCGTTGTGGCAATGCTTGGCTATTACCAGATCGTCTTTCTTGCAGCGGCCATGAGATACCTGTTCCAAGGGCTCAGGATCGGAGGGCGCAAGCTGTGACATGGCCATCCCACATGCTGGTAGGCCTTGCTCTGGCAGAAGGTTTTGGCCTTTCAGCCCCCCTTGTGGTGCTTGGAAGCATTGCCCCAGACCTCATAGAGATGACAGTGAGACCATTTAACGGCAAAAAAGGCAAAAGCTATTTGAGGCACAGGGGCTATACCCATTCCCTTGCCATATGGGCAGCCGCCTTCTTCCTGTTTCAGACCACGAGCCTGATGCCCCTTTTGGCAGGGGCACTCTTCTCACACCTCATGCTCGATGCCCTAAATGCAACAGGTATTCCCGTCTGGGACGGAAGCAGAAGAAGGGTGACCATCTTTGGAGGCAAGGTCAGGAACAAGACCGTGGGCGAATTTGTCATAGCAGGGCTCATCGCCTGGTCGGTATTCGTGCTTGCCCCTGCCATACATGCGCCGGATGCGGACTATTTCTACAGAACAGGCCTGATAGACCGGTACGAATATGAGAGGCGAAAAGGGCTTTTGAAACAGATATTCACCAGGACGAGGAACCAGCAGATGCCGCCATGGCCAAAGAACGATGTGACGGATTAAACAGTATCTGTGACAGGACTATATAGTGTTTTCATAAAAAAATGGCACTGAAAAGATGGAAAGAATGGGTGGCCGGCCCAGGAAGGTCATTTGGGAGCTATGGCATCCTGGGGATGATGCTCATCTCATCTTTCTTGCTTGAGAGCAAGTGCCTTGGCAATAGGTGCTATGGCTCTTTTTCCCATGTGGAATACGTGGGCAACTATGATGGAGACACCATCACCTTCAGGATCCAGGGGGTCCATCCTATAATCGGTGAAAATATAAAGGTAAGGATCAGGGGCGTGAATACGCCTGAGATAAGAGGAAAATGCGAAAAGGAAAGGCTGCTAGCAACAGAGGCCCGGGATTTTGTGGCAAGGGTCCTCGGGAAGGCCAAAAAGATAGAGTTGAGGAACGTGGCCAGGGGCAAATACTTCAGGATCGTTGCAGATGTGTTTGTGGACGGAAGGAATCTGAAGGTGCTACTTCTTGAAAGGGGCCTTGGCGTGCCCTATGATGGAGGCAGAAAGAGGTTTGTGTTCTGCAGAGAATGATCCAGTGAGATCCGGGCCTAAAAAGGCCACGATGCAATGCCAATACAAAAAAGGGCATGAATGAGAAATGACCATAAAAACAGATGGACTCATGTCTGTGGTAGAATAGAAATAGACCAATTATGGACTGAAGAAGCAGAAAAAAGGTTTAATGAGATAAAAAGCGGGAAGGTTGTAACTATCTCTTTAGAGGAGGTATTTAAAGAGGTCAAAACAAGATACAATCAATGAAGATATCCTTGGTCAATAATCATAGCCTTTATGCAATTTAACAGGAAACTAGGTTGTTGGAAGAAAAGAATAAGATAGCAAAACATTCGAGATATCGAGATGTAGCATGGAATCAGTAAAGGTAAGAGTATCTCAACAGGAGGAGCTTCTTGCTGCTATCGACAGGAATGCCCCCAAAAGGAGCAAAGAAGCAGGTCCGAGCTTCATTGGGAGCAGCAAGACTTTATGTAGAAAGGCAGCAAAGATGGAAGGATATCTTTTCCTTTGCCCAGAACCTGGCCAGGGAAAAGGGGCTAACTGAGGAAGACGTGACAGCTTAGATCCAGGCCTACAGAAATGAAAAAGCTTGAGGCGGATGCGGCTTCAGCAGATCCTGATGACAACCGGATCCTGGAATGTGCAGTAAAAGCCAATGCCGATTTTATCGTGTCTGGTGACAGGCGCCTTCTGGATATGAAACAATTTAAGGGCATAAAGATATTAAGTGCTCGGGAGTACCTGAAGCAGCACAAGGTTTAGGAAAGCGGTGCTCGCTTGCGCTCGAATTATTCCGGGCTGTCACGTCCTTTGCGCCTCCCTGGTCTGCCCTGGCCTACGGTCGGGCCAGCCTTTCCTGACGGCAAACCTCTAAGCCATACCAGACCAAGGACTATGATACCAAATCCTGACCTGGCAATGGACCCCGGCTGTCCCTTCCCTGTCCAGTTCAGCCAAGGGCAAAGCCCGCGCCAGCCCTCTAACCCCGCCCAACCCACCCTTGGCAAAAAACATCCTAAAAGGTCACTTCGCAACAGGCTTCGCATCTACCGGATATCTGACAGCATAGGCCACCGTCCTCCTTTTTCACTGTACCATGCGGCCTTCCATCCCTTGCAAGGGCAAGACAAGTGCTACCGCACCCTTGCCGGGAATGGGGCCGTATGATGCCCGGAAACCAAAAAAGGAGGTTTCTTGTTATGGTTCCTGTATCCGTCTCCTTGGTTTCCCGGCGTGCCTGCCGCCTTGGTGCCTCTGGCTTTGGTGTCAGGCCTTCAAGCCGCTCCTTTTCTGGTTTCGTAGCAGTTGCCGGCTTCAGGCAGGCCCGACTTGCAGGGCTTTTTGCCAGCTGGGCCGCAAGGTCGGTCAGGCGCACCGTGGTGGTGCGAAGCCGAAGGGGCCTCCACTGGGTTTCTGTCCCGGTTCTTCCCGCCTCTGTCCCTCGCGTTGTTCGTTCCGGCGCTCCGCTGGTCTGCCTAGGTTCTCCACCTGCCTGCCGGCTGGCCTTCCTGGATGGCGGCGCCTGGGCCGTTTAGGCCACGAAGGGGCTCAAAGCCCCTTTTTTGCCTATAAATGATTTGTCAAGTCGTCGGTCGCCACTCAGGTTCCCCCCGCAGGGTCCCCCCTGGGTGGAAGTTCCAGAAACCCCCTGCCCCTTGAAGGGGTTAAGGTTGCCACTCAACCCTCGCGTTCTGTCAGATAACAAGAAAAGGCATGACGCGGGCTTGGGTGGCAGCCTTTATAGACTTTTTTGGTGAAGGAACTAAAACCCGATCCCATCAGTTTTGTCCCTGTGCTCTCCTGTGCCCCCCCTTCAAAAAAAACCGCCTATTTAAAAGCAGCTTCGGGGCTTGTAAAGGCAAACCCTTGCAGGTGGCCTTGTGTCCAGCCTTGACAATTCCCTCTATAGGGCTGCTTTTATCTTCTGAGGCGGTTTCAGGGGTTGCACTGAAGAATCGGCCAGGGAAAAACGACTGAATTGGACAAGGTAAAAAGACCAAGGAAAGATCATATCCCCCTCCCGTCCCCAGGGGGGAGGCTGGGGTTCCCTAAAGAATCGGCCCTTTCCGTCACAAAGTTAAGAAAAAGGAGCCGTCTTTTTCTGTCGATATGAGTTCCTTTTGGTCTTGACTTTTTGCGTCTATTTTGTTATAAAAACAGTAAGGTAAGAGAGAAAAGGTGTGGGTCCGGCCTTATACAAAATCTTGACGGGCCCATTGCCGTCTCTGGCAAAAAGGCAGAACGTCCTGCCTTTTCTCTGAAAAGCCGAAAGATACAAAGGGAATCCGAGAAGTGGCCGCCCTTTTCAAGTTGACAAGTTTTGGCGTAAGAGGCGAAGGACGAAAATTTTTTTGAACTTTTTGCGTCCTAAATAGACGAAAGGAGGCGAGAAATGCTCACTCAAAATTTCATGCACTCATTGGAAGATTGGCAAAAAGAAGGGGAACGGTGTGTCCGGATAGAGCTTGACAGTCTCAATCCCTGGCAACAAGGACCAAGGATCTGGGTCTATGACTATTATGTAAGCTCAGGCATGTATCTGAGTCCGGGCCAGAATCCTCCGACCTTGGAGGAGCTTAAGGAAATCAAACGGAAGAGGCTCCAAAGAGAACTCCTGGAACTTTGAAAAGATGCCCCTGACCGGTGCTGCCACACCGGAAAGGGGCGAAAGTGAGGTGAAACCCCATGTCAGAACTATACCTTATGGACCTTCGGGCCTCAAACCCTGCCCCTTCAGGCAGGCCGTGCAGGAAATGCCCGGCATGCGGCCAGATGATGCCGGCAGATGACCAAGAAAACCAGTGGCTGGAGATCTTCCCTGATCTTGTGATCTGCCCTCTATGTGCTGCAGAGCTTGATGAAAACCTTGCCAGGCTGGATCTTGAAGTCCTAGACAGGCGCCTTGCCTGAAGCAGTCAAAGACCGGGCCCTGGAAAACGGGGCCTGAAAGGAGTCAACGCATGAATATCACCATTTCAAACCTTCCACTTGTCAGGGAGCACCATCTCGAGCTTGAGGTGGAAAGACTTCTTCTAAAGGCCCTGGATGCCAGGAAAGAAAAGGGGCTCTTTCTGTCACCTATAGTCCTTCAGCCAGAAAATGACAGGGGATACCTGGGCTTTTCCGCTATAGGAAGCCCGCCCTGCGCCCTCTGGTATTGGCTCAAGGGCCATGAGCCAATGGAGGAGGACCCGGGCTCACGATTTGGTTTCGACACCGGCCACATACTGGAGGCATACGTCCTCGATCTTCTCAGTGCCACATGCAGACAGAAGGAAGTCAGGCTGGACTGGCCCAAAGCCCCGGGAGGCCAGATTCTTGGGCATCTCGACGGCATGATGGATCTGCCAGAGCTTCCTGGCCCCCTTGTCATAGAGTGCAAGGCCACAGGTGGCTATTCCTTTTCAAGGAAGGAAGATGAAGGCCCTGATCCGGCCCACGTTGCCCAGGCCTTTTGTTACTGCGTGCTGTCCATGGCCAGGGGCCTTGTGCTCATCTACATGAACCGGGAGGCAAAGAAGGCCTCAGCCCTGTTCAAGGTGTTTGCCTATGAGCTGAGGGCGGATGATCCAGAAGCGGCCCTGACTCAACTGGTAAAGGAAAGGTTCGCGCCCGTACTCGAAGGGCTTTTCAGCAACAAGCCCCCTGCCTTTCCAAGCGAGCCGTCATGGGAATTTGGCCCGAGGGGCTGGAGGTGCAGGTCCGACAGGGAGTTAAAGGCAAGGGGCAAGGTGAAAAGACAGGTTGGCTACTGTTCTTATCGGCACATCTGCCCAAAGGCCCTTGAGTATGCCTCCCGGAACGGTTAGCCACCATTTTTTTGCGCTGGCGGCAGCAGGACTTACCTGTATGGCCCTTTGTGCCGACCAGCCGCTTTTTACCCTCTGGGGCATGATTCACGCCATGCCCCTTTGGATGATTGCTGCAGAGCTTGGCCGGAAGAATAAAAGAAAGCAAAAAAAGGAAGAAATGCGGTTTAACAGCCAGAGAAAGGCGAAATCAGATGGCATTTTTTGAAATAGCACAGAGAAAGAAGGCAAAGCTCAGGCTTGCCATATGCGGCCCTTCTGGAAGCGGGAAGACCCACTCTGCCCTGCTGGTGGCGGCAGGCCTTGGCCAGAAAGGAAAGATATTCTTAATAGACACGGAGCATGGAAGCGCAAGCCTTGAGACAGGAAAGCCTGGGATACCAGAGTTTTTTCATGCTTCAATGGACCCGCCCTTTACCCCAAGAAGATATGTGGAATACATCCATGAAGCCGAGGACCAAGGCGCAGAGGTGATAATCATAGACAGCCTCTCCCATGCGTGGTCAGGCAGTGGCGGCGTCCTTGACATGCACGACCAGGCCTCAAAGGCCCTGAAGGGCTCAAATTCATGGGCAGCCTGGCGCGAGGTGACCCCTGAACACAATGCCCTCGTGGATGCCATGCTTCAAAGCAGGAGTCATATCATAGCCACCTTGCGGACAAAGACTGCCTGGGAGGTGGTGGAGACGGACAAAGGGAAAAAGATGCCCCGGAAGATAGGGCTAAAGCCTGAGCAAAGGGAGGGGCTGGAATATGAATTCACAGTGGTCTTTGACCTTTCTGTGGAAGGACATGTGGCAACTGCCAGCAAAGACCGGACCAGCCTGTTCGATGGCCTGCACTTTGTGCCTGGCATGGAGACCGGCCAAAGGCTTCTTGGATGGCTGGAGATCGGAAAGGAGCCCGGGGAGGAGAGCCAGCGCCTCTTGTCCGAGTTCAAGGCCCATGTGGACACCATCGCACATCCCGTTCATTTGACCAACTGGTGGAAGAAGCACGAGCCGGAGTTTTCGAGGCTCATTCCAAAAGACAGGCAGGATCTTATAGACTACTGCGCAAGAAAAAAGAAGGTCCTTATAAACGAGGCTGCCTGATCATTCTGCAAAGGCTGTTGTCCGGGGCCCTGAGCCCGGTGCCCGCAGGGCCCCTTCTATTTAAAGAGACGATCTGACATAGACTCCGTTTAGGAGCAGGTAAGATTTCACAAGGAGAAGACAGATGATATACGATCTTCTTTGCAAGAAAGGAGAGCATGAAGGCAGGGCAATATGGCTGCGCTGCGGAGTGCTTATAGAAAAAGAAAACGGCAAGATGAGCGTGAAACTTGATGTGGTGCCGGTTTCAAGGCAGTGGGACGGATGGCTGGTGGTGAGTGAAAGAAGGGAAAGGGACGAAAGCCCGGCAGGAGGCAGAGCCCAAGGCAGGGATGGTTTCGGAGACGAGGCCCTGCCGGCAGGCTATGACGACATGCCCTTTTGACCTACCAAAACCATGAAGAAAGCGTGCAACAGAATGCGCTCTGGAGGTTATAGCAATGAAGGAAGTACTTAGCAGAAAAGAGACAGCCCAGCTTCTGGGAATAGACATCAGGACCCTGGACAGGTGGCGCAAGCTCGGGCGTGGCCCGGCATACCTGGACTTGACCCAGGGACGAGGCAAGAAGCCCTGTATCAGGTACAGAAAGACAGAGGTGGAAAGATTCTTGATGTCATCAATGAGGAAACCAGTGATGGAAACTTGAGAGAAAAAAACAGGACGATGTTTAGCCCTGATTTAGCCCTGAAGAAAAAAGGGGTTGGCCGAAACTGCTAACCCCTTGATTTTACTGGCCCGCCCAGGAGGACTCGAACCTCCAACCTACGGATTAGAAGTCCGTTGCTCTATCCAGTTGAGCTATGGGCGGATGACAAATTTTTCAACGGCCTGTATAATCATTTTTCAAAATG
>Ga0256833_1001766_pt1 | contig 15561 bp, 17 predicted proteins | sample 356284metaG_FD_190535 | JGI IMG/M metagenome (GOLD analysis project Ga0256833, IMG submission 190535) | Hydrothermal vent microbial communities from Mid Atlantic Ridge, Atlantic Ocean - 356-284 | ecosystem: Environmental > Aquatic > Marine > Hydrothermal vents | place: Atlantic Ocean: Mid...
AACAAGCTTTACTTTAAAAGCTCTAGTTTGTTAGCATAATGAAATAATAATTTTTTAGGTGTGAAAGTTAAGATATTTTACTATTTAACCAAGATGAATTGTATATAAGACTTTACACTATATATTTAGATTAATATTCAATTTTTTATTAGAAGTAAGCATGAAGGCTTACCTCTAATAATATTCAAATTAATAGCTATATATAAACCGAAGATATAAAATTTTTAATAGAAATTTAGATTAACTAAATTAATTGCCATACTTCTCTTTTGCCTCTTTTAGAGCATCTATTAAGCCATCTATATTTGCATATGGAATATGGACTTTCCACTCAGGCTCTTTTTCATCTCCATTTAGTGATATTGCAATACTAGCTACATTTTTACTGCCCTTTCCATATGGTTCAGAAATGTTAGATATACTAATTACACCATCTTTTGTTCCATCCAATTTTAATGTTTTAATAACTTCTGCATTTTTCATTTTTTCTCCTTTTTGTAAGATACAGATTATAGTATATATCTTTTTTATGTTATTGCTTGAAAAATATTACTAATTTACTTTTTAGTTAATATTAAGTGTGTATATATTACTCACTATCAACTATTAATTTTTTACATAAATCAAATCTATTATGGGTCATTAGGTGGATTTTAGGATTGATTTTTATAATATTTTTTAGAATAGATAGAGATTGCATATATCCCACCTCTTCCTCTTTTTCTTGAGAATCCATTGCTGCTAGATTCATTTCGTCTATTAACTTTTTTGGAACTTTAATTCCTGGAACTTTATCGGCTATAAAGTTTACAGTTTTTGCTCTAATTGCTGGAAATTGCCCAAATATTAACTCTGCTTCTTTGGATGTCTCTCTTATGCTTTGCTCTTTTGCCTCTTGAAAAATATCTATTAATATTTTAGCATTTTCAATATCGTAAACAGGTTGAGTAATTATAGCTCTAGCTCCATAGTTTAGCTTCTTTAGCATCTTTTTTTGAAGGCGTTTATAATCTTTGGCATAGGAGTTGCTAACTGCAAATGGATATATAGGTTTAGGTTTGGGATTTAACTCTTTATTTGAGTAATCAACTCCGTTATTTAAACGATATATTATGCTTAGAAGCAAAGTAGAGTCTCTCTCTAAAACTCCTTTAACCTCGGGTTGGTCGCTAAATTTTGCCGGGTCTCCTGTAAGAGCCAAGATTAATCTTATATCAAAATCATTTGCCCCAAGTAGGCTAGATTGGAGGGAGAGTTTATTTCTGTCTCTCATACTAACTGTAGATATTACAGGTTTGCCAAACTTTTGCTGAACCTTTATTGCACTAAGAATAGCAGACATTTTAAGTTTGGCTAGAGGATTATCGGTAACACTAAAGCCATCTATTAAATCTATAATTTTACTATCTTCTATTTTTTTAACAATACTACTTATAGATGCACCATGTGGAGGAGTAATCTCTACGGTAAAAAATCTCTCATTACTATGTAGCTTTTTACAAAATTTGCTAAACACTATTTTCCTTTTGGATTGTTTGGATATAATTTTAGCGAAACTTCTGTAAATAATGTATAAAATTAAAAATATGCTATAATTAAATAAATATTTAGGAGTCTTAATATGCAAACTTTTACTATAAATATTAATAATGATAATTTAGCACAAAAGATAAAATGGTTACTTGAAAAGTTTAAAGATGAGGGGTTGGAGATTATAGAAAAAGAGGATTTAGAAGATTTAAAACTTTTAAAAGCTACAAGAGAAGATGAGACTATATCTTTTGATGAGTATTTAAAAGATGAAAATAGAGATTAGAAAACAAGCTATAAAAGATTTAAAGAGTATATCTGAACCTTTTAAAAGCACATTGTATAATAAAATATTAAGATTAAAAGATTTTCCTAATGTTCCAAATATAAAAAGATTAACCAATTTTGAACCTGCATATAGATTGAGAGTAGGAGATTACAGAGTTTTATTTGATGTAGTTGATGATATTGTAGTAATAGGTAGAGTTTTGCATAGGAAAAAGAGTTATACTTCATAAGTAGGATAAATAAAATGACAATAAAAGAAGCTATTTTAAAAAGTTTAGAATATATAAAAGAACCATCTGACACTGATATAATTTATAATCATATTGTTGAAAAAAGATATTATGAATTTACAAAAGGAAGAACACCAAAAAAGACAATCTCTGCTCAACTTGGAGATTTTATTAGAAATGATGACCAAAGAGTTAAAAGAATAAAAGGGGATGGAGGAAAGTATTTATATTATTTGTCAAAATATGAAGAAGATTTAAATATTGAACATATTACAACACGAAATTATGATAATATTTCTAATCTAAATAAAACAACTTATACAGAGCGTTCATTACACAAGCTTCTTAGTAGCTACCTTATGAATAAAAGAATTCATACAAAAACCATTTTACATGAAGAGTCAAAAAATTCTAAAGATGAATATCAAAAATGGATTCATCCAGATATGATAGGTGTTGAATTTTTAAAATTAAAATCTAATGTAAATAAACGGTTTATGAAAGTTGTAAACAAAGTTAATACATTTAAATTAACTTCTTATGAAATTAAAAAAGAGATAAAGACTGATTATGATTTAAAAAAATATTATTTTCAAGCTGTATCAAATTCAAGTTGGGCAAATTATGGATATTTAGTTGCTTTTGAAATTAACGATAATTTAAAAGAAGAGATGCATAGATTAAATGAATCATTTGGAATAGGAATTATTGAGTTAAAGTCTAAGCCTTTTGAAAGTAAAATTTTATATCAATCAAAATTTAACGAGCTAGATTTTAAAACCATAGATAAATTATGTAATGTTAATGAAAAATTTGGAAAATTCATTGAAATTATAGAAAGGTTATTAACAATAGATGATAGAAATTATAGTTCATTAGAATATGAATTAGTGGATTTTTGTGATGATTATTTGCAAAACGATACAGAAATAGAAAATTATTGCAAGAAAAATAACATACCGATAGAGAATAACGAGTAAATGATATATAAACAATAATATATTTTAAATATCAGCTTTAAGCATTTCGCTTTTTGCTTTAAACTTAATAAATAAGGAATTTAATGAAATTAGCAGTATTTGATTTTGACTCAACTTTGATGGATGGGGAGACTATTGATTTTTTGGCACAAGAGCTTGGGTTTGAGGATGAGGTGGCTTCTATTACCGAAAGGGCTATGGCTGGGGAGCTTGATTTTTTTGACTCTTTGGTTGAGAGGGTTGCTCTTTTAAAGGGGCTTAGTGAGGATAAGGTTAATGAGATTTGTGCTAATTTGCCTTTGATGCCTGGGGCCAAAGAGGCTGTGCAGGGCTTAAAAGATATGGGTTTTAGAGTTGTTTGTTTTAGTGGTGGTTTTAGAAATGCAACAGAGCCTCTTGGTAAAGAGCTTGGGATTGATGCAGATTTTTCCAACTATCTTCACGCTAAAGATGGAATACTCACTGGGCTTGTTGGTGGTGAGATGATGTTTAGCGACTCTAAGGGTAAGATGATTGAGAGGCTTCAAGGACTTTTGGGTGTATCTAAAGAGAAGAGTATTGTTATTGGGGATGGGGCTAATGATCTCTCTATGTTTAAGTATGCAGGTGTAAGTGTGGCATTTTGTGCAAAACCTATATTAAAAGAAGCCGCAACGGATATTGTGGACAAGAAAGATTTAAGAGAAGTTATTAAAATTGCCAAAAGAATAGATTAGTGAATTGTAGAATAAAGTCCCTGTTTAAAGATATTTTAAACTATAAAAGAGAGTTGATAATTGGTAATTTATTTGCTCTTTTATCTACTATTGTTACAGTTACAATTCCTCTGTTTATTCCTGTTTTAATAGATGAGTTACTTTTGCATAAAGAGCCAAAGCTTACAGCTTTTGTTGCATCTATTTTTGGTGAAATGAGTTTGGTGGGGTATGTGATATTTTTTCTATTTTTAACTATCCTATTTAGATATTTAGGTGTTGTATTTGCTACAAAACAGGTTAAGATGTTGCTTATTGTGTCAAAAGATATCTCTTATAAATTGCGAGAGAGAGCAGTAGAGCATATTAAAAGAGTATCTCTTAAAGAGTATGAACGCTTTAGCCCTGGTGCAATTACTTCTAAGATGGTTACAGATATCTCTACAATAGATCAATTTATTGGTGTTACTGTAGGCAAGTTGATAATTTCGATACTCATTTTAATATTTACCTCTGTAATTTTACTTTTGATTAATTGGAAGTTAGCACTTTTTATCTTAATTACAAACCCTATAGTTGTATTTTTTACAGCAAAATTGGCAAGAAGGGTTGGGAGATTAAAGAGAGAAGAGAATATGGCAACAGAGAAGTTTCAGGAGAGTTTAAATGACTCTTTGGAGCTATTTATACAGATAAAAGCTGCAAATAAAGAGGGTTACTTTTTTAATAAAATCAAAGATAGAGCAAAAGAGCTTAAAGAGAAATCGATAGAGTTTAGTTACCGCAGTGATAAAGCTATGAGAGTTTCATTTTTTACATTTTTAAGTGGTTATGAGGTTTTTCGTTCTGTTAGTATTTTAGCAGTTGCCTATAGTGATTTAACGATTGGTTTTATGCTTGCAATTTTTGGATATTTGTGGATTATGATGACTCCAACACAAGATGTTATTAATTTTCAATATGCACTATTTAATGCAAAATCTGCTTGTAGCAGGGTTGATGAGGTATTTAAATTAGAGCAAGAGAGAGTGGTAGAAAATAGTATTAATCCATTTGATAAAAAGTTGGAGATAGAGTTTAGAGATTTAAATTTTGGTTATGATAGGGAGCCTATTTTAAAGGGTGTTTCTTTTAAAATTGAGCCTTTGAGCAAAGTGGCAATAGTTGGTCCTAGCGGGAGTGGAAAAAGCACATTAGCAAATTTAATTGCAGGATTTTATGAGCCTAGTAGTGGAGATATTTTATATAACAGTGTTAGTTATAAATATGTAAAACCTAGCTTAATTAGAGAAAATATATACTTAATATTGCAACATCCTAAACTATTTAATGATACAATGCGTTTTAATTTAACTCTTGGAAAAGATTACACTAAAGAGGAGATAGATAGAGCTATTAAAATAGCACAGTTAGATGATGTGATTAAGAGGCTTCAAAGTGGCTTAGATAGTGTAATTGGAAAAGATGGAGTTAAGTTAAGTGGAGGGCAGAGACAAAGAGTTGCAATAGCAAGAATGGTTTTGGCAAACCCTACTTGTGTAATTTTTGATGAATCTACTTCTGCTTTGGATATTCATACAGAGGTGAATCTATTTAAAGATTTAAAAGAGTTTTTAAAAGATAAGACAGTTATAACAATAGCCCATAGATTATCTACAATTGAGAGTAGTGATTATATTTTTGTCTTAGAAGATGGAAAATTAGTAGATAGTGGTAGTGCAGAAGATTTAATTACAAAGAAGAGTGGCTATTTTACAAATATGGTTTAATAAAGGGAAATGATGGATATTGTTCAATCGATAATTATTGGTGTAGTAGAGGGAGTTACAGAGTTTTTGCCAATCTCTTCTACTGGGCATATGATTGTTGTTTCTGACATGATGGGTTTAAAGCAGACAGTTGCACTCAAGGCATTTGAAGTAATTATTCAATTTGCTGCAATTTTGGCTGTTATGTTGGTTTATAGAGATAAGATTACTCTAAAAGAGGTAGAGCTTTGGAAAAAAGTTTTAGTTGCTTTTGTTCCCTTATTGATAGTTGGTTTCCTATTGAAAGATTTTGTAAAAGAGTTATTCGATCCAAAACTTGTTGCGATAATGTTTATTGTAGGAGGTGTCGCCTTTTTGATTATAGAGTATTTTTATGATGAAAAAAAGGTTAGAGTTAAGAGTGTAGAGGAGTTTAGCTATAAAGATGCCTTTTTAACAGGGCTTTTTCAGCTTTTATCGCTAATTCCAGGAACTAGTAGAGCTGGTTCTACAATAGCTGGTGATTTGATAATTGGCATTAGCAGAAAAGCAGCAGCTGAGTTTTCATTTCTTTTGGCAATTCCAGTAATGGGAGCTGTGAGTGCATATGATTTGCTAAAGCATTATAAAGATTTAATGCAAGGTGATTTGCTTGCGTATGGTGTAGGTTTTGTAACTGCATTTGTTGTTGCATATATTACTATAAAGCTTTTTTTGAGTTTTATATCTAAGTTTAGTTTTGTTCCATTTGGTATATATAGAATTGCCTTTGGAGTATTTTTGTTATATTATATTATACAGTAGGTTTTAGAAAAGTAGTGTTTGAGTTTAGGGTGTTTACAAATAGAGATAGATTCAAAGAGAACTACTTTTGTGAATTTTATTGAAAATATAAGAATATTTATAGGAGATAATTTAAGTGAATTTTAGTGAGTTTAATTTTAATAGCGATATATCTAAGGGTGTAAAGATAGCAGGTTTTAGAGAGCCTAGCCCAATTCAGGAAGAGGCTATACCTTTGATTTTAGATGGTATAGATATAGTTGCACAAGCACATACAGGAACAGGAAAAACAGCTGCGTTTGGATTACCGATACTAGAGAAAATTGCTAATTCAGAGGTGGAGAAGGCTCTTATTATTACACCAACAAGAGAGTTGGCTAGTCAAGTTAGTGATGAGTTATACTATTTGGGGCGTTTTGCTGGTATTAGAACTTTGGCTGTTTATGGTGGAGTTGGTTACGGAAGGCAGATTGCACTTATAAATAAGGGTGTGCAAATTGTTGTTGCTACTCCTGGGAGATTAAGAGATTTGTATCAAAAAGGGAAAATAGATAATTTTAATCCAGAAATTGTTGTTTTAGATGAAGCTGATGAGATGCTAGATATGGGATTTTTAGAGCCTGTTAAAGAGATATTTGAGTATATTCCACAAAATAGACAAACTCTACTCTTTTCTGCAACTATGCCAGAGCCTATTAAAGATTTGGCAGAGACACTTTTATATAATCCAGAGTATATATCTGTTGTAAGTGATGAAGATAGCACAACCAATAATAAGATAGAGCAAAAATATTATGTTATAGAAGAGAGCCAAAGAGATGATGCGATAGTTAATCTCTTAGAGAGTGAAGATTATGACAAAGCTTTAATTTTTTGTAGAATGAAGAGAGAAGTTGATAGGGTTGCAGAGCACCTAAAGGCACTTGGATTTAATGCAGAGGGTTTGCATGGCGATATAGAGCAGATGGATAGAGATGAGATTGTCAAGAAGTTTAGAAGAGATAAAATAGAGATACTGATTGCAACAGATGTGGCAGCTAGAGGCTTAGATATAAAAGGTGTTACGCATGTATTTAACTATCATATACCTTTTGATCCACAAAGTTATGTTCATAGAATTGGAAGAACAGGTCGTGCAGGAAAAGATGGAAAAGCGATAACTCTTGTTTCGGTTGAAGAGTTTAAAGAGTTAAAGAGAATTCAAAAAGATGTTGGTGCAGCTATGGAGCTTGCAGTCTTAAATGTAGATGGTGGAGAGATTAGTGATGAAGATATTGAGAGTTTGAAATTTAAGATATCTTCAATAGATGTAGTAGATGGAGTAGAGGATATTATCGAAAAGTTAGAGTGTAAAGATAGAGATGAGATGTTAAAAAAGTTACTATCTTACACAATTAACAGTGAAAGAGTAGGCACAAGTGACTCTATTGGTTACGATAGAGATGAGACTGATAGGCTTTATAAAGAGTATTTAAGTGAGCAAAAAGCTACAAAACGAAAAAAAGGTAGAAGAAATTAGATAATTTTTCTTTTATTAAAGAAAAAGATAGTGAAGATAGTTTAAAATCTCTTATTAAATTATAAAGGTTACGACAATGGAAGATGTAAATTTAGTAACCGAGAGCCTAAAATTTATGGTTCTTGGAATGGGTATAGTTTATATTATGTTATCGTTAATTGTATTGCTAACAAATCTACAAGCTAAAATTGTAGCAAAATACTTTCCTGATAAGCCTAATGATCCTATTGGGGTTAAGAGTAAAACAGTTACAGGAAGTAGCAGTGACACAGCAGTAGTCGCAGCTATTGTCGCAGCAGTTAATGAATATAAGAAAGGTTAGGTGTCGAGATGGCAAAGAAGTATATTGATGTAATGGATACAACATTTAGAGATGGCTTTCAATCTGTATTTGGTGGAAGAGTTTTGATGGATGATTTTCTTCCTGCAGTTGAATTTGCAAGAGATATTGGAATACAGCACTTTGAGTTTGGTGGAGGGGCTAGGTTCCAATCTTTATTCTTCTATTTGCAAGAGAATGCATTTGAGATGATGCAAAAATTTAGAGAAGCAGCTGGTGAAGAGGCTAATTTACAGATTTTGGCTCGAGGTATCAATACGGTTATGCTAGATACTGCTAGTCGTGAAATGATTGATCTATTTGCAAAACTTTTTGCTAAATATGAGACAACAACAGTTAGAAATTTTGATGCATTAAATGATATTCGTAACCTTGAATTTAGTGGCTCAATGGTCAAAAAGCATGGGATGATGCATGAAGTAGTGGTAACGCTTATGGATTTGCCACCAGGATGCACTGGTGCTCATGATGCAGAGTTTTACAAAAGAAAAGTTATAGAGATTTTAGATAGTGGATTAGAGTTTGACTCTATAGCCTTTAAAGATGCAAGTGGAACATCAAGCCCTGCTAAGATATATGACACTATTAAAATGGCTAGAGATTTACTTGGTGATGAGACTCACATAAGATTGCACACACACGAAACGGCTGGAGTTAGTGTTGCATGTTATTTGGCTGCTTTGGAGGCTGGGGCTGATGGTATCGATTTGGCAGCTGCTCCAGTAAGTGGAGGAACAAGTCAGCCAGATATGCTAACACTTTTACATGCAACTAAGGGGATGAACTATAACCTTGGTGATTTAGAGCTTAAAAAAGTTTTAGATTATGAAGAGTTTTTACAAAATCAGTTAAAAGATTACTTTATTCCACCAGAGGCAACTCAGGTAAATCCTATGATTCCATTTGCTCCAATGCCTGGTGGTGCTTTAACAGCTAATACTCAAATGATGAGAGATAATGGAAATTTAGAGATGTTTGATAAGGTTATTGCCGCAATGACAGAGGTTGTTGAAAGGGGTGGATATGGAACATCTGTTACCCCTGTTTCTCAATTTTATTGGCAACAAGCGTATGCAAATGTTATGTTTGGACCATGGAAGCAGATTGCTCCTGGGTATGGAAAGATGGTTCTTGGATACTTTGGTAGAACACCAGTAGCACCAGACCCAGAGATTGTAGAGTTGGCAAGTGAGAAGTTAAAACTTGAACCAACTACAAAAGATCCACTAGATATTGCAGATGCTGATGAGAGTAAATCTATAACATATTGGAAAAAAGTATTAGAAACCGAGGGTATAGATACTACAGATGAAAATATATTTATTGCTGCATCTTGTGATAAAAAGGGTATTGCATTCTTAAAAGGTGAGTCGCCATTGATGGTTAGAAAAAAAGGTTTAGATAGTAGTTTAGAAGAGAAAGGAAGTAGCATGGCAAATAAAGGTCCTGAGGTTTATACAGTTGTAGTAGATGGTAAAAAATATAGTGTTCAAATTTCAAAAGGTGGAGAGGCTATTGAAGCTATAACTCCAGTTAATGAGAGTTCTGCACCAGCTACAACTCCAACAGCGAGTGGAGATAAGGGTGCTATAGAGATACACTCTCAAACTCCGGGGAATGTCTGGAAGATTGTAAAAAATGTTGGCGATAGTGTTGAGTCTGGAGATACGATTATGATTTTAGAGGCTATGAAGATGGAGATAGAAATTGCTGCTCCAGAGGCTGGTGTTGTTAAATCTATTGAAGTTAATGTTAATGACACAGTCTCTGATGGACAACTATTAGCAACTATAGGATAGCGCAAATGCATAAATTTATTAAGGTATTACTACTATCACTTATTATTTTTGCTGGTATTGCAAATGCAGCTGAAAACAGGAGTAGTGAAGAGAATTCATTAAAGGTTGAAAAGCAAGAGAAGAGCGTATCAGAGAATGAGTTTAAATCTAAAAGTGTTTCTGCATTGATTAAAGATTTCTTTAAGACAACTGGTATATATGCGATTATTAATCCAGATAAAAATTTAAAGAGTAATGATGGTAAAGTCTATAGCTCATTCCATCAAAGTTGGGGTAGAGTTATAATGTTTATTATTATATTTATTCTATTCTATTTGGCAATTGCAAAAGGGTTTGAGCCACTGCTTCTTTTACCTATTGCATTTGGGGGCTTTTTGGCCAATATCCCTGTTGCAAATATGACTGGTGATGAGGGGATGCTTGGAATTATCTATAATATGGGTGTTGCAAATGAGTTTTTCCCTCTGTTAATTTTTATGGGAGTAGGGGCAATGACAGATTTTGGTCCACTACTTGCAAGACCTAGAACGGCACTTCTTGGAGCTGCTGCTCAATTTGGTATATTTGGCTCTTTAGTTGCGGCTGCTGCTTTATCTCAATATACTGATATTTTCGATTTTACTCTAAAGCAGTGTAGTGCTATTAGTATTATTGGTGGTGCAGATGGACCTACTTCGATTTTTATTGCATCAGCTTTAGCACCTGAACTTTTAGGAGCTATTGCAGTTGCAGCATACTCTTATATGGCTCTTGTTCCTGTAATTCAGCCTCCTATAATGAGAGCATTAACAACAAAAGAGGAGCGTCAAATTGTTATGAAGACAACTAGACATGTTCATAAAATGGAGAAAATTTTATTCCCTATTATGATAATTGTTTTAATTGCTCTATTTTTGCCTGATGCTTCTCCATTGATGGGTGCATTTGCATTTGGTAACTTTGCAAAAGAGAGTGGAGTTGTAGATAGATTATCTGATACAATGCAAAATTCATTGATTAATATCGTAACAATTTTCTTAGGATTAGCTGTTGGTGCAAAATTAGAGGCAGATAAATTCCTTGTTCCCGAAACTTTGGGTATAATGATAATAGGACTTGCTGCATTTGCAGTAGGAACAGCGGCTGGAGTTTTAATGGGTAAATTGATGAATAAGATGTCTAAAGAGCCTATAAATCCACTCATAGGTGCAGCTGGAGTATCAGCTGTTCCTATGGCAGCAAGGGTTGTGAGTAAAGTTGGCTCAGAAGAGAAGCCCGGAAATATTTTATTAATGCATGCAATGGGACCAAATGTTGCTGGTGTAATTGGTTCGGCAGTTGCAGCTGGTGTGTTGTTGTCAATATTTAATTAAAAGAGGAAAAGATGAGTAAATTAGCGCCAAAAGATCTTGAAAAATATGGTATTAGAGATGTTGAGAGTATTATATATAACCCAACATATAGTAAGTTAGCTGAAGATGAAGCTACAAAAGGTGAGTGTAGCTTTACAGATAATAATACTGCAATGGTTGATACAGGTATATTTACTGGTAGAAGCCCAAAAGATAAATATTTCGTAGATCAAGAGCCATCAAATAGACATATAGCTTGGGGTGATATAAATAGACCAATTTCTAAAGAGATATATAATGAACTTTTTGAACTTACAACAAATCAGTTAAGTGGGAAAGAGTTATATGTAGTAGATGCATTTGCAGGAGCTAGTGAGTCTAGTCGTAAATCTATTAGATTTATTACTGAGATTGCTTGGCAAGCACACTTTATAGAGAATATGTTTATTATGCCAACAGAAGATGAGTTAGAGAATTTTGAACCAGATTTTGTTTTGTATAATGCTTGTAAAGCTACTAATCCAAATTATAAAGAGCAGGGTTTAAATTCTGATGTATATGTTGTCTTTAATATTGAAGATAATAAAGCTATTATTGGTGGAACTTGGTATGGTGGAGAGATTAAAAAGGGTATCTTTACTATGATGAATTACTGGTTGCCATTAGAGGGTAAATTATCTATGCATTGTTCTGCCAATGTTGGAAAAGAGGGAGATGTTTGCCTATTTTTTGGATTATCAGGAACAGGAAAGACAACTCTCTCTACCGATCCAAATCGTGCTTTAATTGGTGATGATGAGCATGGTTGGGATGATGATGGTGTGTTTAACTTTGAGGGTGGATGCTATGCTAAAGTTATAGATTTAGACCCAAAAAGTGAACCAGAAATTTTCAATGCAATTAGACCTGGTGCATTATTAGAGAATGTTGTTGCTAATGAAAAGGGAGAGGTTGATTACTCTAATAAGAGTAAGACAGAGAATACTCGTGTTAGTTATCCAATTGATCATATTGATAATCACCAAACAAGCCTTAAAGCAGGGCATCCTAAAAATATAATCTTTTTAAGTGCAGATGCATTTGGTGTTTTACCTCCAGTTAGTAAGCTTACAAAAGAGCAAGCAATGTATTATTTTTTAAGTGGTTATACAGCTAAAGTTGCTGGAACAGAGAGAGGAATTACAGAGCCTGTTGCAACATTTAGTGCATGTTTTGGTGAAGCATTTTTACCTCTACATCCAACTGATTATGCTAAGCTTCTTGGAGAGAAGATAGATAAACACAATGTTAATGTATATCTTGTAAATACTGGCTGGACTGGTGGTGCTTATGGTGTTGGCAAAAGAATGAGTATCAAAGATACAAGAGCTTGTATTAATGGAATTTTAAATGGCTCTATTAATAGTGCTGATTTTGAAAAGATAGATGTATTTAATTTAGATGTTCCTAAAAGTTTGGATGGAGTAGCAGATAACTCAATATTAAACCCTAAAAATACTTGGGAAGATAAAGATGCTTATGATAAAAAATTAAAAGAGTTAGCTTCAATGTTTATAGAAAACTTTAATCGCTATAATAATAGTGGCAGTGAATTTGACTTCTCAATTGCTGGTCCAAAACTATAAATAGTTTAAAATCGGGAGCTCTTCCCGATACTTTTAAACAAAAAATAATTTAATATATGATATCTTAAAGTTATGAATTGTATAAAATTTATAATATATGGGAAAGTCCAAAAAGTATTTTTTAGAAAATATCTATCCAACAATTTAACAAAAGCTGGATTTCGAGGTTTTGTTAAAAATTTAGATAATGGCTCAGTTGAATTGATAATAAAAAAGGAGCAAAATTTAAATATTTCTGATATTTTGAAAATTATAAATGAAGGATCTCCTAAGAGTTGCGTAGAGTCTATTGAGATGAATGAGTGCCATGATAATTTAGATTTTGGAATAGGTGTTAATGTAAAATATTAATTCAGAGTATTAAGGAGATAGTGTGGCTTCTGGATGGGGTTGTCAATATTTAAGTAAAAATGGGAATATTACAGATTGGTGCAGAAAATTAAAACATAAGTGTGAACCTGGATGTAAAGGTTGTATTATTTATGGTTCATCTTTTACTCAGCCACAATTTCTGTCTTTAAGTGATGATGATAAGAAAAGAGTTAAACGAAGAAGTGATAATCCATTAGATGGCAGATAATAGGGGCTTTAAAATGAGTGCTGTTATTGAGTTTACTTATATTTCCTATCGATCATGGTGATAGTAAGAGTGTGTATGTAGCTAGAGTTATGATATGATAAAGCAAAGTGGCATAGATTATATATTTACACCTATAGAGACTACAATCCCTAATTATACAATATGAATTACCAAATTATCACTTATCATTGAGCTTAGAGTATTTAAAAAATTACCACCTAACTAGCTACTAATTCAAAAAGATATAGAATGAAAGATGATGTGCAATAAATAATATGCTCTTTTATTGAGTTTTGCAAGAAGTCTATTAAAAGAGATTATAATCTTATTATTGCTACTAAATGTTACAATTTTTCACAATGGTCTATATTTAACTCTTTTAGTAGTTTTTCTATAAATTCTCCAGGTGTTCTAGTTTGAGAGTAGATCTCTTTAGAAAATTCGATATAGTATGTGCCACCACTATTTTGATCTCTTTTGTGAATTACTTCTGGATGGGTGTTTGTTTCTATCTCTATTTTATCTATAGTTGAGCATATATTGGTTCGATCAGAGCTATCTTTATACTCTATAATTAGACGCATATACTCCTCTTCCATATTAACAGATGCTACTCTTTTACTATTTGACACACTATATCCTTTTTGTATCATTTTACCATATAAAAACTAAATTTTTTTTTAAGTTTAATTTATTATTTCGTGTAGTTTCTTAACACAAAAGGGTAATTATTGGCTATTGCATTTAATAGTGTTAATTATTATAGGTAAAAGAAACTATAATATTGATACTTTAAATTTAAGGAGAGCCAAGTGAATATACATGAGTATCAGGCGAAGCAGGTTTTTGCTGAGTATGGTGTTCCAACTCCAAGAGGATTGGTAGCACAAAGTGTAGAAGAGGCAGTAGAGAATGCAAAAAAATTAGGTGGAGATATTTGGGTTGTAAAAGCTCAAATTCACGCTGGAGGTAGAGGACTTGGTGGTGGTGTTAAACTAGCTAAGTCGCTAGAAGAGGTTGAGCAGTTTGCTAAAGAGATTTTAGGAATGACTTTAGTTACACATCAAACAGGACCAGAGGGTAAGCTTGTTCAAAAAGTTTATATAGAAGAGGGTGCTGATATCAAAGATGAATTGTATCTTGGTGTTGTTCTTGATAGAGCAAAAGAGATGCCTGTTATTATGGCTTCTACTGAGGGTGGTATGGAGATTGAAAAAGTTGCAGAAGAGACTCCAGAAAAGATTATAAAAGTAGCAGTTGATCCAACTATCGGTTTTCAAGGTTTTCATGGTAGAGAGTTGGTTTTTGGTCTTGGTATTACAGATAAAAATGAGCAAAAAAAGTTTATAGACTTTGCATCTAAGCTATTTAAAATCTATATGGATAAAGATGTAGAGTTGATAGAGATTAATCCACTAATTAAAACTGGTAGTGGAGATTTTATTGCACTTGATGGTAAGATGGGATTTGATGATAGTGCACTATTTAGACACCCAGATATAGAAGCTATGAGAGATATTAGCGAAGAGGATCCAGATGAGAGAGAAGCAGCTAAGTATGGTTTAAGTTATATTGCACTTGATGGTGAAATTGGCTGTATGGTTAATGGTGCTGGACTTGCTATGGGAACTATGGATACAATTAATTATGTTGGTGGAACACCTGCTAACTTTTTGGATGTTGGTGGTAAAGCTAATGCAGAGACTGTTGCTAAAGGGTTTGAGATAATTTTGAAAAATCCAAAAGTAAAAGCTATTTTTGTAAATATTTTTGGTGGAATTGTTAGATGCGATAGAATTGCAAATGGTATTTTAGAAGCTACAAAATTAGTAGATGTTCATGTTCCTGTTATTGTGCGACTTGATGGAACAAATGCACCAGAAGCAGCAGAGATTTTAAAAAATGCAAATATAGATAATGTTATTGCAGCAACAGACTTGCTTGATGGTGCTAAAAAAGCAGTTGATGCAGCTAAAGGAGAGTTATAATGAGTATTTTGGTAAATAAAGATACAAAAGTAATTGTGCAGGGTTTTACTGGTAGTGAAGGGACATTTCATGCTCAGCAATGTATAGATTATGGAACTAATATAGTTGGTGGTGTTACGCCAAAT